>Ga0210401_10004673_pt1 | contig 14285 bp, 10 predicted proteins | sample IncBWH32MmetaG_FD_150866 | JGI IMG/M metagenome (GOLD analysis project Ga0210401, IMG submission 150866) | Forest soil microbial communities from Barre Woods Harvard Forest LTER site, Petersham, Massachusetts, United States - Inc-BW-H-32-M | ecosystem: Environmental > Terrestrial > Soil >... | reverse complement strand
CCACGCCGAGCTGGAAATCGAACGCTAGCAAGCATCCTGAGTTTGTCCTTTGTAGCGCCGGTGCTACCACCGCTTGGACCCGTGGTCGGATTGTCGAAGAACGTATCGAGTCCCTTCTCGCCGCTTTCTGAATATGGTTTGATGGTTCTCCATGCCAGTCACCCCGGCGAGACGAATTGCGTTCGATGTGCTGCGCCGCGTCGAGGCTGAAGGCGCGTACGCAAGCGATGTTCTGCACGCGGAGCTTGGCGCTAGCGGCAGCTTGAATTTCAAATCTTCAAATTTCAAATCAGAAGACGCGGCGCTTGCCACCGAGTTGACTCTCGGCGTCCTCCGTCAGCGTCGCCTCCTCGATTTTATCCTGGCGCGCCAATTGAAGAAGCCCGTCGAAAAACTCGATCTTCCCGTCCTGCTCGCACTGCGCCTGGGGCTTTATCAACTTCGCTTCCTCGAACGCATTCCCGCGCGCGCTGCCGTCAACGAATCGGTCGAGTTGGTCAAACTCGCAAAAAAGTTTTCTGCCGCAACGCTTGTAAACGCGGTCCTACGCCGCGCGGCCGACGAGGCACACAATCCAGCCGAAGAATTTCTGCCCCAGAATCTGCCGCTCGCCGACCGCTTGGGAATACTGCATTCCCATCCCACCTGGATAGTCGAGCGCTGGCTCGCCCGCCTCGCCGAACCGCAAACTCTCGCGCTGCTCGGAGCCAACAATCGCACCCCGCGCCTCGCCTGCGCTGTCCACACGCAGAATTTAGCGGAGGCACTCACGCCCGGTGCTCCTCCGTCGCAGGACGACGTCTTCGCCTTACTCGAGAAGTCCGGCCTGCGAATCGAATCAGGCGTCTTGCTCAAGAACGCTTTCGCAATCAGCGGCGGCAGCCCCACGCGCACCGACGCATTCCGCAAAGGCCTCTTCTCGATTCAAGACGAAGCCTCCCAGATCATCCCGCTGCTCCTCGACGTCCTGCCAGGCGACAGCGTCCTCGACCTTTGCGCCGCGCCGGGCGGAAAGACTGCGCCGCTCGTACGCGCCGCTGGTAGCGCGGGCCTGGTGATTGCCGCGGACCGTCACGCGCACCGCCTCCGCGCCATGCGCGACCAATTCAAGCGCCTTGCACTCGGGCGCGTGAAGCTTATCGAGCTCGATGCCGCGCGTCCGCTTCCCTTCCACCACGAATTCAACCGCATCCTGGTCGACGCGCCCTGCTCCGGCACCGGCACGCTCGCGCGACACCCTGAGATCCGTTGGCGCCTGCGCCCGGAGCAACTCGCCGAATTCCATCATCTGCAAGTCGCGCTGCTCAAAAACGCACTGGCGCAACTTGCATCGGGTGGCCGCCTCGTATATTCCACATGCTCGATGGAGCCGGAGGAAAACGAAGAAGTCGTCGCGGACGCGCTACGCGACACCCCGTCGATTCACCGTGTAAGCGACGACAAAGCAGCGCACACGCTCGCTCCCCATCTCGCGCCACGAGTGAAAGCCGAAAAATTATTCGACGCCGCGGGCCATTTCCGCACTTCTCCAGCCGATAATCCAACCGACGGCTTTTTCGCCGCGCTCCTCGAAAAGCAGTGAAAAAACTTCAGCGACTTGATCGACTCTCGCCGTAAGTCTTGTCGTTTCAGTCGCCGATTTTTTTCTTAACACTCAACAAACGCTTGAATACGTCCGCCATCATTGCTAGGGTAATTATGGGGAAATGGCACGACGAGGCCAAATCGAGCCAAGGGCGCCCCGCCGAAGTTCCGGCGAGGCGGAAGGTCGATGTGTGCCCGGGTCCAAGCCTCGAGGCAGCAGCTACCCAACAAAAGCTGCCGAAAGACAGCCCGGCACGCGCATTTCTAATCGCAACATTCCGCGATTAGAAGTGGTGTTAACCCCCACAGAATCAATACGTGAACCGTTTCTAATCGCAACAAAATCGATGTCTTGCAATGCGGCTTTTGACGCCCCCGCGAAGGCGGCGCTATAGCCATGCCGACCTTCCGCGAACGCATCGAATGGATCTTCCGGCTAACGCTAATCGTCTTTACGCTGGCGTCAGTGGCGTTCCTCAGCGCGCTCATAGCCGTGCGCTTCGCCATTCAGGGCCGCGAAGTGGCCATGCCGGATGTGCAGGGCGCCAAAACCGTTGCGGCTCAGCAACTTCTGCAGGGGCGCGGCATAGGCATGAAGGTGGAAGACCGCATCTACAACGCCGCCCTGGCAGACACGGTCATACGGCAGGTCCCGCTGGCCGGAACCCGGGTGAAAGTGGGCCAATACGCGCACGTGGTAATAAGCCTTGGTCCGCAAAGTTCGACGATTCCAGTCCTCGAGCAGCGCAGCCTTCGTGCGGCGCGAATCGAATTGCTCCGCGACCGCTTGCAGGTCGGTGAAATTTCAAGCGCCTATCTGGCCGGATTCCCCGACGAAACAGTCGTTCAGCAAGTGCCCGCGCCGGGAACCACCGACGTTACGAGCCCACACGTGGATCTGCTAGTCACCTTGGGAACGCGTCCCCCGTCTTACGTCATGCCCGACCTCACCAGCACGCCGCTCAGCGACGCCGGATCGAAGTTGCGAGGCAGCGGACTCAAAATCACAAAATTCACGCTGACCCCGGCGCCGGGAATTTCCCACGGGATAGTAATCGCTCAGACACCGCCGCGCGGCGCACGCGTCGACTCCCAGACTTCGATTGAGCTCCAGGTGGCGCAATGAATCGCGAGAGCCTCAGCGCCCTTTTCGCGCCTCGTGTGCTAATATCCGCGGGGTTCGCGATTTATTGTCGTCGGTGGCAATGTAAATGACCCGCTACGCACGCATCGAAATTGCGCCCTCGATCCTCGCGGCTGACTTTTCGAATCTTGGCGCGGAGATTCGCAAGGTGGAAAAAGGGGGCGCCGAGGTCCTTCACGTCGATGTAATGGACGGCCGGTTCGTGCCGAACATTTCGATCGGAATCCCCGTGGTGGCCTGTCTGCGCAAAGCAACCCGCACCCCGCTCGATACGCATCTCATGATCGTAGAACCCGAAAAATTCATCGCGGAGTTTATCAAGGCAGGTTCGAACCGCGTGCTGATTCATCAGGAAGCGACTGCGCATCTCGACCGGGCTCTGACCATGATTCGTGAACACGGTGCGGAAGCTGGAGTGGTGATCAATCCCGCAACGCCGGTTGCAACGCTCAGTGAGGTGCTCGATAAAGTGGACACGGTGCTCGTGATGTCCGTGAACCCGGGGTTCGGGGGCCAGAAATTCATTCCTGGAGCTCTTGAAAAAATCCGGCAACTGGATCAATGGCGTTCGCGTTACAATGGCAGCTTCCGGATCGAAGTCGATGGGGGAGTCGATCTGGGAAATGCAGTTTCGTTGGCGCAGGCAGGCGTGAACACATTTGTTGCGGGCACCTCGATATTCGGCGCCACCGACCCGGCCGCCGCAACGCGCCAGATGCGCAAACTCGCCAGCGAAGCTCTGAGTACAAAAGTCTAATCCCCCCAGGGGACGAATGGCTGGAAACCTTACAATAAAAATTAAATTCTTGATTGCAGCGCTGGGAATTTCCCTACTCGCTTTTGGAACGGTCGCGAGCGCTCAAAAGACGGCGAAGTCCAAGAAGGAGAAAGCTAAGACGCCCGACGCGACCGCATCGGCCGAGCCCGACAAGGTTCTCTACGACCGCGCGATGAATGACATTAAGCGCGCCCGTTACACAGAGGGCCGGTTGAGCTTGCAGACGCTGATCAACACGTATCCCGACAGCGAATATCTCGCCAAGGCGAAGCTCGCTCAAGCCGACTCCTACTACAAAGAAGGCGGCACGTCGAACATCACGCAGGCCATTTCGGAGTACAAGGATTTCATCACGTTTTTCCCGTTCCTCGATGAAGCTTCGTACGCGCAGATGCAAGTGGGCATGGCGCACTTCAAGATGATGGAAAAGTCCGACCGCGACACCACGCAGGCTCTGGCGGCGGAAGATGAATTACAGGCTTTTCTGCTGAAGTATCCGCAAAGCCCTCTCGCGCCTGACGCGGAACAGCGATTGCGCGAGGTGCAGGAAGTTCTGGCCGACGGAGAATTCAAAGTCGCGCGGTTTTACTACGTCAAACAGGATTACCGCGCGTCGGCCGCTCGATTGGTGCAGATGACAGACCGCTATCCGCTGTACAGCGCAAGCGACCAAGCGCTCTGGATGCTCGGCGACGTTTACTCACGCGCCAAGCAAATTTCGAAGAACGAAGACGACAAGAACCACTGGGCCGATGTGGCAGCGAAGTGCTACGGCCGAATCTTGAAGGACTATCCGCTTTCGAAATACGCTCCGGATGCGAAAGCTCGGCTGAAGTCCATGGGAATGCCCGTCCCCGCAGCCGACCCCGCCGCGGTAGCCCGCATGCAGAAGGAGCAAGCGTTCGAGAAAGAGCATCGCCAGAGCGCTTTGCTGAAGATGCCCCTCGAAATGCTTAAGTCCACTCCAGACGTTGCCACGGCGGCGCACGCAGGATCGCCGAACCTCAGTCCTCCAACCGACGCAATTTCTGCCACCGACATTTTAAAACCGGGCGCCGCAGGTCCCACGTTCGGTATCGCGGCGACATCCACTGGCGCTGGCGCGCCAGGTTCGGCGGAGACAACAGTAGTCACGGAGGGCGGAGGAGTCACGGAAGGCGGATCAGGCTCGACCATTACGGCGGGCGCCCAAATTATCGACGCGCCGGGCGCAGTTCAGCCTGGGACCGCAGCGATAGCGCCAACTTCGGCTCAGCCGACAACCAGTGCGCCTGCAGCGAACACACCGCCATCGAATCCGCCGTTCAACAGCCCAGCTTCGGGTGCGGCCGCGTCGCCCACGACGAATCCGCCAGCTCCAAGCGCGCCCGTGAATCCACCGGTCGCAAATGGTGAGCCCGGGGAATCGTCATCGTCCTCCAATCCGAACTCGACATCGACCACAGGGACCACGGGGGCTCCGGGGACTGCAACCCCGGCTGCGGCTGCCAAAGACGGCACGGCCACACCCGCAACGACTGCCGCCAATACCAAGGGGCAGAAGGCCGATGACTCCAAGGAGTCATCGAGCAAGAAAAAGAAGGGCATCCACAAGATCATTCCCTGGTAGACGGGTCGTTTAGGCCCTGCTGACAACTGAGGCACGCCTGTACTTCGAGTTTGTTGACGCACCCTGTTCAGGGTGCTGCAATAGACTTAGCAGAAGTGTCCGGCGCGTCTTTGTGTGGGCGCGCATCAAGGGGATTCCAGTGCCCAGAATTCTGGTTGCCGACGACAATACCAACATTCAGAAGATGGTCGCGCTGGCCTTCGAAGAACGCGGCATAGAAGTCACCGCCGTCGGCAACGGTGAAGCGGCAGTCCGTCGCTTACCCGATTTGAACCCGGATATCGTTCTCGCGGACGTTTTCATGCCGGTGCGCAACGGGTACGAAGTCTGCGAATTCGTGAAGAAAGACCCTCGCTTTGCGCACATTCCGGTAATTCTTCTGGTCGGAGCGTTCGATCCGCTGGATGAGAAAGAGGCGCGCCGCGTCGGCGCCGATGGCGTGCTGAAGAAACCGTTCGTGCCACCCGACCCGCTGATCGCAATGGTTACGTCGGCCCTCGAAAAAAATCCGAAACTCGCGGCTGAACTCGCGAGAGCAAAGGAAGCCCCGGTGATGCCTCCGGCGCCTCCCGAGCCGATTCTCGAAAGCCCGATGAAGCGCGAGCCAGTTCCGTTGCCCGATTTCCCGGAGCCGACTCCCGAAGAGGCGGCCCAAATTTACGGGTTCGGGAAAGGCGTGCGCGCCCTCGATGACGTGGAAAATGCGAAGGAAGCGAAGGCGCCTGTCAAATCCCCGGATGAAGACGAGGACGACTACAACGAAGCAGCAACCTCGCGCGATTGGCGGCGCACCGCGGGCATGGATTTAGAAATTCCCGAAGGCACAACGCAGGAAAGCGCGCAGGCTTCCAGCGAACTCGACTTTGCGCCGATCACGTTTCCGTCGGAGCGAGATGTTCCACCCCGGCGCGTCCCAGCAAGAAAAGTGGAAGAAACAAGAGAAGTGCTCGCTCAGGACGCCGGCCTGTCTCCGGCGGAAGTTGCGACAGCCGACATGCCACCCCCTACAAGGCGCGCGCCAGAGCCCGCGATCGCTGCAGAACCTGTGCGCGAGCCAAAGCTTGCACCTGCGCTGGAAATTCCCGCTGCGAAGTTCGTGGAAGCTGAAAAAGAAGTCGTTGAGAAGGAAGTCGCGGCGAAGAATATCGCTGAACCGGAAATTGCAGTCGCACCCGCTCTGACTTTCCCTGTGGACAAGGAACCTGCGTCGGCAGCTCGCTCAAAGGAGTGGATGGACATGATGGCGCCCCCTCCGGCGGAGTATCCGGCCGGGGGATGGTTCAGCGATTCACAGGCCGTTGCCGAGGAAACGCCCTCAGCTTCCGCCGCCGAATTGCATCCAGAAGCGCATGCGGAAACGGTGGCACAAGTCCCCGGCGCCGAAGCCGCCTTACATGACGCTGACGCGCCCCCGATGTTGTCCGCAGAAGGACAAGGGGCCAGCTCCTGGTTCAGCGTGCCGCCACCCATGCAAGAAACGATTCAGGAAACGGTTCGCGAGGCCATGCAAGAAGTTTCGGTCGAATCCGCATCACGACCTGCTCCGGATTTCGGCCACGAGATTCTGGTAGCGCCGGCGGATGCGGACCATTCAAGCGGCAACGGTCAACGCGAATCAGTTCCAGGAGCCGTCAGCTCCTTATTTTCGACGAATCAGGTAAGCGACGAGGCAAGCAAAGAGGCACGCGAACAGAACAACGGCCAACCGACCGAGCAATTGGAATACGTGCCGCATCAGGACGAAGTCCCGGTTCCCACTCAGCACCTGCTACCTCCGCCGCCGGACACCGAAGAACTTCTGGCGCACGCGGAAGCTTCGCTGGTCGAATCCGATTCTTCCGTGTACAGCGAACGAATCCCAACGGCGCCGCCGCCAAACCGCGAAGCGCTGGCAGACATTCCCTTCTTGCTTCCTCCGCCCCCTCCGCCTCCGTTCGATTCGAGCGCGGTCGACGCCGTGGTACAGCGAGTGCTCGAAAAGCTCGAGCCGCAGCTTCACGACTTGCTTTCAAAGGGCGTCCTCAAGCCTTTGATCGAGAACATGCTTCAACAGGAACTCCATAAGAACGACAAGTAACGACGGGTTCTGCCCATAGATCCGGCATCCGCTTGTTGCCTGTTCCCTTCCCTTCCCTTCCAGCGCTCGCCGCGCCGATTGACTGCCTGCTCATCTGCCGCTTATATTGAATGATTCACTTTCGCTGCAAATTCCTGGTGTAAAGAGTCCGATGGGACGAGAAATACCCAAAGCGTACGAGCCGCAGGAAATCGAGCAGCGCTGGGCGAAAGCCTGGTTCGACGAGCAGCTTTTCCGCGCGGAGAACTCAAGGGCCGATAGCGGGCGCACCTTCTCGATTGCGCTTCCTCCTCCGAACGTGACCGGGTCGATTCACATCGGCCATATGCTCGAACATACGCAGATCGACATGCTCGTCCGCTGGCGCCGCATGCGCGGCGACAAAACGCTTTGGCTGCCGGGTATGGACCACGCGGGTATCGCCACGCAGTTCGTCGTCGAGCGAATGCTCTCGAGAGAAAATCTTAAACGTCAGGACCTGGGGCGCGAAGAATTCGAGCGCCGGGTGTGGAAATGGAAAGCGGAAAGCGGCGGAGTGATCAAGGAACAGATGATCCGCCTCGGTGCGTCCTGCGATTGGACGCGCGAGCGCTTTACGCTGGAACCGGATTTGTATCGCGCAGTGCTCGAAGCGTTTCTGCGGCTCTATCGCGAAGGCCTGATTTATCGCGGGCGGTACATGATCAACTGGTGCCCGCGCTGCATGACGGCGATCAGCGACCTGGAAGTGGTCCACAGCGAGCGTAATGGAAAACTCTGGTTCATTCGCTATCCGGTCGTGGGATCGAACGGCAAGGAATTTCTTGTGGTTGCTACGACTCGACCGGAAACGATGCTGGGCGACACAGCGGTTGCCGTGCATCCGGATGACGAACGCTATCAGAAGCTTGTTGGCCAAAAGGTGCTGCTGCCGCTGACGGAACGCGAGATTCCGATCATCGCGGATACGTACGTCGATCGCGAATTCGGCAGCGGCGTGGTGAAAATCACGCCGGCTCACGATCCGAACGACTTCGAAGTCGGCAAGCGGCACCACCTGCCGGAAATCGATGTGATGACCGATGACGCGCACATGAGCGCTGCGGCCGGCAAGTACGCCGGGCTCGACCGTTACGAGGCGCGTAAGAAGATCGTCGCCGACCTCGAAGCGCTTGGGCTGATCGAGCGCGTTGCAGATCACGTGCACTCGGTGGGAACCTGCGACCGATGCAAGACGGAAGTGGAGCCGCGAATTTCAACGCAATGGTTTTGCAAGATGAAGCCGCTCGCGGAGCCCGCAAAGAAAGTGGTGCTCGACGGCCTGATCGAAGTGGTCCCGGAAAATCAGCGAACGATTCTTCTGAATTGGCTGGAGAACATTCGGGACTGGTGTATCTCGCGACAGCTCTGGTGGGGACACCGCATTCCGATCTGGCATTGCGCCGATTGCAAGGAAATGGTTCCCGCAACGGATTCTAAAGTTGAAATTGTCGACGGGCATGCACGCGCGGCGAGTGTCCCAGCGAAGTGTTCGAAATGCGGGAATTCAAAACTCACGCAAGACACCGACGTCCTCGACACGTGGTTCAGCTCCGCGCTATGGCCGTTCTCAACGCTTGGCTGGCCGGACGAAACGGACGACCTCCGCACGTTCTACCCCACGAGCTTGCTGATCAGCGGCTATGACATTCTGTTCTTCTGGGACGCGCGCATGATCATGATGGGGATGCACCTCGCACCGCTGGGGAAAATGAACGCCACGAGTGCCGCGCCCGAAAACGCGATTCCCTTCCGCCAGCTGTACCTTCATTCGCTGGTGCGAACGGCCGAAGGCGCAAAGATGTCGAAGACAAAGGGCACCGGCGTGGACCCCCTGCAATTGACCGAGCAGTACGGAACCGATGCGCTGCGGTACATGCTGGCGAGTATGTCCGCGCCCGGAACGGACATTGCGCTGAGCGAAGACCGCATCCTGGGCGGGCGCGCGTTTGCGAATAAGATTTGGAATGCTGCGCGGTTTCTGTTCGTCAATCTCGAAAAGATTGAAGCGCAGGGAGTGACCCTCGAAGAGCTGGCTGCGCCGGAAATTCGCGCGAGGGCACCGTATGCTGTGCCAGGTGACGGCTCGCTCGCGCATCGCTGGATTTTCTCGCGGCTGTCGGGTGTTGCAGCGCAGGTAAACGAAGCACTGGAGGAATTCCGATTCCACGAGGCCGCGCAGACGATTTATCACTTTTTCTGGGGCGATTTCTGCGATTGGTACATTGAATGGACGAAACCACAGCTCGCTTCCACGGACCGCGATACTGCGATTGCGGCGTTTCGAAATATTTTCGCAACGCTCGAAGCGGCGCTCAGGCTCCTGCATCCGGTAATGCCCTTCCTCACAGAAGAACTGTGGCACAAGTTGCCGCTGAAGGATTCGGCGGGGTCTATCGCGCTTGCGCCCTATCCTGAGTCGCTTGCGAATTGGACGGATGCTGCTGCTGAGAAGGAAATGGCGGTGTTGCAGGAAATTGTGGTGGCGGCGCGAAACATTCGCGCGGAAATGAAGCTCGATCAGAAAAAGAAAGTCGGCGCGGATTTTTCCACCGGTGACGCGGTGATTCGGAAGCTCGTCGAATCGAATCTCGAGCCCGTGTTGCGATTGGCGACGCTCTCGGAACTTGCATTTTCGTCTGCGCGTCTCGATCCATCGGGCGGGGCGATTCGCTCATCGTCGCAATTCGATTTGCGAATTGCTCACGGCGCTGGAGTTGACAAGGACGCGGAGCTTGCGCGGCTTAAGAAGGAAGTCGAAAGGCTCGCGAAGGATATCGAATCGAAGAAGAATCGGCTTGCCGACGATACGTTCCGCCAGAAAGCGCCCGCCGAAATTGTGCGCGGCATTGAGACGACACTTGCCGAACGGCGGGTCGAACATCAAAAGTTGATTGAGCGGCTCGCGCAGCTCGAATAACGCACTGCAACGAGAAAGATGGCCGGCGTGAAGCCCGCCGCTAAAAAGAACATGACGACGAAACGGATGACGAGCCTGCCGGGGACCACCGACCGGCGCATCGATGCGCTGCTGACGCTGCTCGTCGAAAATTCGACGATCGTGATCAGCGGGGCGAAGATCGCGAAGGAAATCGGCGAGACGCGACAGCAGGTTTGGCGGTGGATTCAGAAGCTGCGCGGATTGGGCGTGCGAGTGAAAGGCCACCCGCGAACCGGCTATCACCTCGAGCGCATGCCGGACATTTTGGTTCCCCAGCTGCTCATCCACCGGCTGCATGGGACGCCGTTTGCGCGGCACGTCTATCACTTCTTCAAGGTGGATTCGACGAATACCGTGGCAATGCGGCTGGGCGAAGAAGGGGAAGCGCACGGCGCCGTGGTTCTCGCCGAGGAGCAGACGGCGGGGCGCGGTCGCGCGGGCCGCTCGTGGATCTCTGAAAAATCTGCGGGGATTCATTGCACGATTTTGCTGCGGCCGCCGATTCCTCCGGCATACGCGCCGATGCTGACGCTGGTCGCCGGACTTGCGGCACGCGATGCGGCGGCCGAGGAGCTTGACGCACTTCCCGATATTCGCTGGCCGAACGACTTGCTAGTGTACGGTAAAAAATTCTGCGGCATCCTCACGGAAATGCACGCTGAGCCTGACCGCATGCACTGGGCGGTGATCGGCATTGGAATTAATGTAAATCAAACGAAAATGACGGCGGAACTGTCAGAGATTGCGACGTCGTTACGAATCGAGACGGGGAAAGTTCACTCGCGGCTGGAGCTGCTGATTCGGTTGCTGCGCCACCTCGACCGCTACTACAATCAGTTCCTTGTCGAAGGGGCGGGGCCGATCGTGCGACGCTTCGCGGAAGTTTCGAGTTATTTTCAAGGAAAGCGCGTGAGGATTTCTACGGCAATTGAGACTTTTACGGGCACCACCGCCGGGCTCGAGTCGAGCGGAGTGCTGCGCGTGGCGCGCGACGATGGGCGCGGCATCGAGCCGATTCTTTCGGGCGATGTGGCGGAGGCGTCGTGATGCTGCTGACGATGGACGTCGGTAACACGAACACCGTGCTGGGGGTATTTCGAGGAACGGAGCTGGTGGCGAATTGGCGTCTTACTACGGCGCGCGATCAGACTGTTGATGAATATGGAATTTTGACGCGCGATCTTTTCACGCTGGCGAAACTGGAACCCAGTGAAATCGGCGGCGTCGTCATCAGCTCTGTGGTACCGCCGCTGAACTGGACACTTGGAGAGATGTCGCGGATTTATCTTGGGCAGAAACCGCTGTTCATCGAAGTAGGGGTGAAGACCGGGATGGCGGCACTGGTCGATAATCCGCTGGAAGTCGGCGCGGATCGCATTGTGAACGGCGTGGCGGCGTTTCAGCAATATGGCGGGCCGGTGATCGTTGTGGACTTCGGGACTGCGATTACGTTTGATGCGATTTCCGCGCGCGGTGAATTTCTGGGTGGCGCGATTGCGCCGGGGCTGGGAATATCGTCCGAGGCGCTTTTCAGCCGGGCTGCGCGGCTGCCGCGCGTCGAAATTAAGGATCCCGGTAAAGTGATTGGGACGAACACTGTAACGAATATTCAGGCTGGGCTGTTCTACGGAACTGTCGACATGGTGGACGGAATATTGTCGCGAATGAAAGCGGAACTGGGCGCGCAATCGAAAGTGGTCGCCACGGGCGGGCAGGCAAAACTCGTCGCGCGCGGGTCGAAACACATTCAGCACACCGATGAGTTTCTTACGCTTACCGGGCTGAGAATTATTTGGGAGCGGAATCAGACGGGTGCAAAAGAGCGGGTCAGTGCGCCAGCCAAACCTGCGGCTTCGGGGCGCTCGAAGAAGTAGCCGCGACGCGGACACTTCTTGCCGGACGCGACAATCCTTGGGGCCGACACGGCTGGCTTCGGGGTAGGGCGGAAATGAAAATTGCCGACCGCATGGAATCCTTCAACTATTTTAACTACTTCACGGAAATCGAAGATCACTTCTGGCGAAAGCGCGGCGCACATTTGCTCGTTTCACCGCTCGATTGGGCGATCGTTGAGACGTGGCAGAAGGCGGGAATTCCTCTCGAAGCCGTGCTGAAAGGCATCGACCGTGCGTTCGAAAGTTGGGGACGTTCGCGACGCGCTGCCGGCGGGCGGCAACTGAAAAGTCTTGCTTACTGCGTTGATGCGGTTCTGGACGCCGCCGAGGAAGCGCAGGAGGCTGCGGCCGGTACGGGGCCGGAAGTGAAATCAGCGCGCGCTGCCGAGCCGTTTTCGCGAGACGAGCTGCGGAAATATTTCGAACGCAACGCAACAAAGCTGCGCGGAGCCGCTGAAAAACAGCGCGCCACACGCGCGCCACTTGCTGCGCGTTTCGAGGAAACGGCCAAAAGACTGGATGAAATTGCGCCGCTGATTGATTCTCCGGGGGCGCTAGATCTCGAGGATTTGGAACGCCGTCTTACCGTGCTGGAAGAAAAACTGACGGCGGCGCTTTCGGCCGATGCGGACGAAGAAGCGATGCTTGCGATTCGCCGTGAAATGGATCGCTCGCTTGCGCCTTACCGGCGTAAGATGACAGCCGAGCAACTGGCGCAGCTCGAACGGCAGTACACGCAGAAGCGGCTTTTCGAGCTTTTCGGCGTGTCGCGGTTGAGCCTTTTTTATTTGACTTAGAACGAACCTAAACGCGAGGCGGCAATTACAAAACCTATGGCCGCACCGAACGACAGAAACGCAAAGCAAATTTTTGAAAATGTGAAGATCGAGAAACTCGTCTACGGGGGTGAGGGGCTCGCGCACCGCAGTGGTTCCACCATTTTCGTTCCGTTCGTCCTACCGGACGAGCGCGTCACGATCGAGCCGGTCGAGCAGAAGAAGAAATTCGTTCGCGCGCGCCTCGAGCGAGTGCTCGAGGCTTCTGCCGAGCGCGTCGAGCCGCGCTGCCAGCATTTTGGCGATTGCGGCGGATGCGACTACCAGCACTTTTCCTACGAAAACCAATTGCGGTACAAAACGGGCATTTTGCGAGAGACGCTGCGACGTCTTGGCGGAATCGAATGGCGGGGCGAGGTTACGGTTCACGCAAATCAACCTTGGGGCTACCGGAATCGCGCGCAGTGGAAAGTTCGACCGTTCAGCGATGAGGCCGGGGACGCCAATCGTGGCGCGAAACTTGCCATCGGTTATTTTCGCGCGAATTCTACGGTGCTGTGCGCAGTTAAGGATTGTCCGATTCTCTCGCCATCGCTTCTTCGTGTACTTCTCGCGCTGCGCGAAGCACTGGCGGACGGTACGCTGCCGAAGAACTTGCGAGAAGTCGAAGCGTTTACTTCCGAGGGTGCGGACGCCGGCGACGCGAGGCTCTTGGTCACAGCGACTTTCGCTGGATTCCCTACCCGCGGAGCGGAGTTGGCTGAAACTTTTCGGCGAATTGTGCCGGGGATTGAGAGCTTGCTGTTTCACGATCCGGGGCGCGACCGGATGGAGCTTTTCGGACCCGGCTTCATCGAAACGGAAGCTCGCGGTGTAAAATTTCGCGTCGGGCATTTCTCGTTTTTTCAGGTGAACAGTTTTCTGGTCGGCGAGATGGTGCAGGAAGTAGTCGATCGCGATCCCGGCGGGCGGCTGGCGCTGGATCTTTACGCGGGTGTGGGATTTTTTTCGGTGCCGCTTGCAAAACGATACGAGCGAGTAATCGCCGTCGAGTCGAATCCGGCCGCGACGCGCGATCTGGAGAGCAATGTTCGCGGCCAGGGCACCGTTGAAGTTCGCACGGCGGAGGTGGAGAGGTTTCTCGATCGATTCAAAGAACGGCCCCAACTTGTAATTCTCGACCCTCCGCGCGCGGGGATAGCGCCCGGAGCAGCCCAGCGACTAGCCCGCATTGGTGCTGCGCGAATTACTTACGTTTCGTGCGACCCGCCAACACTAGCGCGTGATCTGAAATTAATCAGCGCTGCAGGATACGAGCTCGCAGACGTCCATATCTTCGATCTCTTTCCGCAGACATTTCACATGGAAACCGTGGTGCGGCTCCGCCGACGCGAATGAAACTGCCTACGTTGTGGATCGCCGCGGCGTTTGCCGCCGGGATCGGCGTTTCGAGCCGCTGGGCG
>Ga0210401_10004668_pt1 | contig 14293 bp, 10 predicted proteins | sample IncBWH32MmetaG_FD_150866 | JGI IMG/M metagenome (GOLD analysis project Ga0210401, IMG submission 150866) | Forest soil microbial communities from Barre Woods Harvard Forest LTER site, Petersham, Massachusetts, United States - Inc-BW-H-32-M | ecosystem: Environmental > Terrestrial > Soil >... | reverse complement strand
CGAGCGGAGGCGTCCTCGTCGGATTTCACGAGTCGGCAGTTGTAGATGGATTTGTTCTGTTCTTCGGCGTACTTTTTCTTGCCTCGACTGCGCTGGTCATTCTGCTTTCCGTAAAGTTCATGCAGATCGAGAAAGAGCAGGAAGGCGAATACTACGCCCTGCTGCTTTTTGCCTGTGTGGGAATGATGCTGATGGCTTCCGGCGTCGACCTGATCGTGATGTTCCTCGGGCTGGAGACCATGGCGCTGAGCTTCTACGTGCTGACCGGATTCCTGCGGCGCGAGAAACGTTCGAATGAGGCGGCGCTGAAATACGTTCTGCTGGGAGCGTTCAGCTCCGGGATTCTCGCGTATGGATTTTCGCTTCTGTACGGATTGAGCGCGTCGACGAACATCGGTGCGATCGGAGCCGCACTGGGACAGCGCAATCAACTGGTGCAAGCCATCTTGCGCAGCCAGCAACCCGGCGAGGCGGGAGAGCAGATGCGGCAACTTCTGGCCGCGCGGCTGCCCGTGGCGCTGAACTTTGACCCATTTACGCTGCAAATCTTGCCGATGCTCGCTTTCGTGCTAGTTCTTGTGGGACTGCTCTTCAAGGTAGCGGCCGTGCCGTTTCATCAATGGGCGCCGGACGTTTATGAAGGCGCGCCTACGCCGGTCAGCGCGTACATCAGCATTGCTTCGAAGACGGCGAGCTTTGCGCTGCTTTTGCGGCTGCTCCTGCTGGTCTTTGCGAGTTCGCAGCCGACGTGGATCTATCTCATCGCGGGCATTGCGATTGCGTCGCTCACGTGGGGCAACCTTGCCGCGCTGACGCAGACCAACATCAAGCGGCTGCTCGCGTATTCCTCAATTTCGCATGTGGGCTACATCCTTCTGGGTCTTGTGGGAGGGAATGAAACCGGACTCATCGGCATCGCATACTATTTGTTCGCCTACGTGTTCATGACCGCGGGAGCATTCGCCGTGGTCATCGTGCTGCGGCAGAAGGGGCTGATTGGCGAAGAGCTAGAAGACTTGAACGGCTTGTATCAACGAAGCCCCGCTTCCGCCGTGCTGCTGCTGATCTTCATGCTGTCGCTCGCGGGGATCCCGCCGACGGCCGGATTCATGGGGAAGTATTTTATTTTCCTGTCGCTGATCGAATCGCACCATCCGCTGCTGGCGCTGTTTGCGGTGCTCTACATCGTGCCTGCGCTGTACTATTACTTCCGCATCATTGCGCACGCGTGGCTGAAGCAGCCGGGCGAAGCGCCGAGTCCACTAATTACGAGTGCGCAAGCCGTCGCGCTCAGCGTCGCGGTGTTTGTGTCGCTCGCCGCGGGGTTGTATCCTGAGCCGTTCACCAAGCTCGCGAAATATGCCTTCGGACAATAAACCGGAAAGTTCCGAGTCACCAAAGCCTTCACTCAAAGAAGTGCAGAGCAATTCGACTCAACTAGCGATGGCAATGGAGTTGCCCTTCACTCTGGTCGGCGCCGTAGTGGTTGGAGGACTTGTCGGGTTTTTTCTCGACAAGTGGTTGCATACCGTGCCATGGCTGTTGGTGCTATGTGGCGGCCTGGGTTTTGCTGGAGGGGTTCGGGAGGTGGTGCGACGTGTGCGGCTAAAGTGAAGCGGGCACTATGACGGAACGAACTCCAGTTGGTTCCTCACTGGATCGCGTTCCCGGAGCGGACTCCGTGCGCAGGATTGCTTGGTTGACTCCGGCGATTGGTCTGGCTGCAGGGATTGCGGCAGTGCTGGCCCGACGTTGGGACTGGGCCGAAGGATTGGTATTCGGATCCGCACTAGCCTGGCTCAACTTTCGATGGCTGCGACGCGGCGTGGAGGCCCTGGCGGCTGCCTCAGTGGCCCAGGAGGGATTTCAGAAACCGCAGGTTCCAGTTTGGACTTACCTTGCGGCGGCATTTCGCTACGGCTTGATAGCCTTGGCCCTGTATGTTATTTTTACTTATCTGCACGTTCCATTGTTGAGTTTGGCAGTAGGGTTGTGCGCGCTCGGAGCCGCGACTATTTTCGCGAGCCTCTGGGAAGTCATTCACCCTGCGAATTAGGCCGTTGATCCAAGTCGAGCCGAAGCTGCGCAGAAAGGCCAAATGGAAGAGCACATAAGCCCAATCACGCTGTTTGTAAACCACTACTTAGGCGGCTTTGCCCTGGCGCTGCTCCATGCACTGCACATTTCACCTGAAGATCCCAAGTTGCCTATTCCGCAGCATGTCGTCATGGGAGTCTTGGTTCTCCTCTTCGCCACAATTTTAGCTCTGGTCCTCAGGTCCCGGCTTTCGGTCGAAAAACCCGGCGCTATGCAACAGGTCGCAGAATTGCTGCTCACGAACCCGTTGGGCTTCGGCGCAAGAGACATTCTTGACGAAAACGTTCCCCACGGAGGGCGCGAATTCATTCCAATGATTGGGTCGATGGGCATTTTTGTTTTACTAGCGAATCTCTTCGGCCTCTTTCCTCTCTTTTCCTCACCCACGGGGCACGTCTCGGTGCCGCTGGCTTGTGCCACCATCACGTTTCTGTACTTCAATTGGCAAGGGATTCGACATCACGGTCCTGGCGGATACGTTAAACGATTTGCGGGCCCGGTTTGGTGGATGTCTCCCCTCATTTTTCCTGTCGAGATCATCAGCACCGTGGCACGAGTTCTATCTCTTACGGTTCGGCTTTACGCCAACATTCTGTCGAGCGACTTGATCTACGTACTCTTTCTCGGTCTCTTGACGCAGGTATTTACATGGGGATGGGATAAGTCTCCCGTGCTGGGAGTCGCGATGGGAATCTTTCCGGCTACCGTTCCATTGCTTTTCGTTCTGTTGCACGTTTTTGTGGCCTTTGTTCAAGCGTTTATTTTCACAATTCTTCCATCCGTCTATCTCGGGATGGCCACAGCGCACGAGCATTAATCTAATTTTGCCGGTCAAGGATTTCCGGCAATTTGCTGAACCAGTGTGAGCCCGGCTGCACGGTGTCCGGGAACCACCCCCTGGCGGCAGTTCACAAGGAGGCAGTAATGAAAAAGTGGAGCATGTTGTTGATCGCACTAATCGGCGCGATGGTGTTTGCGCCAGCGTCGTTTGCACAGGGAAGCGAGCCCGCGACAAGCGGAGGAGGCGGGTTGCTAGCTATTGCAGCGGCCTTCGGAATGGGAATCGCGGCGTTCGGTTGCGGTCTCGCGCAAGGCAAGATCGGCTCGTCGGCGTGCGAAGGCATCGCGCGCAATCCCGGCGCGGCCAAGGGCATCTTCACACCCATGATTCTCAGCCTCGTGTTCGTCGAGACACTCGTGCTGTTTACGTTCTTGATGATCCTAATCAAAGTTAAAGTCTAAGAACAGATTCGAACCACAATGGCCCGGAGGCACAAGCCTCCGGGCCATTGTCTTTTTGCAATGTGAGGCCTCGTTAAGAAACTCAGCGGCCGAATAGCGTCGGCTGGAGAATGAAGTTGATGACCGGGTTGGGCAGCACGCCGAACAGAATGGTGCCGATCGCGGTGATGGCGAGCACGACGTTCACCGGCAGCGGGAAGCTTACGGGAGCGGCTGCAGCGGCTTCCGCGCTGGGTTCGCGCATGTACATGACCACGATGACCCGCAGATAGTAGTAGGCGCCGATAACGCTGTTGATCGCCATCAAGACCGCCAGCCAGATCAGATTCGAATTCACCGCCGCTTTAAAAATGTAGAATTTTCCGAAGAAGCCGGCGGTGACGGGCAGCCCGAGGAGCGAAAGCAGATAGATGCTCAACATCGCGGCCACGACCGGCTGGCGCTGGGAAAGCCCGGCGTAATCGTCCAGAGAGAGATTCTTTTCGCCCGTCCCTCCAAGCTGCGAAACGATGGTGAACGCGCCAAGCTTCACGAGAGCGTAGCTGAGCAGGTAGAAGAGCACTGCAGCATAGGCGGGCGCCGCGTTGGCGGATCCGCCCTCGCCCTGTGCCATGGCGGTCACGGCCGCAAACGCCACCAGGATGTATCCCGCGTGCGCAATCGAACTGTAGGCCAGCAGCCGCTTGATGTTTGTTTGTACCAGCGCGCCGAGGTTGCCCGCAAACATCGTGAGCATGGCGAGAACCCAAAGCGCCCAAAACCAGAAGTGCGTGGCGGCGGGCACGGTAGCAAAGATTCGGAGCAATAGGGCAAATGTCGCGGCCTTCGGTCCCGCGGAAAAGAGCGCGGTGACCGGCGTTGGTGCGCCTTCGTAGACATCCGGCGTCCATATCTGGAAAGGCGCTGCGGCCACCTTGAAGCCGAGGCCGATCAGGATCATTGCTAGCCCCAGTTTCAACAGCGTGCTCGCCGGCTCGGCGTTGCCCATTTTGTCCAGCATGGTCGTGCCCGTCGAACCATAGACGAGGGCAATGCCGTAAAGGAAAAACGCTGTGGCGAACGAGCCCAGCAGGAAATATTTCATCGCCGATTCGCTGGACTTCAGCGAATCGCGGCGGTAGCCCGCCAGGATGTAGCTGGAGATCGAGCTCATCTCCAGGCCGATGAATGCGGTAAGCAATTCCTGAGCGGAAGCAAGAACCCCCATGCCAGCCGTGGCGAAAAGCAGCAGCGCATAGAATTCCGCCGCGGGCAGCCGCTCGCGATCGAGATACGGTCCGGCAGCGAGAATTACCAGAACGGACACCGTCCCAACGAGCAGATGAAAGAAAAAGCTGAAGGCGTCGGATTGCACCAGCCCGAAAAAGCCGAGGCCCGGGTTTCGAAAGGCGACGAACGATGCGCCGGTACCGGCGAGCGCGCCGAGAAATGCGAGACCCGTGAAGAAACTGCGGCTGCGTGCGAACGGCTGCAGGAGCATCGCGAATACGCCGGAAGCGCACCAGATCAGTTCCGGGAGCACGCGGTAGAAATCAGCAAGGCTGGGGATCGCGGAATTCATTTAGCGGGCTCCGAGCCCTTCCGTTACCAATGGCGTGGCAGTGTTGCTGCTAGTCGATGGGGCTCGCGGTGCAGTCTTGCGCGGCGCTTCGCCGGGTATCTTGCGGGGCACCTCGGCTTCATATGGCCGCTGCGGTTCGACCTGATCGATTACGGTTTGAGAGGCGGTTGCGGTGCGCCGGGTGATAAATACGGAGCCGATGCCCATCCACAGAGTTACCGCGGCCATCGTCAGCAGAATCCATTTTTCACGCGGCGAAGTATCCGGGAGAGTTCGATTCTTGTCTTTGGTGATTTCGCCGAAAAACACTCGCTGATAGGACCACAGCAGGTAGCAGGCCGAAAGAATGACGCCAAGCGCAGCCCACGATGCCCATTGCCAGTGCCGTTGGTAGGTGCCGAGCAGGATCAAGTATTCCCCGACGAACCCATTGAGCATCGGCAAGCCTAGCGAAGACAACGCGGCGAAAAGGAAAAACGCGGCAAGTTTCGGCATCGGCGTGGCAAGCCCGCCGTACTCACTGATTTCGAACGTGTGGCGGCGGTCATAGAGCATGCCGACGAGCAGGAACAGCGCGCCGGTGGAGACACCATGCGCAAGCATCTGATAAACCGCGCCCTGCATGGAGATATTGTGGAATGCGAAGATTCCGAGCACCACGAAGCCAAGGTGGCTGACGGACGAATACGCGACGAGCTTTTTCAGGTTCGGCTGGACCATCGCGACCAGCGCGCCATAAATGATGCCGATGATGGCCAGCATCGCGATCCACGGCGCCGCGTGATGCGAAGCCTCCGGGAAAAGCGGCAGGCAGAAACGGATCATGCCGTAGGTACCCATCTTCAGCAGCACGCCCGCCAGCATCACGGAGCCGGCGGTGGGCGCTTCGACGTGCGCATCCGGCAGCCAGGTGTGCAGCGGGAAGAGCGGAACCTTAATCGCAAACGCCACGAAAAAGGCCAGAAACAGAAGCATTTCTGTTTGCGGCGTAAGCACCAGCACACCATTCGCGAGCATCTGTTGAACCGCCAGCAGGTCAAACGTCCCGGTGGCGTTGTAAAGCCAGATGATACCAACCAGCATAAAGATCGAGCCCGCCATGGTGTAGAGCATGAATTTAACGGCAGCGTATACGCGGCGCTCATGGCCCCAGATGCCGATCAGCAGGGCCATGGGAATCAGCATCACTTCCCAAAAAACAAAGAAGAGGAAAAGATCGAGAGCCAGGAAAACGCCGATGACGCCGACTTCGAGCATCAACAGCATAATGAAGAATTCTTTCACGCGATGCTCGATACTCTTCCACGAAGCCAGAATGGAAATCGGCGTCAGGAAGGTCGTCAGAATCACAAGGAACATGCTGATGCCATCTACGCCCAGGTGATAATTGATGGGAGGCTGGTTGATCCATTTCGAAAACTCTTCCACTGGATAGCCGGCAACCCCGATCGACACCTTGGTGAGAAGCAAGAGCGAAAGAAGGAATTCGGCCACGCCGACGGCAAGAGAAAGGTAGCGAATGTATTTGTGGTCGTCGCCACGGAGCAACAAAAGCGCGAGCGCGCCCAGGGCAGGGAAGAAGATCAGAACCGAGAGCAAGTGTCCGCCGGGCAGCATCAGCGCACCATCCCGACGATTGGTTTGCCGACGCCTGGCCAGAAGAAGATGATAGCGATGACCACGATCGCCCCAATGACCATCCACATTGCGTAACTGCGCGTATTGCCCGACTGCGTGTGACGCGTGCCGTCGCCAACGGCGGTAATGCCCTCCGCGATCCCATTGACCGCGCCGTCGATGCCAGCAACGTCGGCTGCTTTCCAGAAAACATTCGTGGAGATCCAGAGCAGCGGCTTAACTACCGCCGCAGCATATAGCTCATCCACGTAATACTTATTGAATAGGGTCGTGTAGACGCCCTTCAACGACTGCGCGAGTTCCGCAGGCTTAGTTGGTCTCTTCAAGTACATCCAGAATGCGATCGCGAGCCCGATCAGCGACGTTGTGACCGCGACAACTACCAGCCAGAGCTCGAGGTTATAAGCGCCCGCTTCTTCCGCAGCTAGAGCTGCTCCCTGACCAAAGAGCGGTGAGAGGAAGTTCGTAAAATAATCAGGGCCGTGCCACAACGCAGGAGCCGCCACCCAGCCGCCGACGATGGAGAGGACCGCAAGAATCATCAGCGGTACCAGCATGCTGTTCGGCGATTCATGCACGTGCACTTTGTGCTCGTCGTAACGTGGTTCGCCATGGAATGTGAGAAAGATCAGTCGAAACATGTAAAACGAAGTGAGGAGTGCCGTGAGAAGACCGACACCATAGAGCGCGTAGCCAGCGCCGCGTCCACCGTTCTCGCTCACAAAGGCGTTCAACAAAATGGCGTCTTTACTGAAGAAGCCTGCGAACGGCGGGAAGCCCGCAATGGCCAGTGTGGCCGTGAGCATGGTGAGGTACGTCCAGCGGATTTTTTTGCTGAGGCCGCCCATCTTGGTCATGTCCTGCTCGCCGCCCATGGCGTGAATCACGCTCCCCGCCGCGAGAAACAGCAGTGCCTTGAAAAACGCGTGGGTCATCAGGTGGAAAATGCCCGCGGAGAAAGCGCCGACGCCGCACGCAAGGAACATGTAGCCAAGCTGGCTGACGGTGGAGTATGCGAGAACTTTCTTGATGTCGGTCTGCACCAGGCCGATGGTGGCGGCAAAGAATGCCGTGGCGCAGCCAACGGTCGCTACAACAAGCATGGCCGTCGGAGCGTGCGTAAACAAAACATGCGACCGTGCGACAACGTAAACACCGGCGGTCACCATCGTCGCGGCGTGAATCAAAGCGCTGACCGGTGTCGGGCCTTCCATAGCGTCGGGCAGCCAGACGTAGAGCGGCAATTGCGCGGATTTTCCGCACGCGCCCATGAAAATGAGCAAAGATGCAAACGTCAAAGTGCCAAGATGCCCACTCAATTCAACGGGCCAGCCCTGCAGCGTAGAACTAGTGAAGATGGCTTGGAAATCCAATGTATGGAAGGCGCGGAAAAGCAAAAACATTCCCAACATGAACCCGAAATCGCCGATGCGGTTGACGATGAACGCTTTCTTGCCGGCATCCGAAGCCGATTTCTTCAGGAAATAAAACCCGATCAGCAAATAGCTGGCCAGCCCAACGCCTTCCCAGCCGACGAACAGCAGCACGTAATTCGCAGCCAGCACCAGGATAAGCATGAAAAACATGAAAAGATTGAGGTAGGAAAAGAATCGGTAGTAGCCGCCTTCATGCGCCATGTACCCGGTCGAATAAATGTGGATGAGCCAGCCCACACCGGTGACCACAAGGAGCATAACCACGGTGAGCTGGTCGACTTGCAGGTCGAAGCCCGCGCGAAAATTGCCCGCCGCAATCCACGTGAAATATTGCCTTACCCACGGAATTTGTTCCGGCGAGAGCTGAAAGAATTCGCGTACCGCTTCGAGTGCGCAGAGAAACGACAGTCCCGTCGAGCTGATGGCCACGGTGTTGACGATCTTGTTCGGCCATTTCGCGCCAAAAAGCCCATTCATCGCCGAGCCCAACAGCGGGAGCAGCGGGATAATCCACAGGAAATCGAGTATCGGATGGGCGGTCATTAAAGTTTGAGCAGATCAACGCGCTCGACATTCAGCGATTGCCGGTTGCGCGCGATAAGGATGATGATTCCGAGGCCTACCGCCGCTTCCGCGGCCGCCACCACAATCACGAACAATACAAATACCTGCCCGTCGAGCTTGCCCAGCGCCTGGCTGAACGCCACGAACGCCAGGTTCACCGCGTTGAGCATCAGCTCGATGGACATGAAAATGGTGATGATGTTGCGCTTGAATACGAACGCAAATACGCCCAGCCCGAACAGTATTGCGCTGAGAATGACATAGTAATTCGTCGGGACCATTTCAGCTTTTCTCCCGCTGGGCCAGCACCAGGGCGCCCATGATCGCCACCAGAATAAGGAACGACGTCAATTCGAACGGGTACACGAAATCCCGGAACACCATGTTGGAGATGCCCTTTGTGGAAGAGATTGCGCCGGTCTGCATTGCGGCCTGAACGGTTTCGCTCGAGCGCGCAATCGTCGCGGCGATGAACCCCGCCAGCGCGATCACCAGCAGCAATCCAGGAACGCCGGCAAGCTTCGAGATGCTGGTGTGCTCTTCAATGCCCGCGTTCAACAGCATGATGACCAGAACGAACAACACCATGATCGCGCCGCTATACACGATGATTTGCACCGCGGCTACGAATTCCGCGCCCATCAACAAGTACAAGCCCGCGAGGGCGACCATCACGACGATGAGCGAAAGCGCGCTGTGGATCGGGTGCTTCTGCCAGATCAGGCTGAGCGCGCCCAGGATGGCCAGTGCCGCAAGCACGAAAAAGACCACGAGCGGCGCCGTCATTTCGGCCCCCACTGCATCTTGGCCAGAATCACGAAACTGGTGATGATCACATTCACGATCGAAGCCGGCAGCAGCAGCTTCCAGCCGAAGGCCATCAGCTGGTCATAGCGGAATCGCGGCAGCGTGCCGCGCATCCACACGTAAATGAAAAGGAAAATAAAAATCTTGGAAAGCAGCCAGAACGGTCCCTGGATGAAGGTATTCACATCGGGAAACAAAATGAAAACCGCTCCCAGCGCAGTGATCGCAGTGCCCACAGCGGGCAGAATGATGCGCCCGAAAATCGTTTCGTAGCGGATCCCGTCCCAAATGACCCAGAGTCCGAAGGGAAGCAGGATCGCCGACGGCAAATAATGCGTGAAGGTCCACGAAGCAGGGAAGGGAGACAGCCATCCGCCGAAAAACATGATCGTGCACAGGCACGAAACGGTGATCATGCTGGTGTATTCGGCAATGAAAAACATCGCGAATTTGAAGCTGGCATATTCCGTGTGAAAACCCGCGACGAGTTCGGATTCCGCTTCCGGCAAATCAAATGGAACACGGTTGGTCTCCGCGATTGCCGCGATGAAAAAACAAATGAAGCCGAGCAGTTGAGGAAAAATGTTCCAACCGAAAATTCCCCACTTGGTACTAGTCTGATTGGCAATAATGTCCTTGAGGTTAAAACTGCCAGCGATTAGCAACACACCCACAACGGACATCGTCAACGAGAGCTCGTAACTGATCATCTGCGCCGAGCTGCGCAGGCCGCCGAGCAGCGGATACTTGCTGTTGGATGACCAACCTGCGAGCGCAATTCCGTAAACCCCAAGCGCGGTGATTGCAAAGAGCGCAAGGATCCCGATGTTCAAATCCGGAGGGGCGATGCCCAGATAAATATCGTGTCCAAACAAATGGATGGGATCCGGACCGAACGGAATAATGGCGATGGACGTGAGCGCGAGCGCCAGCGCCAGAAGCGGTGCGAGATAGTAGACGAACTTGTCCGCGCCTGCGGGCGTGGAATCTTCCTTGAAAAGAAATTTCACGCCGTCCGCCAGCGGCTGCAGCAGGCCGTGCGGGCCGACGCGGTGCGGACCCCAGCGCGACTGCATGTGCGCCACGACTTTTCGTTCGAACCAAGTGAGATACGCGTTCACGGTAAGCACAATGAAAAGCAGCAGCGCAATCTTGACCAGCGAGATGATCAGCTCGGCGTTGCTGGATAAAAAGGTGCTCACGGCTTGGCTTTGGCCTCCGGCACAGATTCCATCATCGTGCAGAAGCGGCCCAGAGTGCCGCTGGTGAAAAGCGTGTCTTCCGCGGAGCGAATCAATCCCACCGGAACGTCATAAGGAGCGTGCCCGTTGCGCGCGAACTGCACGCGCGTTGCTTCAGCTCCGCCCGTCAGCAACCCCGCAGCCAGAACGTTGTACCCCGGCACAGCCTTGCGAATCTCTTCGAACACGCTGGCAGGGGTCTTGTAATGAAACGCTTTTCCCAGTCCCAGTTTTTCGAGTTGGTGCGAAAGGATCCGCAAGAGATCGAAATCGCTTCGTGGCCCCATCACTTCGGCAGCTTTGTGTAGTAACTGAATTTCGCCGGAAGTGTTCGTAACCGTGCCGTCTTTCTCATACGCCGAAGCCGCTGGGAAAACGATGTCCGCCACTTTCGCGGTTTCCGTCAAAAACATTTCGTGCACGATCAGCAGGTCCAGCTTGCCGCGTCCGTAACCGAGCGTGCCGAAATGCGCGAAGGGGTTGGCGCCAACGACGTACAGCGCCTTCAACTTGCCGTTCTGTGCGGCTTCCACCATCTGCGGCACAGTCAAGCCCGGTTTCGACGGGATCACGCCGCCCCACAGCCTTTCAAAAGCTTCACGCGTTCTCGCATCATCCACGTAGGCATAGCCGGGCAAACGGTCGGCCAGAATGCCCATATCCGCAGCGCCGCGCGAGTTCGCGTAATCCCCCAGCGCCATGTAACGAGTCTTGCCGGGGAGCTTCGAGCCGAAAGCCACGACCTGGGCGATCGTTGCGCCCGTAACTTCCGCGCCAAAAACGATAGCCACATCGGACTCCGCCTCAAGCGCGGCCTTCAATTGAACCAGTTGCTCGACAAGCTCGGTCGCAAGCTGCCCTTCTTCATGCGCCAGCCATTTGAACGCGGCAAGTCCCTGTCCAGCCGCGATTTTTACGAACTGCGCCGCCTTGCGCTTCAGCTTTATCTCTTTGGCATTGATGATGAATAGCTTCGTGCCAAAATGCCGGATGCCGCTGCGAATCTGCCAGCCCACCAGCGGATTCTGATTCGTCGGATCGTTTCCGATCAGCAACACTGCCTTCGATTGGTACAATTGCTCCATCGTCAAGAGGGAATCAGCCGCGCGATCGCCCAGCGCTGTCACCAATCCCGTGTAATCGACGGTGCGGTGATGATCAATGTTATTCGTCCCAAACGTCGTGCGGGCAAGCCGCTGCAACAGGTAGTTCTCTTCGTTGGAAGTGTGATTCGAACCGATAAAGCCGATGGAATCCTTGCCGTTGGCGTCGTAAATGGCCTTCAGCTTTGTGGCCGCCATTTGCGCGGCCTCTTCCCATGAAACGGGATACAGCTTTTCGCCCTTGCGCACCAGCGGCTGCCGGATGCGCTCCGCGTGCTTGGTGAAATCAAAACCAAAGCGCCCCTTTACGCACAGAAAATCTTTGTTGATGCCGCTCAAGTCGCGGTTATTCGAACGCAGAATCTCGTGGTTGCGCACGCTCAGCGTGGTCTTGCAGCCGTTCGAACAGTGCGTGCACACCGTCGAGACATATTGCATCTCCCACGGCCGCGTCTTGTATCGGTACGTGCCGCTGGTCAGTGCGCCCACGGGACAAATATCGATGCACATCCCGCATTCTTCGCATTCTAGATGATCTTCGCGGTTCGGGATGATCACGCTATTGGCCCCGCGCATTCCCACGCCCAGCGCCTTCACGTCCATGCCTTCATCGCACACGCGCACGCAGCGGAAACACAAAATGCATCGCGGCGCATCGTAATAAACCAGCTCCGACCACTTTTCTTCCGGCCGGTGAATCTTTTCTTCCACGAACCGGCTGGTATCCGCGCCGTAGCGAAAAACCATATCCTGTAATTCGCACTCGCCGCCCTTGTCGCAAACCGGGCAATCCAACGGGTGATTCGTCAGCAGAAACTCTAGCATGTACTTGCGCGCGTTGCGCACCTGCTCCGTGTCCGTTCGAACGATCATGCCTTCGGTGGCGATAACCGTACACGCGGTCTGCAGCTTCGGCGCTTTTTCGATTTCCACCAGGCACATCCGGCACGCCGCCTGCAGCGACAGCCCGGGGTAATAGCAGAACGACGGCACTTCCGTCCCGAAGCGCCGCGTTGCTTCAATCAGCAGCGTCCCCTGCGGCACTTGCACGTCGCGGTCGTTAATTTTCAGGTGGATCAGTTTCTGCTCAGCCATGGATTCCTATCGAGAGCCGACTAGCGATTCCGCGGACTTGTACGCGCAGCGCCCCTTCAAATGTTCTTCAAATTCCCCGCGCCACTTTTTCATGATGCTGATCGTCGGCATTGCCGCGGCATCGCCGAGCGGGCAGAACGTGCGCCCCAGCATATTTTTCGCAAGGTCCGCGATGATGTCGATGTCTTCGGGACGCCCAAGGCCGGCGTGGAAGCGTTCCAGAATCTTCCGCAGCCAGGTAGTTCCCTCGCGGCACGGAATGCACCAGCCGCAAGATTCGTGTGCGTAAAAATGCATGATGCGCCGCGCCATATCCACCATGCAGGTGTCCTCGTCCATCACCACCATGCCGCCGGAGCCGAGCATCGAGCCGGCTTTGGCGACTGCATCGTAGTCCATAGCGATGTCAATTTCTTCGCCCGTCAGCAACGGGCAGGAGCTTCCGCCGGGAATTACCGCTTTGATTTTCTTGTTGCCCGGGATGCCGCCCGCCACTTCGTAGATGAACTTTTTCATATTCATCCCGAGCGGTACTTCGTAAATGCCTGGCTTATTGATGTGTCCAGCGATGCACAACATGCGCGTGCCGCCGTTTTTCGGCGTGCCTCGATTCGCGTAAGCTTCGCCGCCCTCAAGAATGATCGACGGCACGGCGCTCAAGGTTTCCACGTTATTAATGATCGTGGGGCACCCATACAGTCCCACAACGGCAGGGAAGGGCGGCTTGATGCGCGGATAGCCGCGCTTGCCTTCGAGTGATTCCATCAGCGCGGATTCTTCGCCGCATTCATATGCCCCCGCTCCCGTATGAATCAGCAGGTCGAAATCGAATCCGGTGCCAAGAATGTTCTTGCCGAGATAGCCGTGCGAATATGCTTCTGCGATCGCCGCATCCACGATATCCAGGACGTAGCGATATTCTCCGCGAATATAAATAAAGCCCTGGTGCGAGCCGATGGCGCGCCCGGCAATCACCATACCTTCGATCAGTTGATGCGGATCCATCTCCATCAGCGGCCGGTCTTTGCACGTCCCCGGCTCCGATTCATCCGCGTTGCAAATCACGTATTTCGGCTTTGGCGAATCTTTCGGCACGAAGAACCACTTCATGCCCGTGGGAAAACCTGCGCCACCGCGCCCGCGGAGGTTAGACTTCTTCACTTCATCGATGATTCCGTCGGGCGTCATTTCCTTCAGCGCTTTTTCCAGGCCCCGATAACCTTCGTGCTGCAGGAATACGTCAATCTTGCGCGAATCCTTGATGCCCCAGCGCCTGCTGATCAGTGGTGTTTCCGCGGGATGCCGCTCGTGAAGCGCGCCGGAAATGACTTTCTCGGGCTCAGGGCGACGGCCTGCATCCAGGTCTTCGATGATGCGGTCGAAGCGGACAGACGTCAGGTTCTCATAGAAATCGTAATTCACCTGCATCGCCGGCGCGCCGGTGCAAGCGCCGATGCATTCCACTTCTTCAAGGGAAAACACTCCGTCGTTGGTAACTTCTTTGTGCCC
>Ga0210401_10004664_pt1 | contig 14299 bp, 14 predicted proteins | sample IncBWH32MmetaG_FD_150866 | JGI IMG/M metagenome (GOLD analysis project Ga0210401, IMG submission 150866) | Forest soil microbial communities from Barre Woods Harvard Forest LTER site, Petersham, Massachusetts, United States - Inc-BW-H-32-M | ecosystem: Environmental > Terrestrial > Soil >... | reverse complement strand
GCCAGCTTGGGGTCCAAGGCCAGGAAGCTGCCGGCCTCGCTGCGGGTGACGGAATTCAGCAGGGTCTGCTCCAAACGGGGGTCGAGCGTCACGGCGTGGATGGCCCCATCCCCGCCGGCGAGCAGCTTGGTGATCACCCGGAACTGGGATTGGCGGGCGAACTCGGTCAGCGAATCGGCGTCCTTGCTCGTGCGGGCGTGGTCCGCCAGGGTCTCGAGTATGCCGCCCATATCCCGGATGGGGATGCGCTCACGCAGCAGGCTCTGCAGGACCTTCTGCACGTCGCCCAGGCTCATCAGGCCCGGCACCAGCTCTTCCACCACCGCCGAGTTCTCCTTGCGGAAGTTCTCCACCAGCTTCTGGGTGTCCTGGCGGGTGAGCAGCTCGGCGGCGTGGGAGCGGATCACCTCGGTCAGGTGCGTCGCCATCACACTGGGCAGGTCCACCACGGTGTAGCCGCTGCGCTCCGCCTGCGGCTTGCTCGACTCCTCAATCCATACGGCCGGAAGGCCGAAAGTGGGCTCCTTGGTGCTGGTGCCCGGCAGGGTGTCGCGGCTCCCGCTGCTGTTGATGGCCAGGAAGCGGTTGGCCATAAGCTGGCCCTTGGCCACCTCGGTGCCGCGGATCTTGATGGAGTAGGTCTCCGCGCCCAGAGCCATGTTGTCGCGGATGCGGATGGGCGGCACCACCAGCCCCAGGTCCAGGGCCACCTGGCGGCGGATCATGGTGATCCGGTCAAGCAGGTCCCCGCCCTGGGCCTCGTCCACCAGCGGGATCAGGCCGAAGCCTATCTCCAGCTCCATCGGGTCCACGGTGAGCAGCTTGGCCACGTTTTCCGGGTCGCGGCTCTTCGGTTTCGCGGCCTCCTTGGCGTCGGCGGCGCTGGCTTCCCCCTCCTCCTTGCGGTTGAGGGTGGCGTAGCCGAAGGCGGCCAGCCCAGCCAAGGCCAGCAGCGGCAGAGACGCCCAGTTGTGGAAGGCCAGGGCCATGGCGGCCAGCACCAGGGCCGCGATGGCCAGCGGAAGCGACTTGGCGAAGAGCTGCCGGGTGACGTCCTGGCCCAGGTTGCTTTCGGCGGCCGAGCGCGTCACCAGCAGGCCGGTGGCCACGCTGATCAGCAGGGCCGGGATCTGGGTCACCAGGCCGTCGCCGATGGTCAGCAGGGTGTAGGTCTGCAGCACCTGCTGCCACTCCAGTTTGCCTTCCACCATGCCCACCACGAAGCCGCCCAGGATGTTGACGGCCACGATGATGATGGCGGCGATGGCGTCGCCCCGGACGAACTTGCTGGCGCCGTCCATGGCGCCATAAAAATTGGCCTCGCGGGCGATCTTGTCCCGGCGCTTGCGCGCGTCGTCCTCGGTGATGAGGCCGCTGTTTAGGTCCGCGTCGATGGCCATCTGCTTTCCCGGCATGGCGTCCAGGGTGAAGCGGGCGGCCACTTCGCTGACGCGCTGGGCGCCGCTGGTGATGACCACGAACTGGATGATCACCAGGATGAGGAAGACCACGAAACCGACCACGGCGTTGTTGCCGCCCACCAGCGTGCCGAAAGCCTCGATCAAGCGGCCGGCCGCCGCGGTGCCCGTGCCCCCCTGGGTCAGGATCAGCCGGGTGGCCGCCACGTTGAAGCTCAGGCGGACCAAGGTGGCGATGAGCAGCAGGCTCGGAAAGCTGCTGAACTGCAGCGGTTCCTGGGTGTAGAGCGTGACCAGCAACACCAGGACCGAGAAGGCCAGGTTGAGGCCGAGCATCATGTCCAGCGCCATGGAGGGCAGCGGGAAAAGCATGAAAAGGATCACGGCCATGATGGCCGCTGGAACGGCCAGGTCGCTTCCTTTGATGCCCCGCGGGGCGGTCAGGCTGTTGGCGTTTTCTGCCATGTTCTCCTCTTAATGCCTCTTACGGGGCGCCGGCGGCGCCGCCCAATTGCGGTCCAGGGTTGGGCAGGCCCTGTTTTTTCCGGGCGATTCGCTGCTGGTTCTGCCGGGCCTTGGCCTCCAGCGTGCCCTTGGCCTGGTACACAAAGGCCAGCACTTCGGCGATGGCCGAGAAGAACACGCCCGGCACCTGGCCTCCCACCGGCACGGCCTGGTACAGCGCGCGGGCCAGGGGCTTGTTCTCCATCACCGGTATGCCCTCTTCGGCGGCGATGGCCTTGATGCGGGCCGCCACAAGGCGGGCACCCTTGGCCACCAGCACCGGGGCGTCCATGGACGCCCCATCGTAGTGGATGGCCACGGCCAGGTGGGTGGGGTTGGTGATCACCACGTCGGCCTTGGGCAGCTCGGCGAACATGCGCCGTCGGGCGGCCTCTTGCTGCAGCTTGCGGATGCGGGCCTTGACGGCCGGGTCACCCTCCATCTGCCGGTACTCGTCCTTGACCTCCTGCTTGCTCATCTTGAGGCCTTCTTCATATTCCCAGCGCTGGTAGAAATAGTCCAGCAGCGCCAATGCCAGCATCACCAGGCCCACGCGCAGCATGAGGGTGGACACCAGCGACCCGATCACCCCCAGGTACAGAGCCAGGTTGGTGTTCATCAGGTCCAGCAGCCCGCCCAGGCGGCCCTCCACCGTGAACCACGCCGTCAGGCCGATCAGGCCGATCTTGAAGAAGGCCTTCAACGTTTCAATGGCCGTCCGCCGGGAATAGATGCGCTGGAAGCCCTTGGACGGCAGCAGGTTCTCCCAGTGCAGCGCCAGGGCCTCGGGCGCGAACAGGAAGCCGAACTGCACCACGTTGCTCAGGACGGCCAGCAGGAACGCCGCCAGCAGCAGCGGGCCCAGCAGCAGGAGCATCTCCAGGCCGAAGGCCCTGAAATGGCGGCCCAGGTCGGCCCCGTCCAGGTGGAAGCTGTCCAGGCCGCCCCAGGCCTGGGTGGCCACCTTGGCCAGCTCCGCCAGCATGAATCCGCCGGCCAGGTTGATCACGCCCAGCATGCCCAGCAGGCCGATGGCCGAAGTCAGTTCGGTGGAACGGGGCACCTGGCCGCGCTTGCGGGCCTCTTCCTTTTTCTTTGGTGTCGCTGATTCTGTCTTGGACGGATCGGCCATGGCCCTGGTGCCGCCTAGCTTCCCAGGGCGCTCAGCAGCCTGAATGCGCTGCTGCCGACCTGGCTGCTGACGCTCCCGATCACGGTTCCCAGGAGCTTAAGGCTAAGGATGGTGACGAGCAGCCCCACCACCACGTTCAGCGGCAGGCCCACGATGAACACGTTCATTTGCGGCAGGGTCCTGGACAGCAGGCCCATGCTCAGGCTGGTGAGGAACAGCACCGCCACCGATGGGGCCGCCACCTGGAAGGCGATGATGAAGAGCTTCGTGACAAAGCCGGCCAGCAGGGGCCCGGCCTGGCCCGCGTGTTGGAACCAACCCACCGTGCCGGGGGGCAGCATGGTGAAGCTGTCCCCGGCCGCCTTGAGCAGGGCGTGGTGCCCGTCCACCGCCAGGAAGAACATCATCGCCACGATGAAGTAGAACTCGCCCAGGATCGACACCTGGTTGCTGCCGTTGGGGTCGATCACGTTCACCAGGCCAAAGCCGACCTGAATGTCGATGATCTGGCCGGCCATCTGGATGCCGCTGAAAAGCAGGAAAGCCGTGTAGCCGATGGCCAGGCCCACAAAGACCTCTCCCAGCACCGCGGCCGTCATCTCCAGGAGGTTGGAAGGCACGGCCATCTGGGCGTGCCCCCCCCGGTAACTGAGGTACAGCAGCAGGGTCAGCACCATGGACAGCCCGGCTTTCACCTGGTTGGGCACCCGCACGTTCCCCAGCACGGGGGCCGAGAGGACCAGCACGCTCACCCGGGTCAGCATGAGCGCGAACACCACGAACTGCTCCTCGGTCCATCCGGCCAGGTCCGGGCTCATTGGGTCATCAGAGGCAGCTTGGAGTAGAGCTCCACCGTGAAGCTGATGAGGAGCCGCAGCATCCAGGGCCCGAAGAAGATGAGGGCCAGCATGGTGGCGATCAGCTTGGGCACGAAGGTCAGCGTCATCTCCTGGATCTGCGTGACCGACTGCAGGATCGAAATGAGGACGCCCACGGCGAGCCCAAGCAACAGCATGGGAGCCGCCAAGAGCAGCGTCAGCACCAGGGCCTGTTTGCCGATATCGAGCACGAAGTCTGGGGTCATGTCAGTGGAAGCTGCTCATCAGGGAGCGCACGATCAGGTGCCATCCATCGATGAGGATGAAGAGCAGCACCTTGAAGGGCAGGGAGATGGTCACGGGCGGCAGCATCAGCATGCCCATGCTCATGAGCGTGCTGGCCACCACCATGTCGATGATCAGGAACGGTATGTAGATGATGAAGCCCATCTGGAAGGCCGTCTTCAGCTCGGACAGCACGAAGGACGGGATCAGGACCAGGGTGGGCACGTCCTCCGGGGTGGCGGGCCGCGGGCTCTTGCTCAGGTACACGAAGAGCGCCAGGTCCTTTTGCCGGGTCTGCCGGAACATGAATTCGCGCATGGGCGCCAGGGCCTTGGTGAGGGCCACGTCCTGGTGTATCTCGCCCTTCAGGTAAGGCTGCAGGGCCTGGTCGTTGATGCGGCTGAAGACCGGGTTCATGTTGAAGAAGGTCAGGAACAGGGCCAGGCCCAGAAGCACCTGGTTAGGCGGAATGTTCTGCGTGCCCAGGGCCTGGCGAAGGAAACTCAGCACGATCACGATGCGGGTGAAACTGGTGGTCAGCATCAGGATGGCCGGCGCAAGGCTCAGTACGGTGAGCAGGAACAGTATCTGCAGGGTCACGGACACGTCATGGGGGCCCGTGGCTTCGCCGATGCCGATCTTGATGCTGGGCAGCGGCGTGGCCGCCAAAGCCGTCCCGGCCAGGGCCGCCAGCACGGCCGCCAGCGCCAGGGTCCAACGCGGATGCCTCACTTGTCGCCTCCGCGCCTGCTCTTCATTCTCTCCATCTGTTCCTTCAATTCCTCGGCTTGGGTGCGTATGGCTTGTTTTGCCTGGCCCCACTCATCCCGTTTCATCCTCAGGCCGACGCGGGCCAGCTGTTCCTTGAAGCCCAGCAGGTCCGCCGGAAGGGGGGCCATCTGGCGCAGCCGCTCAACGGCTTCGGGGTCGGTGACCCGGGACAGCACCTGCACCTCCTGGCCCAGGCCCAGGAAGACGACTTCGTCCCCAAGCTCCACCGCGGCCACGGCGTGCCGCCCGTCGATGTAATGCTTTTCAAGCACCTTGATCAGGCCGACCTTCTGGCCGCCCGCCGGTGCGCCCTGGCGGTTTCGCCACTTCAGCAGCGCCCAGTAGGCTAGGTAGACCAGGCCCACCACAAACGCCAGCGAAAAGACCACGTTGAGCAGGGTCGGCAGCAGGGATGGAGCCTGGGCAGCCGGCCCGGTGGCGTCCAATTTGGCGAGGTCATCGCCCAAATAGACCGCCGTGGCCGTGTCCGCCCAAGCCTTGGCGGCGAAGGGCAAGGCGCTAAAGAACAGGAAAATTCGCTTCAAGGGGTTCCCTTTAAAACATCAAGAGGGACGCCGGCGAAACCATGGCCGCGTCCCTCTTGAACCTCGTCAGACTTGCCTTAGAAGCTGACCCGGTCCCTGGGAGCCAGGATCTCCGTGACGCGGATGCCGAAGTTCTCGTCGATCACCACCACTTCACCCTTGGCGATGGGCTTCTCGTTCACCAGGATGTCCACCGGCTCGCCCGCCAGCTTGTCCAGTTCGAGCACGGAGCCGGGCCCCAGGGCCAGCACTTCCTTGACCATCTTCTGGGTGCGGCCCAGCTCCACCGTCACCTGGAGCGGGACGTCCATCAGGAGCTCGAGGTTGTTCCCTGTGCCCGCAGGCAGGCTGCCGGAGAGTTGGGACAGTTGGGCCGCTTGCACCACCGGAGCGTTCATGGATCCTCCTAAGCCGCTGACAGGGGACGAAGGCGCGGCAGCCTGCGGGGCAGCCGCCCCGCCGCCGGAGCCCGACAGGGCCGCCGCGACGTTTTCAGGTAACACCAGCACGAACGGCGAGGGCAGACCGCCCTCCACATCCAGGCTGAATTCACAAGCCACCAAACTGCCTCCCAGGCCGGCCGCCAGGCCCGGCAGGTCCGAAGCCTGCGCCGGGGCCAAGTCTCCGGCCGTGGCGCTGAGCTGCTTGCCCAGGCCCTGGCCCAGGCCCTCAAAAAGCGCCGCGGCCGCCTGGCTGCCCACTTCCCCGACCGCGCTTAGGTGCAGGTCGTTGAGCGTCTCCGGCGGGTTGCTTCCGTCGCCGCCGATGAGCAGGTCGGCCATCAGGGCGGCCGAGGATTCGTTGAACACCATCAGGCCCTTGCCGGACGCCGCTCCGCCCACGGTCAAGGGCACTTGGGCCACCCCGCCGAAGAACTTGTCCGCCAGATCGGCCGCCGTCACGGGTCCCGCCGTTCCAGGGCTTAACGTCACGGTCTTGCCCAGCAGGCCGCCCAGGGCCTGGCTGGCCGCTTCGGCGGCGTGGGCCAGGGCCCCTTCCAGCGCGCCCAATTGCGTCGTGTTCAATGTCATGATGCCTCCTAGGCTTCCGTTTCGTCGTTGTAGACCGTGGTGATCATCACGGCCTTGCGCTTGGAGTGTATGCCGGGGCGCCCGCCAAACTTGCGCCGGTCCTCCACAAGCACATCCAACTGGCTGTTGACGCTGATGTTAAGCGGTATCACGTCCCCGGCCTTGAGGCCGAGCACCTGGGCCGCGCTGAGGGTCAGCTTGCCCAACTGCACGCTGACCGGCACCTGGGTGCTTTGCAGGCGCTGCTGGAGGGTCTGGCGCGTCTCCGGGGTGCTGCCGCCGGAGTTGGCGGTGAACCAGCGCTGGGTGCTCACCTTCTGCACCACGCTCTCCAGGACCATGTAGGGGAAGCAGATGGTCATGAGCCCCTTGTGGTCCTTCACCTTGACCGAGAACTTGATGACCAGGCACATTTCCGAGGGGGCCACCAGCTGCACGAACTGCGGGTTGGTCTCCTTGTTGACGATCTCGGGATTCACCCGGGCCACCCGTTCCCAGGCGTCCCTCAGGCTGTCCAGGGCCTTCACCGCCAGTTTGCCTACCACGACCTGTTCGATGTCGGTGAGCTCCCGTTCCTTGGCCATGGGGTTGCCGGGGCCGCCCAGGACCCGGTCGATGATCGGGAAGATGATGGTGGGGTTGATCTCCAGCATGCAGTTGCCGCGCAACGGCTCGAAACTGAACACGGTGAGCGCCGTGGGGCTGGTCAGCCCGTTGACGTATTCCCCGTAGGAGGACTGCTTCACCGACGTCACCTGGATCTCGGCGATGGTCCGGATGAACGCGGACAGGGCGGTCCCAAAATGCCGGGCGAACGCCTCGTGCATCATCTCCAGCATGCGCAGCTGGTCCTTGCTGAAGCGGTCCGGGCGCTTGAAGTCGTAGCGCTTGATCTTCTTGTCGCCCTTGGCGGTCGGCAGGGGATCAGCCTCGGCCTCGGCTTCGGCCTCTTCGGCCACGGCTGCACCGGCGGTGGCCTCGTTGGAGGCCATCTCCGAGTCCAGTCCGGCCATCAAGGCGTCTATCTCGCCCTGGCTGAGGATATCATCCATGGAAAACCCTAGAAGGAAATGGGTGGATTACTGGATCGCGAACTCGGTGAAGTAGACGCGCGCGATCTGGCCCTTGGCGAGCACGGAGTTGATGCGCTCTTTCAACTCCTCTTTCAGGGCTTCCTTCCCTTCCGGCGTGCGCAGCTGGTCGCTGGTCTTGGCCGACAGCGTGGAGATGATCACGTCACGCAGCTGGCTCTTGCGGTTGCCGATCTCGTTGCCGAATTCAGGCGCGGAGCCGTAGTTCTGCTCAAGTTCGATCACGCTGCGCAGGTAGTGGGTCTCCTCCACGTCGGCCAGATTGACCAGGAAAGAGCCCATCTTTTCCAGCTTTCCCAGCTCCGGGCGGGGCTCGATGACCTTTTGCTTTCCGATGTCGGCCTTGTTGGTCAGGAACATCACCGTGACGACCACGCTCGCCAGGGACAAAGCAAGCGTGGCGAACACGCCAGCCAGGATCCAGTTAAGCTTGCTCTTCTCTTCGGCCATGAATTGCCTCCTTGGGGACCCGAAAGCGGTCCGGTTTTTCCTTGGTTAAAAGGTCAGCGGCTTGGGGTTGACCCCTTCAGCCGGGCTCAAATTTTTCTCCGCCGCGGGCGGGACCACCGGGTCGAATTCATCCCGGACCTTCTGGTGGTCCACCAGCTCCCGGAGGAGCGGCCCTTTCAGCACCTGGATGTCGATGCGGCGGTTCATGCCGCGGCGCACCGGGTCGGCGTTGGGGGCCAGCGGTTCATACTGGGCGTAGCCCGCCGCGCACATGCGCTCAGGCGCTATGTTCTTGCCCTGCAGGTACTTCACCGTGTTGACGGCCCGCATGGCCGACAGGGTCCAGTTGTCGCCCCGGCTGTCGTCGGTGTAGCCGTTGACCTCGATGGCGTTGCCCGTGGTCTCCAGCACCTTGGCCACCTTGTCCAGGATCCGCTTGTACAAGGGGCTCAGGCGGGCCGAGCCCTTCTCGAACTTCACCTTGTCGGCGTAGACCCGGATCAGCACCCCGCGCTCGTTGAGATGCACGTTCACGGCCTGGTCCAGCTTCTCTTCCAGCAGGAACTTCCGCAATTTCTCTTTGATCACGTCCTTCTGGATCTGGCTGTCCATGAACACGATGGGCTGGGAGCCGATGCTTCCGCCGCTGGCGGCGATGGAAGGCTGGCCCATTCCGAAGGCCACGGAGAACGCGGACTGGATCTCCTCCATCTTTTGGGGGTTCGGGTCCGCGCTCGCCCACATGATGATGAACAGGGCCAGCAGCAAGGTCATCATGTCGGTGTAGGTCAGCAGCCACCGCAGGCCGCCCGCGCCGTCGTGGCCGCCGCCCCCGCCGTGGTCGCCCCCGCCCCCGTGCTTTCTCTTTCCAGCCATGATGTTTCCTTCAGCGTTGGGTGGTGGGGTTACTCGGCCTTTTCACCGGCGCCGGCCAGCTTGTCGCGGTCGCGGGGTGACATGAAGGCCTTCATCTTGTCCTCCACGATGCGGGGGTTGTCGCCCGCGGAGATGGAAAGCACGCCCACCAGGGTCAGTTCGCGGGTGAAGGCCTCCTGCTTGCTGCGCATCTGAAGCTTGCCGCCCAGCGGCAGGAAGATCAGGTTGGCGAAGCCGATGCCGTAGAAGGTGGCCGTGAAGGCCACGGCGATGGCTTCCGTCAGCTTGCTGGCGTCCGAGACGGTCCCGAGGGCGTGAATCAAGCCGGCCACCGCCCCGATGATGCCCAGGGTAGGCGCGAAGCCGCCGGCCGCGGTCATCAGGTCCGCGCCGACCTTGTGGCGGGCCTGCATGTAGGCCGTGTCGGTCTCCAGGATTTCACGGATCATCTCGCCGTCGGTGCCGTCCACCACCAGCTGCAGGCCCTTCTTAAGGAAGGGGTCCTCGATGGTGGTGATGTCCTCTTCCAGGCCCAGCAGGCCCTCACGCCGGGCCTTGCCGGCGTAGCCCACCAGGGTGGTCACCACCAGCACAGGGTCCTGCGACTTGCTGCGGAAAGTGTTGCGGAGGATGTTGCCCAGGTTGGCCATGTCTTCCACGGTGAAGCTGATCACCGTGGCGCCGGCGGTGCCGCCGGCGATGATGAGCAGGCCCGGCAGATTGGCGTAGGCGGCCAGGGCGCTCACATCGAAATGGGCCTCCAGCAGCAACGCCAAGAGCAGCGAACCCCAGCCCAGGATAAGACCTGCAATGGTTGCGATATCCAAGCGAACCTCCGGAAAACCCTGTTGAAACCTTTGCGTGAAGCGCCCGCCAAAGGCGGCCGCGTTTGTTCTAGGACTGCGAGCCCGGCTCCAGCATCGGCGGCGTGGCCAACCGGCGGAACGTCAGGATCTTTTCAATCACCGCTTCGGGCGTCTCCTTCACCGTGGTCTTTTTCCCGTCGGAAAAGGACAGCACGGTTTCGGGGGTCCGCTCCATGAATTGGATGTGGTCCTGGTTCACCCAGCATTCCGTGCCGTTGAGGCGGGTGAGCAGGATCATCGTTCCAATCCTCGCCAAGTTTCGGGAAGGCGGCGCCGGGATGACGCCGGCCGGCGCCGCCTTCCCTGATGTCCGCCCCCGGTCAGCCAGACCCGGGGACGCCTACCGTTCCTTCGTGCTTACTGCGCCGGCACCGCGTTGATCAAGGTGCTGAGCAGGCTGGACGCCGTGGTGATGACCTTGGCGTTGGACTCGAACATCCGCTGCGCCAGGATCATGTTGGTCAGTTCCACGGTCAGGTCCACGTTGGAGCTTTCCAGGGCGCCGCCCTGGATGGTGCCGGCCCCGTTGGCGCCCGCGGTCTGGATCTGGGCGATGCCGGAGTTGTCGGTCTGCGCGAAGAAGTTGCCGCCGACCTTCTCCAGGCCATCAGGGTTGCTGAAGGTGGACATGGCCAGCTGCGCCACGACCAGGGTCTGGCCGTTGCTGAAGTTGCCCACGATGCCGCCCGTGGTGTTGAACGAAACGCCCGTCAGCGTGCCTTCGGGGTAGCCGTCCACGAACTTGGTCGTGGCCGTCTGCACCGGGGTGTACACGCCCAGGGTGTTGGTGCTGCCGTTGCCGAAATCACCGGTCATGCCGTCGCGAAGGCCCAAGGCCACGCCCGGGTTGTTCGGCGTTCCGATGTTGATGGAGAAATTGAACTCCGGGGTTCCGAGCGGGACGCCGGGGCCCACGGCCCCGTTGGTGATGGGCAGGGTGATGTCGTAGGTGGTGCCTGCGACCGTGCCCGTCAGCGCCGTTGCAGCGGTGCCCACGCCCAGGCTCGCCAGCGAGCCGTCGGCGTTGAACGTGATCCCGTCGTAGCGGGCGACCAGGTTGCCCGGGCCTCCGACCACCCAGGGATCGCCGTTGGGCGTCTGGCTGCCCGTGACTTCGTTCACTTCAACGCTCCAGGTGGCCGCCGCGCCAGCGCCGGTGTTGGCCGACTGGGCCCAAGACATCAGGAACTGGTGGGCGTTGCCCAGGGAGTCGTACGCGGTGAAGCTCTGGGTCGCGTCCGGCGTGAAGCCGTTCGCGGGCCCGGCCGCGGGCGGGTACATGGGAATGGCCTGGGCATTCTGGGGCGTGTGGGAGTCCAGGTTGCCGGCCAGGATCACACCCTGGTCCTTGACCGAAGAGTTGGCGTTGTAGCTGGTGGCCTTCGGAGCCAGGACCAGGTTGCTGGGGATGACGATGTTGCCGATGGCGGCCGTGTTGCTGGTGTTGAGCTGGTTGCCGACGATCGTCAGTTCGTTCTGCGCCACGCCGGTGATGGCGTTGGCGTCGGTGACGGTGGTCTTCATTTCCCAGCCCTGCACCAGGCCGCCGTTGGCGGTGGTCAGGTTGCCGACCTGGTCAAAGGCCAGGTTGCCCGCGCGCGTGTAGAGGGTCTGTTCACCCGTCTTCACGGTCAGGAAGCCCGCGCCGCTGATGGCCACATCGGTGGCGTTGCCCGTGGTCTGCAGGGCGCCCTGGGTCATGATGGTCTGGATGGTGCCGACCGTCACGCCCAAGCCCAGCTGGCTGGGGTTGATGCCGCCGAGGTTGGCCGTGCTGTCCGGGGCGGAGGGGTTGGTGACGCTGCTGCTGATCAGGTCAGCGAAGCTCAAGCGCCCTTCCTTGTAAGCCACGGTGTTGCTGTTGGAGATGTTGTTGCTGATCACGTCCAGCCATTTTTGCGATGACTGCAGGCCGGAGATCGAAGCTCCAAGTGCCGACATGGTGTACTCCTCGTAAGGAAGCGCCGCGTCCGTCAGTCGGCGGCGTCCAGGCTCCCCTTGCGGGACCAGCCTGTGGTTAGGGTTTATACGATCACCGCGGAATCGATGTTGGTGAAGACATTGCCCTTCATCGAGGCCGCGTCAACGGCGGTGATCACCGTCTGGTTCTTCACGCTCACCACAAAAGCCACGTTGTCCTTCAGCAGCAGGCTCTCTTTGGAGCCCTTGGCGGCGGCTTGCGCCACCCCCTGCTTCAGGCGGACCAAGTCTTCGGTGCTCAGGCTGATGTTCCGGCTTTGCAGCCGTTCCTGGGCGTGGGCCGAGAACTTGAGTTCGGTCGCGCTCCCCAGCTGCTGTTCCAGCACCTGGTTGAAGCTGAGCTGACCCGCCGTGGTCTTGCGTGCGGCGTCGTTCGGGTTGCCCGCGGTGATGGCCGGCAGGGCCGCTGGATTGAGTTTTTCAATCATGGCGGCACCCTACAGGTTCACCTGCGTCACGCTGGACAGTTGCACGGAGGAGCTGTTGCCCCCGCCGGTGTCCACGTTCAGGACCGGGGTTCCGCTGGCGAAGGAAATGCCAGTGACCTTGCCTGAAACGTTGGCGCCGGAGTTGGCGTCCTTGCCCGTCACGGTGTGGCCGATCAGGTTGGTGGCCTGGGAGACGTTCTGCATGGCCATCATGGCCACGAAGTTCGAGTTCAGGCTTTGCATCTGCTCCAGGCTCGAAATCTGGGCCTGTTGCGAAAGCATCTGCGTGTCGTCCACCGGGTTGGTCGGATCCTGGTTCTGCAATTGAGCCATCAACAGGGTCAGGAACTCGGTGTTCAACTGCGATGCTGTCTGGGTCGGCGGCGTCACGTTGCCGGACGACGGCGTATTTGTGTATCCAACGACGCTAGGAGTACTCATGGGTATTCACCTCCCTTCCTGGGATCCAAGCCTTCAGGCCAAGGCGCTGAAGCGTTGGTCAATGCTGAGGTTCTGGCCGGCGTAGCCCGCCCCGGCCTGGGGAAGGTTCGGCCCGCCGTCGCCCTGGTTCTGGGCCTGGCTCCACCAGTTTTGGTCCTGCTGCTGGCGGGGCTGGCCTTCGGGCTGTTGCTGCAGGCCGGAGCGCAGGGCCACGCTCACCTCCTGCACCGTGACCCCGTGCGATTCCAGGCCGGTCTTGAATCCGGCGAGGTCGCGCACAAAAGCCTGGTGCACTTCGGGGGTCGCGGCCACCAAACGGGCCGTCAGCTTGCCGCCGCTCATCAACAGGTCCACCTGCACGTCGCCCAGGCCTTCCGGCTTCAGGTGGATCAGAAGCCGGCTGTTGCCATTGGTTTGGGCGTCTTGCAGGGCTTGCGAAACCTGTTGCACGGGGCCTTGCTGCGGAACGTCCGGCCCGGTCCCAGCCTTGGGATTCACCGCGTCCTGGCCTAATTGCGCCAATCCGGCGAGGGTCCCAGTGCTGACGGCCGGTTTGCTCTCCGGCGTGTTTTGGTTGTTCCAAGCCAGCAGCCCCACGGTGGTCTGTGGCGCGCTGCCGCCTTGAGCCTGGTTGGGCGCCGGCTGGACGCGGGCTTGCTGCGCCAGCTGGTTCAATTCGGCCTGGGGCGGGGCCAGAGCCGCCGTCACCCGTGCCTGGGGCTGGGACGTCGGGAAGACCGTCGTCACCTGGGCTTGGGGTGCCTGCGGCTGAGGCTGCGCTTGCGGTTGCGGTTGCGCCGGGGTGGTGATTGGCGCCGCGGTGGAGGCGGCTTGGGCTTCCATGGGCCGGGCCTGCGGCTGCGGCTGCGTGGTGCCCGCCGTGGCCTGGGCTTGCGGCTGTGCCTGGATCCCCACCGTTTCCCGGGCCTGGGGCTGGGACGGCGTCGTGCCCGTCACGGCCTGGGCTTGCGGTTGCGGTTGGAAACCAGCCACCGGGGCCTGGGGCTGGGACGGCGTGGTGCCCGTCACGGCCTGGGCCTGCAGCGGCGCCAACGTGCCCGCCGCCGGAACCTGGGGCTGGGGCGGCGAGCTGCCCGCCACGGCCTGGTTCTGCGGCTGGCCGGCACTGGCTTGCGCCAGCGCGACCAGCTCGTTGGATCCGCTCCATTCACCATTCCCGTTCAAACTGATCACGGAGTCGGCCTGGACCGGCACCGTCTCCTGGCCCTGCAGGACTTCCACCTGCGGGTCCAGCAGCTGCGTCACCGGCGCGGTCTGCTCCTGGCTGGGCGGTGTCGCCACCGCGTTCGCCTGGTTGATCACTTGCGGTTGCCCGGCGGGGGCCGTCGCGGGCGCGCCTTGCGGCGCGGCCGGGGCGGTCTCGGTGCCGGGTACCTGCCCGACCAGCGTGATCACCGTGGCCTTGGGCTCGGTCTGCAATGGCTCCGGCGTGAGCGGCAGGACCCCGGTGTTGGATGGGGTCCCGGCCGTGCCCGCCGACGCCAAGCTGACCGCCCCCGTGGCCTGGCTGCCGTCGTCCGTGCGTGTGGAAACCACGACGGGCGTCAGCAGCTGTTGGGCCAGGCTGGCGATGCTTGGGCTGGTCGGTGTCGAATTGCTTTGCTGGGTCCTGCGCGTTGGGGCGCTGGAAAGGCTGTCCGCG
>Ga0210401_10004663_pt1 | contig 14304 bp, 12 predicted proteins | sample IncBWH32MmetaG_FD_150866 | JGI IMG/M metagenome (GOLD analysis project Ga0210401, IMG submission 150866) | Forest soil microbial communities from Barre Woods Harvard Forest LTER site, Petersham, Massachusetts, United States - Inc-BW-H-32-M | ecosystem: Environmental > Terrestrial > Soil >... | reverse complement strand
ATCTCGGCCCGGCCCGGAGCTACGTGTGGTGTCCGGTCAGCGCAACGAGAGCCAGCCCCAAGAGGATCAGTCCAGCGAGGAGGCACATCAGCGCTACACGTCGTAGACCTCGTTGTTGAGGAGAGATTACGACTAGTTGAGCCTTAATTTCGGGTCCAACCTCGCTCAGCGAGGCAGTCAAGCCGGGAACCATTGTTTTGTAGACGACCCAAAGCATCAATGCCAACCCGACAAAGCTCAGCCAGAAAAACCCTGAGACCCCTAAAACAATCGTCAACCTGTGTGCTCGGGGGGTCAACCCACCGAGGTCCTCCAGAATCAAACCGGGAGCTACGACCATTGGAGTTATCAGGAACGACATCAGCGCATTAGGAATCCGGTACATGTTGACAAAGGCTCTGATTTTTTCTTCGTCAGCTTTCGAATCAACGAAGTAACACTTCCCCCTGCGGGTAAATGGAATAAAAACCAGGCGCCCGCTCGGCTCCTTCCTGAAATGAGCGTCAGCGACGCGGTTCATCAAAGAGATCATTACTCCTCCATTGGTCTGTTTCGCATACGCTATTGTTGCGCGGAAAGGGATTGAAATCACGTTACCAACGGCACCCAGTGGTCCAACATCGCCACTGGAAGGGCGTTGCACACTTCCACCACCACTGCCGGGTCAATGAGTGTAAACGCCTGTTCATGCCAGTTAGACCGATGTCGAGCGCGAACTCCGCATCTACAATGGTTAGACTGAGCGCCTCATGCGAAGGCTTCCCATCTCGATGACCGCTGTGCTGCTGTCGTCAACTTTGGCAATAGCACACGCACAGTGCGTGCAAATGACACGGAGCGGTGACGTGGTGACGGTCACTGCCGATACATGGCGACCACTGAACGCGATTGCGCAAACTCTCGCCAACAAGTTTGGCATCATCATCAGCGCCGAAGATCCCGACATCGTTTTTACTGGCGACCTGACCGACACAACCAAAAAGGCGCTTCCCGCGTGGCGCGCTGCGCATCCGAACACTCGCGTTTACGACCTGAAGGCATGGCGATTGCAGGTTGAATTTCGTGTGCGTCAGGACGGTACCCCGGAAGACGCGGCGGCCCTGTTGCAGCAAGTCATAGTCGTGGCCAACGAACAGTCGCCATTCTCGTACCGCCTCGACATGGACGGCGAGTTCAACACGTTTGTTCCCACGCGCACGCGGGACCCGGCTGGGGCCGTTGTGGAGAAAGTGCCGCTTCTTGACCGTCATATTGATATTCCAGCGGGGACTCGCACTATCGCGGAAGACGGCGAGATGCTGGCGAAAGCGTTGTCGGCGCAGACAGGGCTGCGCATCAATTGTTGCCAGTCGCTGGTGGCCGGGGTTCCTTGGGGACTGGCAAAGGTTCCATTTGAGGCTCGTGACGAGCAGCACGAAGCGTACTAGAGCGCCTCGTTAGACTTGAACAACAAGCTGAACAGCAGTCGAAGCAACGCAGCTTCAGTGCCGACTCAAACGTCTATTGGCTTCTCAGTTGCGACCCTAATGCGATTGACGGGCCTCGATACTGCTTTATTGACCTTCATCCGGTACGCGGCCAATGCGAGTAATGCGTGACGCGAGCCGGTACTGTTGATAAATCGCGATTACACTCATTGACCGGGTTGTGAGTGTAAACGCCTGTTTCGCCAGTTATCATGTTGCCTGGGACAATTGCAGCCTTCACAATCGAGTTCCCCGAACATTTGACTCCTGACAGGCGACAATACTGTCTCGACCAACTCAGCAGTACAGGAGCGTCGGTTGAGCGACACAGCGACCGGAAATACGAGGTTCTCTGCTCGACGCCCAATCAACTTGCTCACGTCGGCTGGGCGCTCTTCCACACACATTTGTCAAATCTGTGCCGAGTGATATCCACGTCGGGAGACGCGGAATCACGAGCGAGCGCATACCCAAAGCCGCCGAAAACGTAAAGGGCGGTCTAGTTGTTGTTAACATCGCCATTTCGCTCATTGACCTGGTAGTTCGTGTAATCGCCTGTTATCGCCAGCTATCACGCTGCTGGAGGCCCCCACAATACGCGAATGCCTAGTTGGTTGAGGATAATCAACAACTCCGCCCGGTTTGCTTCCATCTTCTGAGGGTCGCTCAGCACCCCATTGATTGTTACCATGACGATGAGTCCCAGAGGCCAATCAGAACTCGTGGTTTTCGCAAGGACATCACCCACCCTTTCAGGCGGCACAGTGCTGCCGTCCGACGTGCCGGGGAGCAGAACTTTAATTCCTTCCGAGGTTACGATCACACGAGGGTTCTTCCATTCATTCCACGACACGTCCTCGTACGCGGCATACTTGCTTGGGTCTGAAGGCTGGATTCGACTCACAAGGGGCAAAGGCGGAGACTCCACAGGAGGTGGGCTGCTGGAGTTACAGCAACAAAGCATACCGAACGCGACTGGCAGCATGACACCCGAAACGAAGCGCAACATGGAGCACGTCCACACCGAGAGCCTGAAGAAGCGAAGGTGTCCGGATACTAGTACAGACACCGGTGCCTTGGAAATGTTCCAGTTGTGCGAAATTCGCGGGGTGAATGACCTATAGGTGTTTCATTGCACTTATTTGGTCGGGGTTCGGCGAACAAACGGCGCACGTGCTAACGCCTGTGCGGCCCTGGAGCATAATGCTCATGGGAAGACGGGGAGCGACGAAGCCCTTGAGGCATGGCACAACCGCAACCAATACGACTACTCACGACTCGCCGGAGAGCGGGAGTGGCGGTCGGTTTGACCGCGCTTGTTTTCGCGCTCGCAGTCAGAGATGTATTGCTTAGTAGCCACAGCCGAGGATTTCTATTACCGCTGAATTTCTTGCTCCACGCTTGGCCTCTCGTAGCCGCGAACCTCGTCTTCTACGGTTATCTGTGCTGGCTTGCATTCTGGTTGATACGCGGCACCCACGGGCGAGAGCGAGTCTTTATAGTCGGATGGTTTTCAGCCATTTCGCTTCCGCCGCTGGAAGTTTTGCAGCATGGTTTCACTCGGGAAATCAGGTACATCTGCGCGTTCGGATTAGCAGTTGCCTTACTTGCAGGAGTATCACTTCTGCTGCGTCCGACAGGCATCGACGATTCCACTGCCCAGACCGCCTAGCGTAACTGTTGAAAAATCGCCATTACACTCTTTGACCCCATCGGCCAATCTCTCAATGAGTGTAATGGCCTGATTTCGTCAACCATCGCGTTGCGGTAAGCTCATACCGTGTCCAAGCACTTGCCGAGTATTGAAGAAAACGGGTTTGCAATTGTTTCCAATTGCCTCGCCGAACAGATGGTGGAGCAACTTTGGGTACACCTTGGCGACACCAAACATGCTCAGAGGAATTTGTTGTGCGTCCCGATGGTACGGGAACTCGCAGTGTCGAAGCCCGTCAAGTCGCTCATCGACTCCCTTTTCGGCAAGGAATCGTTTGCGGTGCGCGGCATTCTGTTCAACAAGACCCCCGATGCCAATTGGAAAGTCGAATTGCACCAAGATCGAACGATAGCCGTTCGTGAACGCAGGGACGTACCGCAATTTGGCCCGTGGTCGATAAAGGCAGGTGTTCATCACGTGCAACCTCCGGCACCCCTGATGTCCAAGATGATCGCCATCCGTTTGCACTTGGACGAAAGTCGGGATAGCAATGGGCCACTTGGCGTGATCCCCGGCTCTCACCAAGCTGGTTATCTCTCAGGTACGGACATCGACACTTGGAAAGGAAAGCCGAGCATTACCTGCACCGTTCCAAGCGGCGGGGCAATATTGATGCGCCCACTGTTGCTTCATGCATCGTCATCCTCCTCAAAACCTCAGCCGCGTCGGGTGATCCATCTGGAGTTCGCCGGCGATGACCTTCCCGGCGGGTTGGAGTGGCACGACCGAATTTGACGGCTGAAGCCCGCAACTGTCGTAATATCGCCTCTCTGACAATGTCGCTCCCGTCAAGCACTTTTTGAGCGCACTAACCCGTGCACTCCGAAGAGCGCGCCATTTCGCTTTCGTTGAAGGTTCTGCATACCGGCCAAGGCCCGCTCCTAATCCGTTTCAGGTCAGGAACTCAGTCCAACCCATGCATGTCTCGACGCATAAGCGGTTAAACGCTTTATGCTTCTGCGATACGCCCAGCGCTGGAATTACTAGGTCACGGACGTTTCAGTACAACCGGAAACTGACCTCGATGTTGACCTGAACCGCTACCGGGTGCCCGTCCTTCATCGAGGGCTCGAACTTCCACTGCCGAACCGCTTCGATAGCTTTTTCATCGAGGCCCATGCCAAGCGACCGTTGCACGCGGATATCACGCGGCCTACCATCTGGGCCAACGATAACCCAAAGTAACACCGTGCCCTGGTACTTTGCCCGGCGAGCCTCTTCCGAGTACTCCGGGTCAGGATCATAGATTGGGCGGGGTGCGGAAACTCCACCGCCCACGCGAAACACGCCACCGCCGATGCCGCCGCCATATCCCGTGCCAAAACCAGACCCTTCCCCTGAGCCGATTCCCCCACCACTCCCAGTCCCGAGTCCACCACCGAACCCGATTCCGTTCGACGGTGGCTGGAGAATCGCGGAGAGTGGATTGCCAATCTGAGACGTCGCCGGGACGGTGAGCACAGGCGGGCCCACAACCGTCGGCTCCGCGGGAAGCCTCGGCTGTTCATTGCGCGCGACGATGGTTGGAGGAGTTATTTGCTCCCGCGCGAAACGAGGCAGGCTCCCTTTTGATTCGGGTAGTTTGTCTCGGTCACCACCGCCTCCCCCACCGCCTTTTATACCGATGGACGGCGACAACGCGTAGGCACTGATGTCGGTCAACACAACACTATTTGTGTGGGGCATGATTTGCGTTGACTTCGTCATCCAGAGTCCCGCTGTCGCTACGACTGCAATCAGCGCCGCGTGGATCGCCGCTGAAATCGCGAAATGTCCGCGAAGGACAGGGTAAGTCCCATAGCCAGCACCAGACAAAGTCGGTAGAATCTCATCAACTTTCGTATCCAGCCGCGCTTGTCCCTGTTCTCTTGCCTGTCGTCGAATCTCGACGTGCGCTGCAACGGGCACAGCATGGTTTTGTCCGAGCAACTCCGCTTTCAAAGCCGCCCTGAACTCGGGATCTGGAAGGAAGCGCAGTTCCGCCGCGATTCCTAACAGTTCGCTGATCTTGAGATCTACCTTGGGCGTAGAATCCGCCTCCGCGATCATCATCTCGATGGCATCGTCGAGTTGATCTGCAACAGAAATGCTAGCCATGATTGCTCCTTATCCGTTCACGAAGATTTTGCAGCGCCCGCAGTTGGAGCTGTTTGATCGCGCCCTCGCTTCGTCCAAATTCCGTCGCGATTTCGCGCAGACTCTTCTGACCGACGAAGCGCCGAATGATCACCCGCCGCTGATCGTCGGGCAGCGTGTCGACGAGCTGGGAAAGCATTGCCCGCTGCTCGATATCGTCTTCCATGCCGACCTGCTCCAGGTCGTCCGTCACGACTTCTTCCAGCTTAGCGGCCCGATGCCAGCGATCCGAAAGCACGTTCGCCGCAATCCCCAGGAGCCATGCGATGAACGGCAAGCCGCGCCATTCGAATCGCGGAAGACTGGCCAGAGCCTGGTGGAAGATCTCCGATGTCAGATCCTGCGCCTCGTCGCGGTTGGACACGCGATGCGCGACGTAGGCGTAGACTCGTTCAAAATTGTTCTCGTACAGCTCGGCAAAGCGAGCCGGATCATGCCGCGCCGCCTCGACCTGCAGCCTCTCATCGTTCTGGTTTTCCAGCGCCCTCAAAGTGTTCTCCGCGGCACTTCGTTCTTAATAACATAGTCCCGAAAAGAGACGGAAAAGTTACGGTCCCCGCACACTATTTTGTGGGGGAAATCCCATACAGGGCCTAATCCGCTGAGAAGTGAAATGCAGGGATTGCGCCAAACCCAGCGGATTGCCGTCCTTAAGCCGGTGACCGGTCCGTCAGTGCTTTGGTGCTTGCAAGATACTGCAACTGGTGGTGTTGATAAATGGAGTCGCTGTGACGGCAACCAAAGACTGGATGCCCCAAGCTCCCCGACAGAGGTAGTCACGTCCCCTAGTCAACTGTCGTTAACAGGCGATTACACTCATTGACCCCAGACAGGGCTGCCGCTCCCACAATGAGTGTAATGGCGATGTTTCAACAGCAATCGACGGAAAGAAGCAACTACTTTGAAATCCAGACGACGAAGGTTAGGTCATCAGCCGTATAACGTGCGGTGACCTCCCAGCATCCGACCGTCGGGAAGTTGACGGCAGTCACTATGAATGGTTGATTTCTGTTGACCCAGCCATTGCTTGCTTTGTCTGCGAGAAGGGGCTGCGCCGGAGAATCCAGCCGTCTGCCCGTAACCGTCAGCGTCGGCTGCGGTTCTGTATCGACACTATAGCCTTGTCGCCAGTAAAACAGTTTCTCTCTGAGAGTCGGGTCATTTGGCGCGGCGCGACCCAATTTCCATATAGGATTTTCTTTAAGTGATGTCCACAAGCGGTCCGTACCAAACCAGAACATACCTGGTGACGCTTTCGCCGGATATGGCGACGGCGGAACAAAAAGGCTGGTCTGGTATGGCTTCGTAACCGGACAGGTGTCAGGCACATCGCCCGGCAATGTGGCTTCTACTTGCTCAGTGAGAGACGACGCTTGCGGTAAAAAAAACAGACACAACAAAAGCAGAAGGCGCAGCAACATAAAGCCTCCGTGCGTCCGATTTTACAACCTTTGGGCAGCCCGTTCCTGAGCCAGCTAAGATTCTTGCGTAATCATGATCGACGTCGTGACCGAAGAGATGCATGGGGTCGGACTGAGTTGCAGACCTGGACGCTGATTGCGAGCGAGCTTTGGTTGGATCAGCACCTGTTCCACTAGAGCGAAATGGCGCTCTTCATCGAGTGCGTGCAGAAGTGTGCGCCAATACTGATTGACAACGCCGACATTGTTAGAGAGGCGATGTTTCACCAACTACGATCGTTCTGCAAAAATTGTTCGGCATCTCACGGTCTCCGAGCTGATCTTTTAGGCCTCCCGAAACAGGAAGAATGCCACGCCAAACGCGATTATCGCCAGGGACCCAAAGGCAGGTGAATGCAGGACATAAGTCGCGCCGCCTGCCACTGCGATCAAACCAGTTGTTCCTCGTTCCCGAGCGGCTGATGTGGCCTTCATATGAATCCAAGTGAGAAAGCAGAGATAGGTGATGCGGAAGCGCAAAGTCCGGCCAAAATTGGTTTCGAGTGGGCCATGCGCGGATTGTACGTCCGCGTCAATGAGTGTAATGGCGATGTACGCCAATCACTACGACGAGTCTTTCCAAGCCCAGAACTTTCCACCGGATGACCACAAGTCAGAACCGTACCTGAAAGGTGTTAAACTTCCGGCCACGTGGAAGTTCCTGTGTCGGCCAGTTCCTCATCACGAATTATCCGTTTCAGTACGTTCGAGCTGAATCTCCACACAGGGGAACTACGCCAGCAGGGACAGAAGCTAAAGCTCCAGGAACAGTCCTTCCTAGTGTTGGCGGCGCTGCTTGAGCGACCGGGAGAAGTGGTTACCCGAGAGGAATTGCGCAGCAAACTCTGGCCGGTGGACACTTTCGTCGATTTCGATCATAGCCTGAATGCTGCCATCAAGAGGTTGCGCGATGCGCTGGGCGAATCGGCGGACACGCCCATCTTCGTTGAGACACTGGCTCGCCGAGGATATCGCTTTATTGCTCCGGTCGACGGTTCCTCCGGTCCACGCGAAAACGGAATCGCGGCCGCCCCCGAGGTAGGTAAATCATCGACCTGGATCAGGCCTTGGCAGCGAATGGTCACTACGAGGAACGCTGTTACAGGCGCATTGACGGTATGTGCTTTTGCGCTTTTTTTTCTGTTCTACAGTCATTCGCGTAGACCCAAGGTATCTCTGCCGGTTGTAACGCCTGCCGTTACCGACGTTGGCCAAAAATATACACCAAGTCTTTCGCCAGACGGCCAGCGTTTAGCGTTCGCTTGGAACGGTGGAACCGGCTCTCACTTCAGCATATATGTGAAGGTCACCGGGACTGAGGAATCGCTGCGACTGACGAAGCAGGCGTCGTCAATTGACTTCAATCCCGTTTGGTCACCCGATGGCCGCTATATCGCATTCTGTCGCCTTCTCAAGGGTGAACCAGGCATTTACATCATTCCGGCATTGGGTGGCGCAGAGCGCAGAGTGCGCAAGACTCTTTGGTGGGAACAAGAGTACAACCAAATCCTTGGGTCCGCAGGCCGCCTCTCTTGGTCACCCGATGGGAAGTTACTCGCGTTTTCTGACCGTGCATCCCGTAACGAACCTGGGTCTTCTATCTTTCTATTATCGCTCGACTCGCTGGAAGTGCGCAGACTCACTTCGCCGCAGCGTTCGAGGAGTGATTTCGATCCTGCATTCTCCCCCGATGGTCAAACCTTGGCCTTCACCAAACGAGTTTGGCAAGGAACCGGAATCTACACGTTACCGGTTTCGGGAGGAGAGGAACAACGCATTATCGCGGATGACACAGACCACTGGGGTGTGGCGTGGACCCCTGCCGGCCGCGACATCGTTTTTGCAAATGCCAGTTGGCCCATAACTACTGGTTGGCTTTGGAAGATCCCCCTTCGTGGGGGTGAGCCAGAACGACTGCCGTTCGGTCAAGACGGAATCGAACCTTCGATTCAGGGGAACCGGTTGGTATATCTGCGCCAAACGGCGAATCTCAACATCTCGAGGAGGAAGCTTACTTCATTGCTTTCAGCCGGTCCTCCCGAGAAGTTCATAGCGTCCACGATGATGGAAAGTGGCCCTCAGTTCTCGCCTGATGGAAGTAAAATTGTTTTCGAATCTACCCGGAGCGGCGCATATGAAGTCTGGATGTGCCGGAGCGATGGGAATGGCCTCACTCAGCTAACCCACCTTAACTCTCTGAGCGGTACTCCACGTTGGTCGCCCGACGGACAACAGATTGCATTCGATTCTGCCTCCCGCGGCAATGTAGATATTTTTGTCATCGATTCTCAGGGCGGCTCACCTCGTAAGCTCACCAATGAATCATCGCATGAACTCGTGCCAAGTTGGTCGCGAGACGGCCATTGGATATATTTCGCATCCAATCGCACTGGCAGTGGGCAAGTATGGAAGATGCCTTCGACAGGTGGACCCGCTGTGCAAGTGACACATCAAGGCGGATTTGCAGCGTTCGAGTCCCCCGACGGGAGATTCCTCTACTATGCTAAAGGTCTGACGGTCCCGGGGTTATGGCGCATTCCGACTAGCGGCGGCGAAGAAATCGAGGTCACAGGCTCTCTGGAAGCAGGTTACTGGGGCTATTGGGCAGTGGTCGAGAAAGGCATTTACTACCTCGACAGAACAGCGAAACCTGGGATCAATTTCTTCGACCTTGCTACCCGTCGGATTACGCGAGTGTTCGATCTGGAGAACAGCCCTGCCTGGGGAGCGCCGGGATTAACGATCTCTCCGGACAAGAAGACGATCCTTTACACGCAACTGGATTCGTTAAATAGTGACATCATTCTTGTAGACAACTTCCAGTAAACAGATCTGGCAGACACCAATCATAGTCAAACCCAAACCTGCGCCAGTCACTTCCTCCGCCGTGCACCCCTCCTTATCGTCCTGACGCCTGATGAAAATTGCAGCGGCCATTCCTGCCCAAACTACTCCCATGCCACAGACCATGCGAGCTAGTTGCTGGTGGATCAACGGGCCAGGAAGTGACTGTTGTAAAGAGGCGATTACACCAACTACGACCCGGTTGTAGAATTGCCCGAATTGTTCGGAGCCCTCAGTTTTCGGAGTTTGCTCTATGAAGCATTTCATCGGAATAGGGCTTGTTCTTGCCACGGCTCTCGTGCTCAGGTTCCGGTTCCGCGCCAATGTTGGGTTCACCTACTGGACTAACCATGCTCCAACCCGGATTATTCCCTTCAATACGGTTGCGTTCTGGATTTTGCTGGTAGCTGCCGGTGCGTGGTTCCTATGGGTGGGGACGAGGTTAATCATTCGACGCCTACAGTGACCTTTACAGTGCAGCCCATTCCCCGCGTGGTCTAGGACAGTCTCGGGCAAATGAGTAGCTGTTGTAAACAGGCGATCACACTCATTGACCCGGTCAGGAAGAGGTTGTGAGTGTATTGGCGATTTTCCGCCAACAACCCTTTTGAGATACCGCCAACTCCACGGCTTTCATTGACTTGGTGGCGTCTGGAAACAAGCCCGCGATGCATTGACTCACCACCGCTTGGCCCCTAGTATGTTCGCTAAATGGGGCGAGCTCTGCTTTGATCGGCCAAACCATCTCGCATTACCGCATCGTTGAGAAGCTGGGCGATGGGGGCATGGGCGTAGTTTACAAGGCTGAAGATGTACTCCTGCACCGCTTTGTCGCCCTGAAGTTTCTGCCCGATGAGGTCACTCGAGATCCGCGGTCCCTCGCCCGTTTCCAGCGGGAAGCGCAGGCTGCATCCGCGCTAAACCATCCGAATATCTGCACCATTTACGAAGTCAGCGAACAGGATGGGCAACCTTTCATCGCCATGGAATTTCTCGAAGGAGTGACGCTGCAGCATCAGATCGCAGGCCGCCCGATGGAGACAGAACTCTTGCTCGGTTTAGCGATTGAGATTGCGGATGCTCTTGATGCAGCACATGCTGCCGGCATAGTCCATCGCGACATTAAGCCAGGCAACCTGTTTGTCACCAAACGCGGACATGTGAAGATTCTCGACTTCGGATTGGCCAAGAGCACCCCCGTCCTCGGCAACACCGGAGATGCTGGGGCTACAACGGAATCGACGGTCAAGCTGGAAAAGCACCTGACCAGCCCAGGCACTGTGTTGGGTACAGTCGTCTACATGTCGCCGGAGCAGGTGCGGGTCAAGGAACTCGACGCACGTACGGATTTGTTTTCCTTTGGCGCGGTGCTGTACGAGATGGCGACAGGGGCATGGCCATTCCGAGGAGAAAGCTCGGGGATGATCTTTGACTCAATCTTGAACAAAGCGCCTGTTCCCACAGTGCGGCTGAATCCTGATCTTCCACCCAAGCTGGACGAGATCATCGGCAAGTGCTTGGAGAAGGATCGAAACCTACGATACCAGCACGCCTCCGAGATTCGCACCGACCTGCAGCGACTGAAGCGGGACACAGAAATCGGAAGCGTTGCGGCTTTCAGTTCGGGGACGATCGCTGCGCCTGCCCCTGGGGTTGCGAAGTTGTGGAAAATTACGGTTCCCGTCCTGCTGGTCACCTTCCTCGCGGCGGGCGGGCTTTACTATCGTTCGCGCCGCCAAGGAAATTACCTGACAGGGAAGGACACCATCGTTCTCGCCGATTTTGCCAACAGCACGGGTGATGCTGTTTTCGACGACACGCTGATGACCGCGCTCAGCGTGGCTCTCAACCAGTCGCCGTTTCTGAATGTGCTTTCCGGCAATAAGGTCGCGGCGACTTTGAAGCTGATGTCCCGTCCGGCGAGCACGAAACTCACTCCTGAAGTCGCCCGCGAGGTGTGCCAGAGGGCGGGCAGCAAGGCTTACGTTGCAGGATCGATTGCCAATCTGGGCAGCCAATACGTGCTGGGATTGCAGGCGGTGAACTGCCAGAGTGGCGACCCGCTGGCACAGGAGCAGGTGACGGCGTCGGCCAAAGAGAAAATACTGGACGCGCTGGGTGAGTCGGCATCGAAGCTGCGGGGAGAACTGGGTGAGTCGCTGGCAACTGTGCAGAAATTTGACGTTCCGCTGGCAGAAGCTACTACGTCTTCGCTCGAAGCCCTGAAAGCGTTTAGCCTTGGCGCGAAAGCTTCTCGCGACAAAGGTGCTGTCGCAGCCCTGACTTATGATCAACGCGCCATTCAGCTTGATCCGAACTTTGCCATGGGCTACGCGGCATTAGGCATCGACTACTTCAGTCTTGGCGAACTAGGGCGGGCCAGCGAGTACTACACCAAGGCATTTGAGTTACGGGAACGTGCGAGCGAGCGGGAAAAACTGGCCATCACCGCTGACTACTATCAGAATGTAACCGGGGAACTGGAGAAAGCGGTACAAACGTATCAGGAGGAGATCGAGAGCTACCCGCGAGACCCCGCCGCACATGCCGATCTGGGGAACGTGTACACCTCGCTTGGGCAGTATGAGAAAGCCACGGAGGCGCATCGCGAAAGCCTCCGCCTCGCCCCGGATAATGTCAGCCCATATGAGAACCTCGGCAACAGCCTGCTCGCCTTGCAGCGTTTCGAGGAGGTGTGGCAAATCATCCAGCAGGCACAAGCGCGAAAACTAGATAATTTCGTTCTCCACAACGCTCTCTATGCTCTGGCTTTCATCGGGGCGGATTCTCGCACGATGGCTGAACAGCAACTGTGGTTCGTGGGCAAGCCGGCAGAGAACTTTGGGCTTTCGCTCGCGTCCGACACGCACGCATACGCTGGTCATCTGGGCAGGGCGCGGGAACTGACCAAGCGGTCTATAGACTCCGCCATCCGCGCTGACAGCAAGGAGAGTGGGGCCATTTGGCAGGAGAATGCCGCCCTGCGCGAAGCCGCGTTCGGCAACGCTGCGGAAGCGATACAGACAGCGGCAGAAGGTTTGAAGCTTGCTCCCGCGAGTCAGGGCGTCGAGGTCGAAGCCGCGCTTGCCTTTGCCACTGCGGGCCAAGCGGCACGAGCCGAATCCTTGGCGCAAGACCTCAACAAACGCTTTCCGTTGGACACCCAGATGCAATCCCTTTGGCTGCCCGCGATTCGAGCGCAATTGGCGCTGGATCGGAAGAATCAGCCTGAGGCTCTCGATGCTTTGCAAGCTGCCGTCTCGCCCATCGAGTTTGGGCAAATCGGGTTCGTCGCCAATCTTTCCTGCCTCTATCCGACCTATGTTCGCGGAGACGCCTATTTGGCAGCCGGACAGAGCACTGCCGCTGCCGCCGAGTTCCAGAAGATTCTCGACCACGGCGGCATCGTCTGGAACTGCTGGACGGGGGCGTTGGCCCATCTGGGCGTGGCTCGGGCGAATGCCTTGCAGTCGAGAACTTCGCAGGGAGCGGATGCCGATGCCGCCCGCGTCCGGGCACTCACCTCCTACAAAGATTTCCTCACCCTCTGGAAAGACGCCGACCCCGACATCCCCATCCTGAAAGAAGCCAAGGCGGAGTACGCGAAGCTGCAATAAGGTCTTACGGCAACCATGGGAATCACCGTTTGATCCTCAAGACACCCGCAAGTGAACTTCACAGGCACTGAACTTTGAGGCCGGGCCGACAACTGTTGTAAACAGGCGATTACACTCATTGAGAAATTTAACCGATCCGGGTCAATGAGTGTAATGGCGATATTACAACAGCTACGGGTGATTATGGCTGTGATTCATCGCCAGATGTTGACAGAAGGAGGCTGGCCTAAGGCGCTCGAATCTACTACGCTATCGTTCTCTCATTGGAGGAGAGGGTATGCGCAAGGTCGGGTTTATCGCTCTGGCGGTTGTAGTGGTTGGATTCGCCGTGCTGCTCGGCTATCCAAGACTGTTCACCCACGGGATTGACTTGAAAGTGTACTTTCAGAATGCGAATGGCCTGCGTGCCGGAGCGCCCGTGAGATTGGCGGGAGTGGAAATCGGAAAAATCACAAGTGTTCGGGCGCGTCCTGAAATTCAAGCCGCTCCTGCAGAAGTGACGTTGAGGTTGCGAACGCCTTACGAGCTAAACATCCCGAGCGACTCAACCGTATCCCTCGACACCGCTGGCGTGTTAGGCGAGACCTTCGCTGAAATAAACGTATTGGGAACATCGGGCACTCCAGTCAAGAACGGCGGAGTGTTGAAGGAAAAACCGACGAAATTCCTGAGCACCGAAGAGATGATTGAGAAACTCGGAAACATCGTTCAGCATGTGCCGTGCGCCCCGCAGGGCAAAGATATGGCAACTGCTGGCACGACCGATACCCCACGAAAAGCTCACCAGTAAATCTCTTTTCGATTAGCTGGTGAAATCAAGGCGATAGCGCTCATTGAGGGGGTTTTGAGTGTAACCGCGATGTTTCGACAGGTAAGCCGTTTGATTGCGACGATGCGGAAGCAGTGATATAGTCCACCCGCGCATGGATGACCGGGGGCGATGCCGACTTCATCGCGCCAATTGTGATGGCGTGCCTTCGCCGTTCGCGATTCTTCGTGCAACGGGACGATCTGCTTTACCCAAAAGAAGAATCACCGCCGCGGGGAAGTTTGCTAGGAAACAGAAC
>Ga0210401_10004662_pt1 | contig 14305 bp, 15 predicted proteins | sample IncBWH32MmetaG_FD_150866 | JGI IMG/M metagenome (GOLD analysis project Ga0210401, IMG submission 150866) | Forest soil microbial communities from Barre Woods Harvard Forest LTER site, Petersham, Massachusetts, United States - Inc-BW-H-32-M | ecosystem: Environmental > Terrestrial > Soil >... | reverse complement strand
CCGATCAGCGTCGGTATCGTTCCCGAAAGCCACCTGGTACTGATCTTTCAGCCCGACCAGCCTGGCCATCGCATAGGGACTCGAGCAGTCCATGCGAATTTTGCCGTCGTGGTCAACCGTCATAAACGAAAATGTCGGGTCGACTATTGGATTGGTGACGACGATGTCCAGCCCGTAAATCGAGTTGATCGGCTCCCAATAAGGCAACGAGGATCCTCCCAATGGGTCTACGCCAAGTTTAAGGTGGGCGCCGCGAATCGCATCCATGTCCACGACATTCTTGAGATCCCGAACATACGGCAGGACGAAATCTTCCTGGTGAGTGGTCGCGCACCGGATCGCCTTAGTAAACGGAATTCGCTTAACTCCTGCATTCTCTGCTCGCAACAATTCGTTCGCGCGATTCTCTACCCAGCGGGTCACCTCGGTATCGGCGGGACCGCCGTTGGGCGGGTTGTACTTGAAGCCTCCATCTTCCGGCGGATTGTGCGATGGCGTAATCACGATGCCGTCGGCTAGATGTTCCTGGCGGCTGCGGTTGTAAACCAGAATCGCCCGCGAGATAACCGGCGTCGGAGTTATCCCGTCGCCTTGCTGAATGATCGTCTCCACGTTGTTCGCTGCCAGTACCTCGAGCGCGGTGCGCTGTGCAGGGTCCGAGACTGCATGGGTGTCTTTCCCCATATAGAGCGGGCCGTCGGTTCCCTGCTCGTGCCGGTATTCGCAGATCGCCTGGGTAATTGCGAGGATGTGCGCTTCGTTAAATGTGCCGCGCAGGGGCGAGCCCCGGTGTCCGCTGGTGCCGAAACTGACTAGCTGGTTTGGATCATCCAGGTCGGGATGCCGCTCGAAATATTCCTTTTCCAGGAGGGCCACGTCCACCAGCAACCACTTGGGCGCTGGTTTGCCTGCCAGGGGCGAAATGTTGGGTTCACCTGCCAGGGGCTGGGCTTCTAGAGCACTGGGCATGGTTCCACCTTCCAAATTTCGCTTGCGTATTCCGCAATCGAGCGATCGCTCGAAAACTTCCCGGAGCTGGCGACGTTCAGGATTGCTTTTTGCGCCCATGCGCCGGGTTCGGCATAGAGCGCGCCGAGCCGTTCCTGTGCCTGGCAATACGAGGTCAGGTCCGCCAAATGCATATAGTGATCGCCCTGGGTCAGAAGCATATCGCGCAAGGGAGCAAATACTCCCGGTTCGTTGCGGCTGAAGTAGTCGGAGGAAATGAGGTCCAGCGCAGCTCGAGTCTCGGGTTCATTTTCATAGTGCCAATGCGGGTTGTACCAGGCTCTGCTGTTCTCGACTTGCTCCACCGTGAGCCCGAACAGGAACATGTTCTCCTCTCCGGCTTCCTCCGCCATTTCGATGGTCGCGCCGTCGCGGGTTCCGACGGTTAAAGCTCCGTTCATCATGAATTTCATGTTACTCGTCCCACTGGCCTCGTAACCGGCGGTCGAGATCTGGTTGGAAACGTCGCTGGCTGGAATCAGCCGTTCCGCCAACGAAACGTTGTATTCAGGGAGAAAAACGACGTTGAGCCGGCCGCGCGCTGCCGGGTCGCCATCAATCGTGCCCGCCAGGTTGTTGATGAACTTTATGATGAGTTTGGCCAGCTTGTAGGCTGGCGCCGCTTTACCCGCGAAAAAAAATGTACGCGGTACCATTTTCATCCCGGGATTTTCCCGCAGCCGGTTATAAACAATCACGATCCGCAGCGCATTCATCAATTGCCTTTTATATTCGTGAATGCGCTTGATGTGGCAGTCGAAGATGGTATCCGGATCCACGACGCGCCCCGAGGTTGACTTGAGCCAATCGGCAAACTGCACTTTGGCCTCTCGCTTTGATTTGAGGAAGCGTTCGCGCGCATTGGAATCCTCCGCGAATGGCTTGAGCTGTTTGAGGAGGCTAAGATCCGTAATCCAGCGATCCCCGATGACTTGCGTGATTTCACGGGCCAGCGCCGGGTTGGCCTCGCGCAACCAGCGCCGGGGCGTCACTCCGTTTGTCTTGTTACTAAAACGCTCGGGAAACATTTCCGCGAGATCCTTGACCGTCGTGGTTCGCAGTAGCTTGGAGTGGACAGCAGACACTCCGTTGGTGCTATGCGAGCCAACAATGGCAAGGTGGGCCATCCGGATTTTGCGCGAGCTGCCTTCTTCCACCAGGCTTACGCGCTGCACGCGCCCTTCGTCACCCGGGAAGCGAACCCGAACTTCATCGAGCAGTCGGCGGTTCACCTCGTAGATGAGTTCCAGGTGGCGAGGAAGCAGCGTCTCAAACCACGCCACCGGCCATTTCTCCAGAGCCTCAGGCAGCAAGGTGTGATTTGTGTACCCGAGCGTCTTCTTCGTCAGGTCCCAGGCCTGGTCCCATCCCAGGCGCACGTCGTCGAGCAAGATTCGCATCAGTTCAGGGACCGACATGGAAGGGTGGGTGTCATTGAGCTGAATTGCGGCTTTCTCCGGAAACTTTTCCCAATCCGAGTTGTGGCGAAGGAAACGGCGCACCAGGTCGGCCATGGAACAGGCGACCAGGAAATACTCCTGCAGGAAGCGCAGCCCCTGCCCCTTCGTCGTAGAATCGTCGGGATATAGCACGCGGGTAAGCGACTCCGCCTGGAGAGTTTCGCCGAGTGCGCCCACGAAATCTCCGGTACCAAACTTTTCAACATCGAAATAATCGGGCGCCGCCGCGGCCCACAGCCGAAGCGTGTTGATCGTCTTTCCACCGTAGCCCACCACGGGACGATCAAACGGGATACCGATCAGGCTTGACGGCCGGTCGGGGATGATTTGAAAATTACCCTCTTGCAGCTTGAATGAAACGTTCAGCCTGACTTCCACATTCTCGTGAAGCCGGGCAATCTCCCAGGGATCGCCGTAGCGGAGCCAGTTGTCGGGATTCTCTTTTTGCCAGCCGTCTACGATCGTTTGCTTGAACATGCCGTACTCATAGCGGAGACCGTAGCCGGTGCCCGGGAGTTGCATGGTCGCCATCGAGTCGAGGAAACACGCCGCGAGGCGGCCCAAGCCGCCGTTGCCCAGCCCAGCATCTGGTTCCTGCTCAATCAACTCCAGCCAGTCGATGCCATGCTCTCGAGCTGCATCCGGTAAAAGCGGATCCAGCAACAGGTTGGTGATGTTGTTGGCCAACGAACGTCCGATGAGAAACTCCATGGACAGGTAATAGATGCGTTTGGCATTCTCTCGCTCATAAGTGTTCTTGGTCAGCACCCAACGCTGAGCAAGAATGTCTCGCACGGAACAGGAGAACGCTTCAAAGCGCTCACGCGCACTCGCTACTTTGGGATCGATCGCTCTGTCAAAAACCAGGTGCCGTTCATAGAAAGCATTTTCCGTCCCGATAAATGGCACCGTGCCGTACCCGAACTGTTGCAGAACGTTTGAAACATTAGTCGCGCTGGTCATGGGAACGACTTTTGCGGAGCTTGGGCGCGCCACGCGATTGGTGCTCATAAGATGGTCCTCACATCTCTCGATTGTCTAACGGTTCGTGCTCAATATTCAACGCCACGCCAGTCAAGAGTACAGATCCTCGTCTGGCCCGAGCTCAATTCCTGACACTAAAAGGCATACACGCATAGCCTTTTCGGCCGCGAACCAGTCAATTTCCGGTGACCCAAGCGGACTGCCTCTTTTTTCCAGTGCTGGTACGCGAGTTTTTGCACCAGTTCATGACGATCCTCGCCATAAAAACCGGTCAGCGGCTTGGGCGGTTGCACGCGGTCTTCGCTCCTGGGCAGGCGCGGTTCAACGCTTCTGGTACGGGTGGAAGATGTAGTCCTTCGCCTTTACGACCGTATGGCACGCGTTTCCGCAGTCTGAGAGGCTTTTGGGATCGGCCGTGAACGTGTCCGATGCAGCATCGTAGTTGAACACCGCGTATCCCCATCCGCCGGTTTTTGGAAATCTCTTGCTGTTTTTCTCCATAACGAAAGCCTGCTTAAAGACGTCTGGCACATCCACGGCGAACTGGGCTTCCGTGCTTTTCTTCGGCTTCCACTGGAGCTTCACGATCTTGGAGCCCTCCGGGAAAGGCTGGCCGTTGCCCGGAACGCCGGCCTTGTACGCCTTGATCATCAATGGATTGGCGACAATTACCTTGAGCACTTCGTCGGTCCGGGCAGATGAGACCACCGACCAGTCCTCGTATCCCCTGAAGTCGGAGAACGCGATTCCACTCGGCGATTTCAGCGAGTACTTGTCCTGCGCGTAAACGGCCGTGGCGACGAGGAAGGTGAGTACTGCCAAGGTTGTTGCAACCCTGGTAAAGCCAGCCCCGCGTTCCATCACGGTGCGTGCGTCTATCTTCTGCTCCCGGTCTTTTTGCGCCACGGATGTCGCCACAAGTTCACACATGATGTGCTCTCTTTCACCAGAAAGGTGTTCCTGAGCCCGATCAACATACATCTCGAACGACTGCAATTAAGCCAGAAGTGAGCAGAGTAAAACAATTGGACGATGGTATCGACGATACCTTGGTATCAAGTGCCCAGGAAGAAGTATCCTTCGCTTTGATCGATTTTCAGTACCAGCAGCGTGCAGAAAGCCGTATGCCTCAGATCAAGACACTGAAGTCGATACGAAAGTATAGACAATACCATCGTCCAATTGCGCGGCCCAGTTTGTTCTGGCTGAATGGTGGCAGCTTGATGTCGCCGGGTGGCTTGTGTCATCCGAGCGACTATTGTGGATCGAAGCTCGAGGTTCTTGAGATTAGGGCTGGCTATTTTTATATTTGCTGTGACGAATGAACCACAAACGGCCGACCCACACTGTCGGCTTTGATCAACCGGTTTCCGAGACTCACAAATACGGAGGAAAATTCCCATGGCAACTATGAACGCACCGGCCAAACTCTCACAGCTGAATGCGCCTGCGAAATCTGCACAGATTCGCCTGGCCCGGCGGTCGCCCGCCTATTGGCGTGTCACCATCGACAATCCGCCGATCAACGTCATGGGCCCGGAAATGGTCAAGCAGTTTCAGGAAGTCATGGACGCTCTCGAAGGCGATGAGCAGGTCAGGGTCGTGGTGTTCGACAGCGCAGTCGACGACTACTTCCTGAATCACTCCGATTTCACGGCCAAGCTTGAAGACCTGACCGGAATGCCGCCCGGTCCCACAGGCTTGCCGCCTTGGCCGGATTTTCTCGTGCGCCTGACGCGTCTGCCAGTCGCCTCCATCGCCCTCATCCGCGGCCGTGCGACTGGCAACGGCAGCGAGATCACGCTGGCCTGCGACATGAGTTTTGCCAGCCGCGAGAAAGCCATCATCTCGCAATGGGAGGTCGGCGTGGGAATGGTCGCCGGTGGCGGCCCCATGGCACGGCTTCCCCACCTCATCGGCCGAAACCGCGCCCTCGAAGTGCTCCTGAGCTCGGACGACATCAGAGCAGACCAGGCCGAGGCCTACGGCTACATTAATCGCGCCCTGCCTGACGCCGATCTGGATGCGTTCGTAGAGGCACTCGCGACCCGGATCGCCAAGTTCGACAAATGGGCAATCGCCCAGACCAAGAACCTCGTCAACACCAGCCTGCCACCGGACGTCGAGCTCGGCGCCGGGTGGGATGCGTGCATCGCCTCGCTCGGGCGACCCGCCGCCCAGGAGGGGATCCAGGCGCTGATGGCGCGCGGCTTCCACAAACCGGGGGATATCGAAAATCGGCTCGGATACTACTTGGGTCAAATTAAGCGCTAGGCCGAAGCCCGCCGCGATCTAGTCTAGTGTCGGTTTACATTTTCTGCCGAAGGGAGTTTGTATGTCTCAGAAAGCCAGCGCCGTCGAGCATGCGCAGCCAAGCGAAGTCCAGCATCACCAACTCGGGCAGGATGTTTTCAAAACCATCTTGCCCGATGATGTCGATTGGAAACCGTTCCCGGCGTTCCCGCCTTCGGTTCGGCTGGCCGTCGTGGTGGGTCAGCCGTCGCAGCCCGGCCCGTACACCATTAGGGTCAAATCGCCCCACGGTGCGAAGTTGATGCCTCACAAGCACTCGGAGGATCGAGTCTATACGGTGATTTCCGGCGTCTTTTATATCGGACTGGGTGACGAATTCGATGCGAGTAAGTTGCAAGCCTATCCGCCCGGCGCGGTGATCATTCTCCCGGGCAACACGCATCATTTCCACTGGGCGAAATCCGGCGAGTACGTCACGCAAATAACCGCGATGGGGCCGCTTGGACTGGAATACCTCAACCCGGAAGACGATCCGCGAAATAACAACGCGACTTGAGAGCTGAAGATGAACGATCCACAAAAGCAGGATTCTGGAGCGCGAGATCAAGCGATCCGTGCGGCACTGGATCAGCATTGGGCAGCGTCCGATGCCAACGATTTTGAAACCGAGCACCTCATCTATCGCGAGGATGCGGTCCTGGACTACCCGCAGTCAGGCGAGCGAACCCGCGGTCGACACAACATACAGGGCCAACGCGCCGGTCAGCCGAGCAAAAAACGGTTTACTGTCCGGCGAATCATTGGCGGCGGTGATCTTTGGGTCACCGAGCTCATCCTGACCTATGATGGCAAGCCGTCCTACACCGTGAGCATCATGGAGTTCATGGGCGACAAGGTGGCGCGGGAAACCCAGTATTTTGCGGATCCATTCCCGGCCCCCGCGTTTCGCGCGCAATGGGTCGAACGGATGGACCCATAATCTCGAGGTATCGTTTCAGCACATCTTCCGATGGAGGGACAAGAGATGGATTGGAAACGGTTGGTTCAGTTTGTGCTGTTGGGTAGCAGTGATGTGGAACAATATGCCATCCTGCTGGTACGGGTCTCGATCGGGCTGTTCTTCGCCATCTCCGGGGGAAACAAATTGTTTGTCGCCGGCGGCACGAAACCCGTTTACGACACACTGGTCCAGGCCAAGGTCCCGTTTCCCCGGCAGACGGCTTATTTCGTGGCGAGTGTCGAGTTCGTTTGCGGATCCTTGGTCGCCGTGGGGTTTCTTTCGAGCGTGGCCTGCGTGGCCTTATTGATCGATATGACCGTCGCCACCCTGACCAGCTCGATTTCCACGTTGCCTAAAGGACTTTCGCCTATTAACTGGCTCGACGATTTCCTCTACCTTCCGGAAGTCCTGTACGTACTCTTCTTTGTCTGGCTGATCTGCTCTGGTCCGGGAAAGTTCAGCGTCGATTCTTGGCTCGCCAACAAGCTACTGGGGTGATCGATCGACGAAGGGGCGACCCGCACGGTGCAAGGTTTTCCATCGCACCATCGCGGCTCAGCCCCTACGCCTTCTTGAGATCTGTATCATTTGTTCCTTGCCTCGATTGGGTTGATTACTGCTGCCCCTGCCTTGCTCACGACTTCGTCCTGGGAATCCGTGCCTCCCGAACAACCGATTGCGCCGATAATATCGCCCTGGTCGATCAGCGGAATGCCGCCTCGAGACGCAATGACTCCGTCGAACGCGAGCAGGTAGTTGAGATGCATAAGGTTGATGCCATCCTCGAAAACCTTCGTCGGCCGCCGGAAGGTCACGGCTGCTCGCGCCTTGTGTTGCGCAATTTGAATGGAGGCGAGCATCGCGCCGTCCATTCGTTGGAAGGCAACTAAGTTGCCGCCGGAATCAGCTACAGCAACGTTCATTTTCCAGTCCCGCTTCTTGGCCTCTTCCACCGCGGCATGAATAACCGCCTGTGCCCGGTACAGCGATATTGGGCGCCCATAAGGCACATCGAACGGCATTTCGTCGGGGACGACATCGAGAGGATTCGGCGCGAGCGGTACTTGAACGGGGGTTTGGGCTCTGCTTGACATGATTTTCCTCCGACAGAGTTGTCTTTAAGAACCTCTCCGGGATGCAGATTCTGATTGCACCTGAAGCAGGAACTATCAAAGCAGAAGGGTGGACTCCGAACAATTAGACGATGGTATCGGTTGTAGTTTTCTGCGGGCGGCCCACGAAATGTCTTATAAGAAGCGGATTTGCTGCCATCGAAACCCCCAACGGTATTCCGCTTTATAGCACCGCAATACTATACTGATGGGATGAGCAAGCACCTCGAATCGCTGTATCAGAATCTTCTCAACGGCAAGCTACCCCATAACCTGAGTTGGAGCGAGGCCGTCGAACTGGTCGAGCATCTGGGCGAGGTCCAACCGCATGGGGACGATGAGTTTGTATTCCGTGTCGGCAGCCAACGCGCTTTTTTCAAGAAGCCGCACGCCCACGATCTTGGCATGGAGGAAGTTTCCCGGCTGCGTAAATTCTTGAAAGAAGCCAAGTCCGGTGCGCAGGCGGAAGAACCGGCCCAGCCGGGCCGTATGATCGTCGTCATCGACCACCACGCCGCCCATGTTTACCGGGATTTAGGCGGAAGCCGTCCAGTAGACGAAAAGAAGGTTCGACCTTACGATCCTTTCAATTTCCATCATCATCTGATTCATCGAAAGGAAGCGCACTACCGCGGGGAGCGCGTTCCCGAAGAGGATTCGTTTTATGAGGAGGTCGCGAAAGATATCACTCCGGCAAATGAGATCGTGCTCATCGGTCACGCCGCTGGAAAAAGCAACGCCGCCGAGTTCTTGAAAGAATATTTGAAGACCCATCACCCCGACGTTTCTCGACGGGTCATCGCTACAGAAAGCGCGGACCTCTCGGCGGTGACCGAGCCTGAAATTGAGGCTCTAGCGAAGCGGCACATGATCGCAGCCTAACAGCCTGGTTCGTAGCCGCAATTAAACGGTGACAACAATCTAAGGCGAGCGGCGTTGCACCGCTCGCCCCAATGGGCTACCGCCAAACGCAGATTCGCAAAAGTTTAAATCAGGCCCAACGGTTAACCGTACACCTTGTCGGTGCTCTGTCCGACTTCGATGATATAGCCGTCAGGGTCGCGGATGTAGCAGCGAATCTCGCCATACTTGGGGATCGGCGGCGTGATGAACTCGGCTCCCCGGCTTTTCCATAATTCATAGCACGCTTGAATATCCGCCACCCGGAAATTCATAAAGCTGTTGATGTGATTGGGGTCGGGGACGCTGAGCGTTACCGTCGGCTTATCCGGGGTCGGCCCGCCTCCAACGTTCAGAATCATCCAGATGTTCGCCAGTTGAAGGTAGGGAGGCGCGTTGCCGTCACCCATGGTCAGAATGCGGGCGCCGAAAACTTTTTCGTAGTAACGAGCCGATCGCTCGACGTCGGCAACGGTGAGAAAATGCGCAATGCTGATCCCCTCCTTCGGGGGCATCTCATAACTCTTCTGCTCGATCTGTACGCTGCTCATTGACAGCTCCTTTCAATAAATGCTCATCCACTGATTCCGATTCTTTCGTATTTATACCCCTCACTCATTAAGCCTGACGACGAAAAGCAAAACAATTGGACGAAGGTATTGCCGGGTGCCGGACGCGGCCGGAATGCCGTGAGGTGGGACTCGCATCTGCTTCAGAAATATTATCCCGATCCGCGATTGAAGTAGCGCACGCTGCGAAAAACGGGGCATGTCGGGTCTGTCCCACATTCGCCCGGGCCTTTCTGAGATGTTGACATGTGGAGTATACTGTGGAATGAGTTCCACATGTGCAAGTCATTCAAATAGTGCTGGATAAAAAACTGTTACACGCCGCCGACCGAGCTGCGAAGCGCACCCGGCGAAACCGTTCCGCCTTGGTGCGCGAGGCTTTGAGGGAACATCTCCGCCGCTTGGAACTGCGAGCCGGCGAGGAGCGCGACCGCCAGGGCTACTCACGCCATCCGCAAGCCGACGCGGAGACGCGGGGTTGGGAATCGGAGGCCACGTGGCCGGAAGAATAGCTCGAGGCGAGGTTCGCCTTTACCAGTTTGCCGCCCCCGACAAGACACGACCGGCACTCGTGCTCACCCGCGACAGCGCGATCGCCTATCTATCCACAGTCACGGTTGCGCCTGTCACTTCCGCCATTCGCGGGGTACCATCGGAGGTCGTTCTGGACGAGGAGGACGGCATGAAGTCCACGTGTGCGGTGAACCTGCACAATGCAGTTACGGTGTCGCAACAGCGCCTGGGGAAACGCGTGGCCCAGCTTAGTCCCGCACGTATGAATGAGGTGTGCGCAGCGCTGAGATTCTCTCTCGGCTGCGATGCAAGCTAGTTAATGAGAACGTCCCGTCTGTCCGCATTCACTTGTACCCGCATTCCAGTCCCCTCTCACCGACTCACTTTTTCCTCCCGTCGAGTGCCGGTATAAGAAGGTTCAGAAGCGCTTGATCGGAGAATGGGTTCTGACCTGAGATCAACTCGCGATCTTGAAGGACGTAGCTCCCCCATGGAGCGACCACACTTACGTCACCGCCGGCCGTACGCAAGGCGAAGTCCGGGTAGAAGAGAACCTTACCACCAATCTCAAGCGGCTCCCGCTGCTGCTCTTCCGCTGTCGAAAAGATAGTCATCTTATATCCCGAATAGATCCAACCTTGAGCCTTTGTCCGCGCTCCAGCGGCATCTCCCGCCTTCAGCGCGTTGACCACCTCCACCGAATTCGGAAGAGCCGAGAGTAGTGAAATCGGGCCATGGCAGAGCACCGCCGTCGGCTTCGATGTTTGATGAAAGTGTCTCATCACGGTGCCAGCGTCGGGATCATCGAGAAGATCGATCATCGGACCATGGCCGCCGGGGACGAATACCGCGTCATATTGATCCAGGCCGGATGCGATGACATCCGCGATGCGCTTTGGATCTCTGAGCCCAGCCAGGCCGTCGCGGAATAACATATAGTCCTGAAGCTTGGCCGCGTCCCCGCCGAAGAAATCGGCGACCTCTGAATGTACATCCACTTGGGGAGCGTTGCCTTTGGGGTTGGCAAAGGTGATTTCGTAGCCCTCGTTCATCAGGGCGCGAACCGGAACCGTCAGTTCGTTGAGATAGTAGCCAGCGCCGGCATAAACCTTGCCATCTTTCAAGGGCAAGCCGCGACCGCTCGAGACTAGTACCAGGACTTTTCCTTTTGCTGCCATTTTGTTCTCCTTTCTGAAATTGGATCCGTTCTCACGAAATCGTCGTGGCCTATGGCTGCGGGAATCCGAACATCAGCCACGACTGATTCGCTACCCAATGCGGGTACAGCTGCGTCATCTGATCGAACAGCTCCTGGTCGGACTTCGCGGTTTTCTGCACCCGATCGAAGTCTTGCAGGTAACGCTTGGTTTCCTGGATCGTCGAGGGTGAGTCGGACGCGCCCGGCTTCTTGTGACCGGCGACAACCATCGCTGGCTTCAGCGCTGCCAAGCGGTCCAGCGCCGCGATCCAATTCTTTCGGCTCTCCGGCGTGGTGTCGCCGACGTACATGTGGCAGTGGTTGTACACCACGTCGCCAGCAACGACCAGGTCGATCGATGGAACGTATAGAGACGTCGTATCGGCACTATCGGTGTGGCCCTGCTCAAGGATGCTCAATTCCTGGCCCTCGAGAGTGAACGTGTCGCGCTCATAGGGCTCAGGTGCCACCAACCTGGTGGCCACTTGCCCAGGAAACAGCCGGCGGGCCAACCGCTCCACTGTGGGAGTGAAAGACATCTGCATGGCTTTCACCGTCTTGGGCGTTGCTATCGCCCGAGCGCCGGGGAAACGATCGAGCAGAATGCTCAGACCGTAGAAGTGGTCGAAATGGGCGTGCGTTATATAGATGGTCTCCAGGTTGCGGTTGTGCAGCGCGATCCAATCCGCGAGAGCCTCGGCCTCAGCCACCGTCGTCATTGCGTCCACCAGCACCGCGTCATACTCACCGAAGATTAAAGTCGACGTGATCGGGTCAAAGCCGAGCGGCTCGCCAAAGGGCTTTGGCCGTTCACCGACCATAGGCTTTCCCGGGGCGGCAAAAACGTTCACACTGAGCGCATTCGACGTCGCGGGCGCGGTCACGCGGGTGCTCTCTTTCGGTCCCTTTGTGCCGCCCATTTGGTGTTCCTTTCGATGGCAGAGCGTTTAGTTCAGCAGCGATTCCCAGTTGGCTGGCACCCTTCCGGCGGGCCCAGGTGCAGGCTGATTTGCGGGATGCGAATGCGGCGGAAGCAACTCCGCACCTTTGATCATCCCCTGTTTCTCGTAATCGTAGAACCAGTCTTCACCCGGCTCAAAGCTGGCAATGATCGGATGCCCAGTCGCTGCCGCATGCTTGGACGCGTGCTGACTGGGAGAACTGTCACAGCATCCGATGTGCCCACACTCCGCACACCGGCGGAGATGAAACCACCAACCTTTTGATGACGCCAGGCACTCCACACACCCGTCGCCGCTTGGTTTCGAAGCGAGATTGATCCCGCGCAGCCCCTTTTTCATTTCCGATTTTCCATTCGTGTCTTTTGTCCGCAAATTGATCTCATGCCACCAGCAATATCTTCCCGACACCACCTTTTTCTGCGGTCGCTTGCGCCTCGGCTGCTTCACTGAGTGGCAGTTTCTGGCTTATGGGGATTACTAGCTTGCCATCTCGCACCGCTTCGGCCATGAACTCGAGCGTTTTCCTGTCGAATTTCGAGAATACTGGGACCACCTTTACAGATGGGTACTTCGCGGCGTTCTGTGGTGCCCCGAGTACCGAAGCGAACACTCCTCCCGGCTTGACCTTGGCAATCAATTTTTCAGCGGTCTTGCCGTTGACTGTATCAGCCACGACGTCGAGCATCGGAAGATTCGCAATCGCATTGTCGTCATTGGTTGCGACCAACTGATCTGCGCCGACGGTCTTCGCTTCATCCATCTGACTCTTGAGCACCCCTGCAATTACGACCGCTCCCCGTTGCTTCGCGGTGAACACCGCCGAACGTCCGACATTTCCAGCAGCGCCTACGACGAGAACCGTCTGGCCCGCTTTGATCCCGGTAGCGGAAATGAGCTGGTTGCCAGTCGTCGTTACCAGCGGCAGCGCTGCCGCCTGGACCAAATCGAGCCCCTCGGGAACCTTCGCCAAACTAGCGGCTTTCACCACACAAAGTTCGGCGTACGTATTGTCCGCCATAGCGAACACCTTGTCGCCTGCGGAAAAGCCTTCCACTCCCGGCCCAATCTTGACCACAGTCCCGGCCATATCGACCCCGATGAGGCCGGGGAAATGCATGGGGTAAAAGTCTTTCGTCAACCCCGCACGCCGTTTGTAGTCGATCGGATTCACGCTCGTGGCAGCGACCCGCACCAGTACTTCGCCGGGACCCGCCACCGGATCAGGGTATTCCTCGAATTTGAGTACTTCAGGACCGCCATATTGGTGGACAACAACTGCTTTCATATTTCGTCTCCTTACGTAAAGTAGCAATCACTAACGAAGCTTAGATGAGCGAAGCTGGAATTGGTCGCTCAGTCGATGGAGCCCCGAAACGGAAAGCCACCGGGATCGGCATCGCTAAACAACTTAGCGAAAAACGACACCCTGACTCTGGCGCTCAACACCGGCTCGTCTTCGCTGAAGTTCGATATGTCGCCCAATTCAACACATCCCAGATCTCGCACTGCAAGTAAAAGCCTGACGAGATAGAAGGCGCTATCACCCCTTCGCTGACGGCGTCGTGAACCAGTTCGTACACCGCTTCGTACCCCGGGATCTGCACTCGCTTAGCAAGTTCGATCAGTTCTTGCATCGGAAGTTCACGTTCAGCGATCATCGAAAGCAGTAACATAAGGCCATCGGGACCCGCGAACCGGTCAAGCGCCAATCCCTCTACGATGCCACGGTTCTTTCTGAATTCGTCTCGCGGATTGTACTGACATCCGTATGGCTTTCGCCATCTTGGGCTAGCGTTGCGACGGTGCACTAACCGCAAACCGCTTGCTTTCGGTTTTCCCTTAGTGTCCTCTGCCGCAAGCCACTCCACCCAGCCTGCCTGCACATATGACACAAGTTCACCACAACTATCACATCGCCAACCTGATCGAATGGATTTACCCCTGGACATAACTTCACCAACATCCTGTCGGCCCGACTCTCTGGACCAGTGGACTCTTTAGCTCTGCGCTCGGCGTTCGCGCGTCACAGCCCCTTTGGCGGCGGCGTCTCCTCTGTTTTTTTGAGGATGAATGCCCAGGTCGTGCCACGACGTTTCCGCGAGGTTGACGTCGTAGTAGCTTGCAGCTTTCTCGATGTTTGCGAACGCCAGAGCACGGTCGGCATCGGAGACGTCGATGACTTGATCGAACCGCGCCACCGCATTGCGCACATGTTGTGCATCGGTCAGTGGTTCTTTTCGCTGCTTCGGAAACGCGTAGACGCTGTCGGGCAAGTCGCTCTGCGTCGTCAGCTGTCCGTGTTTCTCGTGAGGTTTCCAGGTCGCTTTCGGCATGTCTTTACCATCC
>Ga0210401_10004661_pt1 | contig 14307 bp, 14 predicted proteins | sample IncBWH32MmetaG_FD_150866 | JGI IMG/M metagenome (GOLD analysis project Ga0210401, IMG submission 150866) | Forest soil microbial communities from Barre Woods Harvard Forest LTER site, Petersham, Massachusetts, United States - Inc-BW-H-32-M | ecosystem: Environmental > Terrestrial > Soil >... | reverse complement strand
GCAAAGCGCGATCGACGATTTCTGGGCCTATACCGGCGAGATGTTTTTTCTCGACGACAGCGAGCGGGCGCTGGTCGATGCCGGCATCGCCGTCGATCCCGCGACTTTGCGCGCGCCATGGCTCAAGACCGTGACGGATGTCGTGAGCGAGGCGACACTCGCCCTGCCCAACAGCGGCTGGATGCAGCAGGGCGGCCGCAGCGGCCGGCACAGCGAGCATCTCGGCCACCTGCTCAGCGAGCTGCAATCGATGCCACGGACCTTTCCGGGGGCGACATGGTGACGGCTACTCTCAACGATGCCGATTTGCGCCGGCGCGCATGGGACGTCGCGGCGGCCGTGGTCGATCCGGAAATTCCGGTGCTCACCATCGCCGATCTCGGCGTGCTGCGCGGCGTCGCGGTCAACGACGGCCGTGTCGAGGTCGCGATCACGCCGACTTATTCGGGCTGTCCCGCCATGAACATGATCGCGCTCGAAATCGAGTTGGCGCTGGAGCGCGAAGGTTTTTCCAATTCAAGAGTGCGCACCGTGCTGTCGCCGGCCTGGACCACCGACTGGATGAGCGACGACGGCCGCAGAAAGCTCAGGGAATACGGCATCGCGCCGCCGCTGCCTTCGAGTTCGCGCCGCGCCTTGTTCGGCGTGCAGCAAGTCGTGTGCCCGCAATGCGGCTCTGAAAACACCGAAGTGCTCTCCGAGTTCGGCTCGACCTCCTGCAAGGCGCTGTGGCGCTGCAAGAGCTGCCGCGAGCCGTTCGACTATTTCAAGTGCCACTAGTGCCGTCATTGCGAGCGAAGCGAAGCAATCCATGGAACCGCAAAGCAAAAGTGGATTGCTTCGTCGCTTCGCTCCTCGCAATGACGGTGGGAAATTACTGATGTCACACGCACCCCGTTTCCATCGTCTCGCCGTCAGCGATCTGCGCCGCGAAGCCGCCGAAGCGGTGTCGCTGACCTTTGCGATCCCCAAAGAGCTCGCGGACGACTATCGCTTCAACCCCGGCCAATATCTGACCCTGCGTATGACCATGGACGGCGAGGAAGTGCGCCGCTCCTATTCGATCTGCTCCGGCCCCGATGACGGCGAACTGCGCATCGCCCTGAAGAAGGTCGACGGCGGCGCGTTCTCGAGCTGGGCGGCCTGCGAGTTGAAGGCCGGCGACGAACTCGACGTGATGACGCCGACCGGCCGCTTTGGGGTTCTGCCGGCGCCCGACGAGACGCGCCTCTATGCCGGCTTCGCCGCCGGCTCCGGCATTACCCCGATCCTGTCGATCGTGAAGGGTGTGTTGGCGCGCGAGCCCAAAAGCCAATTCTTCCTGTTCTACGGCAACCGCACGACATCAGGCATGATGTTCCTCGAGGCCCTGGAAGAGCTGAAAGACCGTTATTTGCAGCGGCTGTCGCTGTTTCATGTGATCTCGGGCGAAGAGCAGGACCTTCCGATCCTGCACGGGCGGCTCGACGGTGAGAAGGTGAGGGTGTTGTTGCGCTCGCTGGTGCCGGCCGCGCAGGTCGATCATATCTTCATCTGCGGCCCGACCGCAATGAGCGAAGACATCGAGGCGACCTGCCGCGAGATCGGCATTGCAGAGGATCGTATTCATGTCGAACGCTTCGTCTCTGGGCTCGGCGGCAAGCCGCGCCCGAAGCGGGTTGTGCCGGCGTCGGCGCCGCCGAAAGCGCATGCCGCATTGATCATCGACGGCAAGCGCCGCGAGGTGCCGGTCGCCGAAGGCGAGGCCATTCTCGATGCGGCGTTGCGCGCGGGGCTCGATCTGCCGTTTGCCTGCAAGGGCGGCATGTGCTCGACCTGCCGCGCCAAGCTGGTCGAAGGCGAGGCGGCGATGGACGTCAACTATTCGCTGGAGCCGTGGGAGTTGAAGGCGGGGTTCATCCTCACCTGTCAGGCCAAGCCGGTTTCGGAACAACTCGTGGTGGACTACGATCACGTGTGAGAACACAGGGAGGCGATAAGTGAACGTCAAGGCCATGCTTTCGCCCGATGAACTCGCGCGCGCCTGCGCCGAGGCAATGTGGAAGCAAGACGACGCCAGCAAAAGCCTCGGCATGGAGATCGTCGAGGTCAAGTACGGCCAGGCGATGCTGACGATGATGGTCATGCCGCACATGGTCAACGGCCAGGGCATCGCCCATGGCGGCTTTGTCTTCCTGCTCGCCGACTCCGCGTTCGCCTTTGCCTGCAACACCCACAATGAGCGCGTGGTTGCCGCCGAGGGCAATATCACGTTCATCAAGCCAGGCAGGCTCGGCGACAAACTGATCGCGACCGCGCGCGAAATCTCGCGCAGCGGGCGATCCGGAATCTATGATGTGCGCGTCACCGCGGGCGGCACGGTGATTGCCGAGTTTCGCGGCCATTCCCGCACCATCGGCGGCTCGTGGCTGCCGGCCGAAATCGATGCCAAGCAAGAATGACGATCGGGCAAACGCGCCAAAAGGAAACGAGCCAAAGGGAAATCAGCGATGGCTTCGACAAAACCTAAGGCCAGAGATTGTGGCTACCGCGCCGAGCTCGACGAGGCCGAGCGCGCCTCCCGCGACGAGATCATGGCGTTGCAGGAAAAGCGCCTCGCCTGGTCGCTCAAGCATGCCTACGACAATGTCGCGCATTACAGGCGCGCGTTCGACCAGGCCGGCGTGCACCCTTCCGACTTCAAAGCGCATTCCGATCTCGCGAAATTTCCGTTCACGGTCAAGACCGACCTGCGCGACAACTATCCCTTCAACATGTTCGCAGTCCCCCGCGAAAAACTGGTTCGGGTGCATGCCTCTTCCGGCACCACCGGAAAGCCGATCGTGGTCGGCTACACCCGGGCCGATATCGACACCTGGTCCAACGTGATGGCGCGCTCGATTCGCGCCGCCGGCGGCCGCACTGGCATGATCATCCACAACGCCTATGGCTATGGCCTGTTCACCGGCGGCCTGGGGGTGCATTACGGCGCCGAAAAACTCGGCTGCACCGTGGTGCCGGTTTCCGGCGGCATGACCGAGCGGCAGGTGCAGCTGATCTGCGACTTCAAACCCGACATCATCACGGTGACGCCGAGCTACATGCTGGCCATTCTCGATGAGTTCAAACGCAGGGGTTTCGACCCGCGCAAATCGTCCCTGAAATTCGGCATCTTCGGCGCCGAGCCCTGGACCAATGCGATGCGCTCCGAGATCGAACAGGCCTTCGACATGGACGCGACCGACATTTACGGCCTGTCCGAGGTGATCGGCCCCGGCGTCGCGCAGGAATGCGTCGAGACCAAGGATGGCCTGCATGTCTGGGAGGATCATTTCTATCCCGAGGTGATCGATCCCGAAACCGGCGCGGTGCTTCCCGACGGCGAAAAGGGCGAGCTCGTCTTCACCTCGCTCTCCAAGGAGGCATTCCCGGTCATCCGTTACCGTACCCGCGACCTGACGCGGCTGTTGCCGGGCACGGCGCGGCCGGGGATGCGGCGGATGGAGAGGGTGACGGGGCGGTCGGATGACATGATCATCCTGCGCGGCGTCAACGTATTCCCGACCCAGATCGAGGAAGTGCTGCTGGCAACCGACTGGTGCGGCGGTCATTTCATCATCGAACTGACGCGCGAGGGGCGGATGGACGAGATGGCGATCCTGGCCGAATCGCGCCCCGAGCATTGGGACGGCAGCGGCCTTGCGGCCCATGCCGAGAAGGTCTCGGTCTTCATCAAGAACACCATCGGCATCTCGGCGCGGGTCATGGTTGTCGCGCCCGATACGCTGGAGCGTTCGCTCGGCAAGGCCAAGCGTGTTTACGACAAGCGGCTAAAGGGGTAACTCCTGCCTCTCATGCGTTACATGAGAATTCGGGAATATCCTTGATGCCAGCTGTCGAAAAACCAGACGCTCAACCCCTTACCGTCGAGGCGCGCTGCGTGCGGCTGGCGGCCAAGGCGGCTGATCCGGCCTCGCTGGCGCCGGCGGTCGAACGGCGCAAACTGTCGCGCGCCGCAGGCGAGGTGCTGATCGAAATCAAGGCGGCGGCGGTCAATCCGTCCGACGTCAAGGCCGCGACCGGCTCGATGGCTTACGCGGTATTCCCGCGCACCCCCGGGCGCGACTATGCTGGTGTGATCATCGACGGCCCGTCCGAGACGATCGGGCGCGAGGTGTTCGGCTCGTCCGGCGACCTCGGCATCCGGCGCGACGGCACTCATGCCACGCATCTCGCGGTCGAGGCCGATGCGGTGGTCGAAAAGCCAAAAAACATTTCCTGGGAAGAGGCGGCCGGCATCGGCGTTCCCTTTGTCACCGCCATGGAAGGTTTTGGGCGCGCCGGCTTGCCAAAACAGGCCGAAACCGTGCTGGTGATGGGCGTCAACGGCAAGGTTGGCCAAGCGGCGGTGCAGATCGCAAGCTGGCGCGGCGCGCACGTCATCGGCGTGGCGCGCAAGCGCGAGCCCTACGAGGGTCACGCCAACGCCAAAATTGAGGTGATCGATGCGTCGGCCGTGGAGGTGGCGACGCGCGTTCGCGAGCTCACCGGCGGCAACGGCGCCGACATCGTCTTCAACACGGTGGGCGATCCTTATTTTCAGGCCGCGAACCAATCGCTGGCGCTGCGCGGCCGGCAGATCCTGATCGCCGCCATCCATCCGATCGTGCAATTCAACATCCTGGAATTCTATCGCGGCCAGCACATTTTATGTAGGCATCACACGCTCGGCCTGTCGTCGGCCGCGACCGCGGCGGTCCTGCGCGAACTCAGTCCCGGCTTTGCCAGCGGGCACTTAAAACCGTTTCCGATCCACCCGGCCGCGATGTACCCTCTTGACGATGCCAAGCGTGCCTTCGTTGCGATTGCCGGTTCCTCACGCGACCGGGTGATCCTGCGGCCATAACCGTCATTGCGAGCGCAAGCGAAGCAATCCACAAGGCCACAAAGAAAGAATGGATTGCTTCGCTTGCGCTTGCAATGACGACAGACGTAGAGATCGTTTATGCCGGATACTGTCAACATCGCCGTCCTTGCCGGCCTCGTCGTCGGCCTGATCTATGGCGCGGTCGGCCTGTTGAGCGGATTTTGCATGATGAGCAGCCTGCGCGGCTGGTGGGCAGAGGGAGACGGTCGTCTGGTGCGGACCTATGCGCTGGCGATCGGCGTGGCGATTGCCGCTTCTCAATTGCTGGCCGCGCGGGGCCTGGTCGATCTCGGCAAGTCGATCTATCTGCAGCCGACATTTTCGGCGCCGCTCATGTTCTTCGGCGGGCTGTTGTTCGGTTATGGCATGGTGCTTTCCAATGGCTGCGGCTCGCGCGCGCTGGTGCTGCTCGGCCGCGGCAATCTGCGCTCTTTCGTGGTGGTGATCGTGCTCGGCATCGTTGCGGCGATGACGCTGAAGGGCCTGATCGCGCCGGCGCGGATCGCCGCGGTGCAGATGTCGCAGGTGACCACCAAGCTGACGTCGGTGCCGGCGCTGCTGTCGATCGTAGGTCTCAATGAGACCTATGCACGGATGGTCGCCGCCTCGGTGATATCGGCGGCGTTGATCATCTTTGCCTTCGCGCATGCGCCGTTTCGCAGATCGCCGGGCCAGATCGCCGCCGGCTTCCTCGTCGGGCTGTTGATCGCCGCCGGATGGTTCGCGACAGGCCATCTCGGCGCCGACGATTTCAATCCGACGCCGGTCGCCTCGCTCACCTTTGTCGCGCCGATCGCGGATTCCCTGCAATATGTGATGCTGTCGACGGGATCAACGCTCAACTTCGGCATCGCCACCGTTGGTGGCGTATTCGCCGGTAGCCTCCTGACGGCGCTGGCGACAAGCCGTTTCCATTGGGAGGGCTATCAATCGCCGCGCCACATGTTGCGTTCGGCCGGAGGGGCTGCGCTAATGGGTACGGGTGGGGTGATGGCGCTCGGCTGCTCGATCGGCCAGGGCTTGACCGGATTGTCGACGCTGGCATTGCCATCGTTCGTCGCGGTTGCGGGCATCATGCTGGGCACCGCGGCCGGCCTGCGCGGCGCACTGCGCGTCAGGCCGCTTTCTACGGCTTAGGCGTGCGAGGTCGCAAGCCGCATCACCTCGAGATAGCCGGGCCGGACCTCCATCCGCTTGATCAGGCCCTTTTCGATCAACAGCCGGTGCGCTTCCGGCAGCCGGTAGCACGGCAGGTACATGAACAGATGATGTTCGGCGTGATAGTTGACCCAATACGGCGCGATCAATAACCGCTCGATCGGGCCGGCCAATGTCGTTCGGGCGTGGCTGAACGGGTCTTCGCCCGTGGATGTGCAGGCGTGCTCGGCGATGTTGCGGATGCGCGTCACCAGCGACAGCCAGCTCGCCATCGCCACCACCCAGACGCCGAAATACCAGATGCCGGCGCCGGCGACATAGAACAGGACAAACAGCACGGCGTTCAGGCCAAGAAAGCGCGCCATCTTCTCGCGGCCGCTCGAAATGAAGCTTTCATGCGACATCGGCCCATCCTCGGCGCGGCGCTTGAACAGCGACAGCAATAGCGGCAACCGCTGCTTCACAAAGGTCTGCCCGGTGAGATCGCGGATCGCCTTGCGGCCGTAGCTCTCCTTGGTGATCGGAAACGGCGCCGACAGCGAGAGGTCGGGATCCTCCGGTTGCTGGGTAAATTTGTGATGCTGCAAATGGTAGGCGCGGTAGCTTGCAAGGTCGGCGCCGACCGGCACGGCGCACAGCCATTGTCCGATCCACTCATTGACCGCCTTGTTGCCGTGAAGCCCGCCATGGGCGGCCTCGTGCATCAGGATCGCCAAGCCCAGCTGCCGCGTGCCGACCACCATGACCGCGATCAGCCAGGTCAGCGGATTGGGCCACAGCGCGACCAGCGCGATTGCGGCTGCGATGGTGCCCCAGGCGTGGGCCACCAGCCACATGCCGCGCCATGAGCTACGCGAGGTCAAAAGGCTCCATTCGTCCGCTAAAAACACGGTTTTCGGATCGATGCGGTTCACGGCCGGCATGGGCGGCTAAGTCCTCATCTGACGCGTTTTCTTCACGCGAACCGGTACCCACCCCGCATCAAGTGCGGGGCAGGCTTTCGCTTGAAAACGCTTTGCAATAGATATTACATCAATCCGCCGCCTTGGTCACGATGCGGATTTCCGACGTCAGGGTGCGATGCACCGGGCACTTGTCGGCGATTTCCAGGATCCGCTTGCGTTGTTCGGCATCAAGCGCGCCTTCAAGGCCGATCGCGACGTCGATCTGATCGAGCATGCCTTCCTTGGTTTCGCACTCGGCACAATCCTGTGCATGGATTTTGCTGTGGCTTAGCGTGACGGTGGCGCGCTCGAGCGGCAGCGACTTGCGATCGGCGTAAAGCCGCATGGTCATTGATTTGCAGGCGCCGAGCGCCGCCAGCAGAAAATCATAGGGACCGGGCCCGGAATCCTCGCCGCCGGCGGCAACCGGCTCGTCGGCCAGCATTCGATGCGGCCCTAACATGACGGTCTGCTGGAATTTGCTGTTGCGGGATTCTCGCACCACGACCTGGCGCGGCGCCTCGCCTGAAGCCGCGGCTTGCGCGGGCGGATCGATGTAACGCTCGGCCCAGGCGGCGATGACATCGGCGACATAGGCGCTGTCGCGCCTCTGGCTGAGCAGGTGATCGGCATCATCGAGCGAAACGAAACTCTTGGGATGCCTGGCCGCGACGAAAATGCGGGTGGCGTTGTCGATGCCGACGGTGTCGTCAGTTGGCGAATGCATGACCAGCAGCGCCTTGTGGAGGTTGGCGACATGCGCCGTCAGGCCGTGCTCGGCGATGTCGTCGAGGAATTCGCGCTTGATGTGGAACGGCCGTCCGGCCAGCGAGACCTCGATGTCGCCAACTTTACGGATGTCCTCGATGCGATCCTTGAAAAGGCCGGTGACATGGGCCGGATCGGAGGGGGCCGCGATGGTGACGACGGCCCTGGCGTCCGGGATTTGTCCGGCGGCGGCGAGGATGGCGGCACCGCCGAGGCTGTGGCCAATCAGGAGAGCGGGCGCTTTGCGAGTCTCGCGCAGATGATCGGCCGCACGGACGAGATCGGCGACGTTGGAGGAAAAGGTCGAGTTGGCGAAATCACCTTCGCTGGAGCCGAGGCCCGTGAAATCGAACCGCAGCACGGCGATGCCGTTTGCCGCCAGTGCAGCCGAAATTCGTGTCGCTGCAAGCACATCCTTGCCGCAGGTGAAGCAATGCGCGAACAGCGCATAGGCTCGCGGTTCGTGCTCGGGCAGGTCGAGTGCGGCCGCAAGCTGATGGCCGCCTTCGCCGGTGAATTGGAAGCGTTCAATCGGCACGTTCAGTCTCCATGGTTTGGATAGGTTGCCTCGTCAATCGCCGGAGTAGCGCTGCTCGGCCCAGGGATCGCCGCGGTTATGATAGCCGCGGACTTCCCAATAGCCGGGCGCGTCGCGCTCCAGGAATTCGATGGCCTTGAGCCACTTGGCGCTCTTCCAGAAATAGAGATGCGGCACCACCAGCCGCACCGGGCCGCCATGTTCCTGCTCCAAGGGCGCGCCCGACCAGCTGTGGGCGAGCAGGGCGTCAACGGCCGCGAAATCTTCCAATGCAAGATTGGTGGTATAGCCGTCATAGCAATGCAGCACGACGAAGCCCGCCGCTTCGCGCGGCCGGCAGGCATTGAGGAGATCGCTCGTCGCGAGCCCCTCCCATTGATTGTCGTAGCGCGACCAGGTGGTCACACAATGAATGTCGGAGGTGAATTTTGTCTGTGTCTGGCCTGCGAACTGGGCAAAATTCCAAAAGATCGGATTTTCCACCGCGCCGTAGATGTCGAGCCGCCAGTGTTCGCGAGAGATGTTCGGTGTGACGCCGAGGTCGAGCGTCGGCCAGTCGCGGGTTAGATGCTGTCCCGGCGGCAAACGTTGTTCTGTAGGCCGCAACGTCTTGCCGGTGAGGAAGCGCCCCTCGCGCGCCCAGCGCTGCTTGGTGCGTGTCAGCTTGCTTTCGGCGCGGAGCTCGTTCTCGTCGGACATGTTACTATTACCAGTGTTCCGAATCCGAAGTTCGCAAACGATCACGCTCCTCACTCGTGGCGATGCATCGCGGAAGCATGCTTGGTGTCGCGCATCGTAACATAGATGATCAGCGAGAGGCAGATGATGCCTGAGAGGTAATAATAGAACCAGTCCTCATGCCCGAAGCTCTTGAAATAGAGCGCGACCGCGGGCGCCGTGCCGCCGAATACCGATACCGTGATCGCGTAGGGCAGGCCGACGCCGAGCGCGCGGACATTGGTCGGAAATAATTCGGCCTTCACGATCGCGTTGATCGAGGTGTAGCCGGCGACGAAAAGCCAGGCCGCGCAGATCAGGAGGAAAGCGAAAAACGGCGATTTGGTTTCCTTCAGCGTGGTCAGGATCGGGACCGTCGCCAGTGTGCCGGCGATGCCGAAAAAGATCAGTAGCGGCTTGCGGCCGATGCGGTCGGACAGCGCGCCATAAGTCGGCTGCAGCAAGGTCGCAAAAATCAGCGAACCGAAAATCACCAATGTCGTTTGATCCTCGGTCAGTCCAACCGACAATTTGACGAAAGTCTGCATGTAGGTCGTGAACGTATAGAACGCCGCAGTCCCGCCGGCGGTGAGCCCGACCACCAGCAGCAGCTCGCGCGGATACTTCAGGAGATTGGCGATCGAACCGGTCGGCTTGACGAGCTTCTTGGCTTCGACAAACGCCTCGGTCTCCTGCAGCTTGCGCCGCATTACCGCGGCGAAAATCGCAAGCCCCGCGCCGATCACGAACGGGATCCGCCAGCCCCAGCTTTTAAGTTCTTCAGGCGTCAGGAACACCTTCTGCAGCAACAACAGCACGATGATGGCGGTGAGCTGACCGCCGATCAGCGTGACATACTGGAAGCTCGAGTAGAATCCGCGATGGTTGGCGTCGGCGACTTCACTCAGGTAGGTCGCGCTGGCGCCGTACTCGCCGCCGAGACTTAAACCCTCGATGATGCGCGCCAGCGCCAGAATGGCGGGTGCTGCGAAGCCGATCGAAGCGTAGGTCGGCGTTACCGCGATGATCAACGAGCCGAAGCACATGCAGACGACCGAGAGCGTCAGCGACAGCCGCCGCCCGTAGCGGTCGGCGATATAGCCGAACAGCCAGCCGCCGAGCGGCCGCATCAGGAAGGTGGCCGCGAACAGCACGGCGGCGTTGAGCTGCTGCACGACCGGATCGCTGTTCGGGAAGAAGGCCGGCGCAAAGTACAGCGCGAACGCCGTATAGGCGTAGAAGTCGTACCATTCGACGAGGTTGCCGACCGAGCCGATGAAAATCGCCTTGATCCGGCGTTCCGCGTCGGCGATATCGAGATGACCCGGATTGATGGCTTGATCGGTCATGGCAGGCCTCCCTGATGGTCGGCCTGTTAACCCGTTTTTTAAGTTCAGGCCGCTTTTCCGAATAGCATCGGGAGCTGCCGCGGTCCACGCACGGTGCCTTCCGACCAGGTGACCTTGTCGGCCGGATCGAGCCTGAAATCGGGAATCCGCTTCAGCCATTCCTCGATCGCGACCGTCATCTCCATGCGCGCGAGGTTGGAACCGACGCAACGGTGAATGCCCAAGCCGAACGCGGCGTGGCGATTCTCCTTGCGGTCGATCACGACCGTGTCGGCATCGGGGAAAACCGCGGGATCGCGGTTGGCGGCCGGGAACGACAGCAGCACCATGTTGCCCGGCTTGACCGGGCAGCCGCTGATGGTCGTTTCCTTCATCACTTCGCGCGCCATCGTCACCGGCGAGTAGGCGCGCAGCAATTCCTCGACCGCCGTCGGCATCAGCTCGGGCTCGGCGACCAGACGCGCGCGATCCGCCGGCGTCTTCGCCAGGTGCCACAGCGAGGAGCCGATCGCGCTCCAGGTGGTGTCGATGCCGGCGATCAAGAGCAGCCGCAGCGAGCCCATCACGTGCTGATCCGACAATGGCTGGCCGTTCTTGTCCCGCGCCATCATCAGCGTCGAGATCAGATCGTCGGTCGGACGGGTTTTGCGATACCCGATATGGCCGGCGAAATAGGCGCTCATCTCCTGGATCGCGCTCATCAGGGCATCATTGTCTTTGATGCCGAGCTCGAGGATGCCGTGGATCCATTTGATGAAGAGCTCGCCGTCCTTTTCGGGGATACCCAGCATATGCGCGATGGCGCGGACCGGGATGTGCTTGGTGTAGCGCGCCGCCGCGTCGCATTTGCCGTCGGCGATGAATTCGTCGATCAGCTCGTTGCAGATCGCGCGGACCCGCGGCTCGAGTTTTTTCATGGCGTCCGGCGTAAACGGCGGCAGCAGCACCTGCTTGGCGGGCTTGTGCTCCGGCGGATCGGAGGTGATCGGGGGCGCCGGGTTGGCGACCTCGGGCCGGACATCGCGCACGATGACGCGGCGCGAGGAAAAATGCTCGGTGTCGTAGGCGATCTCTTTCACCGCCTGGTAGGTGGTCGGCATGTAGCAGCCGAGAAAGCGGTCGGTGTGAACGACAGGTGACGCCGCGCGCAGCTTCTCCCAGATCGGAAACGGATTTTCCGTCCAGCGCGGGTCGGTATGATCGAAATCGTGAATCCAGTCGAGGACCGGCGGATGTTCGGGCAGGATGCTGGCGGTGTCGGACATCGGGTTTTCCCCTGTTTTGCTTGGATCAAATCTTGCGCAGACTGAATTGTTTCGAGGGATGGCTCATTCCTCGGTCACCTCGATCGCGATCTCCGGACAATTGCTGCGGGCAAGCCAAGCCTTGTCCTCAAGGCCCGCGGGCACCGAGCCATCGCCGACCTCATGGGCATTGCCGAATTCGTCGAGATCGAACAGTTCCGGCGCGAGCGACTTGCAGCGGGCATGTCCCTGACATTTCTCCTGGTCGACGTGTATCTTCAGCTTTGCGGCCATCGCAGGCGTTTCCCTTAGGATCGCGCGCGGCTGTGCCGCGGGCATGGCGTTTCCCGGTCGTTACGACTTTCGTGCGGGCAGCTTGGCGGCGCCCGTAAAATTATATCGTATTACATTCGCGCCGCCGTTGTAGAGTCAAGTGAAAAGTCATAGACCTTACTCTGATGCCGCCTCAATTAGCCCGCAAGCCGCTCAACACCTACCACCATGGGGATCTTCGCGATGCCCTAGTGCACGCAGCACTTGTGGAAGTGGAGCGGGCGGGTCCGGAAGCGATCAGCCTCAAGGCGCTGGCGAAGAAGCTCGGCGTCTCGCAGCCGGCTCCGTACCGGCATTTTGCCGATCGCGAGGCGTTGCTCGAGGCGGTCACCGCGGAGGCGTTCCGACAATTCAGCGCTACCTTGCGGCAGTCGATTGCAAAGCCATCGAAACATTCCAAGTTGTCACGTCTCGCGCAGGCCACGCTGGCGTTTGGTCTTCGCCGCAACGGGATTTACCGCCTGATGTTCGCCTCGCGAACCATGGCCTGTGCGCCAAAAGGCAGCGAGCTTCATAACGCAGCCATGGAAACCTTCGGCCTCTTGGTGGAAGCTTTGGAAGCTCCCGCCGTCGGATTGATACGCGAGCGGCACGCGTTGAAAATCTGGGCCGCGCTGCATGGCGTGGTGATGCTCGCGGAGCAGGGGCTTCTTACCGGCCAGGCTGCTCAGATGAGCCGCGAGGAGCTCGTCGAGGACATCGTGGCGGAAACCAAATTGAGCCTGTCGGTCGCGATCAAGGAGGCTGGCGGAGATCGCGTGACTCGGTAGCGCTCCGGCCTCGTCCTGAGCAGCCGGGCCTTCGCCTTCGGGCCACGGCGGGTTCCTCACCATGAGGAGCTACGATTTCGCAGGCTTTGGGTCGATCGGCGTCACGCCGCGCAAGCCCAGAATGTCCTCCAGCACCTTTGCGCCGGCGAGAAGTCTTGCTTCGCCGCGCGGCGGCGCCACCATCTGCAGGCCGACCGGAAGGCCGCTTGCGGTGAAGCCGCAGGGCAGCGACAGCGCCGGGCAGCAGGCCAGCGTGATCGCATAGACGATGCCGAGCCATTCGAAATAGTTGCCGAATTTCTTGCCGGCGCATTCGGCGACGTGGCGGTTTTGAACCGGAAACGGCGCAACGATGGTCGCTGGCGTCAGCAACAGATCGTAGGCCTTGAAGAACTCGATGGCACGCGCGGTCATCGCGACGCGCTGCGCTTCGGCGCGCGCGATCTGTTCGACCTTAAGCTTGAGGCCCTCCTCGATATTCCAGATCACCTCGGGCTTGAGCAGGTCGCGCTTCTTGCGCAGCAGTTCGGCCTTGGTGACGGCGAAATCGAATGCGCGCAGCACATGGAAGCATTCATGGGCCTCACGCAGGTCCGGATGCGCTTCCTCGACGACCACGCCCGCTTCCGCAAAGCGCTGCGCTGCCTTCCGGGTGATGGCGGCGACCTCGGGATCGACAGGGGTGATGCCGAGATCGGGCGAATAGGCGACGCGCTTCGGCTTCCCGGGAGAACGCGCGGCCGACAGGAAGGATGTTGGCAGCACCGGCAGCGACAATGGATCGGCCGGATGTTCGCCGCTCATGGCATCGAGCAGCAGCGCGAGGTCTTCGACGTTGCGCGCCATCGGGCCGTGCACAGTGAGATTGCGGTCGATCTTGAAGGCAGGGGAATGCGCGACCCGGCCGATGCTGGGCCTTAAGCCCACGATGCCGCAGAAGCTTGCTGGATTGCGCAGCGATCCACCCATATCGGTACCATGCGCGAGCCAGGCCATGCCGGTCGCAAGCGCGACCGCGGCCCCTCCCGAGGAGCCGGCGGCGGATCGCGATGTATCCCAGGGGTTAAGCGTCGCGCCGAACACCTCGTTAAACGTGTTGGCGCCGGCGCCGAACTCCGGCGTGTTCGATTTGGCGTAGACCACGGCGCCGTTATGTTCGAGATGCTCGACCACGATGTCGGAATAAGTTGAAATAGCATCCTTGAAGATCGGTGAGCCCTGGGTGTTGGGCACGCCCTTGACGTTGAACAGGTCCTTGATCGGCACGGGCAGACCGGCAAGGAGACCGCGCCCGGAGGCCGGTTTTTCCATCAGCGCCTTGGCATGGGTCCGGGCGCGCTCGAAGCACAGGATCGGCAGGGCGTTGACCTTGCCGTCGACTTCGGCGATCCGCTGCTCCAGCATATCAAGAAGATCGAGCGGCGTCACCTTGCCCGCTTTGAGTTTTGCCACGACGGCGCAGGCGGTCTCGCGCACCAATCCCTGACCAGCCAATGGCGTCTTCCTTGTCGGTTCGTTTGGCTAGTTCTGTAGAACATTTTGCGGCAGAGTGGCAACGCACCATAATTGGAGTTGAAGCA
>Ga0210401_10004660_pt1 | contig 14307 bp, 22 predicted proteins | sample IncBWH32MmetaG_FD_150866 | JGI IMG/M metagenome (GOLD analysis project Ga0210401, IMG submission 150866) | Forest soil microbial communities from Barre Woods Harvard Forest LTER site, Petersham, Massachusetts, United States - Inc-BW-H-32-M | ecosystem: Environmental > Terrestrial > Soil >... | reverse complement strand
TGCTCCTGGCGCAAACGGAACGAATGCCACTGATCCCCCGGCGCTGGGCAGTGCCGGCAATCCACTCACCGAGAACATTGGCGGCACGCAAACGCTGCGGAATACCCCCGAGATCATTGCCCCCAACATCAGCGGCGGCAATCCTTGCCTCGTCGGGATCAGCGGCGGCGGTGCCGGCCCAGGCATCGGGATAACATTCGGCGTCGGCTACTCGGACAAGGGTTGTGAACGCCGGAACAGCGCGGCCCTGCTGTCCAACATTGGCCAGCGTGACGTGGCAATCGAACTGATGTGTGACGACCAAGCGGTGAGGGAAGCCATGCAGCGCAGCGGGCACCCCTGCGCGGCTGACCGGGCTGTGGCTGCGCCGGTTGCTGCGGTTGATCCTGGCGTGGTGCGGCGTCAGCAGGAGGCAGTCGCGCCGCTCCAGGTTGCCACCAAGCCGCCGCGCCCTGACTGGTGCGAGACAGCTTCTGCGGCGGAACTACGCACGCACCCAGCCTGCGATTGACGGCGCACGGTCCAGCCGGCCAGGATGCCCTGATGCAACCCATGCATCAGGGAACCAACCATGCCTGAATACCGGCTGACTGACGGCGAGCGGTCTGCGCTGCTGCTCGCCGCCATGGCCATCCTATCCGCGCACTCCCCCACGGCTGACCTGCTGAACGCAATCGCTAAGATCAGCGGCGTTGATACGGTCCTGACTGCCAGCCGTTGCTATGCTCCTGCGCTGGTCATGTCTGATGACAACTGATCAGCTTCTGGCGGTGATGGAACAGACCAGCCGCCGCATGGATGCGCGCAGCCGCCGCCTGGAAATCGCAACATGGCTGATGGTCGCCGCCGTCCTGCTGGCGGCAGCTTCCGTCATTCTGAACATGTGGGGAAGGTGCCATGGCTGAAGGCCCTGGAAAATACGACGACCTTTGCACCTATGTCCGCACGGCGGCGGTAGCGCGGGGAGTCGTCCTGATCGTGGTTGAAGGCGACCTGGGGTCAGGCTTCAGCGTGCAAGCGCACTCAGACTTGCGCGTGTCACTTCCAGTCCTGCTGCGGCGCATTGCGGATGACATCGAGGAAGACACGCAATGATGACTGATTATCCCCCTGGAACGCGCGTCCGAAAAATCTCTGTCCAGTCTGGACCTATCCCGCTAGGCGCAACCGGAACGGTCATTGAAGCTGTCACTGCGAATGGCGTTCCCGCATACGTCGTCATCTTTGACGTGATGCCTGACCGGCATGTTCTCACCCCAGCCGCCAGGATCGAGGAAGTTTCACCAGAAACTAATCCCGGCCCCGCGTGATCCGCATCATGGTCATGGTCCTGGTGGGCTGGCTGCTGCTTGCCTTCCTGGCGTTGCTGTTCTGGTCATGGCTGCTGAACAAGCGGGATCGGGACTGGCAGAACATCAGGCGGCACTGGTGACCTTCTGGCTGATCATCAGCGGCTGGACCTGCTGGGCTGGGCTGGTGGGCTGGCTGCTCTGGCGGCTGTGGTGACTGATGCAAGCCATGCATCCCAGCCGTGCAAGATGGATATCAAACAGATATGGGTGGGTACACTCCCCCACTACTTCCCCTGTGATTTCAGGGGGTTAGCTCAAAATTCTAGGTTGTTCACCACAACGCCGGTCGCTCTGCGCCTGGGCGTGCCGGACCCCGTATAGCATTGAAAACCCACGATTTGGCGCGTAGAAAGTGCACCGGCCACCGGCCAGGACCGGCCACGTGCCCGCAGACTAGATACGAAACAGATACCGCAACCCACCAAGGAGCCATGACCATGAACAAGTATTTTTCCGCCACTGACGGGACCATCACAGTGTTCCGCGCCAGCGCCACCCGCACCTATCAGTCAGCCCTGAAGCTGCGGAACGGCATCAGCTTCAGTGCCACCCCGGCAAAGCTGATGGAAGGTGCAATGCCAGCCGTGGAGATCACCAAGGGTGAGTATGACGCCCTGGTGGCTCTGAAGGTAGAGCGGCTGAAGGCTTCCGGCACCAAGGGATACACCAAGCCGGGGGATAGCTGGGTGAAGAACACCAGCTTGCCGGCCCAGGCGTCCAAGGCTGCCAAGGTTGGCAAGATTGCCACTGAAGCCGCCGCCAAGATTGCCGCGTCAAAGAAGAAGCACGCGGCGGTCCTGAAGGCCCTGCCAGCCGCCAAGCCGGCCCAGGCTGCCAAGGCACCCACCAAGACCGCCAAGGCCCCCACCGGGACCGCCAAGGCTGCCCAGGACGCCAAGGCCCCCACCGGCAACCGCGCCATCTTTGCCAAGCTGTGCACGCGTCCACAGGGTGCCACCCGGCCAGAGATGCAGGCGGCTGCTAAGTCGAAGACCATGCCATCCAGCAATGATCTGACCGTGCTTGCGGAACGCCTGGGCTATGAACTCTACGCTGACAAGGCAGCCCGCGCGGATGTCCTGGTCTACCAGTTTGTGCGTCCTGGTGCCGCCGCCACTGCCTACTGAGTGCCGTGCCTAAAGCGGCGGCGGATGCCGTGAACATCCGCCGCCGCCCCTTTATCAACCATGCAGAAGGAACCTGCACAGATGACAATCTCCACCCTACTCACCCACGCGCGCCGGCTGCAAATTGCCGCCATCGCAACCCTGCTCACCGTGACCGCATGCGCCGCCCCGTCACAGCCTTACCTGGATGCCGTCCAGGCCGGCTGCGTGAAGGGGGATCAGGTTGCCTGCGGGCGCGTCCCGGTGCTCCAGGCCCAGGTGAACACAGAACACAGCCAGCAAGCCGCCCAGGTGGCCACAGGCTTCCTGGCGGTCCTGGGCGCGGCTGCCATGGGCGCGGCGGCAGGCTATGCCGCCAGCCACCCTGCGCCGGTCTACTATGCCCCTGTGGTGGTCTGCCGCTGGGGTTGCTGGTGATCAGCAAGGAGTCACCCATGACCACCTATCTTGTCACCTTCACCGCGCCAGACGGCGGGGAACTGTCCTACCTGAAATTGCGGGCACCGGACCTGAAGATTGCCCGCAAGCTGGCACGGCAACTGCTGGCGGAATTGCAGGAAGGCAGGGCACTGCCCCGCAGGACGCGGCTGCGAGTCCAGCCTGACCTGACCTGAAACCAAAACGGCGCATGACCCCGGCCAGGGCATGCGCCGTTCTTTCATTCACTCAACCCCACCAAGGAACTCAGCAAATGAAGAACACCACCCCAGCAGTTTCCCTGATCGAGCGCAAGGCCCGCGCCGCGCTGGGCTTGCTGCAAGAAGGTGTGCCGGCCCCTGTGCTGCGCACGCCGGTCATCTCCCATGAAGACGTGCTGCACATCCTGGATTGCGAATTTCCGGCAGAGTGCGAAACTTGCATCAGGAGGTCGTGAACCATGAACACCAATCTGGAAGCCAGGAACGCCAAGCCCAACACCAGGACCGGGTTCGGCGCGGTCTGCAAGGGTCTTTACCTGCTGACCAACGGGGAAGGCATAAAGACCTGGAAATGCAATTACACTTACCGGGGTCGCTACAGCGTTGCAGACCTGGGCAGGTATCCAGACGTGACGCCCAATGCCGCCATTGCAAAACGGCTGGCCATTAAGGATCAGGTGAAAGCGGGCCTCGATCCGCGTGACGCCGCACGGCAGACCAGGGCAGCCAATGAAGCGGCGTCAGACAATACCGTGCAAGTGCTGGCGGAACGCTGGCTGGCGCGTCAGCCTGACGTGCGGGACTGGTCGGAAGGCTATGCCGCCCAGGTGGCGGCGCGGCTGGTCAATCACGTGTATCCGCAGATCGGCAAGCGGCCCATTGCCGGGATCACCACGCAAGACGTTGAAGCCCTGATCGACCGCATTGTGGGCAAGGGGATGCGCGCCCAGGCGGTCCATGTCAGGCAGCATCTGCAACTGATGTTTGATTACGCCAAGCGGCACAACTTTGTGCCGGTCAACGTGGTGCGGCAGATTGCGGAAGAACTCCCCAGCCGCAAGCGTGGTGATGAACGGGAAATAAAGCGTGCACGTGTTGGGACCATTGAAGACGCGCGGCTTGTCCTGCATGCCGTGGAGTCTTCCCGCGCTGGTGTCTTCATGAAGCTGTTGCACCGGCTGATAGCCTTGACGGCGGTGCGCAAGATGGAAGCGCAAGACGCGGTGTGGAGCGAGTTTGATGAAGTGAAGCAGACCTGGACCATTCCAGGCGCGCGGATGAAAGGACGGCGCGGCCAGAAGCAGGAACATGTCATCCCGCTTTCACAGCAGGCCCTGGAGGTCTTCCAGGCGGCGCGCAAGGCTGCTGACGTGTTGGGCATCGACTCCCAGCGTGTCTTCCCTGATCCTCGTGGGCGTAGCCTGGGCAGGTCTTCCCTGAATGATCTGATGGACCGGGCCTTGCCGCAGGTTGGGCTTGCCGGGAAGCACACCATCCACGGCTGGCGCGGCACGTTCAGCACGTTGCAGAACACTGAAGACCCCGCGCAGAAGCTGATCATCGAGGTTATGCTGGCGCATAAGACTGAGTCCAATGTGTCCGGTCGCTACAATGACTCCGTCTACCTGAAGCACAGGCTGGAGGTTGCCCGCACCTGGGCTGACAAGCTCTTGCTGGGTGCTCCTACAGCCTTACAGATTGCCGGTATTGAGCCAGCCGGCAACGTCCTGCCGTTCTTTAGAAAGGTAGCGTGACAATGGCTTGCGGGCTTGGAATCCTTCCAGGCCCGCTTTCAACCTCAAAGGGGTTCGTTGAATGTGGATCAAAACTGATATGCAGCAAGCCGTCGAGAAGGTCGCAAGGGTCTTCTATGTGGACTACACCATGACCGCTTCATGGAATGAAAGCAGGCGGGAGAATGAACCGCGCTTGATGACTGGCTGGTGCTGGGAAGCCAAGAACGGCGGAAGGCACCAGGGAGGAATCAAGACCATCACGGCTTGCTACATCGACTGCTGGTATCACCTTGTGGCGGAAGCTGAACCACCACGGATTGGTCGCAGCAGCCGCGTAAAACTCACCGTCGTTTCAGATAGGAAGGTTGCTTAAATCATGCCCGCACCCACCCCGGCCCAAATTGCTTCGCTTGGTCATGTTGCTGCGTTGATCCGCAGAGAACTGGAGAAGCGCCAATGGGGCGTTGCAGACCTTCACCGTGCCATTGGTGAAGACGTCAAAAGCACACGCGCCTATGCCTGGATTAACAGCCGGTCCAGGATCACTGATAAATTCCGCCCCAAGGTGGCGAAGGCCCTTGGCGTCAAAGAGGAAGACCTGATGCCGCGTGAACTCACCCAGGAGGTCATCACCGCGCCAGTGTCTGACGCCAAGCTGCGCGCCATCCATGCGGCGGGAAGCATGCCAGCCCGCACGCTGGCACCCAGCGGTGATGTCCTGGCGTTCAATGTGAATGCGGATGGCAATGCGCGGCTGCGCCTGGATGTGACGCTACCGCTGACCGTGGCTGCGCCGCTCCTGCGCATGCTGCTGGACGCCGGCATTGTCATGGGTGCGGAGCAAGGCGGATGACAACCGCACCCCTGCCCACGCCTGAACAGGTCCAGCGCGCGAAATGGGACCTGCTGCTGACGGACCTTGAATACCGCGCAGAACAGGTCAGGCAGATCAGGGCAACCCCAGCGCGGATCGAGGTCCTGAAGCTCGCCATGACCGCCATCACGTCAGCCGTTGCCCTGCTTGGCGGCATTGGCGGCGGCACGGTCTGGCTGCTGCACACGTTGGGTTATATTCACTGATAACCCTGATGGAGTGAAACTCGGGGCGGGAGCAATCCCGCCCCTTTTTTTATTCACGCGGCGGCGGCTGGCGCGGCTGGCCCATGACGATTGCCACCAGCACCGGGATCGTCTCTGACAGGAAATCGCGGAATATCATCGGCCATGGCCGGTCCAGGCATTCAGGGATAATCCAGATTGCGCAGCGGATTGCCGTGACGCCAGCCGCCAGGGATGGCACCACGATCAGGACCGCCAGGAGGATCATTGCCCAGCGGGCAGGATCGAACGGCGGTCTAGGCGGTTGCGGCGGCGACAGGGTCGGCGGTGATGATGACATGATATGCATCGCCATCATTGACCATTGGCCCCTGGCCAGCCCGCCAGCGGATCACCCGCTGTTGCACAGGATGCCCGACCCACTGATCCCACACCAGCAGCCCATCGGCCTGCTGCGCAATCAGGATTGCCGCATGGGACCTGCCGTCAGTGTGGTTCCCGTATTTTCCATCTGGTGTGAAGGTGGCAATCGCCAGCCCTTTCTGCGCGCCGGCAAGGTCACGCACCAGCGGACCCCGCTGCCACTGTGAGGTGTGCGGCGCGCCGGCTGCCTCACGCACGAACGCCACGCAGTGCCCATCACCCACGGTGCGGAAGATGAACGCAGCGGCGTCCCGCGCTACCCAGCGCACAGGATCGCCTGGGGGCGGGCTGGAGGCGTCCAGGCCCTGTCATGGCTGGGCAGCACCTGGACGCCCTGTGGCGATGCCCTGGCGACGCCTGGGGTCATGCCGCGTGGTCCCGCTCCAGGCGTTCCCGCTCCACCATCTCCTGGACCAGCCGCAGCCGCGCCCTGGCCACCCGGCGCGCCGTCCAGATGGCTTCCACGGCGGTGCGGTCATTCCTGGCCACGCCGGCCCGGTCCACGGCTGCCAGCAGGTCCAGGAGGTCTGCGCGCCGCATGGCGGGCAGGGTATGCCACCAGCCGGGAACCTGTCCGATGCGACTCATGGTTCAGAATCCGTATGCCACAAGGAAGACGCCATATGCACCCGAGCTGACCTGCCCCGCATTGGTGATCTGATATTGTGCGGCGTTGATCGGGTTGGCACCAAATGCCACGCCCTCTGATGATGCGATAACGCTGCCCACCTGGACCATCACCCCGAGGCAAAGGTTCGGAAACTGGAAAGGCAGATTTCGCACCTGTTGGAAGGTCTGCCCATCGACGGCATCATACCACATCATAATTATGAAGCCGTTGGGCGCGCGATAATAATAATTGTTCGGCCCGACATAAGAGCCGCCGAGAGGCGCGAGCGTGTGGTCATTTAGAAGGGTTGCGGCATTCGGATCGCCAGACTGGAACGCGCCATAGCCCGCGCGCAGCCTGCCGCTGTTCGCGGTGATGTTGCCGCTGACAGTCATGTTGCCGGCATAGTCAATCGACATCGCGGCTGCATTGTTGGCGATGTATTGCAGAAAGCCGGTCGCTACGGTCCAGGAGAAGTAGTATCCGCTTTGAAAATTGATGACGTTGTTCGTCCCGTCGGCGTTCAAGTAGAAAGCCGGCGCGGTCGGGTATGAGGCATAAATTGCAGTTTTGGAGAACAGGGCCGCGCCGCTGTGGATGTCGCCACCAGAAGTGATGCCCCCTGTCGCGCTGATGTTGCCGGCAGCGGTCACGCCGAAATACGAGATAAGACCTGACCCATTCGCACCGAACCATGCAGCAACCGGAGCGCCGTTTACATCAGTCGATCCAAAATAGATCGCGCCGTTCGCGCTGTCCTCCCACATGCCGGCACCAAGGTGGCTGCCGGTTTCGAACATTGTGATTGTTGGCTGGCCGCTGGCAGCCTGACTGATGATCCTGCCGGTATTGGATGTCAGCTTGGGCGTGATCAGCGGGCCGGTCATGGTGTCGCCGGCACGCAGCACAAACATGGACAGATCGACGCCGGTAATGCCGTCAATCATCTTCTGGATGGCTTGCAGCAGTTGCGTGTCATCCTGCTTGTCGGGGACCAAGCCGCCCCCGTTCACCACCACATTAAGAATCTCACCCTGGATGGTGTTCGCCCAGTCGTAATCGACAATGGTTGCCAGCGTTTCCGGTGGGTTGCCCTTCTGGAACCATCCAGGCATGCCGACCGGCTGGGCAACCGGCTTAACGCCAGTGGACCAGGGATTATCAATCTGGTGCATTAGAGGCGTCCCCGTTGGGTCGCGCCGGCATCGGCATTGGCGGCGGCATCATCGTCTGTGCGCGCGTCTGTTCACCGATCTTCTGAATCAGCGGCGCGACAACGCGATAGGGTGCTTCAATCAGCAGACTCAGCAACTGCTGCAATTCCTGGCCGGTCAGGGACAGGTGAACTTGTTCGGGCATTTGATTGTTCATGGCGGGGGACGACTCCTGGTGGATAAACAAAGATGATATCGGTATGCGCCGGCTTGATGCTCTGGAACATGCAGACAATTACCTGCGCGTCAGCGGGATCGGTGCCGGGAGGAAAGGTCACAACCCACCACCAAGCCGCTTCCTCATTCCACAGCCGGTCGCCCACGCGGTTGATATCAGTGCAGAACGGCGCAAGTTCCTCGATGGTGATTGCGATGCCGGCTGCTTCAGCAAGCCGCAGGAAATACGCCACGGATGATCCGCCGCGCGCCGTGAACTTTGCGCAGACCGCAACCTGTCGGGCTTCAATGGTATTGAGCGGCCCTGTGCACGGATCAGGCAGGCCCAGCGTTGCTTCCCACTCGGGCAGCAATTCAAGCGTGCTGCATGGGAACTCATCCACCAGGAGGTTATTGGCGCGCAGATGCAGGCGCACCCAGGTCGGCATCAGCGTCAGCAGATACTGCGCTTGCAGCGTTCCCCAGCCGCGATGCCAGACGCGACCACGCGGGAGCAACCGCTGAAACTGCCGCAGATAGTCGAATGCGTTGTAAACTGGGGCGAGCATCAGGGCGGCGTCGGTGCTGTCAGGATGCCCATCACCGGCAACTGGCCGACGCCGGCTTGCACTGGACCTGCCGGCAGGGTCATCACGAAGTGCTGGATGTTGGGCGTGGCCAGGATGGCAAGGTAAAGGTCTGACGGATAGATCAGCCCGCCCACCTCAGACACTGCCAGGAACATGTCATTGAGTGCCGCGATGATGTCAGTCTGAATCTCTGCGGTGTTGGGTGCAAGGTCGATCAGTGTGACATCGACCGGCAACGCAACCGGCGCGGCCACATACACCAGCGCAGTGACCGGCTGCACAGGGCGGATGTGATCCGCAACGGCAAGCTGATCACCTGTTGCGGTCGGGCCGCGCGTCTCGTCAGTGGCACAGCCGTCAGTGCCCTGCGGGAAGCCACCATGGGCTGACTGGACATCATCGAACATTGGACGCACCACGACGGACCCTGGACCGTATCCGCCATACTGCACCCAGGCGCGCGTGCACCCCGGCACTTCCGTCGCCCACTGCTGGTAGTCGGACGTGCTGCCACCCTGCGGCGGGGATCGATACTTCTCCAGCATGCGCGTGCGCAGGTCTGCATCGAGTTCCTGATCCGCGCCGCCTGTGGTGGGTCCCACTGTCACGCCACCTGAATTGATGCCGGCTGGAGGCGCGCCCAGGCTGATCGGCGTGCCATCATCACAATCAGTCAGCGCGCCGGTCACGGTGGAGATGATCGGGACAAGGATGTTGCCGGTGGCATCGACCGTGGCATCTTCCGTGGACACGTAAGGCGTTCCGTCCTGGCGCGTCAGCGTTGCGCCTGCCGGCAACGGTGTGCCGGTCTGCCCGGTGAACTGTGCCGCACCGCTGGCTGGCGTTGCATCCTTGCGGAAGATGCCGACCAGCGCGGCCCAGGCTTCCAGGTATTCATCGCGCGCCGTGAATGGCACGCCCATCAGGCTCGTCCAGTCCACATATCCATACACAGAATACGCCAGACCAGCCATCACCCAGGAAAGCACGCGCAGCACTGCATTGCGCAGCAGACCATCAAGCCCAGGCACGCCTGACGTGGTGATGTCCTGGATTGCCTGATTGCGCAGCGCAGTCAGCGTCGGTCTTGCATATGGCATTAAGTCAACCCCACTCGTCGCAGCCGGTAAACCGTTGGCGGCGGCACTGGCATCGGTGATTGCAGGACTGCCAAGCCCTGCCAAGCCCAGGCGAAGGCAAAGCGACTCATGGAACCATCCGGCTTGATGATGGCGATGCCGATCCCTAGCGCATTCGAGCCAGCCACGTTGCCCAGCCAGGAGGTGTTGACGATGACCTGCTTTGCCACGCCATCAGTGACCAGCCATTGCAGCGCATCTGATGCATAGCGGCGCGCAAGGCCCAGCGTGTCACGCGTCTTCTTCGCACGCTCCAGTTGCCAGAGGTTCGACCCCAACGGCGCATCATTGTAGGGGTCAGCCCACCAGCCGCGCCGGTCTGACGTTCCATCCGTTGGCACGAAGTCAGCGGTTGCCAGCCGGTCAGTGAACAGGGACACGAGGCACGCTGTCTCCAGGTCCTGGCCGGTCTGCAAGTCACCTTCCGCCAGTGCCCAGTCGCCTTCTGCGTTGATATTGTCCCACGCAATGTAGACATCGCCGGCATCATTGGCAGGCGGCGGCTGCGTGCCATCACTGACGAGCGGTAGATCAAGATTGAACGGCTCATAATCCCACAGCGTTGCGCCCGCGTCCCAGGACGTTCCGCCGCCATCCCACTCGGTATAGACCGTCCCGCTAATCCAGGACATTCAACCGGCTTTCAAGTGACGCGACCTGTGCCGCAAGTTCCTTTATCGCGTTCACCAGCACGAACACCAGCGTGCCATTGTCGAAGGCAAGCCGGTCAGCGATCTCGGTCTGCTCCGGCTGGTCTGCGGCATGCGACTGCGCCGGCATGATGGAAACAGCCTCGGGCAAAACGGTCTGCGCATCCTGCGCGACGACGCCATAGCGCGTGACGCCATCATCCTTTAGACCGCCACTGCCGTTGAATTCGTAGCTGACCGGCTGGAGCTTGATGACATCAGCAAGCCCGCGCGTGGTCCATGGTTGGATGTTTCTTTTTAGGCGTTGGTCAGACGGTCCAGGATATGAAGCGGCGTAGCAGGCCCCCGTTATCAGCATATTGCCGCTGCCATCGGTCCACCACAGAGCATTGCTAGGCCCGACCCAGGTCAGCGTTCCGTTGGTGGCGTTCCAATCCAGATACCAGCTAGGCGCGAATTGCAAGTAGACGCCATTGCCGCCAGCGCCGAACACGCTGTTGCCGGCGCGGCAATGCAGGTTGCCTGCGAATGTCGCGTTGCCTGAATAGTCGATCTGCATCGCGCTTGCATTGTTGGCGATGTATTGCAGGAGGCCGGTGGATACGTTCCAGGCGAAATAGTATCCGCTTTGAAAGTTGATGATGTTATTCGTGCCGTCGCCGTTCATGTAGAAAGCCTGCGCGGTCGGATATGAGAAATACGCCGCTGCACTGGTGAACAGGGTCGTCGTATTGACGTTGCCGGTTGTGGTGATGGACCCGCTGACACGGAACGTGTTGGTCGCGTCTTCCAGCGTGAGAACAAGGGAGCCGCCAGAGGCATAGCCGAGATAGCCTTGCCGCGTGCCTGCGGCATTGTAAAACGCGACATAGCCTGTCTGCGCGCTCGTGCCTGGGGATAGCTCCACAGACCCGACGCCCGACCCGACAAAGAGCGTGCCGGTCAGCGTGCCACCAGTGATCGGTAGCACTTGCGTCCAGGCAGCACTCAGCCGGCCATACGTGTGACCATCCGACGGCGCTTCCGGCACCGCGCCCTGTGGTCCGGTTGCTCCCTGCGGCCCCTGCGGTCCGGTCGGCCCAGCCGGTCCTGTTGCGCCGGTTGGGCCTTGCGGTCCTGGCACGGTGGAGGCGGCACCCTGCGGCCCCTGTGGTCCTTCCGGCCCAGTTGGTCCGGTCTGCCCCTGCGGGCCTTGCGGCCCTGGCACGGTGGAGGCAGCACCCTGCGGCCCCTGCGGGCCGGTCGCCCCGGTCGCTCCAGTCGTTCCCTGCGGGCCTTGCGGTCCTGGCGGGCCTTGTGGCCCAGGCGGGCCTTCAGGTCCCACCACCCCGCCGCCTGCGGTCTGGTCGACATAGTGCTTGGTGGCAACCTCGTTGGGCTGGGCAGGATCATGCGCCATGGTCTGCCGGCCCTCGACGTGCACCAGCGGCGTTGTCATGGTCACGGTGCTGGAGGCGTTCACCTCGACCTGGGGAACGGTCATGGTGTGCTTGCCGGTTGCGGTCACTTCAATGTTGCCGCCGTTCGCCAGCTTCACCACGCTTCCAGCGTTGTCATGCAGGGCGACTTCACCCTGCTTCTGATTGCGCAGCCTGAATTGCTGATTGCCGGTGGCCACGATGACGCCATTGGACCTGTCACCCGACGCGAAGATGCCCATCGCGTCTGATCCTGGCGGCGCATGGGTTGCCAGCCCATAAATCTGAAGCGTCGGCATGGCGTCGATTGTCTCAGGCGGGAAGCCGCGCACCTGGACGCGATGGACCGGCCCCGAGTCGTCAGTGGCGGTGATCTTTAGCGGCGCAATCATCATGCGCGCCGCACGGTAAAGCCGGTCGGTCGGACTACTCATGGCGCGTTCGCATTCGGCTTGGTCGGGTTGAAGTTATTGACGTCTTGCTGTGTGACCAACGTATTCGGTGAGGTTGGCGCAACTGAGAAGGCTTCAGGTGGCCACAGTGATACGTGGCAATGCTGGCCGGCTTCATCGCGGATATAAGACACGTTGCCAATCAGCCAGGACCTGTTGGGCAACTTCAATTGCGGTGCGCTGATGGGTGCCAGCATGTTCGGTGCCCACAACTTGCCGGCTGCATCACGCCAGGAGTCGCAAACGACATTGAAGTTGAACGATTGCCCCCACCTTCTCTGCTTCTCCCAGGCTGCGCGCTGACCTGCCAGCGGCTGACCCAGCACGAACTGCTCTGAAATCACATAGAGCTTGCGGAACCTGGGGACATCCGCATCTTTCACCACCACGCCGATCTGCGGCATGTTCACGCCGGCATCCGTGCCCAGTGCTGCCACCGATATCAGATGCCCTTCGTATTCCTGGTATCGTTGGTCCATGGAGAACATCACATCCGCCGTCTCCACGTTCACACCAATCTGGAAACCGGATGCCATCGACTCAGTGCCAACGGTGGCCAGCATGATCGAGCCGTCTGGCATATCGTAGACCAGGAGGCGCGAGTATTTGGTCACGCGGTCGATGATGTCCCAGACCGACTCGCCCAGGTTGATATTGAACTGCGGATAGGTTGGCAGGTTCGATGCAGTGCTTTGCACCGGCACCTTGTAAGGCTTGGCCAGCCGCTGCGCGATGGTCAGCGCGTCACTATTGACGACCTGCATGCCCTCCTGGGACTGCTCACCCGCGCTGATGCCCTCCACCAGCGCCGAGCAATCGCACAGGTCCTGTGACTTGCTGCGGCCCTCGACGCGGATGGTGTGCTGTCCTGGCGCAATGGATGACGCATAACGATCCACGTATCCGGTCATCACCAGATCGGACCCGATGGTGACGGTGCACGGCTGGCCAGCCTTCAGGTCGATGTCAGGTGCGTTCGGGTATTTTTCCGTCACCTCAATGGAGAATGAAGCCGGGATGCCCTGGAGCGGTCGTGTCACCGTGACACGCTGCCAGCCTGACAGGACCTGATTGCCGACCGTCAGGGACAGCGTATCAGCGGACCCTGGAGGCGCACCGCGTGGCGGCACGCCATGCGCTTCGCTCATTGACTGAGTGTCGGGAAGCTAAGGGGCAGGAATAGCGGATGTGCCGGCAACGCTGACCCGACAAGCTGCGGCTCGCGCGTGGTGTCCTGGTAGAGCGTCCAGGCTTCCGCCAGGGACGGCATGGGCGCGGTCGTGGTGATGTCCACCAGCCACGCAAGGTTGGCACCGCGCACGGCAAGGTCCAGGGCAACGGCGGTGCGCAGGCTGCGCAATGCCTGATAGGTGGCATCCCGGCCCGCATCCGCCGCCCTGGTCGCCTGGGCGTCCAGCGCAGCGCACACAGCGTCACGCGTGGCCAAGGCGTCCTGGTAGCTCACCGGCTGGTAGGTCTGCGTGGCGGCTGCCAGGGCGGCGCACGCGGCGCATCTCAGGTTGTCTGCAATGGCGTCCTGGGCAGCCTGCGCCTGGACCGCCAGGGGACCGCCACCATGGATCGGCCCTGGCACCCAGCCGGCCAGGGGCAGCAGCAGCCGGATCGCGTCAGCAGGATCGGAGGCAGACTCGGCAACGGCATTGCACAGTGCCGCGCCAGCCGCCGCGAAGTTGTCTGACTCGGTGCTCACAGCAGGGTTGCCGTCAGGTTGACCAGACTGGACGCGGCCAGGACCGCTGTGCGCGCCCTCGTGGCGTCGCTCAGAAGCGTCTGGACGGTCGCGGTCGCCGGCTGCATGGTTGTGCGGCTGCCAGTCCCGAACCGCCCATAGAAGCCTTGCAGCCCGCGCACGGCGTTAAAGACGCGCGATGCGTCATTCATCGCGCCGGATGCCATGCCGGTGAACTGGGCAACGCCAGCGGTTGCCTGCCGCGCGACCGT
>Ga0210401_10004656_pt1 | contig 14320 bp, 12 predicted proteins | sample IncBWH32MmetaG_FD_150866 | JGI IMG/M metagenome (GOLD analysis project Ga0210401, IMG submission 150866) | Forest soil microbial communities from Barre Woods Harvard Forest LTER site, Petersham, Massachusetts, United States - Inc-BW-H-32-M | ecosystem: Environmental > Terrestrial > Soil >... | reverse complement strand
CACACCGATCAAGCTGCCGTTGACGCACGAAGAGATTGCCGAATTCATCGGCTCGACCCGGGAAACCGTGACGCGCACGTTCAGCGAATTCAAGAATCAGCAGCTTGTGACTTTCCAGGGCTCCACGCTCCTGATCTCCAATCGCCCTGCTCTCGAAGTGATTGGGTGCCAGTAGGCGGCAAACGGTTTGCAGGGCTGGGCGGCTGCCAAGAGGAGGGAACTACCATGAAGGTCAAAGAGATCATGACGCAGTCTGTCGTCTGTTGCAGCCCGGACACCAACGTGGGCGCCGCTGTTGAGCTCATGTGGGTGCGTAACTGCGGGATGTTACCGGTCGTCGGAATCGATCAAAAGCTCTTTGGACTCATCACGGACCGGGATATCTGCATCGCCATGGGAACGAGAAACCGGTTGGCGGGAGAACTGACCGTCGGAGAAATCGCCACACGAGATGTCTTCAGGTGCAAGCCGGATGACGAAATTCATGAAGCTCTGGACACCATGGCAAGCAGACAAGTGCGGCGCCTGCCAGTCGTGAACGACGAAGGCATACCGCAAGGAATCCTTTCGATGGACGACATCATCACCCATGGCGACATGAACAAATGGGAAGGGTGTTGCGAGCTCTCCTCTGAAGAAATCATCAGAAGTCTGAAGAAGCTGTACGGCCAGAAGTTCCCCCTGGTTCGCACCAAAGCTGTGGCAGCCTGACGACCCGACGCAATCCGTTTCGTGATTGACGTGGGTAGCCCTCCTCTGGCACCGCGCCCAGTTACATTCTTTGGATACGATAGACGACCGGTCGCTGGCGCGGCCATGCCAATGGGCCACGCCCACTCAGGACGCCCGAGCAAAAGGGATTACTTGCCTCAAAGGTAGTTCTCTTCCATCAGCCAGTTGTGCCAGATTCCCTTTTCCATCTTCTGCGTCACACCGGCCCTTGAACAAACCATCACGCGCACGGGCCGAGGATTGCGCCGACGGTCCCTCGGCGATTTCGTCTGCACAGCACTACCCATAGCTGCCATCCTCAGGCTTTTCATCTTGCACCTCCGAATACTCTCGTTTGTCCCGGCGATCGTTTCCCGGAGACGCCGACGACCCATCGAGCAACTCCTAGTCGCGGACCGTGAGCACGGGACAAGGTGCGAGCGCGACCACCTCGTAGGCGATAGCACGGTTCAAGTTCGTTGCGACTCCCGTCAAGGCGTCCAATCCACGAACGCCGAGAACAATCAAGTCCGCTCCACATTGGTTGGCCGTAGACAAAATCTGCTCGGCGGGATCGCCGTGACGCACCATGGCCTCTGGCCGGCACCAGAGCTCCGCGTCCGGGGGCACGATCTCGTGTAGTTGGTGCATGGCTTCGGCAATCGACAGTCCACCGGACCTGCCAGCCTTGTTTTGACCGGGCTTGGAGAGGATGTGAAGAAGAACTAGACGGGCCTGATTTTCCTGTGCGAGCGACACCGCGTAGGCACCCGCAACTGTCGAAACAGCGTTGAAATCCGTGGCGAAAAGCACGCAACGGAAACGCCCTCCCGAGTGAGCGCCATTTCTCACCCCTGGTCCGATCGTCACCACCGGCACCCGGGCGCGCCGGAACACCTCTTCCGCGGACGAGCCAAGCAGCACTTTCTGCAGGCCGGTTCTTCCGTGCGTTCCTAAGACAATCAAGTCAATCTCGTGCTCCTTCAACACTTTGGAGAGAACCGGCCAAACGGCGCCCCCGCGTTCGATGATGGTTTCCCGAGGCAGCCCAGTGAGGTCGGCTTCAACTCGCTGCATTTCGGCTTTCGCTCGATCTTCCTCGTCGTCCAGCAGAGTGGTGGCCACCTCGGGGGTCAGGTAGGTGCACGCGGAAGGCTGGAGAACATGAAGCGCATGCACGACCGATCCGTAGGCGCGAGCGATCGCCGCCGCAAAAGGCAACGCCGATCCCGAGGGCTCCGAAAAATCCGTGAGAAACAGGATGTTCTTCAGAGTAATTCGCTTGTTTGCTTGCGCGGTTGTCATCACGCATCTCCCTTACGCCAAGCATGCACGTGGCTTGCGGCGAATCTCTGTGCTCCGGCACACATTTCCCAGTGATCTGTGTCACTGTCGGGGGCCCAAACGAAACTTCTTGAGGCCGCAGGGCGCGCCGAGGGTCTTGCACTCTGGAGCGACTATCTCCACGGTGGTCGCCTCCGACGCGACATCGAGCGCATCGTTTCAAACCACACGGTCGCCCAATCCGGCAGGCATCACCTACCCTTGTGATTTGCATCACTGCTTCCCGACATCCGTCTTGCGACACTCTCTGGTAGAAACGCGGGAGGCGTCGTGAGAACACTCATCGCAATCGACTCGTCAAGCGCATCCCAGTGTGTCCTCGAGGAAGCGGCCACTCGCCCGTGGCCCGCGGACACACTGTTTTCGATCGTGAATGTTGTGGATCTCTATCAGTTCGCGCACCTTCCGGCGATTGTCGATGATGCCCGCCGAGAGGCTACAACGCTGCTCCGGCAGGCAACAGAAAAGCTTTCACGCGCAGGATTCAAGGTAAGTAGCGAAGCGCTTCTCGGTTTTCCTCGAAATGAAATTGCGGCGTTCGCAAAGAGATGGGAAGCCAATCTCGTGATGGTCGGGTCGCATGGGCAAGGAGCTATCGCGCGCTTTCTACTCGGCAGTGTGGCGCAAGGCGTTCTTCGCACAGCTCCGTGCTCTGTCGAGATCGTAAGGCCAAACTCGTCGGGCTCACCGGCTTCTTCTCGCGCCATGAAAATATTGCTCGCAACTGATGGATCAACTTTCTCCACCGCGGCAGCACAGTCTCTCGCGAATCGCCCGTGGCCCGCCGGAAGTCAAATCAGGATTCTGAGCATCGCGGAACTCCCCATCTTTGAGAATCCCATGGGTGCCTCTTCCCTGAGTGCGATCTACCCCGCGACTCTCATGGAAGAGTTGATGGAGAGCGCCAGGATACACGCGGGAGACGCGTTCGAGAACGCGCGGAAGATCTTGCTGGCAGGAAACTTGGAAGTTATGGACAGCAGACCCACTCCCGTTGGCGATCCGCGCATACTCCTGTTGGATCTGGCGAGGGAATGGAATGCGGATCTGATCGTGCTGGGTTCTCATGGCCGCCGCGGAATGGACCGCATCCTGATGGGCAGCGTCTCGGAAAGCGTGGCGGTTCACGCGCACTGCTCGGTTGAGGTTGTTCGGGCCTAGGCCGGGGAAGCATATGACACATCCCTCCATCATCGCCGACGGAAACGAAGCAGTCGCAGACGTTGCCTATCGCCTGAACGAAGTCATCGCCATCTACCCCATCACCCCGGCCTCGCCCATGGGCGAATGGTCGGACGAGTGGCAACAAATGGGCCGCAAGAATCTTTGGGGCACGATCCCTAAGGTTATGGAAATGCAATCGGAGGGAGGTGCAGCCGGCGTACTTCACGGGGCCCTCCAGGCGGGTGCCTTGGGTACGACGTTTACGGCCTCCCAGGGCTTGCTGCTCATGATTCCCAACATGTACAAGATTGCCGGCGAATTGACGCCCGCAGTGATTCACGTGGCGGCGCGAACCGTAGCCGCGCACGCCCTTTCGATCTTTGGGGATCACAGTGATGTGATGGCAGCTCGCGCCACGGGCTTCGTTTTGCTCTGCTCCAACTCCGTGCAAGAAGCAAGTGATTTTGCACTCATCGCGCAGGTCGCCGCTCTCGAATCCCGCATTCCGGTCCTTCATTTCTTTGACGGCTTTCGGACCTCGCATGAACTCAACCACATGATTCCGTTGAGCGATGACGATCTTCGGTCGCTGATCGATGACACGCTGGTCCGAGAACACCGCCAGCGCGGCTTGTCTCCCGACCACCCGGTTCTCCGAGGTACGGCCCAGAACCCAGATGTCTTTTTTCAGTCACGCGAAGCGAGCAACCCCTTCTATCGGGCGTGCCCGACCATCGTGCAGGGCGTCATGAATCGTTTTGCAGATCGTCTCAAAAGGAGTTACAGGCTGTTTGACTACGTTGGTGCGCCGGATGCAGATCGCATTATCGTCATGATGGGCTCTGGCGCCGGAGCCGCAGAAGAGACGATCGAACACCTGCAACGCCGTGGTGAAAAGATAGGTCTACTGAAGGTTCGCCTGTTTCGACCTTTCGCCGTGGACGCCTTCCTCTCGGCGATTCCGAAGAGCGTATCTGGTATCGCCGTGCTGGACCGTACCAAGGAGCCCGGCAGCATCGGTGAACCCCTCTATCTGGACATCCTTGCAGCCTTCCACGAGTCCCTCTCGCTTGCGCAGCTCTTGCCGCGAATCATTGGTGGGCGGTACGGCCTTTCTTCGAAGGAATTTACGCCCGCCATGGCCAAGAGTGTCTTCGACGAGCTGAAGAAGTCTGCTCCGAAAAATCACTTCACTGTGGGAATCCGGGATGACGTCACGCATACAAGCTTGGAATACGATCCGGACTTTTTTACCGAAGACCCCGATACAGTCCGCGCGGTGTTTTACGGCCTTGGGTCAGATGGAACGGTCGGCGCCAACAAGAATTCGATCAAGATCATCGGTAAACGCGCGAACACCTATGCCCAAGGCTACTTCGTTTATGATTCCAAGAAGGCGGGTTCTGTTACGGTTTCGCACCTCCGGTTTGGTCCTCGTCCCATTCGGTCTTCCTATCTGATCAGCAAGGCCAATTTTGTCGCTTGCCACCAATTCCAATTTCTTGAACGCATGGACGTGCTGAAGACGGCAGACGACGGCGCGACGTTTCTGCTGAACGCTCCCTTCTCTTCCGGTGAAGTGTGGAACCATCTGCCAAAGCCGGTGCAGGAAGACATTCTGAGGAAGAAACTCAACTTCTATGTCATCGATGCCTATAAGGCTGCCCGCGAAACGGGCATGGGAAACCGCATCAACACCATCATGCAAACCTGCTTCTTTGCGATCAGTGGTGTTCTACCTCGAGAAGAGGCGATTGCTGCTATCAAGGATGCAATCCGAGAAACGTACGGAAAACGCGGAGAGGCAGTGGTGGAGAAAAACTTCGCCGCGGTCGATCGAACGCTGGACCAACTGCACCCGGTGTCCGTTCCCGAGCACGCGTCCATAAATTTACCGATCTTGCCTTCGATACCCCACCAGGCACCCGAGTTCGTTCGGAACGTGCTGGGAGCGATGCTTGCTGGACAGGGGGATTCCCTTCCTGTAAGTGCCCTGCCCCTCGAGGGAACGTTTCTCACCGGCACCTCGAAGTGGGAGAAGCGCAGTATCGCCCAGGAGATTCCTGTTTGGGACGAGGAGCTTTGCATCCAGTGCGGAAAATGCGTCCTCGTGTGTCCCCACGCCGTCATACGCGCAAAAGTGTACGACGCTTCCCAGCTTAACGGCGCTCCCCCGACGTTCAAGTCGGCGAAACCCCGCTGGCGCGAACTGGAAAGCCTGCGCTACACACTCCAGGTCTCGCCGGAAGATTGCACCGGCTGCCGGCTGTGCGTCGAGGTCTGCCCGGTCAAAAGCAAGAGCGAAGCGAAGCACAAAGCCATCAACATGACGCCGCAAGGGCCGCTGCGCAAGCCGGAAAGCGCCAATTGGGATTTCTTCACCGCACTGCCCCACTTCGATCGTGAGGGCCTCGCGCACAGCCACATCAAGGATGTGCAGCTGCTCGAACCGCTCTTCGAGTTCTCCGGGGCTTGCGCCGGCTGCGGTGAAACGCCGTACATCAAGCTCCTGACCCAATTGTTTGGCGACCGCCTTCTCATCGCCAACGCAACCGGCTGCTCTTCCATCTACGGCGGCAATCTGCCTACGACCCCGTACACGGTTAACCAGCACGGGCGAGGCCCGGCATGGTCTAACTCTCTATTTGAAGACAACGCAGAATTCGGACTCGGCATGCGGTTGGCCGCCGACAAGCAATCGGATTACGCGAAAATTCTCCTCGTGCGGCAAGCGTCTCTACTCGGAGATGCGCTCGTTCAAGATCTACTGACGGCCAATCAATCGAGCGAACCGGGCATTGCCAAACAACGCGCACGTGTCGCCGAATTGAAGCAAAGACTGGCCTCGCTGGACTCGCCCGACGCGCGGGATTTAGCCCCCCTCGCGGACTTGCTTGTTCGCAAGAGCGTGTGGCTGGTTGGCGGCGACGGTTGGGCCTATGACATTGGTGCGGGCGGGCTCGATCACGTTCTCGGTTCCGGCGCCAATGTAAACGTCCTCGTGCTGGACACGGAAGTCTATTCGAACACCGGTGGACAAATGTCCAAGGCAACTCCGCGAGCGGCCGTTGCGAAATTCGCCACCGGCGGCAAGCGTACCGTCAAGAAGGACCTGGCGCTCGAGGCCATCAGCTATGGATCGGTGTATGTGGCGCGGGTCGCCATGGGTGGCAATGACACACAAACGGTGAAAGCGTTCCTCGAAGCAGAGGCGTATGACGGACCTTCGCTCATCATCGCCTATAGCCACTGCATTGCTCACGGATACGACATGGCTTTCGGAATGGAACAGCAAAAAGCCGCTGTCCTGTCCGGCTACTGGCCCTTGATCCGCTATGACCCTGCTCTGCGTCTTCAGGGGAAAAATCCATTTCAGCTCGATTCCCGAAGCCCCAGCATTCCCCTGCAGAAATATGCCTACCAGGAGGCGCGGTATTCCGCTTTGGCGCGCAGCGATCCGGAAACTGCACGCGACCTGCTGGCGCTCGCCCAAGGCGACGTCGATCGGCGCTGGAAAGTCTATTCCAACCACGCGCAGGCAACGGAGACGCCAAACCGAGCTGACCCTGAGCCGGTTGCTTCCACTAAGGAACTGTCACCAGGAGAATCAAAGTGATTGATACCACGACGAGCTACCTTGGCCTCCCGCTGCGCTCACCGATCGTCGCATCGGCTTCTCCGATGTGCGATTCGATCGAAAATATCCGGCGTTTCGAGGAAAACGGCGTCGGAGCGGTCGTGTTGCCCTCGCTATTTGAAGAACAGCTCGAGTTGGAAAGCCAAGCTGTCCATGCCGACCGTTCTCGCGGTGCCGAGAGTTTCCCGGAGTCGCTCAACTATTTTCCGGACTTGCATAACTACAATCTAGGGCCCGATGCCTACCTCGAACTGATCCGCAAGGCAAAGCAGGGCGTTTCCATTCCTGTAATCGCCAGCCTGAACGGCGTCTCTTTGGGTGGATGGACCCGCTATGCCAAGCTGATCGAACAAGCCGGAGCGGCAGCGCTCGAGCTGAACATCTACGATATCGTCACGGACGCTCATCATAAAACGTCGGGAGTGGAGAAAGACTATTGCGACCTGATACGCGAAATCAAAAAAAACATCCACATCCCAGTAGCTGTCAAGATTTCACCGTATTTTACCGCCATGGCCAACGTCGCCAAGCAGCTCGATGATGCAGGCGCCGATGGACTGGTACTCTTCAATCGCTTTTACCAGCCGGACATCGACATCGATGCCTTAGAAATCGTGCCAAGCCTAACCTTGAGCCAATCCTCGGAATTGCGTCTGCGACTCCATTGGGTGGCCATTCTTTACGAAAACGTTTGTGCCAATCTCGCTGTCACTGGCGGTGTCCATACCGGCCGCGACGTCCTCAAAGCCATGATGGCCGGCGCGCATGTTGCCATGATGACTTCGGCGTTCTTCCAAAACGGCATCCGCCACGCCAACGTGGTCCTGCACGAGATGACGCAATGGATGGAGGAGCATGAATACGAGTCGGTCCGGCAGATGCGAGGCAGCATGAGCCGCCGTTCGGTACCCAATCCGTCCGCCTTCGACCGAGCCAACTACCTGCGAGTTCTCAGTTCCTACACCCTAAATCCTGGGCGTTCCACAAGTGGCCGGGCCTCTGGCAACATAAATACCGAATGAGCTATCGTCTGCGTTCCAATTGTTCTCAGACGGGTTACTGCTTGCAACCAGGCCTCAAAACAAATCTAAATCATCTTCCGCGTTCGGCTGCGAACCGAAGGGGTTGCTCGCAAAGCGTTCTAGAAAATGTCCGATATAAGCGACAGCGATGGAATCCAGGTCTTGATTTGTCTGATATACGGTACATTTGCTGCATCGTTCCGCCACGACGCTTATATCGGTCGCCTATTAGAAGGCCTTCTCTGACTTACCGCGTCCGAACTGGATGGGCCAATAGCGCTCAAGCTGGTCCGCGCTCAACTGCACTTGCGCGATGCTCCCCACCTGCTCCTGCTCGAGTTGTAGAAACGCCTGTCTCTTCGCTTCGTCCGAAATTCCGATCTCTTCGAGAAAAGACAATAGGGCATCGCGATCAGGAAATGATTTGGCTTCGAGCGCGCCCCCGCTAAAATTCGGCGCGAACGAAGCCGTAAAGCTTCCGTCGTTGTTGCGGCGCAGAAGAAGTGCGCCCTCTACTTTCCGGTCCACCATGTCGAGCACGCTCAGGATCCTTAAGACGGAAGACAACTGCACGTCGCCGCTCTTGTTTTCAAAACGCGACAGCGTCGAGCGGCTCACCTTCGCAAGCGCCGCGAGATGGCTCTGCGTCATCCCGCGGGACTCGCGCCGTCGCCGCGCTTCTTCCGTTATCGTTTCCCAATTGAGTCGAATGTCCCGTTCCATCGTTTCCCCATGAACGTCTTCAGCTTTTCCTTGAGCGCCGCCGTTCCTGCCGGCGCATGGTCGATCTTTTCCGTCGCCGCGGGCATCCGGCGCTTCAAGTCCGCCACTGCCAGCACCAGCGCAGCTTTCGTCAGCCCGAACGACTCGGCGAGAATCGCGAGATGCTTGTCGGTGATGCCGGCCAGAGTTCCCGGATTTGTTCCCGCCCCGATCTTGAGCGCGAGCGGCGAGGCTTTGAAACGGTCGTACAGCGCTGCCGCGACAATGTCGTAAAACGGTGCAAGCCGGAACCCCTCCTCGGTGTAGAGCAACCCAAAATTCTTCGAATGCGCGTCGTTGTTGCCGAGAAGAATGCAGACCAGGACGCGGCGAAACAGCCGATCCACGTCTTGTTCGCGCTGTATCGACTGATTCGCGAGAATGAATTTCGCCATCTCGCCGTACGATCCGTCGTACTTCGCTTCCGACGGACGGCCAAACAGCTGATTGAATTCCTCGAAATGAATTTTTCCGCCCGCAGGCGTTCGATCAAATCGCCGAACCAGAAGGCTCGGCCCCTCCATTCCACGGATCGGCGCGACTTCAACGTCAACGATCTGGTCGTCGGGCAATAGAGCGCTGGCGGCGACGGTCGTCAAATATTCGATTTCAACGGTGTCCGCAAGTTCCCCCGAAGGCAGCTTCGCAATGTGCGTGCTGCGCTCACCGGTGTGCGCCGGTCGAAACATGTCGCCGTCGCGGAGCGCGAACAGCTTTGGCTGAACGCCGGAAATGGAAGCGCGGTTTGTGAGCGCCGCGATTTCTTCCGTCGTTCCTTGTTCGAGATTCGGTTCACTGGCTGGACGCGGATCGGTAACGGAAACCGCTCCCGGACAATCCCTTCCGAATGCCAAAAGCCTGGCGAACCGATCTTCAGGCGCGATGCCCAGGGCGCGTGCCTGCGCGCGCGCTAACCAGCCTTCTGCGACGAGGTTGTCGAAAAACGCGGGCAAGCCCGGGCTGTACTGCGGCGCTAACGTGCGCGGAAGCGTGAAAGCAATCTGCGGCTGGCCGGACTCGATGTAGGTTCTTTCGTAAGTGAACGCGTAACGACCGTCCGGAACCTGTTGGAGGGTTCCGGCGACCGAATCACGAAAATAGACCGTGCCGTAGAGATTGATGGCCATGACTGATATACGAGACAATCTACCAAAGGGATGCGATCTATGCCTCGTATATAAGACAGATTACCATGAAGTCTCTATCTGTACAACATATCAGACATAGAATGACTTCTTTGAAGATCCTCACTTCCCCTTTAATTCCGCCTCCGCTGGCACACTGTCGCGCCACTCGCGGACTCATGTCACGACCGTTGCCGTCCGCTCCGGCTTTCTGATCCGTAGCTTCCGTTCTCCTGTGAACGCGGTCCTTTGGTTCCCCTGCGCCGGGTGAGGGAACCAAATCCCCGCACAGGAGAACGGAAATGAAATCAGAACAAATCAAGGAAATCACAGACAAGGCCACCGAGCATCTCGTCGCTGCGCTCAACGCAGGCCACAGTGAGGCGCTCACCAGCTATCTCAAGGCTATTGGACGCTTCCACCGGTACAGCCTACACAATGTGATACTCATTGCTTCGCAAAAACCGAATGCCAGCCACGTCGCCGGCTTCCGCACGTGGAACCAGTTGGGCCGCTTCGTGATGAAGGGCGAAAAAGGCATTCTGATCCTCGCTCCCATCGTTCGCCGGAAGGCGAAGAACGACGAGGATCACCAGGAGGCATCGTCCTCCGTTGCCGGTTTTCGTGCTGCCTACGTGTTCGATGTCAGCCAGACCGATGGCCAGGAACTTCCGCAGATCGGAATCGTGCAGGGCGAGCCGCGCGAGTATCGCGAGCGTCTCCAAACCTTGGCGGCCGCTCAGGGAATTTCCGTCGAATACTCATCGGAGATCGCGCCTGCGCGTGGACTATCGAGTGGCGGCCGCATCACGCTGCTTCCCGGCCAATCGCAGGCGGAAGAGTTCTCGACGCTGGCGCACGAACTAGCGCACGAATTGCTGCACCGGGGCGATCGCCGCGGCACCACATCGCGCCGGATTCGAGAAACCGAAGCGAAGGCCACCGCGTTCGTCGTTTGTCACGCTATCGGGCTAGATACTGGTTCGGCCGCATGCGACTACATCCAGTTGTGGAACGGAGATGCACAACTCCTTACCGAGAGTCTCGGCCACGTACGGCAGGCGGCCTCGCAAATGCTCACCGCACTCACCGATGGGTGAGTGACGCTTATGCTGCCGTCGCCGGGCGGCGGGTCCGTCCCATGGCCAGTTTCTGGGCGAACGAAAGCAGAAGTTTTCGATCCGCCTCACCTGCCTTACTGAGGCATTTCCTTAGCTTGTGCAGGTACGCCGCCTGTTTTCCCGAACTGCCCCAAACAATGTCATTCGCCGTCTTCCTCTTCAACAAATTCGGCAGCTTAGGCGGCTCATTTCCCTCATAGAAAACCTGGTCCAGCGGCATTTCGAGAGCTCGCGCCATCTTCTCCAATGTCTCGATCGCAGGAACGGTGTGACCATTCTCTACGCGAGATATGTAGCATCGCAGCAATCCAGTTCTCTTCTCAATATCCCCCTGAGAGAGACTCTTTCCTTCCCGCAATTCCCGTAGACGATCACCAATAACCATGTGGCCTCATTTCCATTATTAGAGTTACCATCGGAGTCTAGCGAAGAACGATTCCTAACTGCGCTAGTTCGCGAAATGAGTATATTCGCAGGCTCGTGGCCTACGACAAACCCTCTTGCGTCCAGGCTAACGAGCCGTAGAACAAGATGCCCTACGCTTCAGCAAGCGTCTGCGCGTCCTACTTTTGAAGCTCTTCCTGCTTGTCGATTCTCATCGCAATTCCAGTCACTCTTCCTACCAAGTCGGCTTCCTGAGGAAATGCGAATTGACGCGTTGCCACCCCCGAATTGGGGTGCGCTAGCAGAAACAGTCGGTCGCCTTTGATCTCGCACCAACCACACGCAAACCCACCACGGAGTTCTAAAAAATAAATTGGCCGATCAAAGGAGCCCTCAGACTGCGGCGGAGCAGGCTGGACGCGACGCTGAGTCACGTCGATCTCGACAAAGGTGCCCGGACGCAGAAGAGGCGATAGGGTGCGGTCAGAAAGACCGATGAAACCGTAAAGCTTTTGCTCCGGACGTAGCAATCGAGCCAAAGAAAAGGGAATGCTTCCCCAGACCGCGGCCAGGGTGTGCAGGAGGTTTGTGTTTTGCACTTCTGGATCATTTCGGAAACGCAGCGGCAGAGTTACCAGTTCGCCTTCGTCGTTCCCTTCCGCAACCAGACTCGTTTTTGGAACCCCGTACGATCCTTGATCCTTGCCAAGGTCTTGAAACGGAACATCAAAAATCAAAGCCAGATCTTTAAAGCTGCGCTTGTAAATGGCCCCCAGGCTGTAGAGTCTCGCGAGCGTTGGCATATGCCCTTTGCCACTTTCGAGCGCAGCAACCCAACTCTTTGACAAGACATAGCTCGCGCTCTTGTGTTCATCGGCGATGGCTTCACTGATCTCTTCCACGTCTCGCATTGTGAGGCCAAGCTTTTTGCGAATGCGCCGGAGTTGTACACCTGCAACTTTTGCTGGGTTGGTTGGCTTCATTGCTTCCCGAAGTAAGTGAATGCGAAAGCATCATAACCAGCAATTGTCTTTATTTCACCATTAATTCGTTGGCAAAGCTTCGCGATGAGTCGGCATTTGTCCAATATTTTGGACAAGAATCCCGAATTTCTCCGGCAGTTGCCCTTTATCGGTATGGTCCCGAGACAGGCGCAAGAGACTTTGTGGCTCCCCTCAACCGAGAATACGACCGTTCGAATCTCCCCCGTCAGATACTAGAAAGTCGCGGTTTGACTCTATTTCAGATCTCCCGTGAATCTCGCGCCCGATACAGTGATTCGCGGTATTTCATCCCGCACCAGCTGTATACCGATCTCCGTATCACCGGCTTTACACCAAGGATTCAACAGATTCTTTCCCTAAGTTCTATCACCGGCTACCGTCCGGCAGACTGGCTCGCTGTTTTCGGCTTCCGACTTGATGCCATCGCTCGGTTGCAAACGACACTGCCGGCGAAGCGCACGCACTTAATCGATTCGACCGTTTATGACGACCAAGAATGGATTCCTTGGTTCAGTGAAATTGTTCCACCTGCGCCTGCCGAAGCAATCGCTCCTCTCGGGCAACTGTTGGCTTCGGGGATTTTTCGAAAGGCTTCCTATTTTCCACCTGCAGAGTCCTCTCCCTTTCTCTATGCCAAAGTCGGTTACGAGGATGTCTTCGCTTACCCCGATCTCCTTCCCGGCAGCATCGTCCGTATAGACACTCGAAAAAAGCACTATTCTTCAGCCCTGAGAAATGTTTCCGAACCATTCGTTTTGATTGAATACGCAAAAGGATTCAGCCTATGCCGTCTGCATTCGGAAAGGGCAGGGCACATCACGCTTCGCTCCAGCGAGCTTCCCTTTCCGCAAGTCGAATTGCGGCTCGGGCGCGAGGCGAAGATACTAGGAGTCGCCGATCTCGATGTCCGCCTCCTGGCAGGCAGTCACGACCCGGAGGTACCACGCGACTTTTCATCTTCGGGAGCTGGTCATGAGCTCTCCCGGACCGCGAACCTTACCTTTGGTCAACTTCTAACTCGATGTCGAGTGCGATCGGGCTTGTCGTTTCGCGAGGCCTCTGTGTTGAGTCGACGCATAGCAGCCGAGCTCGAAGACGAGCACTACTTTTGCGCATCCGGAGCGCTCTCGGACTACGAGGTGCGTGATAGTCCACCGCGGCATGTACACAAGCTGATTACCCTCGCAATCCTCTATGCCTTGAAATTCTCGGACCTCACTACCGCAGCGGCCCTCGAAGTCGGCAACGTTGGAAGAGACTCGATACCCGAGGTCCTGCTACCGCGGCGAAACCCGACCTCCGGACTCGATTCGGGCACGACGGCCCCGCAGCAGCCCGGGTTCGTGCGGGATCTGGTCCAGACCTTTGAAGAGATTCCCTTATTTCTCAAGGACGCTCTTCCGGCCCTTGTCAGACTGCCCGCGATATCACTTCGCGATATCTATTGGATGGGAGGGCAGTCAACTTCCCAGCACCCCCGACTGCAGACTTCGGTTCTGGCCGTCATCGATCGCCGCCGCAAAACGCCCCTCGACGTACCCCGTAAAGCTCTAACGGAGCAGCCACTGTATATGCTTCTCGTACGTAACAGCGGTTACGTTGCCGTAGCCTGTCATCGGGAGGGAGAGTTCCTGGTGGCCCATTTTTTCTCGGACGGATTCCGCGGTCCCTTGCGTTTCCGAGACGGCATTGATGCCGAAATCGTTGGACGAATCGTTGCCGTTCTTCGCTGGCTCGCGTGACTCGCTCGCCACCTCCGCGGTCCGCGGAGCAGATGCAGGAAAGAAGATGTCTGGTTGCAGGACACTCCGAGACTCGTCTTATGACTTTCGCACCTGGGCAACCGCAACAAAACGCGAATCTTGCTGAAATCGATGTTGGATTTGAGAACAAAACGACCCATTTGTGGCCACACACACATGGGGTGAACCCCTCTGTTGAGACAGTTTGGAATTGGCACACATGCAGTTCAATGATTTTCCCTTCTCAAACTTCCTCGTCTCCTTCAGGATGACGCTCGGCTGGTGAAGCGGAGGCGAGCTCTGCT
>Ga0210401_10004655_pt1 | contig 14324 bp, 6 predicted proteins | sample IncBWH32MmetaG_FD_150866 | JGI IMG/M metagenome (GOLD analysis project Ga0210401, IMG submission 150866) | Forest soil microbial communities from Barre Woods Harvard Forest LTER site, Petersham, Massachusetts, United States - Inc-BW-H-32-M | ecosystem: Environmental > Terrestrial > Soil >... | reverse complement strand
CATCGACCCTCCCGTATCAGTCCCTGGCCTATCGGTCCCTGGCCTATCGGTCCCTGGCCTATCGGTCCCTGGCCTATCGTCCCCTGGCCCGCGAGGCGAGGACCGATTAAGCTTACCGGCGACGGCACCCAGAGGCGACCATGGACAACGGCATCGCGGGCATCGACCACGTCATTGTCGGGGTTCGCGATCTCGAACGGGCGCGGGTGGGATGGAGCCGGCTCGGCTTTACGTTGTCACCCCGCGGCCGGCATATCGGACAAGGGACGGCGAATTATTGCATCATGTTTTCGTCCGACTATGTCGAGCTTCTCGGCATCGTCGATCCGAACGATTTTGTTCAGCGGCTCGACACCTTTCTGGCGCAACGCGAGGGGTTGATGGCGGTGGCATTTGCGCCAGCCGGCGCCCCCGAAGAGGTTCGCGCGGCACTGATCGGCCGCGAGCTTCATCCCTCCGAGCCGCGGCCGATCGGCCGCCAACTCGAGCTGCAGGAGGGCACCGTCGTGCCGCGCTTCAGCTTGATTTCGCTGCCGGCGGACGAGACCCCGGGGCTCGACTGTTTTATCTGCGCCCATCTGACGCCGGAGCTGATGCGGCGTCCGGAATGGCTGCATCATCCGAACGGCGCCGTCGGTTTGAAGGGCATCCATGTGCTGGTCGAGAGTACGGCTGCGCTGCTGGAGCCTTACGACCGGCTGTTCGGCATACAGCAAGTGACCACCACCGACGCGGTCGCCTGCGTTCACGTCGGGCCGCACCGGATCGTGATCAGCACACCGGACGACTTCTCGACAATGTATCCGGCGCTCGATGTCGCGTCGGATTTCCCGCTGCCCGGGATCGTCTCGCTCGAATTTGGGGTCGCCCGGCGCGAAGATACCGGCGATTACCTGACCCGGCGGCAGGTCCCGTTTGACCGGCTGCCCGACGGCAGCCTCGCCGTGCCGGCACGCGAAGCGAGCGGCGCGATCCTGTTCTTTTCCTAGGCGGCACCGATTCAGAATTGGCCCCGGCCGATGCGGAACACGTCGGGGTGGGCCGGGTCCTCGATATACGAAAGTTCGAGGGTCAAGGGCGGCGGCTTCGGGGTTTTCTTGTCCTCGGCGCGAGCGGCAGCGGCGACCCGGCTCAGCACCAGAAGGATGGTCCGCTTCTGCTCGTCGCTGGCGCGAAACACCAGGATCGCGTCGGGTGCCAGCTGATGGTTGGCAACCACGCTGTCCGGCTTGAAATTTTCGGCCGAGAAGTAGTCGCGCAGGGAGTTCGCGGTGCCGACGATCGTCTCGTCGCCGGCAGTGCTTCCGTCGCTCGACCAGACGATATTCACCTGGCCGAGCTTCTTCGAGCGGAACCCCAAGATATAGGAGATACGGGCGTTGCCGCTGTGCGGCAGCAAATCGGCGACGGTCAGGGACATCACGATGGTTTTTTCGGTTGGATGGATGGCTCTCGCCAGCTTTCCGGCGGGCTCCGGGAAGTCTTTGCGGATCGCCTGCTTAACCTGCTCTTCATTCATTCCGAACCGCGCTTGCCGGAAGCCTTCAATGGCGGCGGTCGGACCGGGCTGACCCGGAGCAGCTTCGTCGCCGGTTGGGGTCTGCGCCCACACGACGCCGCAGAAAGCGACCAGCAATACCGCAAGGAAAACCGACCGCCGCGGCCGGGCACACCTGCGGAGAAAGCATTCGCGTCTGTCGGTCAAGGCTGTCTGGACAGAAACAGTCACCTCGCGCATAGTCCAACGATCATATTTCGCAGGAACGGTTCCGCGTGGCGTTAAGACCCGGCGTGTTTTTTGCGTTTCTCGCGGCGTGCTCGCCTGCGGCGTTGACGCCGCGGTTGGCGGCGGGTCAGCACATCACTGTCGACGGCCGCTTCTCGCCGGCCCAAACCCTGGTCGGGCCTAACTACTCGATCAGCGCCGGTCTCGGCAAGCAGGTTGGCAGCAACCTGTTCCACAGCTTCGGGCAATTTGGTCTCTCGACCGGCGAAAGCGCCGCGTTCAGCGGACCTGCGACGGTCAATAATGTGATCGGTCGGGTGACCGGTGGCAATCTGTCGTCGATCGACGGGCGGATTCAGTCCAACATCGCCGGCGCCAACCTCTACCTGATAAACCCCAGCGGCATCGTGTTCGGGCCACATGCGACCGTCAACGTGTCCGGCAGCTTTCATGCTTCGACCGCCGACTACGTCAAAATGTCGGACGGCGCCAAGTTTCAGGCGACCAACCCCGACGCCAGCACGTTGAGCGCGGCGCCGCCGGCGGCCTTCGGTTTCCTGACACCGAAGCCGGCTGCGATCTCAGTCAACGGCAGCAGCCTGGGGCCGGTGCCGGGCACGCTCGGGCTGGTTGCCGGACCGGTTTCGATAAACTCCGCTGCGAACCTTACCGCCCCCGGCGGCACGATCCACGTGACGAGCGCCGCCGGCGCCGGCGAGGTGCCGGTCGACCCACGCAACACCCCCGCCTTGACGGTCGGCAATTTCGGATCGGTCGACATCAAGGGCGGCTCCAAGCTCGATGTCGGCAATCCGGGCGTCCTAGGCACCGGCGGGAGCGTCTTCATCCATGCCGGGGCATTGACGATCGACGCCAGCGAGATCGGCGCCGACAATTACGGTTCGGGCTCCGGCGGGGTCATCGCGTTGCGTGGGGAAACGCAGATAGTTCTGTCCAACGGCTCATCCGTGCATGCGTTCGCGCTGGGCAGCGGAAGCGGCGCCGGAATATCGCTATTGACCGCTCGGCCCGGCGCCATCTCGGCCGATGCCAGCCTGGTGCTGAGCGGCAGCACTGGGTCGGGGAGTGCCGGCCCGCTCGCCGCATCGACCGGCCAACTGACCCTGACGAACGGCGGCCAGCTGGCGAGCATCACTCAGGGCACCGGCAATGGCAAACCGGTCACGGTCAGCGCCGATAACATCTTAGTCGACGGTACCGCCAACCCCAAAGCGCTGACTGCCATCGGCTCGGTCACAACCGGGCGAGGGACTGCCTCCGATGTGACGATCTCCGCTGGTACCCTGACCATCCTGGCCAATGGCGAAATCGTCAGCTTGACCGCCGGGCCGGGCAGTTCCGGCAATGTCTCGCTGAGCGCGCCCGGCGCGGTGTCGATCGACGGGACATCGACGAATTTTCAGGCCGGCATCCTGTCGCAAGCCAATTTCGGCAGCAGCGGCAATGCGGGCTCGGTGCAGGTCATTGCCGGCTCTCTGTCGCTCGTCAACACTGCACAGGTTTCCGCATCGACATTCGGTCTAGGGGCGGGAGGTGACGTCAATGTGCAAGTCGGCAGCAAGCTGTCGATAAACGGCAGCGGGTCTTCATTAGTCACGACTGGGATCCAAGCTTTGACATTCCTTCCCGGGGCCAAGAACGCCGGCAACATAACCGTTACGGCCGGGGATTTGTCGATCGTCACCAACGGAGAAATCGCCAGCTTCACATCCGGATCTGGAAATGCCGGGAATGTCTCGGTTCGCGTCGGCGGGATGCTGTTCATTGACGGCACTTCGGCAACGAAGTTGACGGGGATCGCCTCCAACAACACCAGTTCTTTGAGCACCGGCACTGCCGGCAATGTCAGCGTTGACGCGGGGACCCTGAAAATAGTCACTAACGGTCAGATCGCGAGCGGCACCTTCGGAACGGGCAACGCCGGCAGCCTGTCGGTCAATGTCGCCGGCGCGCTGACCATCGACGGGGTGAACGCCAATGCCAATTTCCGGACCGGAATAACCACCGATGCCGAAAGCGGGAGCAAGGGCAATGCCGGCAGCGTCAGCGTCGCGGCGGCCAATCTGTCCGTCATCAACGGCGGCACAATATCGAGCGACGCCCTCGGACTCGGTCCCGCCAATGCTGGCGACGTCAGCGTCAGTGCGGGTGCTTTGCGGCTGACGAACTTCGGTGGTATCTCCAGCGACACGGTGGGGCGCGGCAACGGCGGCAGTGTGACGATCTCGGCCGGCACCCTATCAATCGGCCCCGATGGTCAGATCACGACCGATACGCTGGGCGCCGGCAGGGGCGGCAGCATTGCGGTCAATGTCACCGGCGCTCTAACGATCGACGGTGCATCGGCAATAGGCCCGACGACGGGGATCACCGCACTGACCTTTCGCGACAGCACCGGCAGCGCCGGCAACATCACGGTCACCGCCGGATCGCTGTCGATCACCCCGAACGGCCAGATCACGACCGATACGTTTGGAACTGGCAAAGGCGGCAACATTGCCGTGACCGTCGCCGGGGCGCTGTCGATCGACGGCACCGCCGCGACCGTTCCGACCGGCATTACCGCGCTGACCGGTAGTTCAGGCGATGCCGGCGATATCACCGTCGCCGCGGGCAGTCTGAACATCGTCACAAACGGCCTGATATCGGTCGACACCATATCGCTCGACCCCTCGGTTAGGACCGGGAGCGCGGGAAGCGTCACGGTGAGTGTCGCGGGGGCTTTGTCGATCGACGGCACTGCGTCGACAATACCGACCGGCATCACATCTCAATCCGGGTTCAGCCCGGGAAATGCGGGAGAGGTTCGGGTCACCGCCGGCTCGCTGACGCTCAGCAATGGCGGCCAAATCTCTGCTTCGACATTCGGCACGGGTGCGGGCGGCGACGTTCAGGTCACGGCCGGAGTACTGGCGCTGAGCGGCGGAGAGATTTCCGCCTCGACCTTCGCCGACGGGGCGGGCGGCGGCGTTAGGGTCGCCGGGAACTCGCTCTCGATCACCCGGGACGGGTCGATCTCCGCTGCGACCTTCGCCAAAGGTGCGGGCGGAAATGTCTTGGTGGCGATCACCGGACCGATCTCGATCGACGGAACAGGGCAGAGTTTCGCCACCGGCATTACCTCGGCCTCAGGCCTCGGAGCGGGAAATGCCGGTGAGGTAACGGTCACCGCCGGTTCGCTCGCCATCGCTAATGGCGGCGAGGTCTCGGCCTCCACCCACAGCAAAGGCACCGGTGGAGACATTTTGATCAATCTTTCCGGCGACTTGGTGATCGATGGACTTGGAAGCCCCAGCACTTTCGAGCCGGCCGGCATTATCGCTCGGACCCTCGGTTCCGATGGCGGCAATGCCGGCCAGATAACCGTCAATGCCGGCAACGTCTCGATCCTCAACAGCGGGGTGATTTCCACCTCGACCTTTGGCAACGGCAACGCCGGAGAAGTCTCGGTAAACGCTTCGGGCGGGCTGGTCCTTGACGGCGTCGGCACGCCGCGCTTCGGCGCCAACATCGCATCCAGCGCCAATTTCGGCGCCGGAAACGCGGGCCGAGTGACGGTCAACGCCGGCAGCCTCTCGCTTTCGCATGGCGGTGAAATCCAGAGCCTGACCTTTGATTCGGGCAATGGGGGGGATGTCGCCGTCGCCGCACAAGGCGGGGTCGTCATTGACGGCACGGGAGCACAGGTGCCGACCGGCCTTTTGACCAATGCCCAGCCCGGAAGCACGGGACGCGCCGGCGCAGTGACCCTGGCCGGTCAGGACATTGTCGTCACCGGCGGCGGCCTCGTCAGCTCGGGCACGGCGGGGCAGGGTAACGGCGGCACCGTGCAGGTCGCCGCGCGGGGATCACTGAGCTTGAGCGAAGCCGGCAGCGGGATCATCGCTTCGGCCAGTTCGGCGGCGAGCGGCAATGCCGGGTCGGTGATGGTGACGGCGCCGCAGATCGCGCTGGTGTCGGGGGCCGAGATCTCCAGCACGACCGCGGGCACCGGGGCCGGCGGCTCGGTAGATGTGACGACGTCGGGCCCGCTGATGCTCGACGGCGCCGGCGTATCCTATACGCAAATCGCCGCCTCGGCGACCGGCCCGCAATCGGGGCCTGGAGGTTCGGTGACGGTTGCGGCCAATGCCCTAACCCTCGCAGGCGGCGCGCAGATCGCCGCCACCACTGCCGGGCCCGGCAAAGGCGGCGATGTCGCAGTGACCGTGGCGCACAATGTGACATTGTTGGGCGCCGGCCCAGGCGGCGCGAGCGGGATCACCGCCTCGGCCGAGGCGGGGTCGACCGGCGCGGCGGGCGAAGTGGTGCTGACGGCGGGCGGCGCGATCGCGTTGTCCAGCGGCGGGAAAGTGACCTCGACCACGGCCGGAGCAGGCGATGGCGGCACCGTGCAGGTCACCGCCCAGGGGCCGTTGACCTTGAGCGATGCCAGCAGCGGGATCATCGCCTCGGCGTCCTCGAGAGCGAGCGGCAGTGCCGGGTCGGTGATGGTGACGGCGCCGCAGATCGCGCTGCTGTCGGGCGCCGAAATCTCCAGCACGACTGCGGGTACCGGTGCGGGCGGCTCGGTCGATGTGACAACGCCGGGCGCGCTGATGCTCGACGGCGCCGGCGTATCCAATACGCAGATCGCCGCCTCGGCGACCGGCCCGCAATCGGGGCCTGGGGGTTCGGTGACGGTTGGCGCCAATGCGCTCACCATCGCAGGCGGCGCGCAGATCGCCGCCACCACTGCCGGGCCCGGCAAAGGCGGCGATGTCGCAGTGACCGTGGCGAACAATGTGACATTGTCGGGCGCCGGGCTGGGCGGCGCGAGCGGGATCACCGCCTCGGCCGAGGCGGGCTCGACCGGCGCGGCGGGGGAAGTGGTGCTGACGGCGGGCGGTGCGATCGCGCTGTCAGGCGGCGCGAGAGTTTCGACGATCACCGCCGGCGCCGGGGACGCCGGCACGGTCCGGGTCAGCTCGCAGGGCCCGCTGAGCCTGAGCGACCCGGGGAGCGGAATTCTCGTCTCGGCAACCTCGACAGCAAGCGGCAACGCCGGATCGGTGACGGTGACGGCGCCGCAGATCGCGGTGGTCGCGGGGGCTGAGATTTCGAGCACGACGGCAGGGACCGGCGCCGGCGGTTCGGTGAACGTAACGACTCCCGGTCCACTTGTGCTCGACGGCACCAGCGCCGTCGGCAATACCGAGATCGCCGCCTCGGCAACGGGCCCGCAATCCGGGCTGGGCGGATCGGTGACGGTCGCGGCCGGCGCGCTGACGGTCGCCGGCGGGGCGCGGATCGCCAGCACCACTTTTGGGCCGGGCCGGGCCGGCGACATCGCCGTCACAGTGGCGAAAGGCGTGACATTGTCGGGCAGCGGACCGAGCGGCGCGAGCGCCATTACCGCCTCGGCCCAGCCCGGCTCGAGCGGTCAGGCCGGCCAGGTTGTCTTGACGGCGGGCAGTGCAATCGCGCTGTCCGACGGCGCCAAGGCGACATCGAGCACGGCCGGAGCGGGCAACGGCGGCACCGTGCAAGTGACGGCAGGAGGCCCGCTGACGCTAACCGGTTTCGGCAGCGGGATCATCGCGTCGGCGTCCTCGACAGCGAGCGGCGATGCCGGGTCGGTGACGGTAACGGCACCGCAAATCACGCTGCTGTCGGGCGCCGAAATCTCCAGCACGACGGCGGGTACCGGCGCCGGCGGTTCGGTCGATGTGGCGACGCCCGGCGCGCTGCTCCTCAACGGAAGCGGCGATCCAAACACTCAGATCGCCGCATCGGCGATCGGGCCGCAATCGGGTTCGGGGGGCTCGGTGATGGTGAACGCCAACAGCCTGACCGTAGGGGGCGGCGCGCAGATCGCCAGCTCGACCGCGGGTCCCGGCAAGGGTGGCGATGTCGATGTCTTGGTGGCTTCGGACATCGTGCTGCCGGATCGCGGGCCGCAAATCACCGCGCGGTCGACCGGCAGCGGGGATGCCGGGTCGATCACCGTCTCGGCAGGTCGCTTGTTGATGAATAACGGCGCGGCGATTTCGACCGAAGCCACGACATCGACCGCAAGCGGCGGCAACATCACGTTGCACGTGCGCGATTTCCTCTATCTGGTGAGCAGCGAGATCACCACCTCGGTGAAAGGCGAGACCGGGAACGGCGGCAACATCGCAATCGACCCGCAGCTCATGATCCTCGATCACAGCAGCATCATCGCCCAGGCGATCGAAGGCCATGGCGGCAACATCACAATCACCGCCGGTCTGTTCATCCCGTCATCGGACAGCGTCGTATCGGCGACTTCGCAACTCGGTATTTCCGGGACGGTCGAGATCAATGGTCCGCGGGTCGATGTCAACGGCGCCCTGGTCGTATTGTCGAGCGAGTTGCGCGGCCGGGCGGCGGTGCTGCGCGAGGCGTGCGCGGCTCGCAGCGACCGGCCGATTTCGAGCCTCGTCGAGGCGGGCCGCGGCGGCCTGCCGCAGGACCCCGAAGCGACGATGCCGGCGCTCTACATTGCCGGCCGCGACGTCAGCCCTAACCCGACGCCGGGCGCAGGCACCATCGAGGCGGATGGCGCGGCTGTGCAAACGACGGTGCATCTGACGATGCGCTGCGGCTGAGCCAATGACCGCCGCGGTCGGCGAACCACTGCGACGGCTTGCGCCGGCTCGGGATCGCATCGCGCGGATCCTGCGCAGTGCCGGCCTCAAGGCGCTGATCGGTGCGCACATCATCGTCGCCGCGATCATCGTGGTTCGCGGTCATGGCTGGCTGCAACCCTTCGAGCTCCTGATCTATGACGAATTGCGGGTGGCATGGGCCGGCAGCGCACCGAGCAACACGGTCGTTCTGGTCGGCGGCACCGAGGCCGATGTCGAGGACTTCGATTGGCCGCTGAGGGACGGCGATCTCGCCGATCTGTTGGAGCGGATCGCCGCCTGGCAGCCACGGGTCATCGGTGTCGACATTTATCGGGACCGTCCCAAGCCGCCCGGCACCGAGCGGCTCGCGGCGGTTCTAGCCAAGCACAAGGAAATTGTCTGGACTTTCAAATTGCAGGATGGCGCGAAACGGGCGATCCCGCCTCCGGCGGCCCTGCGCGGCACGGACCGCGCCGTCCTTGCTGACGTTGTGACCGACTCGGGCAATGTCGTGCGGCGCGGCTTGTTGTACGCCGATGACGACGTCGACAATTACACCAGCATGGGGATGGCCCTGGCACTGGGCTATCTCGCTGTCGATCACATCAGGCCTGCGCCCGCGGAGGGGGATCAGCTGCGCCTCGGCAAGGCGCTGATCGCCCCCCTCGACGACAGCCGCGGACCCTACACCCGGCTCGACAGCGCCGGATACCAAATGCTGCTCGATTATCACGGCGGCCCGCACCGGTTTCCCTTCAAGAGCATCGGCGAGATCATGCGTAGCGATGAGGCCGCCTCGCTGGTTCGCGGGCGAGCCGTCCTCATCGGTGTCACCTCGGAAAGCGTCAAGGATAGCTTCTCGACCCCGTTCGGGACCGGCTTCGGCAGCGAAGAGCCGATATGGGGGATCACCGTGCACGCGCACATCGCCGACCAGTTGATCCGGGGGGCGATCGACGGCGCTCCGAGCCTGCGGGGTTTGTCTCGCGGCGGCGAGGATTTGTGGATCTGGGGCTGGGCGATAGCCGGCATGGCCCTCGGATTGCTCGTCCGGTACCCGATACCGGCGGCCTGCGGTTCGGCCCTCGGCGTGTTGATGCTCGCCGGCGCCGTCTACCACGCTTTCGGAATGGCTCTGCTGCTGCCGGCGGCGCCTGCGGCGATTGCCTGGCTCGGGTCGGCCGGGCTCACCAACCGAATCATGTACGCCGCCAGCAACCGCGCTCGCGCGCTGTTGCGCAAGAGCTTCGAACATTATTTGCCGCCTGCCGTGATCGCCCGGATGCTGGCGTCCGGCACCTTGCCGAAGCTCGGCGGCGAGCGCCGGGAAATTTCGGTGGTGTTCACCGACGTCGCCGGGTTCACGACATTCTCCGAGACCGTCGAGCCGGAATTTCTCGCGACCGTGTGTAACGACTATTTCGAGGGGGTATGCGCGGCGATCTTCGCTGAGGGCGGCATGGTGAACGAGTTCATCGGGGATGCGGTGCTCGCATTTTTTGGCGCGCCGGTCGACCAACCCGACCACGCCGATCGGGCGGTCAGCGCCGCATTGGGGATCGACGCGTTCGCCCGCCGCTTCAGCGTCGAGCAGGAGGCCCGCGGCATCCATTTCGGCCACACCCGTATCGGGGTCCACACCGGCATTGCGATGGTCGGCAATGTCGGCACCCGTTCCCGGCTGAAATATTCCGCGCTCGGAGATATGCTGAACACCGGATCGCGCCTCGAAGGATTGAACAAGACGATCGGCACGAGGATCTGTGTTTCGGGGGAGATCGTCGGCAAGGCGCGGCGCCACCGCTTCCGCCCGATAGGCTCGTTTGTCGTAAAAGGGCGCCACGCCGCAACCGATGTATTCGAGCCGCTTGCGGCAGAGGATCTGCAAAGCGACCGGATTGGCCGCTATGAAGCCGCTTTCCGGATGACGATGGCGGGGCTGCCTGAGGCTGCCGAGCAGTTCGCCGCCCTGCATCGCGACTATCCCGCGGACCCGTGCGTCGCATTCCATTGTCACCGCCTCGCCGCCGGAGAAGGCGGCACGCTGATCCTCATGACCGAGAAATGAACCGTATCGGCTTTCCGGCGGCGCTGTTCGCGGCGTTACTGTTGTACATTGCTTCGGCGGCCGCGCAGGTGGAGAGCGGCCGCGCCGCGGCCCTCGATTACCTCGGGCGGGGAACGGCGGCCTTTCGTGCCGGGGATATCGTCGCGGCCACCCGCGATTGGTCTGAGGCGATCCGTTTGTGCCGGCTCAACGCCGCCCCCGATCTCGAGGCTCAGGCGCTGGCGCGACGCGGCGAGGCGTACCGGATCGAGGGTTATTTCCGCGACGCCAGCAGCGATCTTCAAGCCGCCCTCGCCAAGGCCGAACAGAGCAAGGACCAGGCGCTGGTCGCGGCGAGCAGCGGAGCGCTCGGCAATCTGGCGTTCATGTCGCGCCGCACTGCCGTCGCCGAGCCGCTGCTGAAGCGGGCGCGCGACCTCGCCAGCCGACTGCGCGACCCGGCGATTCTCGCCGCGAGCAACAATGACCTGGGCAACCTCTACGCTTCGACAGGACGTCCGGCAGAAGCCGCGTCCGCTTACGCGGAGGCGATAACCAGCGCCGAAGCGGCGCATGACGATGCGCTCGCCGCTACAGCCGAAACCAATGCCGCGCGTCTCGCGCTGCGCCGCAAGGATGCAACCCAAGCGACCGCACTGCTGACCCGGGCAATCGACACCCTCGAGCGGTCGCCGGCTTCATACAATCGCGGCATGGCCCTGATCTCGGCCGGTTCTGCGGCCTTCGAGGGCGAGGGTCGCGTCCCGGCCGATGCGCAAGCCGTCGCTTCCCGCGCCTTCCGCACCGCGGTGGAGAACGCCGACTCGCTCCGCAACGCGACCCTTTCGTCATTAGCGCAGGGCGGTTTGGCTCACCTCTACGAACAGGAAAACCGGCTGGAGGAGGCAGCGAGCTTGACCGATCGGGCCGCGTTCGCTGCCCAGCAAGCCTCGGCGCCCGAGCTTTCATTCCGGTGGGACTGGCAGCGGGCGCGCCTCGCTCGGCGTCGCGGCCAGACGGATACGGCGTTGACCAGCTATCGCCGGGCTGTCGCCGAACTACAGTCGGTGCGTCAGGACATCCCGGTGGAGTATCGCGATGGCCGTTCCTCTTATCGGGCCACTTTCGGGCCGGTCTACCTCGAATACAGCGACATGCTGTTGCGCCGGGCATCGTCCGATCCGGCGCAGGCGACGCCGTTGATCAGGGAAGCGCGCGACACGGTCGAGAAGCTCAAGGAAACCGAGCTGCAGGATTATTTCCGGGACACTTGCGTCACCAGCTTTCTGGCAAAGCAGCGCTCGATCGAGACGATCGCTCCCGGCACCGCGGTGATCTATCCGATCGCGTTGCCGGACCGGCTCGAATTGCTGCTCAGCCTCGGCGACGAGCAGCGGCAATTCACGTCCCCCATCGCCGAAACCACCCTGCGTGACGAAGTTCAGCACTTCCGCGAATTGCTGGAGAAGCGCACGACGAACGAATACCTGGTGCCGGCCCGGCAGCTCTATGATCAGCTCATCCGCCCGATGGAGCCGGTGTTGGCCGCTCACCACATCGATACCTTGGTGATCGTCCCCGATTACACGTTGCGCACGATCCCGTTTGCCGCACTGCACGACGGCAGGGGGTTCCTGATGGACCGTTATGCCACTGCGATCGCCCCCAGTCTGCACCTTACCGACCCGCGGCCGTTGAATGCCGGTCCCGGCACGGCTCTCGTGCTCGGTGTATCGAAAAGCGTGCAAGGTTACGTCGAGCTGCCCAATGTCGCATCGGAGGTTGCGGCAGTGCATGAAATCGAGGGCGGGCAGGAACTGCTCAATGATGATTTCAGCCGCGCCCGTTTCGAGGCCGAGTTGAGGAGGGTGCCTTACAATATCGTGCACATCGCCTCGCACGGACAGTTCGGCAACGACCCGAGCCAGACCTTTGTACTCGCCTTTGACGGCCAACTGACGATGGATGATCTGGAAAGGAGCATAAAATTCGGCGAACGCCGCGATAAGGCGCTGGAATTATTGATACTGAGCGCATGCGAGACGGCTTCCGGCGACGACCGGGCGGCGCTCGGCCTCGCCGGGGTCGCGCTTAAAGCCGGTGCGAGAAGCGCGCTGGCGACATTGTGGTACATCAGCGACAAAGCGGCGGGAGAGCTGATCATCGACTTTTACCGCGGCGTGCAATCCGGCACTCTGTCGAAGGCGCACGCGCTGCAAGGAGCCCAGCGCGCATTGGCGGCCGACCCGCGCTATGCGCATCCGGCCTATTGGGCGCCGTTTCTGCTCATCGGCAACTGGTTGTGATGCGGCGTTTCGCGATGGGGTTGGCGGCGGCCGTTATTGCAGCGATATGGCTGGCGCCGCCGCCGGCCGTCGCGCAGAACGACGCACCGGCAGCGGCCCCGGATGAAAGCCCGCCGTCGCAGCCGGCGTACAAGCCGCCGCCGCGCGGTGCACCCGGCGGGCGGGTCGGCGGTGCGTCGCGGGGGACCATAAAGGCGACGGTCCCGCTGCCGACAATCGACCTATTGGCCCCGGACGGGCATACCGGTCTGACGACGAGTGCGACCCCTACCCTCTATTTCTTTGTGTCGCAGCCGATCTCTTGGCCGACCCAGTTTACGATCAGCACCGCGACCCAGCCCAAACCAATCCTCGAGGTCAACATCCCCGCGCCACGAGAAGCGGGCGTTTATTCCATCCGCACCGCCGATTATCCGGTTCGGTTGGAGGCGGGGGTTCTTTACACCTGGTCGGTGTCGGTCATCCTCAATCCCAAGGCGCGGTCGCGCGACATCGTCGCCAGCGCTTCCTTGCTTCGCACGCCGGTTGAGCCGACAATTGCGGCCGCGCTGAGCGCTGCATCGCCGGACCGTCGCGCCACTCTCTTTGCGCAGGCCGGGTTGTGGTACGACGCCGTTGCCGCGGCTGCCGAAGCGGCCGCCTTCGACCGGCACGCAATATTGGACGAGCTGATGAATGAAGTCGGCCTCGTCGAGCCGGCCAGGTACGACCGCCAGACCGCCGGGACCAGCCGGGCGAGATGACGCACGCCCGCGCCACATGCGGCAGCCACGCTAAAACAAGACCGAAGTTACACGGAAATAGAGCCCGCGGTCTTCGATCGAGGTGCCTACAGGGACGTGGCGCAGCGCCTTGGCGTAATAGAATTCCGCGGTGATCCCGGATCCGATATACCAGCGCACGCCGGCGCCGACGCCCGAGATCTGTTGCGGATACGGGGTCGGCCGGAGGGTGTTCCAGGCCCTCGCAAAATCGTAAAACGGCACGATTTGCACCGTCCCAGCCGTATCCGAATCAGCGAGATAGGGGAGCCGCAGCCGACCGACCGGGATCCGCAATTCGCCCGAGGCCAGAAACCCGTCATCGGTCACTGTCAGATAGGTGCGATAACCGCGCACCGAGCCCAGCCCGCCGAACGCGATCTGCTCCATTTGGAAGAGCGGGCGGTTGGCGAGCTGGAGGTCGGAGCGAAGAAGTATTTCCCAGTCCTCGTAGATCCGGCGCACATATTGCGCCTGGCCGAGCCAGGAGAAGAATTTCGCTGTCGGTGTGCCGGGAAGCGACGTTTCGATCACGGTGGCGCCCAAGCTCTGAATCCCGAAGCTGAGCGTAGATCGCGCGGCGAAGGCGTGCTCGGCATCACGGTCCAGCCAGTCCTGGTAGAGGCGCACCGGCGTCACGACCGTTTTTCCATTGGGCTCGGCGCCGGCCGTAAAAGGAAACGGCATCCCGAGCAGAAACGTTTGCTGCTGCCGCCTCTCGAAGCTCACGCCGAGCGTAAAGGTCTGTTCAGGGGTTCGGTACATCGGGCGGCTCAGTCCCACCCCGACGCTCGAAAAGCTGCTGGTCGTATTCAGTGGGCTGAGCTCCGG
>Ga0210401_10004654_pt1 | contig 14325 bp, 12 predicted proteins | sample IncBWH32MmetaG_FD_150866 | JGI IMG/M metagenome (GOLD analysis project Ga0210401, IMG submission 150866) | Forest soil microbial communities from Barre Woods Harvard Forest LTER site, Petersham, Massachusetts, United States - Inc-BW-H-32-M | ecosystem: Environmental > Terrestrial > Soil >... | reverse complement strand
AAATATTTCAAAACCGTGACATATCAGTCGCTTACGCCGTGGCATAGGCCTGCCCGCCGCAGCATGGCAATCTTCCCTGTACGCCTTGGCCTGGTCTATGCATTGCGCTCACTTCGCAATCGCAGCGGCACGGCATGCAGTCCCCGCCCGCGCTTCGCGTTATTGACGAACGATGCACATTGCGCATTCTAATGGACTTACGGCGCATTTGGTCCCAAAAGAGAAGCGGCCCGGCCGCCCGAAATTCCTCGGCTGCCGAGCCGCTTCCGTCGCTGAAGCACTTCATTCTTCGGCTGAGTCGCCCAGCTAAAACAGGAACTTCAACCCAAACTGGATGCTGCGGGGCCCGCCGCCGCCCAGTATCGGGTTCCCGAGGCCCACATCGGATGTCGCGGTAATCGGAAAGAAGCCCAAGCTCCGCCCGTCCCCACCCGTTCCATTCAACGCGGCATCGGCAAAGAAAGCCGGCAGCAGCGGGCTCGCGAAATTCGGATGGTTAGTCAGATTATAAAAGTCGGCGCGAAACTGTACTTTCAGCCGCTCCGTAATCGATGTCATTTTGCTGATCGCAAAATCGAAGTTCCGGTAGTTCGGCCCCAGCAACGAGTTGCGGCCTTCGTCCCCAAAATGGCGCGTCCCCGGAATGCAGGAGTCCGCAAATCCGTCGAACGGCGCTTGCATCGTGCACGGAGTCGAAAACGACGTCAGGTCCAGAAATTGCGCCGGGTTGCTGTAGTTGTAATGGATCGGCGCAACCACATCTGGCCGGTCAAAAAATTCCCCGCTGCCGCTGTAGTCGTCTTCAAACTCATAATTCAAGCTGAAAGGATGGCCGCTCATCACCGTCAAGATCCCGCTCATTTGCCAGCCGTCGCCGAATTTCCCAACCTTTTCCCATTTTGGAATGTCATACGTCGCAGACCACACCAAGCGGTTGCGCACATCGAAATTCGACGGTCCCTTGTTGCCCGCCGGATTGGTGCTGTCGTTCGGTTGCGCTGCGTTGGGAACGAAGTCTTGGCCGTCGCTCGCCGTGTCAATCGAATGTGACCAGGTATAAGCAAGCTGTTGCGTAATGTGGTTCCAGTTATGCTGAATCACAGATACTTGCAGCGAGTTGTAGTTGGAAGTTGCGTTGGTCTCCAGCTCATTCACGTAGAACGGTGCGTTGGGCGCAAGCGGGCTAAGGACTGCGGCGTTATCGAACGGCCGCGGCACATCGCCGTCATTGATGCAGTCGCACGCCAGGTCTGCGGCAGTAATTTCGGCCTGCGAGGGCTGGTTGATGTCGCGAAATCGAAACAGCTTTCGGCCCGCCGAACCGACGTAGCCAACTTGCAACACTGTGTTCTTGGTAAGCGCCTGCTGAATGTTCAAGTTGTAATTGTAAATATAAGGAGTCCGAAGTTTCTGGGACACCGTGAAGGCATCGGTCGTGGTGGCCGTCCCCGGAGTCACTGAAGCTGGATCCCAGACCGGCACTCCTGGCTGAATCACGCCTCCAGGCATTGCAGGATTTAAAGCCGTTGTGATGAATATCGGGTTCGGTCCAATCGCATTGTAAGCCGGGCCGGTATTGAACGTATTCTCGGCAAGTTGCCCGGTGAAGAAGTCCTGTGAAAACCCATCGTAGAACACGCCGAATCCAGCTCGCACCACGGTCTTACCCTTGCCGAATACGTCCCAAGCCGCGCTCAAACGTGGGCTGAAATTGTTCAAATCCTTCGGGTAAAGCTGTTTCATCTGCACCAGACCTACGGCCGGGTTGTAAATGCTGAACTGATTCTGCTGTTCTCCGATCACGCCGAAATAATCCCAGCGCAGCCCCAAATTGACCGTGACCTGGCTCGTCAGGCGGTAGCCGTCCTGGATGTACAGCGCGTCCGAGTTCTGATACGCGTTGCGGCTGGTATTGCCGACGATCGTTGTGCCGCTGTGCAGTGCTCCGCCAAGAAAATCCTGCAGCCCATCAAACTCCAAAGTGCCGCGTTCGTTCAGATCGTTGAACGAACTCACGGTTGTCCGGCGGAACTCATAGCCAAACTTTAGGTCGTGGCGGTTCAATTTCCAGGAGAAGTTGTCAAAAAATTGCCAATTGGAATCCACGCGGTTCCGGGGATTCGAAAAGCCGGAAGAACCCAGCGAGGCCAGCCCGCCGACCTTGATCGTTGGCAGGCCAAAGTCGCGCGGATTCGTAACAAGGTTGTTCAAGCCAAGGGAAGTATCAGGGTTTCCGAAAATCGAGGCATCCTGCGGGAAAAACCCATTGCGATAGCGATTCCAGCCGAACCGCGCCTCATTCACCTTATCCGCCGAAACGGTTCGGACCCAGCTCAATGAAACCAGTTGTGTCCGTATCGGCGCAACGGTATTCGTGTTCGGCAGGTTGTTTCCGCCGCCCACTCCCAGCGGGAAGCTTTGATTGCTGTTCCCGAAGAAATAGCGCCCCGAGATCAGGTTGTTCGTATTCAAATTGTGGTCAATCTTGATAATCGCGCTGTCCAGGTTATTGGTCGCCGGACCACCGATCTGAGACGTTAGCGGCCACACACTATTTCCCCCCGAGCAGTGCCCGGAGGTGTTGCACAAATCGTAGAGGTTCTTGATCACCGGGTTTACCACCGCGGCATTGCCATCAATGCACGCAATCACCGTCGTGGTGCACTGCGCGGCATTGCCGCCCAACGCCGTAATCGATTGCGCGTAATCATTGAGCGTCGGAACCTCATTAATCGACGTAATTGCCATTCCCTCGCGCTGTCCTTCGTACGACGCGTAAAAAAATGTCTTGTCCTTGAAAATCGGCCCGCCCAGCGTCGCGCCAAACTGGTTATTGCGGAAAGCATCCTTCGGCTGCGCTGTCGTATTGAAATAATTCCGCGCGTTCAACACCGCGTTGCGAAAATCCTCGAACGCCGTCCCGTGGAATTTGTTTGTCCCGCTCTTGGTTACGATGTTTACCACCGCGCCGGAATTTCGGCCGTACTCCGCGCCAAAATTCGACTCAATACCTATTTCCTGAATCGAGTCTTCCGGCAGGATTGTGCCGGGTACTCCGAAAACACCTCCTTGATTAATAGCCGGCAGGTTGCGATAGCCGTCGTTCATGTCCGTGCCGTCCAGCAAATAGTTGTTGGCGCGTCCGCGGCTGCCGTTCGAACTGAAAAGTCCATAAGACCCGGGGGAATCGCCTCCACCGTTGGGCTCACCCGCAGTACCGGGCACCATGATGAGCATTTTCGTGTAGTCGCGGCCGTTGATCGGCAGATCCTCCACTTGCTGGCTCTCGAAGCTTCCGCCCAGCGTATCCGTTGACGTCTCCACCACCGGTACATCTTCTCCGGACACCACGATCTGCTGGTTCACCTGGCCCGGCTTCAGGCTGACGTCCACGCGCCGTACAGCACCAATTTCCACGGCCACGCCGTTCGTCGCTACCTTCTGAAAGCCGCTCATCTCCACGATCACGTTATAGGTCCCGATCGGCAATTCGGGGATCAGGTAGCTGCCATCTGTCGCGGTGGTCGTAATCCGGTCGATCGCCGTATCCACGTTGTGGATCGTCACCGTCGCGCCCACCAGCGCCGCGCCGCTGCTGTCCGTCACCGTCCCCTGAATCGTTCCGCGAAATGTCTGCGCCCACCCCGGCGTTGCCGCCAGCATCATCCATAAAATCGCGCATACGATCACAACGGCTACACCCCAGCGCCTGGAAATCTTCATGGCTTTCTCCTGTTAGGCTTATACGGCGAACGAGGCAGGCTTGTCCTATCGAAAAAGACAATGACCGCGATAAATCCTGCGGAAGACGCCCCCGGCCCCACCAATCCACCCCTCAAAATTGCTGCCATAGCTATAAGCCTCAGAGGGATAGGGAGTCAAGCAAGTTATCTGGAAGGAAACGCTTTTTCGGGAGGGCATCGTCTGGCGCGCCACCTTCCATGCTGCGCGTCCGACAAATATCACTTGCTGTGCCACTGCGCCGCGCCGGTTGCGCCCCCTGCGCTCGTCGCGCGAACATTTCAGTTCTGCCTCACCGGAGCGATGCCGTTGACCGTATCCAGGTGAAATTGCACCACCACCGTGTTGGCGATCTTGTCGAACGGCAGATGTGCGTCATCCCAAAATTCCGCCGGTTGAACGAAAAACTTCCGTCAATCCATTCATGCCCGTCGTCCTGCCGTAGCAGCGTAATGGAGACCGGAACCGGCTGGGTGATTCCCCGTATCGTCAGTTCTCCATCCATGTGAAATTTCGTGGGCGCGTCGCCGGCGGTAATGCTCTTCGAAGCGAAATGAATTTTCGGATGCTCTTGCACCGCAAAGAAATTCTTCCCCTTCAGTTCTTTGTCCCGCAGCCCGCTTCCCTGGTGACGCTCGCCGCCTCGATTTCCAGCACCAAAGAAGCGTCGGCAAATTTGCCCACAGGCATCTTCATATTCGCTTCCCAAGAATGAAACACTCCCACGACTTTCGCGAACGTCGAGGTGGCGTGAAATTCAATCTTGCTGCTCGTTTTCACGACGTAACGGCTCCGCTCATCCTGCAACGGGACCGCCATCGAGGCTGTCGCGCAAATCAAAAGCACGCACATCCCTAGTGCGCGGATCATGAAAACTCCTCGAAAAAACTCTCCACCCGTTCGACGTCCGTCAAATCTATGCGAACAGCCCACCAATCACCAACGTCCCTACAAGCACGGCGAGGGGCGGCCAATCGCCCTCGCTACACCTCATCTCCTCGTCTGTTATACTTTCCTTCCCGCGCCCCACGCGCCGGAAAGCCAGTATGCCTCCCACAGACCGCAAGCGCCTCTTCTTGATTGACGCCATGGGCTACATCTTCCGCGCCTATTTCGCTCCCATGGACCGCCTGCAAACTTCCTCCGGCATCCCCACCAAAGTCCCGTACCTGTTCGCCACCATGATGCGCCGCCTGCTCTCGAACAAGGAGCGCCTCCCCGATTACGTCGCCGTCGCCTTCGACGTCAGCGCGCCCACTTTCCGCGACAAGCTTTTCGCCGCGTACAAAGCCCAGCGCCCGCCCATGCCTGACGATCTCTCGATTCAAATTCCCTTCGTGCGCCGCTATTGCGAAGCCATGCGCTTGCCCATCCTGGAATATCCCGGTTATGAAGCCGACGACGTGATCGGCACTCTCGCGCGCCTGGCCTCCAAAAAAAATCTCGACGTCTTTATCGTCACCAGCGATAAAGACCTGCTGCAACTCGTCACCGAAAACGTCCTGGTCCTGAATCCCACCAAAGCCGACCTGCTGATTGACGAGAAAAAAGTGGAAGAACTGATGGGCGTGCCGCCTTCGAAAGTCGCGGACGTCATGGCCCTGATGGGCGATTCCATCGACAATATTCCCGGCGCGCGCGACCCCAATGAAAAAGTCGCTCCAGGCGAACGCCGCAAGCCAGGCATCGGAGAAGTGGGTGCCCGCCAGCTGATCCAGCAATTCGGCAGCGCCGAAGAAACGCTAAAACGCGCGAGTGAGGTAAAACGCGCGAGCTACCGCGAAGCCCTTGAGAAATGCGGCGAATTCGTCGTTCTCAGCAAGAAACTCGCCACCATTCCCACTGATGCGCCCGTCGCGCTCGATCTGGAAGCGATGAAAGTCGGCGAGCCAGATACCGCCGCGCTGCGCGAGCTCTACTCCGAGCTGGGATTCACTTCTCTCCTGCGCGAACTCGCGCCGCTAGCCGACGCGCAGCAGACGGACTACGCGCCCATCGAGCTGCCTTCCACGTTCAAAAAGTTCCTCGATACTATTCCGCCCAAGCATGAAACGGCTGCCTGGCTCGCCCTCGAGGCGCAGGACCCGGACGAAGAAGGTTTTGGCACCCGCGTCCTCGCCGTCGAAGTTTCCACCAAGCCAGGCCAGGCGCGCATCGCTGCCAATGACGCGAAAGACAAAACCCTCGCCGCGATGCAAGACTGGCTCGCCGATTCCAAGCACGCGAAAATCGTCCACGACCCCAAGTTATTTCAATTGCTCGCGGCTCGCGCCGACCTTCGCGAAGGCGGCACCGCACCAGCGCCGAAACGCGCAAAAAAATCAGCCGCTGCCACACCTGCGAACTGCGTCGCCGGAATCCGCCACGCGACCATGCTCTATTCCTATCTGCTGCGCCCCACCACCGCGAATCACGAATTCGCCGAAGTCGTCCTGCGCCATCTGAATCGCACGCTTTCCGGCGCCCCCGGCGAACGCGCCGATTTTCTTCTCCGCGTCGCGCCGGTCCTCCGCGCCGAAGTCGAAGTCCAAGGCCTGCTGGACCTCTACGAAAAAATTGATTTGCCGCTCGCCGGCGTTCTGGCGCGCATGGAAGCCGCCGGCGTCCGCGTGGACCCCGTCGAGATGGACCGCATCTCCGCCGCCACGCTCGAAGAAATCGGCAAGCTGGAAAAATCCATCTACGGCCACGCCGGAGTCGAATTCAATATCAATTCGCCCCAACAGCTCGCCGAAATCCTCTTCGACAAATTGAAGCTGCAGCCTCCGCGCCGCAGCCGTGCCAAAGCGCGTTCTACCGCCGCCGATATCCTCGAAGAACTCGCGGCCGTTCACGAGCTGCCCAAGAGAATCATCGAATATCGCGAGCTCGCCAAACTCAAATCCACTTATTCCGACGTGCTGCCGCGCCTGATCCACCCTGTCTCCGGGCGCCTGCACACACGCTTCTCGCAAACTGGCACCGCGACGGGACGCCTCAGCTCCTCCAATCCGAATCTGCAAAATATTCCCATCCGCACGGAGCTTGGCCGCGAAATTCGCGCCGCTTTCGTCGCCGCGCCCGGTTGCCAGCTTCTTTCCGCGGATTATTCGCAAATCGAGTTGCGCATCCTGGCCCATCTCTCCGGCGATCCAGTCCTCGTCGAAGCTTTCCGTCGCGGGGAAGACATCCACTCGCGTACCGCCCAAGAGGTATTCGACGTCGCGCCCTTCGCGCAAACCCGCGAACATCGCCGCGTCGCGAAAGTCATCAATTTCGGCGTGATTTACGGCCTTTCGGCCTTCGGCCTCGCGCAGCAGCTCGGCATTGACCAAAAAGAAGCCGCGCATTTCATCGCCAAATATTTCGAACGCTACCGCGGCGTGAAAGATTTCCTCGAGCGCCAGATCGCCGAAACGCGCCAGACCGGCGTCACCCGCACCCTCTTCGGCCGCATCCGCCAAATCCCGGAAATCAATTCGCCGCAGCCCAACATGCGCAATTTCGCCGAGCGCACCGCCATGAACACGCCCATGCAAGGTGCCGCCGCCGACCTGATCAAGCTAGCCATGATCGAACTCGATCGCCGCCTGCCCGCAGAAAATTTCCAATCGCAAATGATCCTGCAGGTTCACGATGAACTGCTCTTTGAAGGTCCGGAAGCAGAAATCCCCGGCCTCACCAGACTGGCCAAAGAAGTAATGGAAGGCATCCATAAACTAAGCGTTCCGCTGGTTGCCGACACCAAAGTAGGCCCCAACTGGCGCGATATGAACTGACGCTGCGACGAGCATCGTCATCTTGAGGCCGGCGCATTTGTTTCAAGCCGGGCGAAAGATCTCTCCCGCACTCCTCCGGCACCCAGTTTTTCTCTGCGCCCGACGTTGACCCCGACACTGTCGGGGCGTCTCTGCGGTTCAATCGTTATGAATCCTGCGCCATGTCCGCTGTCTTCCCCGGCGTCCCCTGTGTTATGTTTTTGCCTTGGAGTCTAAGCTTAGGAAGAGGTGAAATCATGAGCCATCCCAATCATCCCGAAGGTTTTCTCAGACTAGTAGCCGACGCAAAGAAGCGCATCAAAGAAGAAGACGTCCAAGCCACAAAAAAGAAACTAGACGCCGGCGAAAAAATGATCCTCGTGGACACCCGCGAAGAAAGCGAATGGGCCCGAGGCCACATTCCCAATGCCGTGCACCTCGGCAAAGGCATCATCGAGCGCGACATCGAAAAAGCCATCCCCGACAAGTCCGCCACCATAGTCCTATACTGTGGCGGCGGCTTCCGTTCCGCGCTAGCAGCCGACAACCTGCAAAAAATGGGCTACACCAACGTAATTTCCATGGACGGCGGCTGGCGCGGCTGGACCGAAGCCGGCTTCCCGGTCATCAAAGACTAAATGGATTGCAACGCTCGCGGTAAGTGAAGCAGCGGGGAAATTCTGGCTGGGGCGGTTGGACTCGAACCAACACCGTCCTCATTAACAGTGGGAATTTTGATGTTCAGGACGTTCACAACGTGCAATGTGTTCAACCAATCGCCCTCGGTGTCCACAAGCTGCTGAGGGCGTTTTCTTTGGCCCATTGGACACCGGAAAGGACACCGCGTTCATTTTGGGACTCCCAAAATCACGCTCACGCGATCTCGTATTTTGCGCGTCGCGTCGAACGTATTTTAGATCGACTCGCTCGATTGGCCGGCGTTTGATGCCCAGCCGTCTGCGGCGTATGATTTCGCTCGGAGGATTTGAATGGTCATTGGCGAAAAGTTGAAGGCTTTGAGAGTGCAGAAAAACCTCTCCCAGGGCGACATCGAAAAGCGAACCGGGCTCCTCCGTTGTTACATTTCACGGGTCGAGAACGACCACACCGTTCCTTCAATTGACACGTTGGAAAAGATGGCGCGCGCTCTAGAACTGCCTATGTACCGGCTTTTCACTGATGAAGCTCACGTAAAGAAACCGAACCTGCCCGCAGAATCCACTCGGAGCCGGACGGTCAGCTCAAAACAGGAGCGCGAGCACCGTGCTTTCGCCAAATTATTTTCGCGCATGAATAACAAGAGCCGGGGGCTCCTGATTCACATGGCGTCAAAGACGGCAAAACGCGCTTAGATAAAGATGTCTCGACCGGATCGCGGCGCGGTCTCTGACTGCCAACAGGCCTCGGTAACGCCCTGACTTCCTCCCTGCGATGTCTAAGGGTTTCCCCGAGACGCTATGCAGTGTTCGCTGTATTAACAGGCCTTTCACGTCTCTGTAGGGTGTCCTACATTGGACATGGCTCAGTCATCCAGCCTGACCATACGCACGTCGCGCGAGTACTGATCGCCGATGACAACGAGGCAGCCCGCCTCACGGAACTACTCGACAGTTCATTCCGAGTTCTCAGCGAGTCATTATAATGTCAAAGCGGATTCTAGTGGCGGATGACAGCGAAACCGTTCGCCGGGCCGTTCGTTCATATCTCACCCAGCAAGATTTGGATGTTTGCGGCGAGGCAATCGATGGCGAAGATGTCATGGAAAAAGCCTGGGAACTCAAGCCCGATTTGATTCTATTGGATGTGGCGATGCCTCGGACGAATGGCATCGTTGTGGCATCTGTTCTGAAAGACATGCTGCCAAACGTCCGGATAGTTCTGTTCACCATGTATAGCGAAGCGGTCCACCGAACATTCGCTCACGAAGGGCTTGCCGTTGACGGGGTAATTGATAAGGGCGAAGGCATGGGCAAACTGGCAGAGTGTGTTCACAGTTTGCTGCGTTCGTAGATGTGTGTGGTGCTCCGACGATTCCTGAGGAAGTCACGCCTCACGCTTGCCGTACAGAGTCACCTTCCCGTCAGCCACAACGGCGACGTACCGCCCGTCCTGGATAAATTGCATTACCTTCTTTCCAGATCTGGCGATCGCGGCCCATCGCGATTTGGTCTTGGGATTTTGCTCGATCCCCATAATCGTGTTTCCGTCAAACACAAACGCAACTTGTCGAAGATGTTTCGCTTCGCTTCCTGTGACGGGATAGCGTTCCGCGCCCAACTTCACTTCATCGGCGTTTTCTTCCAAGACTTGCCGCCAGACCGTGATCAGAACTTCGTGAAACGAAGATTTCATTCCAGGGCGCTCTACTCCGGTTGAATCAGATTCCGTGCCAAAACTAGGAAGTGTCCATGCTCGGGACAATAGAGTTCAATTTCCCAATCAGAGGGCCGAATAACGGGTTCGTTGGCAAGGGTATTCGTTTCGCCGCCGTAAGTGCACTTGTGACCACACACGGGACAAGTCTCGTAAGAGCTTACGTAGATGTGAATCACATCGGACATCGACCAGACTATATCGCCAACTGCTCCATTTTGCTCGGGCTTGGGGATAGTACGCCAAAGAGTCGAGTCACCCGAAGAAATTGCTCATCATAGCTAGCGCAACAGTCGCCAGCAATCGCCAAAGGGCTGATTACATTGGGACGATTCTTGGCCCGTGTGGAGGTCGAGATGCACAGCTTAACCTTGAGAGTGTCCTAGAGAAGATGAACTTAGTCAGGCTGGAGCCTCAAAATGGCGTCTAAATTTGATATTTTCAAACAACTTAGAAATGGAACTTCGATTTGGATAGTGGCTGTTGACGGTCTGGAACAAGCGAGGAATCGGATCGCTAGTTTGGCTCGTATTGGGCCTGGGGATTATCTGATTTACTCCCAAGAAAAAGGACTCATAGTCGAGCGCGTTTCCAGATAACAACCGAGCCATCGGGACGCGGAACGTGAGTAGAGAGCATTTTCCCGCGCGTCAATGGTGTTGTGGTTCCCGCCCTGCCCGGCCCTCCCCAGGAGAATGACATGGAAAATCCAAATACCCAGCGGAGAGCGATTGGTTTACTCGTAGTTTTTGCGACTCTATTGACGCTGATAGCGGTTTGGAAACTTCCCGAGATGGAAGGCTAGTTCAGTGTTGCGAGTTCACGATTCTAGTTAGATGACCCAGCGGTGATTCCGTTTTATCCTCTGTTCACCCAGCCGTAACAGTCGGGCGCAACAGTCAGAGTGTTTGAGCAGTTTTCGATCGGTGGCTCGTGAAGGCCATCGGTACAAGGAGACTTATGTCAAAGCAAGCCGCAGAACATCATCACAAGGCAGCAGAGCATCACGAACACGCGGCACGACACCACAAGGAAGCCGCGAAGCACCATGAAGCAGGCAAACACGAAACAGCAGCTCACCACGCGCACCTAGCCCACGGTCATCAAGCACACGCAACGCATCACGCCGCGGAAGCAGCCAAGGCGCATATTGAAGATCACGGCAAGGCTGTCGCGGCTCGCGCCTAAACTGTTTTAAGGCGGGGCACCCAGCCCACCCGCCTCATTTCTCCTCGGTTTCCTTCGACACAAATCCTGTTCCGAGAAGTTGCCTTTCGGTTGCCGCGTTGACCTCGAATCAGTTCGGCCAAACACTCTTCGGTCGTCGAGTTTCTTTCACGAAGAAAGAATCGCAGACCCGCGTGCCGTCCTTGGTGGTGAAATCAACCCTTCGGGTGGGGTCGATTTCGGCGCCGCATTTTCCACAAAATTCGGTCTGGTATTCGTTTAGCCTCACGGGCGCGTGAACGTCATCTTTACGGGGCCTGTTTCGTCAACGATGCTGTAACCAGCCGGCACCCGGAACAGGGACGGGTCCGGCTCCGAAGTGCTGAGGTTATTCGCGCGCGTCGTTGTGTCGCCCGTGCGCGGATCGGAGCAAGTCGAGAGCACTTGCAAATGCAACTCTGGCGCTACCCACCTCTCGCAGATAACAGAGAAGGCGCGATCATTGCCGACCATTCCGACCGGATAAGTCTCGCTCGTTCGCGTTCCTACGATGGTTACTCCCTCTTGCACTTGCGTGCCAAGGCTCTCGTGAGACTTTTCAGGGCGCGGGGGGCCTTGAGACGAATTGGACATAGAAGTGATTCGCACCGAACTCTCTGTTCCGGCAGGCGGATTCGACTGTGGCTGCGCCTGTTTCTTCAACGAAGGAGGATCGAGTAGCGGGAATCGATGAGCAATACGTTGCTGCTCGTCGAGCACATAGGAGACGCCCTCTACAGGATCAATAATTTGAATCCATTTTGGGTCGTCCGGACTCTCAACATGGTTAAAGCCAAACCCAAGCAGTACGTTTGTTTCCATACGAACCCTGCCTTGAGCATCTCGGTATTCGTGCGACGTTGTTCTCTCCTCTGTGATGTGTGTCCCATCGGCGAGCGTCTGAGTGCGCTCAAACGTGTTCTCGACGGAATACGGCGCGCCCGATACAGAACCATTTTTATACGGAGGATTGATCGTAGTAGTCACGGAACCACGGGGCGTACCCACCGATTCAGCGATCACTCCACTCACCACGCCCGCTCCGCCATTCGTCGTAGCTGTGGTCTGCGCGCGGACCGCTCGAATAGGGAGCAAGAAAATCGTAAGGAGGGAAAAAAGCAGCAAGAGGTGATTCATGATGCACCTCAGCAGGGTGTTCTACTTAGCCTAATGCCTCCCGAAGCATAAGCCAGTCGCCTGGTCTTTTCAAGTAAACTAGACGGACTTGACGGCGCTTGTCTTCGATCGTCCAAATCCTCGTGGCATGACCCTCTTCGTGATCCGCTCGAAGCTCTCGCGCTGATGATCGCACGCAGCATCGTAGAACGTGACCCCATTACGATTTCGAGGTAGGCGGAAACCGCGCGTCAATCCGTCTCATCAGTTCGACGGCATTATCTATCGCATCGCGAAACGCGTTTTCTCTAGCGGGCGACGGCCGGCGATCCAGCCCTGCCAGTCGCCTGACCAAGAACATTCCGGCGACGAGATAGATCAATTTCTTTCGACCTTCGTCCATCGCAAAGACAACATGTCATCTTCGCTTTATACTCGCCTCCCCTTTTATTAGATAGTAGGTTGGAGTCACGCCTAGACGGCCTAACGAACGGAATTGATTGTCGTTGAGACGGCGGTAATTGGATCCTTGCAATACAACAGCGCGAGCAGCTTTCGAGCCAGCGAAAAAACCATTACCCTGCGAATGTGTCTCAAAGTGAACAGATATCGGCCTTCGTGTCTTTCATGATCCTTCTCGTGGAGAAGCTGACCCAAATCGGAAATTCCAGCTAGATTCGTTCAATCAACACGAATGAGGAGAGAGAGTCTTATGCGAGTGCGGATGAATTTAAGGCAATGTGTCTGGGTTCTGGCGGTGATGCTGGGTACTGGTATTACCGTAGGCACGGTACGGGCTGCGGCGCCTCAGTCATCACAGGACCACGCTCAGACCCAGGATTATTCGAAAAACAAGAACTACCAGGTAGGTATGCGTGACGGCAAGGATGACAAAGCGCATAACAAGGACCACTCCAAGAAGAGGAACTTCAATAAAGATGAAGACCAGAAAGCTTATGAGTCTGGCTACCAGCATGGTCACCAGGGCGATCAGAAATAATGGACCGGGCTTCTTGGCGTTGACCACGCGGAGCACTGGTAAGCTTTGTCGGTGTTGATCACCTGCGTGTGGTGGGATTTGGGAGCATAGCGCTCAGAATGATGTCTCTTACTGCGAACCTGTTGCCTCCACCGGCGAAGTGTGCACATTAACGACTCTTGGCAAGAGGATCCAGCGCAGGTCCATTGATCAGTTTGCCGTCGTTCGTAAATCGCGAGCCATGACAAGGGCAATCCCACGTGCGTGCAAACTGGCGGCAGTGGTCAGAATGATGAAATGCATGATGAGGCTAGAGAAAAACATGCCCACGCTGACACGGTACGCATGACGCCGCAAAGACGGCTCTGGCGAAGATCGACCTGGCGAAGAAAGACGGGACCTACACAGACCCCTACGCGTCGCCGACGTTCAAGGAATTTTCCGAGTCCTATCTCAAAATCGTGAGCATCCACAAAAAGAGCCATGACCGCGAAACTTGGCTTATGAAAAACCTTACTGATTTTTTCGGGACGTCGAAGCTCTGCAAAATCGAACGCTCGCGGGTTCTCGAATTCCGTATCGCGCGCCTGAAGTCCGTCAGCAAGGCAACCGTCAACCGCGAAATCTCGCTCTTGCGGCACATGTTCAATGTGGCGATCGATCAGAATTTTCTCGGCGTGAATCCGGCGCGCGGCGGCATCGGCATGAAGGCATTCAAGGAACAGCCGCGGGAGCGCTACTTGGAAATGATCGAGGTCGATTCGTTGCTCACCGCGATCCAGGCCAGAATCCTGAAAAATTCCTCGGACCCGCTGAAGACCTCCGCCCGCAAATCCTGGCAGTATCTTCACACCGCGGTCGTCATGGCGCTCCACACTGGAATGCGCAAGGGGGAGATCCTCGGACTCAAGTGGGAGCATGTCAACTGGGAGAGAAAAACAGTACTTCTAACGGATACAAAGAACGGCGAGTCCCGGCGCCTGCCGATTGACGCGATCCTACTTCGTGAATTGTCCGACCACCGGACGAGGGTTAAGAATGAGGATCTGGTTTTTCCCAGCTACGACCGGAACGGGAACGTCGTGCCGCTCAACGACGTGAACGGCAGTCTCGAGAAGGCACTCTCAGACGCCGGCATCGCGAGCTTCCGTTTCCACGACTTGCGGCACACGT
>Ga0210401_10004653_pt1 | contig 14326 bp, 11 predicted proteins | sample IncBWH32MmetaG_FD_150866 | JGI IMG/M metagenome (GOLD analysis project Ga0210401, IMG submission 150866) | Forest soil microbial communities from Barre Woods Harvard Forest LTER site, Petersham, Massachusetts, United States - Inc-BW-H-32-M | ecosystem: Environmental > Terrestrial > Soil >... | reverse complement strand
AAGTCACCGAAGGAGTAGAGTCTTTCGGGAAAAAGGGAAGCAAGAGCGTTGGCGACACACCCAGCCCGCTTTGCTTTGTAGTTCTCGGTGCCCTCTGCGGCCGTTCTCCGCGTCCTCTGCGATAAAGCCTTCAAATGCAGAGACCGCAGAAAACCCGCGCAGGGGGCGCGGAGATAGCAAGTGGGGTTCGAGACCCAGCAGATTTATCTGACTGCCGCCAGTTGAGTCCGCAATTTGTGAGTGGCGCGGAATAGCGTGTTCTTGATCGTGCCTTCACTGGTATTCAAAATGCCGGCCACGGTTCGAAGCCTTAGGCCGTGGTAATGCTTCAACTCGAACACGACTCGCTCGCGTGGCGAAAGTCTCTGCAGGGCGCGAACGATGCAGCCTCGTAGTTCGTGGCTGGCCATGTTCCGCTCTGGACTGGAACCGGCGCGCTGATCGGGGATCCGGTCCAAGACCTGTTCTTCCTCGCCATCGGATGAAATGGTCGTTGTAAAGTCCCGATAACGCGAGGATCGCTTCCGCAGGTGATCGAGACACAGATTAGTCACGATCCGATAGATCCAGGTGTAGAACGAGCACTCAAACCGGAAGCTGCCGATGTTGATGTAAGCGCGCAGAAAGGCTTCCTGGTAGATGTCTTGGCCGTCTTCCTGGGATCCGGTGAGATGAACCGCCAGGCGGAGTACAGCCCGGTCGTACTGGCGAACCAGTTCTTCAAAAGCGGCGGCATCGCCGAGCTGTGCTCCGCGGATGAGCTGCGTGTCATCTACCCGAGCTGCTCCAACCTTCTCCCGATGCTGGACTCGAAGCTGTAGAACTTTTTCCACGTTTTCTTCTCCGCCCAAACTGCTTTAGCCGACAAACTTATAACCCGTCCCGTGTACGGTCAGAATGAATCGAGGTTCCTCCGGCTTGGGTTCGACCTTCTGCCGGAGACGAACAATGTGAGCATCCACGGTGCGCGTCGTAGGAAAGCGATCGTATCCCCAAACGTCCTCGAGCAGCCGGTCCCGGCTCAGGGTCTCGCCCGGATGAATGAGGAAGTACTTCAAAAGTTCAAACTCTTTCGACGAAAAATCCAGCGCATGCCCCTTGCGCGACACCTGGCAACTGCGCAAATTCACCTCGACCTCGCCGAAGGAATATTTCTCCTCCGCCTTGGGAGCGATTTTGGCGCGACGCAGTACGGCTTTCACCCGCGCCAACAGTTCACGAATGGAAAATGGTTTGGTGACGTAGTCGTCGGCACCCAGCTCAAGTCCGACTACCTTGTCCACTTCTTGTCCGCGGGCGGTCAGCATGATGATCGGAATCGACGGCCGTTTCGCCTTAAGCTGCTTGCAAACGTCCAAACCGCTCATCCGGGGCATCATGACGTCCAGGATGACGAGGTCCGGCGATTCGGCGATTGCACGCTCCAGGCCAGCTACGCCATCGCCCGCGGTGATCACCTGATGCCCCTCGAATTCGAAGTTGTCGCGCAGGCCGGCGACCATGTTCGGCTCGTCTTCTACAATCAGGATCTTCGCCATTCCGTTGGTCTCCGGCGCCTACGCCAATGCTACCTTGGTTACGCTCGTCCGCAGCGCCACCGGCAGGTTGATGGTGAATTTGCTTCCACGACCGGGCACGCTGTCCACCGAAACCTCTCCCCCATGCGCCTGAACAATGTGACGAACTAATGACAGTCCCAAACCGCTGCCCTTCGTGTTGTGAACCAGCGGATCGCCCACTCGATAAAACTTGTCGAAAATCTTCTGTTGCTCGGCGGGAGGGATGCCAATGCCATGGTCGACCACCTCGAGCTTGACCGAGCCGTTGTCGCGGAACAGGTTCACGCCGATGTACTTCTGGTCCTGCGAATACTTGAGCGCGTTGTTCACCAGGTTTAGCAGCGACCGTGCCATAGCCTCGCGGTCGACGCTAAGCGGCGGCACGTCTTCGGCAATCTTTTCCTCGAAAGCAAATCCGCTTTGCTCGATCTGGTAGCGATACGATTCGAGGGTGTTGCGCACCAATTCGCGCATATCGGTCTGGCGGAAGTCGTATTCTTTCCTTCCGGCTTCGATCCGCGAAAAATCCAAAATGTTATTGATCAGCGCCGTGAGCCGCTCGCTCTCCTTGCGGATGATGCTGTAATATTCCTGATACTTATCAGGCGATTTCAGCCTTCCCATCTCCAGAGTTTCCGCGTAAAGCCGGATCAGCGAGAGCGGCGTCCGCAACTCATGCGAAACGTTTGAAACGAAATCAGACTTCAACCGCGCTAGCGCCATCTCGCGCGAAATATTTCGATGCGTCATAACAATGCCGCCAGTAAGCAGCAGCGAGATGGCGCCAAGAATCAGAAAACTGGTGTGAACAAAATGCTGGCCGAGCGCCGCCAGGGTGGTACCGCGCAACTTGATCGCGAGCGTCAGGCCCGGGAACGCGCCCTCCAGATTGCGCTCCACTTCGGGTTCGCCGCCATCCCATCCCGCCGAAGCCACCATGGGGGCGGATTCATGCCGCGAATGGAGCATCATCACAACGTGGTTCCTCTCGCCCTTTTCTTCCTGGTGGCTTAGGATTGTCTCCAGCATTTCTGGAAAGAACCGATCGCCCAAGTACTCGGCGTCAAACACCATCCCGCCAATGGCCTTGTGCCCTCCCCAGGTGTCCTTCGCCAGGAAAATAGCGCCGGATTGATACAAGCGCTTTTCGCCTCGCGGAACCCAATTAGGGAAAAAGTAGTAAGGCTTACCCTTCTTCGACATCTCCTCCAGATTCTTGACTTCATCCTTGTAATCAACCTGCATCCATCCGTGGGTCATGCTGGAAAAATCGTCGGCCTCAGTGCGAAACGAAGCGTCCTTAAGCCGTGATGGCTGAGAACGGAACGTCAATCCGCTACCCGGTTCATAGATGAAGATATGGGCAATATGAGGGTGGGTGGCGAGAATTCGGTCCATCGTTTCCACACAAGCGTTGCCAGCGCTGGGCAGTTCGCCGCGAAGATCGTCGGCGAGGTCGTATGCCTTTTGGTTGATCTGCTTCTCGGAAATCGCAAGGATCTGGTTGAAATCGCGCTGGAAAGCCGCTTCCACGCCCCGATCGCGCTGGATTCCATTTAGGTGCCACGCACTCAGGATGACCAGGGCAGCGGCGGGCAACACTACGGCGAGCTCCAGGGTCAGCATCAACCGGGTTCGCTGGTTCCATCGCCGCTTCATCTTCATCATGGTCTCCTGATCCGGGTGATACTGCATCGGCCCGAAAACAGATCAGCCCGGAAACAAACATAGTTGAACAGGCTGGGGGATGTGTCAATCCACAGTAAAAACAAGTAAAAAGTTGTGAACTGAATGATTTTCAAAACCGGGCCGGTGGCTCAGATTCCTGTAGCGGAGAGCCACGGAAAACCTCTAAGGCAATCTGAAATTCACCGTTACATAGGTCTGGGCTTCGACGGCTACGCCGTTCCGCACGTAAGGTTTGTACCGCCACTGCTTTACCGCCTTGACGGCAGCCTGGCCAAGAAGCAGGGAGCCATCCACGAGTTTCAGGTCGCGGATGCTACCGTCTTTGTCAATCCAGGCTTGCAGAACTACGGCGCCTTGCAGGCCGGCTTTCAAAGCTTGCTCTGGATAGCTGGGCGGGACTTTCTGCAACAGCAATCCCCGAGACAGATCTTCGGGCAGGCTTACCGGTTCCATCTGGCTGAGTAAAGATGGCGACCGCCTCACGCTCACGGTTCGAACTGTAGCCTCCCTTGGGGGCGGTAATCTCAAGCTGTCCGGGATCAGCATCGGCGACGCGGCTGTTTGGAAACGATCTTGATTCAGGCGAGCATTGGCATCCAGGGCTTCTTCGGTCGATGTCGGAACCTGGTCTGACGGGAGCATCGGTTGAAGCGGGACGGTGCGCACTCTCGATGACGGATATCTGCCAGAACCAGCCCGGTGCGAAGCCGCGGATTGGGCCAAAGCGGAATCCGGGTTCGTGGCGTCTTCAGATGACAGTAGCTTTCCCGACTTCATCTCCAGAGCTTGCTTATAAGCGGTGGCCACGCTAGCAAACACACTCTGCACCCGCAAAGGCTGACCAAAGGTATAGCCAAACGAAAGGAACGCCACGGTCAGGAGAGCTCCCCAGAGGTGTCTAACGCGGCTATATTTTTTAACCTTGCCGGATTCAGGCTCGGCGCGATTCCGTTGGTTGAGAGACCGGAACAATCGCCGGTCAAAAGTGGCAAATGTGAGATGGAGTGGCGCGGAAGTTTCGCCGGGGGAGCAGCCGGGATCTGGGGAGGGCTCAGGCGGGCGGGCGGCCACTGGCTTGGGGGAGGGCTGCTCTGAAAACGGCCGCCGCTCAACATTTTGTACTCTTACGACCGAGTGCGTCGTTTCCCGGGTTTGGGCAAAATCGCCCCTCGCGATCCACGTCTTCATGCAACCCAGAAAACGGTCGTTGCTCAGCACCGCATACTTAACCTGATCGGGCTCCAGGGGCTTGGTCAATACAAGATCAGGACCATCTTCTTCCGCCGTAGGGTTCGATTTCCTACTAGTGAGGGCGAGGGTGAAAGCCGCCTTGTTCAACTTCAATTCACGCGCATTCTTCAGGAGAAATGCCGCTTCCGGGCCGCTATCCCAGTCGGCCACAATGACATCAAAGCTTCGACTGGTAAGCCATTCGATGGCGGTAAAGATGTCCGGGCAGGGCTCAATCTCGAGCTCGAGTTCTCTCAGAGCCTGAACCAACCGGCGCGACGTTTCCTCGTCAGAGGAGAACAAAAGAGAGACTGGGGACATCAGCTATCAGGCTAGTTTTCAGACGCCCCCGTGACAAGTTACGAACTACCACCATTGTGCTATATCAGAAGACGGGGTAATCGCTAAGGCGGTTACCTGTACCAACGGACAAGCCTCAGCAGGCTCACCAACGCCAAACACTCGGAGATCAGCGAACAGGCATTGCCATCGCCTTCGCCGGACGCATAGAATCCTCCTTTACCGAAGCTCAATCCGCGAGAGAGGCTTTTTGAAAAAAGTCATCGCAATGTATCCCGGCTCCTTCGATCCGCCGACCAACGGGCACTTGGATTTGATCGAGCGGGGCAGCAAGATCTTTGATGAGTTGGTGGTGGCGATTCTGCGTAATGCTGAGAAGGCCCCGCTGTTCAACTTATCCGAGCGGCTGCTCATGCTGGAAGCAATGACTGCCGACTTGAAGAATGTACGGGTGGAGGCCTTCGATGGACTCATGGTCGAGTACGCGGCCAAAGTAAAGGCCAGTGCCGTGCTTCGCGGGATTCGCGCCATCAGCGATTATGAGTATGAGTTGCAGATGGCTTTGATGAACCGCAAATTGCAGCCTGACCTGGAAACCGTATTCATGATGCCGGCCGAACAGTATTCTTACCTGAGTTCCCGGCTGGTCCGGGAGATCGCCCAATTGGGTGGCTCGGTTAAGGACCTGGTTCCGGAGTTGGTTATACAACGGCTGAAAGAGAAGCTGGACCCGGCCATCAAACTGGCGGATGCTAGAAAAATGAAGCAGAGGAAACGAGGATGACTCCAGTTACGGAAGCGACTCTTGCGTTAAAACTCACCGAACGAATCAACCGCATCGAGCCCTCCGCCACAATGGCGGTGGTGGCAGAAGCCGACAAGCTGCGCCAGCAAGGGATTGACGTGGTGGATTTCGGAGCGGGCGAGCCGCACTTTACCACGCCTCAGCACATTAAGGATGCCGGCGTCGCCGCGATTCAGGGCAACTTTACAAAGTACACAGCGGTGAGTGGGACGACCGAACTGCGCGACGCAATTGCGCATCGCCATGCCGTGGATTTCGATTCTGACTACCGCCGGGAAGAGGTGATCGCTTCGACCGGCGGCAAGCAAGCCCTGTTTAACGCCGTGCAGGTTCTGGTCGACCATGGAGATGAAGTCATTCTCCCAGTTCCGTACTGGGTTTCCTTCAAAGACATCGTGCGCTATGCCGGGGGGAATTGCGTTCTGTTGGAGACCGATGAAGCCCAGGGCTTTCGAGTTACTGCGGAAATGATTCAGCGACTGATCACTCCGCGCACCAAGCTCATCATCTTGAACTCGCCATCGAACCCTTCGGGCGCGGTGATGTCGCCGGAAGATCTGACGGAAGTGGTGCGTCTGGCGCACCAGCGTGGCATCTGGGTACTTTCCGACGAGTGTTACGTGTACCTGAACTACACCATAAAGCGTTTCTCGATCGGAGCGCTGCGCGAGTACCGTGAACGCATGGTGATCATCGGATCGCTCTCCAAGACTTACGCAATGACGGGTTGGCGGTTAGGTTATGCGCTGGGGCCCGGCGCGGTTGTCGGGGCGATGCAAAAGCTGCAAAGCCAATCCACATCGAACCCGACATCGATTGTGCAGAAGGCGGCAGTGGCGGCCCTGAAAGGCCCGCAGCAATGCGTGACCGACATGCGGGCGGAGTACATCAACCTGCGCGATCACGTGGTCAACGGGCTGCGTGCGATTCCCGGAGTGAAGTGCACATTGCCTGAAGGGGCGTTCTATACCTATCCGAATGTGTCCGCGTTCTTTCGGCGCAGGGGAGTGAATTCGGCTTCGGATCTTGCGGGAAAGTTATTGCGTGAAGCTCACGTGGCGACGGTTCCGGGCGAAGGATTCGGAACCCGTGACCATATTCGGGTGTCCTACGCAACGTCGGTGGCGGAACTGGACCGCGGACTGGAGCGCCTGCGAAATTTTCTCGCGGCACTGTGAGGACCTTGGTTCCGTGTAGCGCCGTCGTCCCGGCGGCTGTCGTGGGTTCTCGCCCACACTTCCAAGGGCAAAATGCCCTCAGAGCAGCGGGCAGGATGCCGGCGCTACCAGGCGTTATTCCCCCGCATGAATGACCTTTATCCACTCTTAATGTCGCCCGTCTTCGACCCGCGTCCATGGGGCACGACTGACTTATCTCCCATCTATCCAAATCATCGTTTCGAGGAGAAGATCGGCGAGGCATGGTTGACGGGAGACGAAGGCAAGGTCGCGAATGGGCCCTTGCGAGGAAAATCGCTTGCCGAGTTAACTAACCAGTACGGGCGAGAACTGGTCGGGGAGGCGGCGACCGATGCCACTCGCTTTCCTTTGCTCACTAAGTTTCTTTTTCCCCACGAAAAGCTTTCGGTGCAAGTCCATCCCGATGATGAAGCCGCACGCCGGGCTGGCCAACCCTGTGGCAAGACCGAGTGCTGGTACATCGCGCACGCCAAGCCCGGGGCGCAGATTGCTTTGGGCCTGAAGCCGGGGGTCACGCGCGCGCAATTCGAGCAGGCGATTCACGAGCAGCGCGCCGAGGAATTGCTGAATTGGATCAATGTCTTTCCGGGCGAAATGATTTATGTTGCGGGCGGGACTGTACACACGCTTGGCCCCGGTTCGATCATCGTGGAGACCCAGCAACAGTCGGACACAACTTATCGTTTGTATGACTACGGCCGGCCGCGCGAGTTGCACCTCAAGCAAGGTCTGGCGGTCGTGAAAGAGAAAGTGACTTCCGGGAAGGTAATTCGCCCCGCGCCGACCAGCGTTAATGGCACGAACAATCGCCGGTCACCGTTGGTCGCTGCACCCTTCTTTGTAGTGGAAATGTTCGAATTGAAAGAGCCTCAGGATTTCAAAACGTGGGAGGGGACGGACAAGAATTCGGTCCAAATCCTGGTCGCAGTCGAGGGATGCGGCATGCTCGAGGCGCGGGGCACTGAACCGGTGACACTGGCAAAAGGAGATGGGGTCGTAGTTCCCGCCTCTATCGGTGAGTTTCACGTCCGGCCGCAGTGGACGCTGGAATTGCTGAAGGCGGCTTTGCCGGGCAAGGCGGTACCGGAACCCGCGACCCGGATATGACGGGCGAAAAAGAGCATACGAAAACCGTGGCGAAAACGAACTCCAATTTCTATCCGGTTATCCTCGCGGGCGGGCGTGGAACCCGATTTTGGCCGTTGAGCCGCAAGCGGCGTGCCAAACAGTTGCTGGCGCTTGACGGCAAGCAGACCATGATTCAGCAAACCGTCTCGCGTCTGCTGCCGCTAGCTCCGGCCAAGCGTTTTTGGGTCATCACGAACCGGGATTCGCAGCGCGAGATCGCGCGCCAGATTCCGCGGCTTATCAAACAGCAGATCGTTGCCGAATCGGTCGGACGAAATACGGCGCCAGCCATCGGCCTGGCTGCTTTTATTTTGCTGAAACGCGATCCGAACGCGGTGATCGGCATGTTTCCCTCGGATAACGTCGTTGGAGACGAAAAGCGTTTTCTCCACGTTTTGGAGAGAGGCATCGAGATTGCGGCTGCCGGCGAACATATTGTAGTTTTGGGGATTCGTCCAACCCGCGCCGAGACGGGATATGGTTACATCGAGACCGGCACGCCGACGGACCGAGAGGCGTTCCGCGTGCGCCGATTTACCGAGAAACCCGATGCCGAGCGCGCAGCCAGATTCGTGGCTGCGGGAAACTATTTCTGGAATAGTGGAATGTTTCTTTGGAGTGCGCGGACATTGGTCAACGCGTTACGCGAGCATCTGCCGAGGACCACGCCGATACTCGAACAGATCGCGAATACGTTCGGAACCCGGAAGTTTACCGGAGCGTTTCGCCGCCTGTATCCGCAGTGCGAAAACATCAGCGTCGATTACGCCTTGCTTGAGCCGCGATCATCGAAAGGAGAGCAGGATTCCAAAATCTTCTGCCTGCCGGCAGATTTTGGGTGGAATGATCTGGGCTCATGGACCGCACTGCACGAGCATCATGCAGCGAAGAGCCAACCGTTAGACGGCAACCTGATCTCCGGCGAAGGCGTTTTCACCCTGAATGCAACGGGCAATTACATTTACGCTCCGGGCAAATTTGTCGCGGCCGTTGGCGTGAATAATCTCATCGTGGTAGAGACGGACGACGCGCTGCTGATCACGACGCGCGAGCAAGCGCAGGATGTGGGTAAAATTGTGAAACATCTGGATGAGAAGAAACTGCATAGGCTGGTGTAGGGGAGAGAGCGTCGTTGGTCGTTCTTCGTGGGTCGTTGGCAGGACGGAGAAGCAACTCCAACGATTAAGGGCCAACCAAGGGCAAACACCAACATAACGACCAACGACGAACGACCATCAACTGATGACTTCCATCAAGTTCGGCACCGACGGTTGGCGAGGCATCATCGCTGACGATTTCACCTTTGACAACGTTCGCCGCGTGGCGGGCGCGATTGCTTCGTACGTTCTCAGGCATGAAGACGCGCGCCGCGGGTTAATTGTGGGCTACGACACGCGCTTTCTTTCGCAGCGTGTGGCCCGGATCGCAGCCGAAGTTCTAGCCGGCGCCGGGGTGCCCGTCAAGCTGGCCAACGATTACACGCCAACGCCCGCTATTTCTTTCGCGGTAAAACAGCTTGGCGCTGCAGGCGGCGTCGTAATCACCTCGAGTCATAACCCCTGGGACTGGAATGGAGTGAAGTTTAAAGGCAAGTTTGGCGGCTCGGGCACGCCCATGATCATGAAGGCAATCGAGGATGAGTTGAATACCGGCGCAATGCCCAGCGGTCAAAAGGCCGTGATTGAAGAAGTTGACCTGAAGCAAGCGTACGTTGAAGCCATCTGCCGCTTTGCCGATCTTGATGCGATTGCCAAGGCAAATTTCAAGTTTGTTGTGGATTCGATGTACGGCTCTGGGCGCGGGGTGCTGACCGGGGTTTTCAGCGAACGTGGTATTCGTCACGTTGCCATCCGGCAGGAGTTGAATCCTTTGTTCCCGGATATCAATCCTGAACCGATCATCCCCCATGTGGCTATGCTTCAACAGACTGTGCTCAAAGAGCAGGCTGATGCCGGATTGGCAACCGACGGCGACGCAGATCGCATTGGCGCCGTGGCAGAAGACGGCAGCTTTGTGGATTCTCACAAGATTTTTTCCGTTCTCTTGCAGTGGCTGCTGGTCCGAAAGAAGTGGCCCGGAGAAGTGGTGCGCGCTTTCAATACCACACGCATGGTCGATCGCATTGCGGCCAAGCATGGCCGTAAATTGAACGAGTGCCCGATTGGATTCAAATACGCTGCTGATCTGATGATGGAGCGCGAAATTGTCATCGGCGGCGAGGAGTCCGGCGGTATCGGCTACTCGCGATTCCTGCCGGAGCGCGATGGCCTGCTCAATTCGTTGCTGCTGGCCAATGTCATGGCCGACGAAGGTAAGCCGTTGGGCCAATTGGTAGCTGATTTGCAGCGCGAGTATGGTCCTCACTACTACGGGCGGCGTGATCTGCACATTCCCGAGGAGGTCAAGCAACAGGCTATTCTGCATGCGCGATCCGACAGAACCAAACGCTTGGGCCGCTACGCCGTCTTAAAGAAAGAGGGCCTCGACGGTATAAAGTTCTTTCTCGACGCGCCCACCAACGGCAACGGCGCCGAGGCGTGGGTACTGTTCCGGGCATCCGGGACCGAGCCGCTATTGCGCGTTTATTCGGAAGCGGCATCGCCAGAATTGGTGAACGAAATCTTATCCAGCGCCGAGATATTTGTCAGTGCTGAGTAAGATCAAGAAGTCGCGCTACCCACCGTTCACTGAACTCTTGGGTCTCGCATTTGATGCCGATGAATACGATAATCAACGCAGGATAGCCAACTATCGATGAGCACAGCAGTCGCCACAATTCCGAATCCAACCGATTCTGCTGAAACGCGGCGGTATAACCGCATTCGGAGATGGCTCGGTGTCGCTGATTTTGTCCTCGGCTTGATGTTCCTCATAGCGCTGCTGGCAACGGGATGGAACGGTACGCTGCGCGACCTCGCGATGCACGGAGCTTACGAACACTACACGCTTGCGGTCTTTCTCTACGTCCTGATGCTCCTGCTCATCGGCAAGCTGCTCGGGCTGGGGCTGGACTACTACGGATTTCGAGTGGAGCGTCGCTACAATCTCTCCAATCAAAGGCTGCGCGCGTGGGTGTGGGACGAAACCAAGGGATTTCTGGTCGGCGTGGTGCTGGCGTCGATTGTGGTCGAATTACTCTACTTCATTATTCGCGAGTTCCCGCAGTATTGGTGGCTGATCGCGTGGGCTGCTTTTCTGGGATTATTCGTGCTCATGGCGCAACTCGCGCCGGTAGTTCTGTTCCCGATCTTTTATAAATTCGAGCCGCTCGACAATGCCGACCTCAAGTCCCGCCTTGTGGGACTGAGTGAGCGTGCCGGAACACGGGTGCGCGGCGTCTACAAATGGAACCTCTCGGAGAAGAGCAAGAAGGCCAACGCGGCGTTAACCGGACTCGGCAACACGCGCCGGATCATTCTCGCCGACACGCTTCTCGATCAATTCTCCGCCGACGAAATTGAGGCCGTGCTGGCACACGAGTTGGGACATCACGTTCACCGGCATATTCTGAAAAGCATCGTGGTGCAGGCCGGTATTACTCTGGTTGGATTCTGGGCCGCAAATTGGGTGCTGCGCTATGCCGTGGAACGAACCCACATGTTTGAAACGGTCTCTGACTTCGCCAACCTGCCGTTGCTGGTGCTGGTTTCGACTATTCTGTCATTCCTCTTGCTGCCGGCTTTGAATGCGTATTCCCGCTATAACGAACGGCAGGCGGACCGCTACGCATTCCAGTCTATCGCCACCGTGGAGCCATTCATTTCGTCGATGAACAAGCTCGCGGATCAGAATCTGGCCGAGCGATCTCCTGCGCGATGGGTCGAGTGGTTCTTCCAATCGCATCCCGCAATTTCCCGGCGTGTGGCCGCTGCGGAAGCATGGGCGAAGCAGCAGACCTCGGTCGCGCGAAAATAGAATGTTGTAGAGACGTAGCTTGCTACGTCTCGTGTCCCGCAAGAATCTCCTCCACCCGGCGCAAATCCTCCTCGGTGTCTACTCCAACCGTATCGTAGGGTGTTTCCGCAACGTGGATCGAAATCCCGTTTTCCAGGAAGCGCAGCTGCTCGAGCCGTTCGCTGCGCTCGAGCGACGACTCAGGCAACGCGCAGAAACGATCGAGCGCCGCCTTGCGATAGGCGTAAAAGCCGAGATGCTTGAAATAGCCTGGGTTTCCACCGTCGCGGTCGTAAGGGATGGTAGCGCGTGAAAAATAGAGCGCCCTGCCGGCAGCGTCGGTCACGATCTTCACCGCATTGGGATTATTGATGTCCTCCGATGAAGCCGGAGTCTTTAACGTCCCCACCTGAATATTCGTGTGCTTCATCAAAAGGACCAGCGCCGCAACGTGTTCGACCCGGGTCAGCGGCTCGTCTCCCTGAATGTTGAGGTACACGTCCGCCGCAACCGAGTCTGAAATCTCGCGCACGCGCTCCGTCCCACTGCGATGGGAGGGCGAAGTCATCCGCGCGTTCCATCCATGTTGACGGCAGATCTGCATGATTTCGTCCGAATCCGTCGCGACGATGACGTCGTTCAACAATGGAGAGGATCGAACACCTTCGTAAACGCGGCCAAGCAGCGTTTGCCCGGCTATCTGGCGGAGCATTTTGCGGGGCAACCGCGTAGAGGCAAGGCGCGCTGGGATGACCGCAATCGTTTTCATGCAACCAGTGTCAATTTTTCGCCGGACGAGTTGCAAGCCAAGTCCTCGCGAAGCGATTGCATCTCTTTAGATTTTGTCGAGTACTTGTCCAGGTCTGCGGGTTAAGGCTCGGCGGCGGTCCACCTCCCGGCCCCGGCTTGCTGATCCAATGACGGTTAGTCGCGCCTTAGCCCCGTCCGGTACATCGTGATGTTTACTACACCGTGCAGGCCGTATCCCGAAAAACGTGTTTTCCGGCCAGATCTATGAAAACAAAGGCTCTGTTTTAGAGATACCTTCGTAAAATATCCCTTTTAAAGGACTTACGAGGAAGGATATCCAAAGCTTTTTGCTTTGTAAGTTGTTGAAAACAGGAAGCGAGGCGGGGATACCCTCTAAGGTATTCCTTCTAAAGGACTTAACGGGTGCCTTTTTGGGCGGAAAGTTAGCGTTCTTGCCAGGCGGGACGCGCCTGGGTCAGAATATTTCAAATTGTCAAAGAGCGGGCCGCTCACTGCTGTTATCGAACAGCTAATGTATTCTCCTATATATTATCCAATACAAATGCGAGGTCAAGCCCAAAAACCGGTCGGGCGGGTCGCGGCGGGGAGTGAATGACGCAGGTAGCTGCTTCGAGGTTGATCCCAATTAAGGGTGGGCCACCAGTTGCGAGTTCTTTTTTCGTAGTTCTGCGATGGTCGCGAGCTTCGTCAATTCTGTACTCGCCTCAGCTGGCGACCTACAATTTTTATGACATAATCATAATATCGAACATGGAAGGCGCCGTTCTTCGTGTCGACGTAACGAGTCTGGTGCTTGGGCATGGCTTACCTTGCGTCGGAATGCGACAGGAAGCGTGCAACCGAAGCCAGTTCATAATCAAGTTGTTCTAACAAAACGTGGCGGCGTAGCTCAGGTGGCTAGAGCGACGGTCTCATAATCCGTAGGTCGTTGGTTCGAGTCCAACCGCCGCCACCAATTAAATCAATGAATTAGCGTTGGCAGATTGGAGACTCGGGGAACGAGTGGGGAACGAACAACCGATTTCTCCAATGTTTCCATTGCGTTAAGCACATCTGAGGTAATCGGTTTAATGTAATGCTGCCGGGTTACAGCCGATCCCGGTTTGTGACGAAGGATTCTCTGGATCACCAGTTCCGGAATGTTGAGCGAGTACAACGTCGTCGCCAAGCTACGCCTAAACGCGTGATATCCATGCCAGACGGGACGCGATTCGTCCAACTGAAACTCATGTTCAGTTTCCTCATGCTTACCGAGCGCCACTTCGCACCGCACACAATGGTGCAGTGAAGGCTGGATCACCCGCTTCACCAGATTGTCGAGATCGAGTGGAGTTCCGACGCTCGAACTGAACATCCATTCTCCCTCCACAGACAGTGAAGCGCGATAGTCTTCCAGCACTCGTCTGAGCTTCGGAATTACCGGAACAGGTTTGTTTCTCGCCGCAGTTTTCGTTTCTCCGATCGTATTGCGCCAAACTCCTCGACGAACGTACAACATCGCGGCTTCGGCTTCGTAGTCTGACCACTGCAATCCCCGAATCTCGCTGGCAGTCAGCCCAGCGTAAGCCGCAACGGCACAAATCGCTTTGGCCGGATTCGGGAGGGCAGCGAGCATGTACTCAACTTCCTCCGGAGTGTATGCGTGCGTCTCTTCTTCTCGCGATTTCGTCCTCGGCAAGGCGATCTCTCTAACGGGATTCCGATCGATCAAGCCGAGGGCTACGGCGCGAGTGAAGAGGCCACTCAGCATA
>Ga0210401_10004652_pt1 | contig 14327 bp, 11 predicted proteins | sample IncBWH32MmetaG_FD_150866 | JGI IMG/M metagenome (GOLD analysis project Ga0210401, IMG submission 150866) | Forest soil microbial communities from Barre Woods Harvard Forest LTER site, Petersham, Massachusetts, United States - Inc-BW-H-32-M | ecosystem: Environmental > Terrestrial > Soil >... | reverse complement strand
GCCAATCGGAAGAAAAGCAAACAACGTAAATCCGAGCCTTCGATGGCGCATGGTTATATTCTCCTTTCCTCGGAGATGGCCTGGTTCGAGGGCTAAGTTCAATCGCTCGGCAATTCCGCCTTATGCCAGGTGGAGTCGGGGTTATAAGCAGTCATGGCTTTCGCTTCCGAAGTTGTGTTGGGACCGAGATCTTTTTCGTAAACGGTTCCCGATTTGCTGACAATGAAAGTCATGACGCCCGAGGAGCGGTACTCCGCCGGAAATGCGACAAAGGCGAACCCCAGTGTCATCTTCCCGTTGACGATATAATTCCTGGCGCCGCCTGGCGCATTAGCCCCTTGGCTCGTGAGAATCCGGAAAAAATACCCGTTATACGGAATGTTCGATTCGGGGTTGCTCGTTGGGCGATTTTCGCGCGCGTAGGCGATCAGGGGACTGACGGGGCTGTTCAATTGATCGCCCGCTTCTTCCCAGTATAGACCGTCGTGTTTTCCATTATCGCTCACCAGTTTTTGCGCATATCCCCCTGAGTAGCCATACGGCGCTTTTTCAAAGTAGGTCTTTTGGGCATCCACTAATTCGTTGCAAGCTTGAATCGCAGACAGTTCGTTCTTGCCAATTCGGCGAAATAGAATTTCGTCCTTGCCCGCCTTTGTGTCGAAATACCAACTTCCGCTTTTGTTGACGAGTGGAATGGGAAGCGGCCAGTTCTCGGCACCGATCACGAGGGTTACGGTTCCGTTCGGCTCTGTGACGAATCGGTGCATTTCCTCATATTTCGCCCTGAAGTTTGCCCGGGCATCGAGATCCTCAGTCGGATCTCCGGAGGAAACAACTTCGTTTCCGGCCGGGCCAAGGATTTCCAGAACAGCTTGGCTGTCAGGGTCCTGCATCGCAGTAAAAAGGGCGCGGCTAGCATCAGCTGGTGAAGCAAAAGTCTTTTGCCCCGATTCTTGCGCAAAGGTGGTTTCGAATGAATCCCCCATACAGAGTGCCAATAGAACGAATGCTGTGAACCGAATAAAAATTTTCCATTCCAGTTGATTTAAGATCGACATATTCCGCAGCATGGCAGTTCCTTATGTTTTTTGATTTTCTTTGAATTGCATTTCTCACAACGTGAGCTCACCTGTGCCCCCCGCCGCCTCCGCCGTGGAAACCTCCTCCGAAGCTGGATTGCCCGCGAGCGGAAAAACTATGGGCATTTCCACCGTGATCGTATCCGCTGAATGCTCCGGAGTGCGTTCCCTGCTCAGCGTGAGAAGAGGAAGACCCGTGGTATCCAGCAACACCGGGACTGCCTCCGTGGAATGAATTGCCGTGGTCGAAGCCGCCGTGATTGAAGTTGCCGCGATTTACGAAGGTTCGACTGTGGAATTCATATGGGCTGCGGTTAAAGAGCATCCTGTGACCGTGCCAATCCCAGCCCCAGTGGTTCCATCCCCAACCGAAACCGCCGAAGAAACCAATTCCAAATCCAACACCAAAGAAAAGCCCCGGGCCGTCATAAAAGATTCCGGGGACGGGATACCAACCTGGATATGCGACGATGGGATAACCATAAGCGAGCCAAGGATCATACTCTGGGACATAGACTTCTTCCGGATTGGCAGGTTCAATTTCGATGGAATTGTCTTGAGTTGTTACTTTCTCCTGCTCGTTGCTCTTCAGATCGCCTGCTTTTTGAGCCTGTTGGCGCATGGTTTGCACGGCATCCATTACAGCTTGCTGCTGGTTGACATACGCGTCGCCCAAGGAAGAAGTCCATGAAAGATTTTTGTCCATGTTTTCAAGTACCGAGGGAAATTGGGTCAGGGCCTTCACGCTTGGGTCCCAGGATTGCTTATCGACTTCAGCCCCCAACTGTTCACCTTTTAGTTCGGAGTGGCTTTGCATCCAGCGATCCGCTTCGACAATTTCAGTCGGATAAGTAGAAGCCGCCAGGACTTGCGCAACGAGAGCGTCCGGGTACAAGGCGATCGGAGCAACTAATTGTTGCAGCTCTTGAGGAGACAATTGCGCGGCGGGGCTTGGCGTTTGTTCACTGGCTTGCTCACTGGGCTGGGTCGCGGGAATGAAGGAGGCAGCCCTCATCGTCGATTGCACCAGGAAAAAGGATACAAGTACGGCCAGTATCCGCATTGCGAGCCTGGACGGCCTCCGATTCATGGCAAAACCTCCATCACTGATTTGAAAGCGATTCGTTCGTTTCAATTCCATTCAAGCTTCTTCACTTCTTTGGTGAGCCTGGAGGAAATTGTTTGAACATTTTCTCCACGTCATTGTCGAGATTCTTGATGTTTTTGTTTGAATTTTTGGAGAGCGTGTCGCTTGAGCTGCCCCTCCAAATCAACTGCTTTGTCGATGAGTCGAAAAGGTCGATAACCAAAGTTCCTACCCTGTATGTTTCCGTGCTAGTGGTCGATTCTCCTATCCCACCTCCAAAACCTCTCCATCCCCAACCACCGCCAATTCCATCGTAAAATGTATTCAGGGTTTGCTTGTCATGTGCAATCTCCATTGCGACGATGGAAACATTGCCGCCTGAACTCACCTGAGTCCAGCCCTTGGCTGTCAAGTCAGAATTGACGGCATTTTTGATTCGGTCGGCATCCAAGGGATCTTTTGTCTTAACCTGCTCCCATGAGTAGGTTTTGTATCGCCCGAAATTTACATTGCGATCGTAGTCGGTCTTCACGTCACCCGCCGATGACTTGCTCGCAAATATCAGGATCATTGCCATCAAAACGAATATGCATTTTTGAATTTTCATCGTTCCTCCTTTTTGAAATTCCGGCAAAAAACTCCCCCGGGGGAACACTCGACCGCATGCGTTTGTCGTTCCAGCGAGTGCTAGCCTTTCTGCCCGCGATGGTGTCCTGCCACGTGAGTTTGCGCTTCCGCGGTCTCTTGACTGACCATCTTTTCGTACCGTGATTCGAGGACCCTACTGCCATTGGGATTTGCTTCGTCAAATAACTTCGCAAGGAAATAGCGCTTCCCGTATTTGTCAAAAATTAATTCGGTCTTGGGTGGAGCAGAGTTGACCTCAGCGTCGCGGATTTCAAACAGGGCGGAAGTAGAACCATCCGCGCTGCTGATTTCCATGGTTGTTTGATCGGTATTATCGAGCGGGTGAATGATGTACTTGCCTGCTGGAAGTTTGGCATTGCCTGCATGAAATTGAAACGGAATGGTGACTTCGATTTCTCCGACGATCTGAGCGTGCGCATTCCTCGGTGAAATCGTAAGCATGAACACGACTGCAAAAAACAACAGCAACAAACTTACTAAATTGCGCGTTGTCGTCGTCCTGTTGCGACGCGAATGTATCCAGTCAATTTCTTTTTCGAACATGATGAATTCTCCTCATTCAAATTTGTCGCCAAAGGCCCGTATGTCGTGAGCGACTCACATACTGAACATGCAACATGCCTGCCAAACATGCCTTGCGTGTAAGTGACGGATATAAAGGGCTAACCGCGATTCTTTGCCAAGGAAAGAATTCCAATCCCTCATACACGATGTCCAACAGACTGACATTTAAATTGACAGGGCTTCGCATTCTCCAGCGCCGTTCGTTGCAAAGCGATGTAGCAGGTCGATCGGAATTGGATCGTTCACCCGGAATGGAAAGAATCGCGAAAATTAAAACGAATCTACAATGTAGATCTTGAGGCAAGGAACAGTTGCGGCCACGGGCGGAAGGAAGAAACGGAAGTGGGCGAACTAAACGAGGAATATTAATCGAGGCAGGGGTTTCTTAGGCGATCTCAATCCAGGGGTAGGTCCGTCCCCATCTCATGCTCACTTTGTTGCGTGTGGAGTGCATCCTGATTGGAACGCGATATTCCCAGTTTTTGCATGCGGAAGTAGAGCGTGGATCGCTTCATTCCTAGACGCGCTGCAGCGCCGTTAGGGCCGGCGACAACCCACTTGGTGTGCACAAGGGTCTTGATAATATGCTCGCGTTCAGCTTCTTCCAGCGTAACAGCTCCCATTGATTCGGCTACTGGGGAGTGCTTCAGTTCCTCAAGAGGAGCGCGAAGCTCGTTTCCGATGCTCATGATTACGCTTCGCTCAATAAAATTCTGCAATTCGCGGACATTCCCGGGCCACGAATAGGAAATGAGCACAGCCATCGTTGCCTGAGGAACCCCTTCGATTTGTTTACCCATTCTCCGGCTGTAAACTTCCACAAAATGCGAAACTAATGCCGGGATATCCTCGCGTCGCGACCGCAATGGCGGCAACTGTATGGGGAAAACGTTCAAGCGGTAGTAGAGATCGCTGCGAAACTCCTTCTGCTTCACCATGCTCCCCAAATCCCGATTCGTCGCGGCCACGAGGCGAACGTCCACCTGGTGACTTCGCGCGCTTCCCAGCCGCTCGAATTCCTGTTCCTGTAGAACTCGGAGCAATTTTGGCTGTAACGACGATGGAATATCGCCGACCTCATCCAGGAATAATGTTCCTTTGTCGGCAAGTTCGAAACGCCCAATTTTTTGCGCGATCGCTCCTGTGAAAGCGCCTTTCTCATGCCCAAAAAGTTCGCTTTCCAGAAGATCGAGCGGGATAGCTGCACAATTTACCCTGATAAACTGACGGCCGCAGCGAGAACTGATGTTGTGAATGGCCCGTGCGATCAACTCCTTGCCGGTTCCGGTTTCCCCCAGAATCAAAACGGTGGAATTAGTTGGGGCCACTAATTCGACATGGTCGAAAACATATTCAAGCGCCGGACTGTTTCCTACAACTTGTTCGAATCTTCGCGGATTACGGTCCTCATCGCTGGATCTCGGTCTTTCAAAAGCCTCCGCACGAACCGCCATTGGCACCTCCAGCGAATATTGGGACGTTGCTCGGGCTCAGGATTCAATTTTCGAAAGCCGCGCGCACACTTTGGAGAAGTATTTCTTCATCGAGCGGCTTGGAAAGAAACTCCACCGCACCCGCTCTCAACGCCTGTATTCGCATCTTCGCATCTCCATGGGCCGTTATGAAGATGATCGGTATTCTGCACCGCTCAGCGTTCAGTTGAGACTGGAGTTCCAGACCTGACATTCCAGGCATACGGATATCCACAATCAAGCAGGAAGTTTGGCGCTGCAGTCCCGATTTTAGAAATTCTTCGGCCGAAGCAAACGCTCGCGCCGGAAACCCGACGGCTTTCAGCAAGCCGTCCAAAGCGCTGCGCATCGAGTCATCGTCATCGACAATTGCCACTAATTTGGTCCCATTTTCATTATTCATGGCAGAAAAATTACGACGGTGCGCAAAGTAGCGCAATCATACCTTGGTATAAAGCGCTAATACCGTCCCGAAAGGCGAATCGCCGGCGTTATTCGGAAATTGAGAACGCTATTTGGAGAAAAATTATTCGGCGAATAGGGACTGTCAAGCGGCAACCACGCCGCCACATGCGGCAGCAACCTACTTCTTGCTGGGTAGAAGCTGTTCCAATTTTCCCGCCATTCTCACCAGCTCCGCCAACGATTCGGCCTTCATCTTTCGCATCACGTGCCCGCGGTGGATCTTCACGGTGATTTCGCTTGTCCCGAGCTCTGCTGCTATTTGCTTATTGAGTTTTCCCGAAACCACCAGGGCCATGACCTCCCGCTCTCGTTTGGTCAGCGATTCGTAGCAGTTTCGCAATTCGGCAGCATCGTTTTGCTGCTGGCGCAATGCCCTGTCGCGTTCCAAAGCCGTGTAAATCGCATCCAGCAAATCCTCGTCCCGAAAGGGCTTTGTCAGAAACTCGATCGCGCCGGATTTCATGGCCTTCACCGTCATTGGGATATCTCCGTGCCCGGTGATGAAAATAATAGGTATGCGAACGCCTGAGTCCGTCAGCCGGCGCTGAAAGTCCAGGCCACTCAGGCCGGGGAGTCTTACGTCCAGAACGAGGCAACTCGGCGCGTCCGGTCGCTTGCTTCGCAAGAACTCTTGCGCCGTTCCGAAGGTTTCCGAACCCAATCCCACCGACTTTAGCAGGCCTTGAATTGCTGCACGCACACCGGCATCGTCATCAATGACAAAAACCAATGGAGCGCCAGGCGGACTCATTCATGTGCCTCAGCTCTGCTGGGTATGGTGAAACAAAAACTTGAGCCGCGCGGATAATTGTTGCCAGCCCATAAGCAGCCGCCGTGCGATTCGACAATCGTGCGGCAGATCCGAAGTCCCATGCCGATGCCGTGAGGTTTAGTAGTGAAGAATGCGTTGAAGATCTGACCCTCCTGATGGGGGGGAAGCCCCATTCCAGTGTCGATGATAGTTACCAGAATGTGCTCGTTTTCTGTCGGCTGCGTCTTGATGACGATCTCACCTTTAGCATTCGAATCCTTCATCGCCTCAATACTGTTCACGATAAGGTTCATCACCAGCTGCTGCAGTTCCACGCGATCTCCCATAACTTTAGAAAGATCCGCTGCAAGTTCCGTGCGGAATGAAATATGATGGTGGGTGGCTTCACCGTGCAAAAGCACGATCATCCCTCGAATGACATCGTTTACATCAACCAACTCACGCTCCGGAGTGCTCTTTTTGAAGACAAGGTGAATTCGCCTGACGATTTCCGCTGCGCGCGTTCCGTCTTTCACGATCCTCATGGCGGCCGCGCACGCCTCCTCCAGATTAGGTTGATGGCGCGTAAGCCATCGCAGGCAGGTATTGGCATTGGTAATGGCAGCGGCAATCGGTTGATTCACTTCGTGAGCCAGAGAGGCAGTTAACTCCCCCATGGTGGTGACGCGATTGACGTGTGCAAGCTCCGCCCGTGCCTGGCGCAAGGCCTCTTCGCCCCTTTTGCGTTCGGTGATCTCGATGACGGTACCGACAAATTCAACAAAGTCGCCGGAGGGACTCAGAACAGGATGGCCGATGGAGTGAATATCTCTGACCTCACCGCTGGGATCAACGATGCGATAATCCACCTCGAACTCCACTTTTTCACGTTGCGCGGTCTCAACGCTTTCTCTGAACCTGGCTTGATCATCCGGGTGAATGCGTTGAAAAAAAGTTTCGAATTGCGGTTGTTCGCCGTTCGCATTGAGTCCCAGGACGCGGCAGCATTCTTCCGACATGTACCTGATCATGCCCTTATCAGGTATCGATGCCCAACTGCCCGTATGACTGAGCCTCTGCGCTTCCGCCAAATATGCCTGGCTTTGCCGCAGAGCGTCTTCCGCAAGTTTGCGTTGAATCGCGACACCGGCAAGGTGGGTTATTTGGGTGATGATTTCCTGTTCATGCAGGCTGGGACTGCGGGGCTCTCGATAATACATAGCAAAAGTTCCAATCACTTTGCCTTCGGCCGAAAAAATGGGTGTAGACCAACAGGCCCGCAGCGAGTGGGCAAGGGCCAGGTCGCGATAATTGGCCCACAAAGGATCGCTGGCAATGTCGGAGACAATGATTTGTTTACCGTGGTAGGCAGCGGTTCCGCACGAACCCGCCGCAGACCCAATGAAACCTCCGTTAATGGCATCCGTAAATGCTTTCGGCAGGCTGGGTGCTCCGCCGTGCCGCAGTTGCTTACCATTTGAATCCAGCAACAGGATCGATGCGATAACATCGTCGGCCTGCTCTTCCACGAACATGCACAGGTTATCGAGTACCCGTACCAGCGAGTCACCGCCTGCCACCATTTCGAGAAGGCGTTTCTCTCCAGCGAGCAAGGCTTCGGTCCGCCTGCGTTCGGTGACGTCCATTATGGATCCAACAAACTCAATGCTTTCCGATTCGTTACTTAAGGCATGAGCTGCAACATGGACATGTTTGACGCACCCATCCGGCATCACCAGGCGATATTCATGATAAAAATCCTTCCCGTCCTGCGAAGCGCGTTCGATAGTCTGTTTCACTTGTGACGTGTCATCCGGGTGAACTCGATGGAGAATAAGTTCTACGGTGGGTTTCGTTAATCGGTCGTATTCGAATATTCGAAAGGATTCGTCCGACCAGATGATCTCGCCTGTGGCGACCTTCCAGCCGAAGCTCCCAGTATCACTGAGCCTTTGAGCTTCCGCCAGGTATGCCTGGCTTCGCCGGAGCTCAAGTTGGGTCATTTTTCTTTCAGAGTTCTCCGCACGCAACTCTTTGTTGGTTCTCTCCAGTTGCTGGACATTTATGCTCAGGTCGTCCCGCGCCCGCCTGAGCGATTCCGTGGTGATCCTTTGCGAGGAGGTCAGGAAACAAATTACAAGCGCTGACACGACGAAGATGATGAGACGCGGCTGTTGGCTCGGAGCTAAATAAAATGAATGGGGAGGGGTGAGGAAAAAATAATCGAATGACAGAGCAGAGAGCGTAACAGAGAGCAAACCCTGACTGAAACCGCCGAACCAGGCGCTGAGAATGATGGCGCAGAAAAACACGGACGCGAAGGCTTCAGAATGCAGGAAATTCCACAACAACCATGCGACGGTGACCGCTGAGGCAACCGAAACGAGGGTGACCGTGTACTTTAGGCCAGAAGGCGGGCTGCTCCACCAACTCGGTTTAGACATCGGCATATCCTGTTTCTTCGTATGACAGCGTAGCTGGGAGCCAGAACTGAACAAAACGATTGAGCCGAACGGCTATGTTTTTTCAGCTCCGACCCGACCGCCGCGCAAATCAACTGTGCAACGGCTAATAGACAATCAGATGCCCATCCACTGACGCCCGGTGTCAAAAATTGTTTGAAAGATGCCGTCCGCATGTTTTCCGGGCAAGCTCGAGAGAACAGTTCCAGGAATTACGGAATATTGGCAGACAGACCAGCCGGTCAAAAGTATGACGGATTGGACAGGGGGATACTTAACAGTATGAACGTCGTTGCAATGTTCAAGAGAAAGATCCAAAGAGTGTGCAAGAGAGATGGAAACGGCAGCAAAACCGTCCCGGCTAACCGCAGACAGGTTGGCGTTCAGCGATGAAAGGTTCTGCCGCACCCTGGCTTACCTCACTGTGGTAGTTACTGCTTCTTTTTGTTATCACGTTTGGACAAGCAAGACAACCCGGCCCTGCCTCCCCACCGTCTCTCGGCGCGCTACACAACTTGTCTCGTCAGATACATCCAGCACCGGAATTCGACGTCCAATTCAGGCGTTCCTTGATCGGAGACCAGCAAGTAGCTCATCCGGGCGATTAGACGGATGCCAACACTTCGACAGATTTATAGTGCAACCAACTTGCCAAAACATTGGCCAGGCAACTTAATCCCTTATTTTCCCTGCCAATCAACACCCGTTTTTCGAAATTTGTCTATGGCACGGATATTGCATTGTTCGATGCGAGTACGCCTAAGGAAGAAGCGGGGAGGAAAAGAGCCATGGGAGCGTTTCGGTCAAACACAATAAATAAAATTTCAGACCGTGAACTGGTGGAAGCAGCAAAGTGTGGAGATGCGGGAGCTTTCGGCCAATTGGTGTCTCGCTATGAACGAAAAGCGCTTTCCGTGGCGCAGCGCATTGTCAACAACCGCGAGGATGCGGAAGATATTGCTCAGGAAAGCTTTCACAAAGCATATCGTCACATTGGCTCCTTCAAAGAAAAATCACTTTTCTCCACATGGCTCACCCGCATCGTCATGAATGAAGCTTTCATGTTGCTTCGCTGGCGAAAGAGAAATTGCGAAGTTTCGAACGAAAGCAGAGATGATGACTCGAAATTTATCGAGGCAACGTTCATTGACCAGAGTCCTAGCCCGGAGCAGTCTTGCTGGCACCTGGAACGGACGAAATTCCTGAATGAGGCAATTAACAGTTTGAGCCCAAAGATGAGAAAAGCGATTTGGCTGTATGACATCGAAGAGCATACGGTCAACGAAACGGCCCAGATTCTGGGAACATCAATTGAAGCTGTAAAATCGCGCATCTATCATGGCCATGAAAAGTTGCGAGGAAGAATGAATCCCGGCAACGCATTCGGAATTTTTGCTCCAAGCGCGAATGAAGCGGTCTGTCAATAGCATGCGGCATGGTTCGTGTTACGAGAGAAGTCTCTACCGCAATTTTCAGATTCCAGGCAGAAGAGGTCATGCCGCATCCAAACGATACAATCTTCTGGAAATAGACTGGTTTGGAACGAGTCGTCCCGGCCCAAATTCCGGACACATGGTCCTCCTTCCCCTGAATATTGCAACCCATACCTACTACATCAGCGGCACCACGACCAGGCCCACCGGTTTACGGATTGGAGGTCTGAATAGATGGACTCGTGTCTAAATGCTGACAACTATTCAATTGGTTGGACTCCTTCCAGGTGAGTCACACGGTTGAATTCTACAAGATTCTTTTAATCGCGCCTATTTTCAACTAATTCGTGAAAAATTCAGCCGCCAGTGACTATGGTATTCCGCCTGCATTTTGAATGATGTGAGAGAAAAATGAGTCGGAGCTGTCTCCATGCCAGCAGCAGGCGACGGATTAAATACTGCTCTCGAAATCCAAACCCCGAAGCGGCGGGTATCTGTGCGAATTGATTGATGCCGTCCAGTTGCGCCGGACGGCAGTTTGGAGAGCCTTATGATGTGGATCGTTCGACTTGCGTTGCAGCGACCCTACACCTTCGTGGTGATGTCCATACTGATCGTGATTATGGGGGTCCTGGCAATCCTGCGCACGCCCACCGACATCTTCCCAAACATCAACATTCCGGTGGTCAGCATTATCTGGAATTATAACGGGCTAGTGCCTGACGACATGGCGGACCGCATCGTCAGCGTTACAGAACGAGCTCTCACGACAACCGTCGATAACATTGAACATATTGAGTCGCAGTCGCTCTATGGTATCGCCGTCGTCAAAGTGTTCCTCCAACCACAAGCAAACATTGAACAAGGCATCGCACAGATTACGGCGATATCTCAGACTCAGCTCAGGCAATTGCCTGCAGGAACGACGCCGCCCCTCATTCTTGCCTATAGCGCGTCGAGCGTCCCCGTCTTGCAATTGGCACTTTCAGGACACAATCTTTCGGAGCAAGAGCTAAACGACTATGGCCTGAACTTCATTCGGACGCAGATCATTACGGTGCCTGGCGCTTCTGTTCCGTACCCCTACGGCGGAAAACAACGCCAGGTGCAAGTGGACCTTAATACCACAGCATTGCAGTCAAAGGGTCTGTCCGCGCTCGACGTCGTGAATGCAATCACTTTGCAAAATTTGATCCTGCCTACCGGGACATCAAAAATTGGCTCCAGAGAATACGACGTCTCCATCCCAAATGCAGCGCCGCAAACGATTACGGACTTGAATCGCATTCCGATCAAATCAATCGGCGGCACTACGATTTACATCAAGGATGTAGCCTGGGTGCGCGACGGATTTCCTCCGCAAACCAATATCGTCCGGGTGAATGGGCAGAGATCGGTACTTCTGACAATTCAAAAGGCAGGCGATGCATCGACATTGAACGTGATCGCAGGAGTTAAGTCAATCCTCCCTCGCATTCAGCTGACGGTTCCGCCAGCCCTCGTGATAAGCCCCCTGGCGGATCAATCCATATTTGTCAAAGGCGCGATCAGCGGCGTGGTTCGCGAGACTCTCATTGCCGCCTGCCTCACGGCTTTCATGATTCTCACTTTCCTGGGCAGTTGGCGAAGCACAATCATCATCGCGACCTCCATTCCACTGGCGATTCTCACTTCGATTATCGTATTCAGCGCAATCGGTGAAACGATCAACATCATGACGCTCGGCGGACTCGCCCTGGCGGTTGGAATTTTGGTGGACGATGCCACGGTCGAGGTCGAAAACATTAATCGAAATCATGAGGCAGAGCCGGACAAGGACATGTCCGACGTGGTCCTTGAGAGCGCCGCGCAAATTGCGACACCCGCCTTCGTGGCAACACTTTCGATCTGCATTGTGTTTGCTCCGATGTTCTTGCTGTCCGGTGTGGCGCGTTACCTCTTTGTGCCGCTCGCTGAGGCGGTCGTTTTCGCCATGCTCGCATCATATTTCCTTTCCCGGACGATTGTTCCAACGATGGCGAAATATCTTCTTCGCGGCGAAAAAAAGGAAGAGAAAGGTTCCGGCCCCAGCCGGAATCCTCTGGTGCGATTTCAAAAAGGTTTTGAGGCAGGCTTCGAGAGATTCCGCGTGACGTATCGCGGTCTGCTGGATGCCAGCCTGCATCACAGGGCCACATTCCTGATCGTTTTCTTTGCATTCTGTCTTGGTTCGCTGGCAATTCTGATCCCGTGGCTTGGCCGCGACTTTTTCCCCAACGTAGACGCCGGCGTTTTCAAACTCCATATGCGGGCGCCCACGGGAATGCGCATCGAGGATACGGCTGACCTTTGTGACCTGGTGGAGCAATCGATTCGCCAGGATATTCCGGCGTCTGAAGTTCACAACATCATCGACAATATCGGTTTGCCCTACAGCGGCATCAACCTTTCGTACAGTAATTCGGCTCCTGTGGGGACTTCAGACGCAGACATTCTCGTAACTCTAAACACCGATCACCATCCAACCGAAGACTATATTCATAAACTTCGTCTGAATCTTCCCAAAGAGTTTCCAGGGGTGACGTTCGCTTTCTTACCGGCAGACATGGTCGGTCAGATCCTGAATTTCGGATTGCCGGCTCCTGTAGATGTACAGATTGTGGGCAACGATATGGACGGGAACCGGCTGTATGCGGATTCACTCCTAGAAAAACTGAGATCCGTTACGGGAACTGCTGACTTGAGAATTCAACAGCCATTTGATGAACCCTACCTGCGCTTCCGGGTCGAACGGACGAAAGCGGAAGAGCTTGGCTTTACTGCCCATGACATTGCGCAGAATCTGCTGGTTTCGCTTAGCGGCAGCTTCCAGACTTCACCCACTTTTTGGGTGGATCCCAAAAACCATGTCAGTTACCAAATTGCCACTCAAACACCTCAATACCGCGCGGACACGCTTCAATCGGTGGAGAACATTCCAATCACAGGTACGGATCCCACGACTCCGCCATCGCTCATGGAAAGTTTGGTTTCTATGCAACGAGGAACGGGCATGGCAGTGGTCTCCCATTACAACATCGAACCGGTGATTGATATTTTTGGATCGGTCACTGGCCGTGACCTGGGTGGCGTGGCAGTCGATATGAACAAGATTATTGATGCCACAAAACAACAACTTCCACGCGGTTCTCGAGTCGTCGTTCGCGGGCAGGTTCAAACCATGCGGGAATCTTATGTCGGCTTGCTGAGTGGTTTGGCGTTCTCCATCGTGCTCGTCTATCTGCTGATCGTGGTGAACTTTCAATCCTGGCTCGACCCTTTCATCATGATTTCCGCGCTTCCCGCAGCGCTCGCGGGAATTGCCTGGTTCCTGTTCATAACGCACACGACTTTGAGCGTCCCGGCCTTGATGGGCGCCATCATGTGCATGGGCGTGGCCACGTCAAACAGCATTTTGGTGGTGAGCTTTGCCACGGAACAAATGGAAGCAGGGAGCGATTCTCTGAGCGCCGCATTGGAAGCGGGCTTTACGCGCTTCCGTCCCGTGTTGATGACCGCGCTGGCAATGATCATTGGCATGGTGCCAATGGCTTTGGGACTTGGGGATGGCGGTGAACAGAATGCCCCACTGGGCCGGGCGGTTATTGGCGGGTTGATTTTCGCAACGGTCTCGACGCTCTTTTTTGTTCCGGCATTTTTCAGTTTGCTTCAGCAATCCAACCGGAATTTGGCCAAGAAATAGTATCAACCGTAAGACCTTATGGAGCTGCTATGTCGCCCAAAGATGAGGATAAAAAAACAATTGGCGGTCAATCAGAGCCATTGATTGAAATGCACGAAGCGAAGCACTCTGGTAAAAGCTGGCTCGTCCTACTGATCGCGCTCATCGTGGTCGGGGCGCTGATTGGTTCAGGGATCTGGTCACGCGTGAAAGCCAACGCGAAGTTGCGCACCGAGACATCGCAAGTCGCCCTCACCGCCGTATCCGTTGTGCTTCCAAAACAAACAACTCCCGCGCAGGAAATCATTCTTCCCGGTAACGTGCAACCGTTCATTACTTCGCCCATTTATTCGCGCACAAACGGATACCTGAAAAAGTGGTATTTCGACATCGGAGCGCGTGTCAAGCAGGGGGAATTGCTTGCGGTGATCGAAACACCGGAAGTCGATCAACAACTCGAGCAATCGCTCAGCAACCTCGATACAGCGAAAGCAAATCTCGCACTGGCCGAGATCACCAAGACCCGATACCAGGGTTTACTCAAGTCTAACGCAGTTTCTCAACAGGATGTCGACAATGCCGTCGGCAACTTCAACGCCAACACGGCGATTGTCGAAGCCGCTCAAGCGAACGTGAAGCAGTTGCAGGCGCTGCAATCTTTTGAAA
>Ga0210401_10004651_pt1 | contig 14327 bp, 21 predicted proteins | sample IncBWH32MmetaG_FD_150866 | JGI IMG/M metagenome (GOLD analysis project Ga0210401, IMG submission 150866) | Forest soil microbial communities from Barre Woods Harvard Forest LTER site, Petersham, Massachusetts, United States - Inc-BW-H-32-M | ecosystem: Environmental > Terrestrial > Soil >... | reverse complement strand
ACGCACGTCTCCGTTCGTCAGCCGTGAAACAATCGTTGACCCAGCTGGAACACCCAGCGACGTATTTTCATTTCGAAGTGGCGCGCCCGGAGAGAGTCGAACTCCCGACCTTTTGGTTCGTAGCCAATTACAGGCAGTGACAGGGACACAAGCAAACCAAGAAGGCCCAATAGAATCAACGAAACCATTCCGCCACGTTGTACCGTTTTGGGCGGTTTCGGCTGGGGTTTTCGGACAGTTTTCGGACAGCGACTATTTTTTCTTTCCCCTTGTGTACGGAAGGCAATAAGCACTGAGGACGGCCACCGCCAGTCCTTGCGCTACTTCGGGCGTTACATTAAAGTTCACGCTGCTGTGACTCCAGAAGCCCAACCAGAGCGTAAGTGGTTTTCAGATAGTCTAATAATTGCGACCGTCCCTCCTCTAGTATATTTGCTGACGCTTGCTCATGTCATCGGATACGCATCTTATTTCGAGATTCCGATTCCGTTTATAAGTGTTACCTGGGCCTTCGCACTTATCGTCTGCATAATCCTGATTGTCGTTTTCGTTCTGGCTTACGTATTCGTGTTTTTATTGACGCTTTTGCTGCCGCGTCCCAAACAAATCTCGGAATACGTTCTTGCTCTCGTATATGTTCCGCCCGCCTTGATCTTGGTCTTGATGCTTCTACATCGGCCGGATGTGCACTGGAATCGTCCCTTTTTCATCGGCGGAATGGTCTTTAGCGCGATTCTCGATGTTTGTCTCTATGTCCAGGCCAGACGCGAGAAGGAAAGGGTGAAAAGATTTCTCAATCAGTTATATTATGGCGATGAACCCGTCGGTCCTCGATTTCATCGTACGCTGCTCGTTGGTACTTTGTTGTTATGGGTTATTGCTGGGTCCGCAACGTCCGCCTTCTTTGGCAGGCTCGAGGCGCGATATAGCAAAGAATATTACATCCTACAGGGCACCGAGGAGACGGTTGTATTGCTCCTCACTCAAGACATGATTCTTAGTGCGCCGTTTGACCGAACTACACGAACAGTGAAGAGAACTTTGATCCTTACAAAGACTTCGGATCGCGCGTCGATAGTTTTCCGCATGGAAACAGTTGGCCCACTCCATCTGGAGCCACGCCGAGCGCCATAAGCCGGTCGCTGCCATGCGCCAATGCTTCGTGTGTCATCCCGAATTCGCCCCCATTTGAAAAACTAAACGTTTATGGTATAATCGGGTTCTATGAAATTCACTTCCACGAGGCGAACTATGTAAAACCGCTTCGGCGGAAGTGTGTCCACGCGGGCCAAAAACCGATTTATCAAGTTGTCAAATGGCGTCCCTAATAAGGACGCCCTTTTTATTTTCGGAACACAAAAAGGAGAAACAAAAATGCGAAAAGCAAGACGCGAAAAGTGCAACAAGTGTGGTGAGCGTGTGGCGAAGGGCCGCATGCGCATACACATGCTCTCTCATACAGAAATGGCGGAAATGTTTGCAGAGTTGCGGGCGGCTGGATTTTCCCCCAGCGTAGCGGGGCGAATCGTTACAGAAAAACTCATCGACCAATCCGTACAGCGGCACGAGAAAGCCGAACGCAAATCGCCCTACAAGCGCGGTCCTATGACCGTTCCGCAGATACTTAACAGAGCAAACGCGGCGGCGGAAAATGCGCAAGCGCGGGCGAAGGCGGGCGCATCGGAACCATTGACCGAAGAAAACACGGAACCACTGACAGAGGAAAACACGCAACCGCTGACGAACTAGCAGCGAACGGGGCGGGCTCACAACCCGCCCCTATTTTTCGGAACACAAAAAGGAGAAGTGAAAAATGATGGAACGCCCTATCCGACAGAAGTGCTCACAGCGCAAATGCTCTGCGCTCACTACCGCTCGATTCTTGAGGATTCGTCTCTGGCGGAACAGGGCATTCCAATCACAGACGAAGAAACGGGAGATATCGTGGACGTTGCTATTCCCGTCGGCGGCAAGTGGAAAAGCGGTTATTTAGAAATTCCGCTCGCCGACAAAGCCGCCGAGCGAATCATTGAGTACATGCAAGACATCGCTGGATTTGAGAATGCGCGGTTAGAAGGCGGCGGGCACGTCGCATGGGGCGAGCCCATTCCTGGCACGGGCGAAGACCTAAGCGAAGAAATGATTATCACTCGCGGGCGTCTGTTCGGATACCGCGAGGATGCCATCCGCAAAGCGGTCAAAGCAAGCAAACACAGAAATGGTTTTGCGCGGATGTTTCGGAGAATGGCAGAAGACAGCAAACGCGAAGTCCGCCAATTCCAAAAAGGCGAAAAATAAAATTCCGCCCTTCATTTTTGAAACCACCAAATGCTCTCGCACAGTTCCGGCTCGCCGAGTAATTCCAGCACAGCGATTTCAACGTCACTGCCCGTTGTACCGTTTCGCACCGTTTTGCACCCTGTTTTCGGACAGTTTTCGGATAGAACATGCCAAGGTATTTCTTGATTGACCGCGCGGGCGTGGAAGGCGTAAATATGTTCCAGTAACAATTAGATTGCAGTGCAACACCCACGGAACAGGAGCCGCGCCGTACAGGCCTTGTTTGCGTGGGATTTTTTTTAGGAGAGTGAACCATGAAGCGAAATGAGATTTGGACTTCCATTATTGGCCGGGAAGGAGCGCGCTGTTCTCACTGCGGCGACGTTCCGAAGGTCGGCAGTCGGCTGAATGGTTATGAAGTCAGGCTGGTGGTTCCGCAGGGGCACAACCCAAACCAGTTCTTAGCGATGCTGGCCGGATAAACTGATTGCACACAGCGGCACCGGACGGAGCGACACGGCACCGTCCGGAAGCCCCGACCGGAACAAAACCGGAACACGGGGCAAGCATGAACTTAAAGCACAGGAAAGCCGCGACTCCTAACGACAGTTCAACGGTAAATCCTTCCGAAAAGTACTTCGAAGGTGAATACGAATACACGGTTTTGGGACAACCGGTTCGGCGTGCGGTTCAATATCAAGACTTAGGCGTTAGCGATGCGAAATGAGGACGCTAGAACTCTATGATGTTTCAAGCCTATTGTCTCGACGTTACGATAAAGAAGTTGTCAATATGCAAGACAGTAGCGATACATCGCCCCGTAGATAGTAAACTTTCTAATAGCGGTACCAGTATGGCACTCCGCGTGCACCGGCAGCCGTAACGGGCCAGGAAGGGCACCAAAGCGGCAAATCTTTGGCTATTTCAGGAAGTATCTGAGGGTGAATGATGAAACTTAGGACTGTAGCGATTCTGTTTGTATTGGCGGCACTCGTGCCAATCGCACGCGCTGACGGGGGTGCCGAGTCAACCATCTATACGTTCACTGGCGGGCCGCTGAGTGGCTGCAACTGTAACCTCACGGGAGAAGTCACGGTGGCTGGGCCTCCCCAGCAACTTCCCACCATAGTCACCGAGGCTATTGAACTCGTGCCGACGTCATTCTCGTTCTCCGTGGACGGCTTCACACTGAATCAAGACAACACGCTGATGAACACTCCAACGAACAATATTAATTTCGACTTATCTCTCGGCCGGGACGCTTGGGTAATAAACCTACAACAAAACAGCAATCCGCAATTCTTTATTTTCTCGAATTGCATCGCTGGCTGCTCAGACGATTCGACAACGTTTGCTGGATTTAGACAGGTAACGGCCAACGGCGAATCCCAAATTCTTATCGGCGTCAGCGACGGGCTTCACGGGAACGGGTCATGGTCCGTGAGAGTGCCCGAGCCGGGGACGCTGCTGCTGCTGGGAACTGGATTCCTCGGACTCGGGTTCAGAAAACGGGCCGCCTGAATCTTCATTCTTTCAGCGCATCGGCGACCGCTTGCGCGAGTTCGTTGCGGATTTGCTCGCGCGATTCGTTCAACGTGTCGGACATAAACGGTTTGGCTGGAATGGGCGGGTGAGTGACAAATTGGGCGAAGGCTTTTTCTTTAACCGAGGTTTGAAATGCTAACACCCGCGCTTTGCTCGCCATGATTCGATACGCGCCTTCGTGTCCGAGTGTGTGAATCATGGCATAGGAATGCGACGGGCCTTTGCCTGCTGAAACGGTTCCGAGAATCGTACGACCATCGGTCGTCGTCGTCGCTCGCACGCTGGAACGCAGGACTCCCGATTTGACGCCGAGTACTTCGCCGCTTAACTTCGCTTTGACTTTCGTTTCCAGCATGTAGGTCAGGCTTTGCACTTTTTGAAAAAGGACTTCATGCAAGCGCGAAGCCTTCGCTTGCAACTCTTCGCGCCAGCCGTCCAGTTTGGAGCTACTGAAATCAAAACGCAGCCTTGAACTCATAACGCCTCACTTTTTTGCAGCGGTTCGAATCCTACAACCGGCTCACGGTGCGCCCGCAGCGCGGCTTTCACGTTTTCCGAACTGCGTAGCGCGAACGCATAGAGTTTCATCACGAAATTGTCCTGCGGGTCTTGTCTTCGTGAATTCAACCGGGCGGCGTGGAGGACAAGTCAACACCGCCCGCTTTGCGCCCGGCTCAGCGCGTTGTGACCGGCGCAAAACCGTTGAAACTTATTCTTCGACCCTGACCAAATGTTCGAATTGAATCGGCACTTCCGGCCTTGCTGGGATTTCCCGCTGTCCTGCACGCGGTACCGCCGTAATTCCCGGACGATTCGGAATGACTGCGTGAACGTTCGTCGGTATCACGGTGTTTTCGAGTGCCGCGATGCGCTTGACCAAATCGTCGGACGCGCCCTTACTGAATTCGTCGCCGGTCGCTTTCGAGCACTCTTCCATCGCGGCTTTGTGGTACGTCGCACCGGCTGCGAACACATCGGATATTTTCTGCAACGTGCCCCAGATTCCGTCCTCATCATCGTCTTTCAGTTGACTCTTGCTTGCCTTCGCCATGCCCGCCAATTTCCCAACACATTTCGAAACGGTGTTGCACTGTTCCATCGCGCTTTTGTGGAAGCCTTTCAAATGGTCACTCACGCGTCCCATGGTTTCCTCCGTTTTTCTCCAATTGAGATCTCGAAGCCCGAGATTACTGAGCGGCCGCGATCTGCGCGATCATGGCGGCACGCTCTTCGTCACGCATGCGGGTGACGATTTCGATGGCTTCGTTCATCTCATCGTCATGACCTGCAAACACACGGCGAATGGTCGCAATCGCTTTCACAAATCCTTGCCCACTCGGCTTCCTCAATCCAGGGATGATCGTCGGCGTTTTGTAGAGTTCGAAGTCGTGTTCGTCCACGTCGCTTTGTGGGACGCTCATATCCAAGATCAGATTCGGGCGCTGGTCCGACTTTCTCAGCGCCGCACGAACCGCGCCGTCGTGCTTCAACTGTTCAAATGGGTTCGGAAGTTCGTCCACATCTACCGATTTGTCCAAATCCATGTTGTCGCCCCAGACGATTTGTCGCAGGGTGCTGATTGGTAATTCACTCATGACGCTGCCTCCCCTGTGGCTTTCAATCTTTAATTCGCTCGCCATTGTCCCACTTGTGCTGCTGTGCTTCTGACCGCATCCAATCCCACACTTGATTGCGTTCCTTGAGAACTCGATACGCATCGTCGCGCTGCTGAATTAGCATTGCGCGTCGCTGACGAAGAGTCTCATCCTCGAACAGCAACTTCGCGCTTTCGTGAAAATCGTTGAGAGCCCGAACACAGCCGTAGTAGGCGCGAGCCGCTTGGAGCGCGGCAACTCTCGCATCATTCAGGCGGCTAGCAATTGTTTGCTCACCAATTTTTATGGCCACGGTTGCACCCGTTCACCGGCCACGTGCACGGCTTCATTCGTGGAAAGTTTGAGTTTGAGGTCCGACCACGCTTTCAATTTCGCATCACGAACCACGGGCGTGATTCTCACGCCGTGCAATTTCGGTCAACTGCGGATCCATCGTGAGTTGCTGAAACACACAATCGCCCACGCGTTTAAATCCCTGCGGGTTTCCGTGTGTCGCGTAGTAACGACGCACCGCCGTCCAGCAATCAATCCATTTGCGATTGGCTTCGAGGTATTCAGCGTGAACTTCGGCGACAAGATCGGCAGGCGTAGGGGTGGGTGCTGCTACATCTTCGGTACGTTTGGTCCAGCAGTGGAACACCCGCGCCTCCGCCAAAGGCCACTTTCGCAGGCCTTGGGAAGTCGGCGGTTTCTCCTTGCGTTGAAGCCTAGACGAAAAATCGCAAGTTTGGAAGGGCAAAGCAGGCAACGGGCGAATTTCTTGGGTGGTGGGTCAGTTTCCGGTTACGGCGTTAGGACGTAGCCGCCCTCTACGAATGGGATTCATCGGCGGGAATGGTTGTTTTCCCTCGTTCTATCCATATTCCGACAGCAAAGAAGCAAAACAAAGACCCGACAAGGTAAGCATTCCCTGCAAGTATCTTGCGGTGCTGTTCCAACGTTAGGTACACGATGCTGCCATGCTCGTTGAGAGGATAGATGATGCCGCGTTCCTCATCTAGTTTCTTCGGACAACTTTTTTGATAGTGATTGGTGAGCCATGGCAATAGAGTCACATTTGGCAAGATTAATAGTCCGAGAATTACCCGTACGAGGGGCGTCGCCCTTGGGCGGTGGGTCCGCATAAAGTGTGCATTGCTCCTTGATCGATTTGAAATAACGCTCTTATCTTTGTTAGTCCAAGGAAATCCTGCAGTGCGTTCTTTGCAGGCTGCGAACGCTGCACGGCGTTGGTCGGAAGCAATGCGGTCCCAGTGTCGCTGTAGTCCGAACCAAGCCACGCCTTCAATGACAACAACTCCGGCAACTGTTGCCTTTTCGTCCTAATGGGTTCACCGCGTCAGTATCCGAATGATGCGACACCTGTGCAAGCAATTGTCGATAACTGGCATTTACACCTACGAACGGGAGAGCCTGCCTTGGTCAACGCCCGATTAAGTAATCGGAAATCACTTGAATCCACATGGACGATTAATGCGTTTACCGGGACTTGAGACTTGATTTGGGGCCTGCGTTTGACCGGATAAAAAAGAAAGTTGCGAGTGCTCCGAAGCACAGCATGGCTAGTGCAATGAGCGAGGCCGATGAGAAGGCGGGCGCACTGGCGCGATATTTCCAAGCTAGGCCCGCGAAGGCAAGCCCGAAGCATCCTGACGTAAAAAAGATGGCCTTCTGTGCCTGGGGCACATATTCCGGCTTAGCGACTACGGAAAGGGCTAGAAGTGCAGCAAAGGCACAAAGCAGAGATGTACCTGCGAGTATCACCGACACCGGTCTCGGCCATAGCAGCGAAAACGCTGCTGCCAGTCCCACGGATACGAGTATGAGCGCGGAAGAAGGAACCAGTTTCCTAGAGACATTAGACACGTCGAGCCTCGTTCGTGGTCGGTGAGTAAAGTATGAATCACGCTCAGCGTTGAGCAATCTTTGTCGCTGAAAGCGCTTCTCGGCCAGGTCCCGGTTAGTTACCGGTAACTTGAATCCACTTGGACGGTTTCGGCGTTTATCAAGCACAAGCCGATTAGGTGGTGATAATCCTCTTCGCACCACCTAGGCCATCCACAGTCGTGGCGTAAAGTACCGCATCAACCTTCATTTCCCGTTTATAACTGTTCTCCAACCCGTTTTGCGTCATCGAGCGCTCGCCAAGCATCTTCAAGGCGCGAAGCGGGAACTTGAATCTCGACATATCGTCCTTGACGCGCCAGATATCGCTCCGACAAGTGGACTGGAATGCCCCTGCTGGCGAGAACACCTGGAATGATGGATTCATCGACCCCGAAGGGCAAAGTCATGAAGACGACGAGTTCTTCTTGGTTAGACATGTTGGCCTCTGGACACAGAATGATAAATACCCTTCGCACCACCAACCCTAATCCCCGTTCCGGACGGCTCTTGCCGCAGAGGAATCGGAAAATACAGTGTGAAGGGTCTTGAGGATGCGATTCAGTTCCGGTTGCGTGAGTCCAATGTCATCTCTGGTAGTCCCACAGAAGATCTCAAGATAGTGGCCATTCATGTCAAAAACTTCCAGATCGATGCTTTTCGATTTTCGAGGATCACCGACTTGGAACCCGCGTTTGTCAGGCAATTGGAACGAAAACGCGCCTGTTTGGAGACTCGCAGGAAGGGCAATTGCCTTCATCGTCAGTAGTGTTACGCCACGGACAGCATCCGGGCGCGGTCCAAATGCCCGAATGGTGGAGGGCGACGTGTTCAACAGCGCAGAATACTGATCATACGGTGAACGGTTCACGAGGTTGCCAAAAATGAGTCGCAGATTCTGCATATGCGACGATTGGTCCTGCACAAACTCGCTGAGAAGGCCGTCCTGATTCGTCGGTGCAATGAGTACCAGACTCTGCCCCGAATCAAACTTTAGCTCCACGATGCCGCCTGACCCCTTCTGGGACTTCCTCGTCTTGAAGCTCGCATTCCATGGAACCTCGAACGAATAGTCCAAATACGACAGCACCGTCCCTGACGCATCAGATACGGAGTAGTCGGTCAGCGGCTGCGCTGTCACCTTCACCGCTGGAACCCTGTTTGCCTCCCATCTAGCCGCAAAGAAAATGCCAATCGGGAGTCCAAGAAGGTTGAGCAAAGCATTCAGGGTAACCAGAAGTGCTGCCACACGCCCGAACGCACATACGAGTCGCCGCCATATTGATACTCGTTCCCAGGCTGTGACGCGAATGAGCGATCTCATTCGTCATATTCTGACAGCGTCACAATAACCTCACAACGTAACCGACGCGTTCCGTTGTTTACCCCGTTATCTGTCCGTCAGTACAGGCTTAATTCGACATGCTCGACCCCAAGTGGACGTGTAGTCGCGTAACTGGAAACTGACCCGACCATGAAAATCTAGGTACCGACAGCCTATCCGGCGGGCTGTGCTATCATCCGCCCATGCCCACGAAGCAATGCAGCGTTTGCAGTGGCCCGCCTGAAATCTTAACCGCCGTCAACTCCATGCTGAAACAGAAACTCAGCATGAAGAAAATCGCGGCGGCCAGCGGCATCAGCAAAGCGAGTATCGGCAGGCATTCGCTCAAATGCTGCAATCGCAAAATCGCCGAAACTTTCAAATCCATGAAGCAAATGCGCCCGATTATTTCTTGGCCTGATGGCCGCGCGCACATTCAATTCCGCGATACGCTGCTCACACCCGCCCAAGTCAATTCGTTGTGCATGAGCGGCGATTTTTGCGTTTGGGAAGTCCGCTATTCCCCACTCTCCGACGAAGCCGCGCAAAACATCGCGAACCTAGAAGCCCGCCAGCAAGAAATCCGCGACCGACTCGCCGCGCCCGCCGCTGTGCCCGAATTGCTGTCCCACCGTGAGACAGCAAATGAACCCGCCGAAGAAATCGTTTTCACTCGCGAACCTGAACCAGAAGAAATTCCCCCACAACGAAAACCCCAGTCGGGCGCAGACGCCATGCGCTCGCTTTTGTCCGACGTCAAAAACATGATTACTCGCCGCCGCTGCGGATAGAAACCCTTGGGGCAACTTTTCTCCCAAGGGTATAATCCGTTTGTGAAGCCTAAAGCGTGGTTTGAATCTCATCAAATCGAACGCACGTACATGGTCACTCTGGTTGACGGGACGGAGAAGACCCATGTCGGGACGCGCCCTCGAACAGACTGCTGATGGGGATAGCATCATCTGGAGCGAGGGACTTCTCGTCGTCGGATACAAACGGTCTGAATACAAGGACATTTCGCTAAAACCCGACTGACACAATTTCGGTTCCTGTTTTCGCGAGGTTATTTCGCCGCTGCTGCGGTTATTGACTACAAAAAACAGATTCCCTGCGCCGTCTCCCCGCAACTCTGCGTCCCGAGACATCTCGAATTTGGCTCGCGCCTATCCTCCGTCAAATCAATACCGTCTCGAAAATTCTCGCGTGCTCGATTGGGCTTTTCGGATGGTCGCTTTCCAAAAGTTATGAGGCGGGGCGCGGTGGTCACCTAGAACGGGCGATAATCGGCTGCAATGCCTTCGGACACTATTCGGACAGTGTTTCTAACCGCTTGATTCCATTGCCAGTTGCAAGCCGAAATGGGCAGGCTTTTGATTTGCAACCAAACGTTCTATTCGTGTTTCCTTCGCGTACCTGCGCGCGTACGGTTACTCTGCGGTTATATAGGCCTGCCTTCGCAATAGGAAGCCCGTAGCGCGACGCGGCGATGGTGTGCGGGCACAAAGGTCTCGGCTGCGGGCGCGTGCGGGGTCTTTTTCTATCCCTTGGCGCATTTGTTGGCGTCGGTCGAATGGCGCAAGCGAACAGAATTTGACGTGAAGTTTACAGCGGGGGAGATTAGCGAACGCGAGTTGGCACCACGGACAAAATAGCGGCGGTTGCATTGCACCACAGTAGGGCATGCCCTGAAATGGTGCACTCGGTTTTGCAACCCACTGGGTTTTGCGATAACCCAATGGGTTTTTTTGCGCGGTTTTGCTAAATTTTAAAAACAAATGAACAAACCACACCCTAAGTGGTTTAGGTGTTGCTGTTGGTTATGTTTGTGTTCGCTTTGCGAACGCAAACGCTTTCGGCTTCAGGCTTCGGGCGCAAAGAGACTAACCGTATCGGTGTCTCTAAGCATGACGCCCCCGGAACAGGAACGGTATGCGTGTCACTTCTCCCGCGAAGTCGGTTTGACGGTTTGAGAACAAAAACCGCTGGTCCGCTTTTTTACGAAACGCTTCGCGCCGTGCAGCCGGAATAAAATCGGCTGTCTCAATTCGCGCCTTCCGTGCTTGCGTTGGTATCTTTTCAGGGATATTGCCGCAACGCGCGAATCAAAACTTGTGAAACGGCTAACCCGCTTCGGTGCGCAGACTGGTAGCAACGTGGGATTCTTTATGGGAGAGTCCGCCGAATTGACCTGAACTACGCACGGACGGATTTATAGCGCAACGCGGAAAGCGGCGCAAGAATCTACTTAGTAGTTAATTACTTTATACCGTAAACGTTTACGCGGCGAGTTCAAATAAACTTTGTGTGTAAACGTTGACTTGACAGGCGCGGCGGGTTCCTGATAGTTTGGGCGCGGTCCACTGGTTCCTGACTGCGCACACTTTCTTGAAACCAGAACAAGGGCGTCGCCAATCGGGCGCGACGCCCTTATTTTTTTGTGCCCGTCAGTTGGTAGTCGGCTACTTTGAATTTTGGAGCGGTAGAGACCTGCTGACCCCTCTGGGAACCCTACGAGCGGCGGAGGGCGGAAAGAGCGACGTAGGTGAGACCCCCACTATTTATCCTGTTCTTCGCCATTGCCTGCGGAATGGCCGTGGCTGTCGTCTGCGCACTCTGTGCTACGCAACCGAGAAGGGTTGCCACCTATATGCGGGACAAATACTTGAGAAGTCCGAAATGGCTGAGGAATTGGCCATTCGCAAGCATGGTTGTGAAGGATTGGTACCCAATTTATCTCCGCGTGGTAGGAATTGGCGGCTTCGTGTGCGCGGTCATATGGCTAGGTCTGGTCATTGAGCAATTTTCAAAGTAGCCCCACTCCCGCCAGTTTGACAACTTCACAATAAACGTTTAGGGTGTCCACTACGAACGTGCCGTTACTGGCTCTGTGCTGCCCTTCCTGCCGTTCGACTTCCAAGAATGTTGGAGTGTCGAACTGTGCGCAGAGAACTGGAAACGGTTTTACTTCTCGCTAGGAATTTACCCGCCGCTGATCTGCCGGAATTTCTCGGACAATTAGAAACCATCCGCGTGACCGCGCTGGCGCGGATCACTACGCCCACGCCCGCTGCGAAGCCCGATGAACTCTTGAGTGTCGAACAGACCGCGCAACGGCTGCACTGTTCGCCTGATTATTTGTATCGGCACCATGCGCGGCTTCCCTTCGCGCGACGCGTCGGTCGCAAACTCCTGTTTTCATCCGTGGGCCTCGATGCGTATTTGAAAAAGACCCGGTGAAAAAAGGGACGAAGCGACGAAGCAGAGAAGAGATCGAAGCACTCCGCGCTGCGATTCTTCAAATTGTCGAAGAGGATTCACCGTGGACCGTGCGCGGGATTTTCTACCAGTTATTGCGACGTCCCGAACTGTGTATCGCAAAAACCGAAGAGTGTTACGCGTCCACCGTTGGCTGGCAAATCCTGCACATGCGCTTGGAAGGCGTGCTTCCGTGGAACACTATCGCAGACAACTTGCGGAAGATGGAATGGCACAGGCACTATCACAACGCGAGAGAGAGAATCAGCGCATGGATGGACCAGGCACCAGAACCCAAAGTTTTCACCCGCGATATTTGGTTGAATCAGCCTAGACGGATTTTTTGCTTTCTCGAAAAAGATGCGCTCGCCGATGTGGTGCGCTCGGTCGTGAGCGAGTTACATGTCCCGCTGGCAGTGACGCGTGGATTCCCTTCCGTTACTTTCTTGCACGAAATCGCTGAGAAAATCGCCGCCGATGGTCGCCCGCACATCATTTATCAACTCGGAGATCACGATCCCAGCGGCGTCAGCATTCTTGGGAATATTGAAGACCGCTTGCGGCAGTTCGCGCCAAAAGTGGATTTCACTTTTCATCGTTTAGCAGTGACGCCTGCACAAATCAAATCCCTGCACTTGCCGACACGACCGACAAAAGGCAGCGACACGCGCCGCAAGGCGTTCAAGGGTGAATCCGTCGAGGTTGATACGATACCGCCCGCCGTGCTGCGCGAATTGCTTCGTGCTGCGATTCTCAGTCAGCGGGACGCTGCGCGCTACGCACAATGTCTGCGGGCGCAAGCGCGGGACAGGCGCGAACTGGCAACCTTTCGGGCGCGCGTCGCTGACGTACTTCCAGAAACGACCGCTTGACACTCCCTATAGTTAGCGGTAACCTATGGTTAGCGTTAACTACGGAGAAAGGGATACTAGATGGCACCGAAGAAAGAGTTAACCGTTAGCGAAATGGGACGCAAGGGCGGACTGGCACGGGCCAAAAATCTGACGAAAGAACAAATCGCAGAAATCGGGCGCAAGGGAGCAATGAAACGTTGGGCGAAGAAATCGCCCACAAGGGGAAAGTAAAATGCGAGGCGATGGACGTTTACTACCACGCGGTCAAGTTTTTTGGGCATGCTTCATGGTCAACGGGAAGGAAGTCAGAGAGTCAACCCATGAAACCGACGAAACGAAGGCGCAAAAGTATCTAGACGAACGTGTACGGGCGTCCAAGAATGACGCGGACGGGCTCGCGCCGTTCATACCCGCGAAGGCGGCGCGGCGGTCGTGCAAGGAACTCCTAGAGGCAGTCAAGACAAACCTAGAGTCACGCGGCCAGTTGTCCGCGCCGAATGCCAGCAACCTGAAAGCGACAATCGAATATTTCGGCGACGTGCAAGCCCGCGCGCTCACCGCGAAGCAGGTAGAAGAGTACAAGATTACGCGGCAAGCGAAGGGCGACGCGAAAGCGACAATCAACAGACGGCTGCAATTTTTGCGCCGCGCGTTCAATCTGGCGCACAAAGACGGTTTGATTGCCCGCGTGCCCCGCATCGAATTGCTCGACGAATCCGACAACGTGCGCGAAGGATTTTTTGAGGAAAAAGACTTCTACGCGGTCCACGGCCACCTGCCCGAATATCTGAAACCGTTCGCCGAATTTTTCTATCTGACTGGCATGCGCCCAAAGGAAATCAAAAGTTTGCGCTGGGCGCAAGTCAAAGATGACGTGATTACTCTGCGGAAGGCGGACACCAAAACCAAAAAGAAGGCGCGGCAGATACCGATGCGTTCGCCGAAACTGGCGGCGATCTTGGCGACGTGTCGCGCGGCGCGTTCGTTCCAAAATCCCGATAACACCATAGGTACCAGTGAGTTTCTTTTTCATCGCGGCGGGCGGCAGATTGGCGACACGCGCAAATCATGGGCGAGCGCATGCAAGGCCGCGAAAGTGTCCGCGTTGCTCTATGACTGCCGCCGTACTGCGATCCGAAACTTGGACCGCGCGGGCGTCAGCCGCGACGTGGTGAAGCGAATCTCGGGGCACGAAACGGACCAGATGTACACCCGCTACAACATTACGAGCACGGAAGACGTGGCCGCAGCCTTCGCCAAGGTGGAAGGCGGCGCGGCGGTCGCACAGTAAAAAAACTTTTCGGCCAAAACGGGGCGGCGAGCAAATCGCCGCCCTTTTTGCGTCCGAAAACTTTCCGGACATTTCGAGTTTTCGGCGGCTTTTCGGACAGTTTTCGGACAGTTGCACCATTTTGGGGCAAATGTCGCCGCCGACGATATTTGAAACCCCTGATTTTATTGGGAAAAGTGGCGCGCCCGGAGAGAGTCGAACTCCCGACCTTTTGGTTCGTAGCCAAACGCTCTATCCAGCTGAGCTACGGGCGCGCCGATACTACGCGCGGAGTCCAA
>Ga0210401_10004649_pt1 | contig 14329 bp, 10 predicted proteins | sample IncBWH32MmetaG_FD_150866 | JGI IMG/M metagenome (GOLD analysis project Ga0210401, IMG submission 150866) | Forest soil microbial communities from Barre Woods Harvard Forest LTER site, Petersham, Massachusetts, United States - Inc-BW-H-32-M | ecosystem: Environmental > Terrestrial > Soil >... | reverse complement strand
CCCGGGCCCGGCGGCCGCCCTCGTCGAAGCCGGCCGCGATCACGGTGACCCGGACCTCGTCGCCGAGCGCGTCGTCGATGACCGCGCCGAAGATGATGTTGGCTTCCGGTGCGGCCGAGTTGGAGACCAGCTGGGCCGCCTCGTTGATCTCGAACAGGCCGAGGTCAGACCCGCCCTGGATGGACAGCAGCACCCCGTGCGCGCCGTCGATGCTGGCTTCCAGCAGCGGGCTGGAGATGGCCATCTCGGCCGCGGCGACGCTGCGGTCATCACCGCGCGACGAGCCGATCCCCATCAGCGCCGAGCCAGCCCCGGACATCACCGATTTCACGTCGGCGAAGTCCAGGTTGATCAGCCCGGGCGTGGTGATCAAGTCGGTAATTCCCTGCACGCCGGAGAGCAGCACCTGGTCAGCGGCCTTAAATGCGTCCAGCACGCTGACGTGCCGGTCCGAGATGGACAGCAGCCGGTCGTTCGGGATAACGATCAGCGTGTCTACCTCGCTGCGCAGCCGCTCAATGCCCAGCTCGGCCTGGGATGCCCGGCGCTTCCCCTCGAAGCCGAACGGCCGGGTGACCACGCCAATGGTGAGCGCGCCCAGTGAGCGGGCCACATCGGCGACGATCGGCGCGCCGCCGGTGCCCGTCCCGCCACCCTCACCGGCAGTGACGAAGACCATGTCAGCCCCCTTGAGGACCTCCTCGATCTCCTCCCGGTGGTCTTCCGCGGCCTTGGCCCCGACTTCGGGGTTGGCCCCGGCGCCCAGGCCGCGGGTGAGCTCACGGCCGACGTCCAGTTTGACGTCGGCATCACTCATCAGGAGCGCCTGGGCGTCCGTGTTGATCGCGATGAACTCAACGCCCTTGAGCCCCTCTTCGATCATCCGGTTCACGGCGTTGACGCCGCCCCCACCGATACCGACGACCTTGATGACCGCCAAATAGTTCTGCGGTGCTGCCACGAGGAGGGCCCTTTCCGCTCGTTTACCTTCACTGACTTCCGGCTCACAGTTTTCGCAGCCGGAGAGAGCGCCCGCGGAGGGTGTCTTTCCTGGAAACCACCACCAAAACCAGCGTTTCAGCCGCCTGCCGAAATGCGCCCCCAATTGCTTCGGCCGGCCGCGTCACGCGATTTCCAGGGAGCCAACCCTCACTCTCAACTTGAGATTTACAGTTATGTCATCCTGGCGATTGATACGGACAGTAGGGTGGGCCGGGACCAGGGTCAACTAGACACGCGCGAGACGGGCCGACCGGTCGCAGCCCGGCTGCCCGCGTCCTGCCGCTGCTCATCCGCTGGTCACCGCGGTTCCGGGTGCGCTCACGTCGTACGACCGGGCGTGCGTGCGCATCAGCACGGCCAGTTCTTTCGCCTTCTCAGCCGGCCGGTCCGTGCCGCCCCACACGATGCTGACCCCGTTCCTGAGCCGCAGCGTCACCTCGATCGCGCTAGGCGCGCGCACCGACACCAGGGACTTAGCCAGGTAGCGGGGAAGTTCCCGGACGACCACCGCCGCCGCGTACACCGCCGGGTTGCCGCGCAGCGCGGACGGCTGGGCCGACCCACCGGGCAGCGCGAGGATGGGCGTGTCCAGCGGCTGCTCGGACACCGTTTCCACCACCACGCCGTGCTTGTCGACGAGGTCATACCCCTGGCCGCCGGGCACGGCCAGGGCTGGCACCCGCTCGGTGACCGAGATCAGCATCCGGTTCGGCCAGTCCCGGCTGACCTGTGCGGACTCGACCTGGCGGAGTCGCTCGACCCGGTGCGCCACCGCGGCTTCGTTCACCCGGATCAGCGGCAGCCCGGCCGGGATATCGGCCGCGCTGCGCACCTGGGCCGGGGTCACCAGGTGGGTGCCGGTCACCTCGACGCCACGGACCACGAACAACCGGGATTCGAGTAGCGCCCAGGCCACGCCGGCGACGATCGCGAGCACCATCAGCACGAAGAACGCGGCCCGCCACGGCTGGCGTCGCGGGCCAGGCGCGGCGGCGGCCGGCGGCTGGGTGCCAGTCCCAGCCACGCCAGCGGCCTGCCCGGTCATCCGGCCCGCCCGGCGGTCATCCGGCTGGCCCGCCGCGGGCGCGCAGCGCGGCGAGCACCGGCTCGCCGAGCGTGGTGACGTCGCCGGCGCCCATGGTCAGCACCAGGTCACCGGGCTTGGCCGTGGCCGCCACGGCCGCGGCCACCGTCGCCTTGTCCGGCAGGAACCGGGCCTGCCCGCCGGGCACCGCCGCGGCGACCAGCTCGCCGGTCACCCCGGGCACCGGATCTTCCCGGGCCGGGTAGACGTCCAGCACCAGGGCCTCGTCGGCCAGGCCCAGAGCGGCGCCCAGCTGGGTGGCGAAGATCCTGGTCCGGCTGAACAGGTGGGGCTGGAAAATGGCGATGACCCGGCCCCCCTCGGCGATGTCCCGGGCCGCGGTGAGATCGGCGGCCAGCTCGGTGGGGTGGTGTGCGTAGCTGTCCAGCACCCGGACGCCGTCGGCCTCGCCTTTAGGTTCCAGGCGGCGCCGCGCGCCCCGGTAGGCAGCCAGCCCGAGGGTCACCTCGTCGACCGGGAAGCCCAGCTCGGCACAGGTGGCCAGGACCGCCGCGGCGTTCAGCGCGTTGTGCCGCCCGGGCACGGCCAGCAGCACCTGGGCCGGTGGCGAGCTGGCCACGTCCGGGCCGGGCGCGTCCGGGCCCCCGGTGACCTGGAAGCCCACCGTCATGCCGCGCGGCGTGATGCCGGTGATCCGGTAGTCGGCGTCGGCCGCTTCGCCGTAGGTGCGCACCCGGATGGGCAGCTCACCGGCGGCATCGGCCAGGGCGCGCGCCCCCGGGTCATCGGCACAGGCCACCAGCAGCCCGCCGCGGGTGATCCGTCCGGCGAACGCCGCGAACGCGGCCTCGATCTCGGCCAGGCCCGGGTAGTTGTCCAGATGGTCCGCTTCGACGCCGGTGACGATGGCCGCCGCCGGGGCGAACATGAGGAACGAGCCGTCACTCTCGTCCGCCTCGGCCACGAACAGCTCGCCGCTGCCCTCGTCCGCGCCGCGGCCGGTCTCGGCCAGGATGCCGCCGATCACGTAGGACGGGTCCGCGCCACACTCGCGCAGCACCGTGGTCAGCATGGAGGTGGTGGTGGTCTTGCCGTGCGTGCCGGCCACCGCCACGGTCCGCTTGCCGAGCATGACCGAGGCCAGCGCGGCCGCCCGGTGCAGCACCCGGAGGCCCTGCTGCCGGGCCGCGACCAGCTCGGGGTTGTCCGGCCGGATCGCGGTGGACACCACCAGGGTGTCCGCGCCGGCCAGGTGCGCCGCGTCGTGCCCGACGTGTACTTGCGCGCCGGCCGCGGCCAGCTCATCGAGCAGCGCCGACCCGGCTGCGTCGGTGCCGGACACCCGGACGCCGCGGGCCAGCATGATGCGGGCGATGCCGGACATGCCCGCGCCGCCGATGCCGGTGAAGTGCACCCGGCCCAGCTGGTCGAGCGGAACCGGGTCTGTCGGAGTTACCAGGCCCATGCCGTCATCCTCATCTGCCGCATGGTCACGCCCGGCGCCGGCCCCGGCCGCCCGCCCGGCGGCTGCCTCCGCCCGGCGCCCGCGGGTCGTCATACCGCCCGCCCGGTGCCCCCGGGCCGTCATACTGCCCCGGCTCGTCGTACCGCCCGGGCTCGTCGTACCGCCCGGGATCGTCGTACCGCCCGGGCTCGTCGTACCGCCCGGGATCGTCGTACCCGCGCGGCTCGTCGTACCGCCCCGGGTCCTGATATCCCGGACCAGGCCGCCGCGGATCGTCATACTGCCCCGGCTGCTCGTACCCACCGGCCGGCCGCCCCGGGTCGGCAGACCGCCCGCCGGATGCCCGGCCCCCGCCATGACGCCCCCGCCCATCCCCGTGCTCCCCGCGGCCGGCCCGGCCCGGGCCGCCCGGGCCGCCAGGACCGCCACGGATCAGGCTCAGCACCTCAGCGGCCAGCCGCACGTCGGTGTCCCGGTGCCCGATCGCCGCGGCGGCCTGCGACATGGCCGCCACCAGCTGGGCGTCGGTCAGGATCGGCAGCAGGTCGGAGCGGATCCAGTCCGGGGTCAGCTCGGCGTCGGCCACGATCAGGCCGCCGCCAGCCGCCGCCACCGGCAGCGCGTTGAGCCGCTGCTCGCCGTTGCCGTGCGGCAGCGGCACATACACCGCGGGCAGCCCCACCGCGGTCAGCTCGGCGCAGGTCATCGCGCCGCTGCGGCAGATCGCGAAGTCGGCCGCGGCGTAGGCCAGGTCCATCCGGTCGAGGTACGGCAACGTGACGTACGGCGGCCCGGTGGGCGGCATCTGCACCTGGATGTCGCTGCGCGGCCCGAGGATGTGCAGCACCTGGAGGCCGGCCGCGCGGATCGCCTCGGCCGCGTCCAGCACCGCGTAGTTCAGCGTCCGGGCGCCCTGCGAGCCGCCGGTGACCAGCAGCACCGGCAGGTCGGGGCGGAGCCCGAAATGCGCCCGGGCCTTGTCGGCCAGCGCCAGCCGGTCCAGGCCGGCGATCTCCCGGCGCAACGGGATGCCCACGTAGCTGGCGTGCGGCAGCTTGGTGTCCGGCTGACCGGTGAACACGTGCCGGGTGAACCGGGCGCCGATCCGGTTGGCCAGCCCGGGCCGCGCGTTCGCCTCGTGCACCACGATCGGCACGTGCCGCCGCCGCGCGGCCAGGTAGGCCGGGGTGGCCACATACCCGCCGAAGCCGATCAGCACCTGGGCCCGGGCCTGCTCCAGCACCCGCCCGGCCGCCGCCACCGAGGCGTTCAGCCGCCCTGGCACGCCCATCAGCTCCGGAGTGATCTTGCGCGGCATTGGCACCGGCGGGATCAGCGCGAGCTCGTAGCCGCGCATCGGGACCAGCCGGGTCTCCAGGCCACGCTCAGTGCCCAGGCACACGATGCCGAGCTCTGGATCGGCCCGGCGCAGCGCATCCGCCACGGCCAGCGCAGGCTCGATATGACCGGCTGTGCCACCCCCCGCCAGTACGACGCTCATGGCCCGGACTCCTCCCTCACCGACGGCGCCCGGGCCCGGCTGGCGTTTTGCGCCGGCCGGCCAGGCCAAGCCAGCTTAGGACGCGCGGCCCGGCTCCGGGGCCTGCCTCGGTAAGGGCCTGGCTGGCGCCGGGCTCCCGCTTGGCGAAAGACATCAGCATGCCGAGCGCCACCATGGTCACCAGCAGGGAAGACAGCCCTTCGGAGACCAGCGGCAGCGGAACGCCGGTAATCGGCAGCAGCCCGATGACCGCGCAGATATTCACCAGCGCCTGGCCGACGATCCAGGCAGTGGCCCCGCCCGCGGCCAGCCGCATGAACGTGTCCTGCACCCGGCGGGCGATGCGCAGCCCGGCGTAGGCCAGCCCGGCGTACAGGAACGTCACGCAGAGGGTGCCGACCAGGCCGAGTTCCTCGCCCAGGATGGCGAAGATGAAGTCGGTCGTGGACTCGGGTACCCAGCCCCACTTTTCCCGGCTGGCGCCGAGCCCCACGCCGAACCAGCCGCCGGAGCCCACCGCCCACTTGCCCTGGATGGGCTGCTGGTTCTGGCCGACCGGGTTGCCGCTGGCATGAAAGAAACCGAGCAGCCGCTCTATCCGGTACGGCGCGACCACCACCATGGCCAGCAGGGCCAGGCCGATCAGCACCAGGATGCCGGCGAACACCCGGCCCGGCGTGCCGATGATCCACAACAGCGTGAGGAAGATGATCAGCAGCACGAACGTGGTGCCCAGGTCGTCGCCCAGCATGACCAGCATGGCCAGGAAGCCGACCCCGGGCAGCAGCGGGATGAGCAGCTGCCGCCAGTCGCCCAGCTGGTTCAGCTTCTCCTTGCGGGTCAGCAGATCCGCGCCCCAGAGCAGGAACGCGAACTTGGCCAGCTCGGACGGCTGGAACTGGAAGCCGGCGATCTGCAGCCAGCGGGCCGCCCCGCCGCTGCCCTGCGTCGGGGTCACGAACAGCACGACGACCAGCCCGAGCAGCGAGATGAACATCAGCGGGTAGGCGGCGGCGCGGTACCGGCCCGGCGAGGACCGCGCGGCCAGCCACAGGCAGGGCAGCCCGATCAGCACCCCGAGCAACTGGTGCTGCAGACCGGACCACGGTGAGCTGCCCGCCATCAGGTCGGCCGCGGACGAGGTGGACAGCACCATCACCAGGCCGAGCGCGACCAGCAGCGTGGTGATGCCGAGGACCAGGTAGAAGTCGGTGAGCGGACGGTCCAGAAAACCGAACCGGGCGGCCATCCGGTCCCGCGCCTGCCCGGTCCAGGACACCGGAGCGCGGGATGCGGCCGCGGCAGGCGCTACTTGGTCCATGATCCCAGTTTCGGACCTGGCCAGCCGCAAACCCCGGAACATCCAGCGCGTGTCGCAGTATTGGCCCCGGGGGACGACCCCCCGAACCCCCGTAAAGCCTATTTAGGCATCCATTCCACGTAGAAGATGCCGAGGCCGAGGGCGACGAACATGGCCGAGATCAGCCAGAATCTGATCACAATGGTGGTTTCCGCCCAGCCGGTCAGCTCGAAGTGATGCTGCAGCGGCGCCATCCGGAACACCCGTTTACCGGTCATCTTGAACGAGCCGACCTGGATGATCACCGACAGCGTGATGACCACGAACAGGCCGCCCAGGATGGCCAGCAGCAGCTGGGTCTTGGTGCACACGGCCAGCCCGGCCAGCACCCCGCCCAGGGCCAGCGACCCGGTGTCGCCCATGAAGATCCGGGCCGGCGGCGCGTTCCACCACAGGAACCCGAAGCAGGCGCCGAGCACCGACGCGGCCACCACCGCCAGGTCCAGCGGATCGCGCACGTCATAGCACTGCGGCGCGAGGTTGAGCGTGCAGTCGTTGCGCTCCTGCCAGATCCCGATCAGCACGTAGGCGGACAGCACCAGGCAGGTACAGCCGGCGGCCAGCCCGTCCAGCCCGTCGGTCAGGTTGACCGCGTTGGACACCCCGGAGATGAGCAGGATGATCCACAGCATGAACGCGGTGACGCCGAGCGACGGGCCGAAGTCGCGCAGGAAGGAGAGGTGCGCATCGGCTGGGGTCAGGTCGTACCCGTCGGCGAAGTGCTGCTGCACGACCAGCGCGGCGAACAGCGCGCCCACCACAGCCTGGCCGGCCAGCTTGGCCCCGCTGCGCAGGCCCAGACTGCGCTGCTTGTAGATCTTGATGAAGTCGTCCAGGAAGCCGACCACGCCCAGGCCCACCATCAGCAGCACGACCAGCACGCCGGACACGGACGGCCGCCCGCCGGTGAACAGGTTGCCGACCACGTAGCCCAGCACGGACGCGATCACGATCACCGTGCCACCCATGGTCGGGGTGCCGCGCTTGGTGGCGTGCCCGGCCGGGCCCTCCTCGCGGATCAGCTGGCCGTAGCCATGCCGCCGGAAGACCTTGATGGCCAGCGGCGTGCCGAACAGCGAGAGCAGCAGCGATACCCCGGCCGATAGCAGGATCGTCCTCACTGCGCAGTCCTCTCCGGAACCACGGGCTCCCCGGTCAGGGCGAGGGCAACCCGTTCCAGCCCGGCGCTGCGAGATGCCTTCACCAAGACGACGTCTCCCGGGGCCAAGTAGTTCTGCAACAGCTCCAGGGCTGCGTCCGCGTCGGCTGCGTGGATCAGCTCGCCGGCCCACCCGGGCTCCGCTTTAGCGCCGGTCAGCATGGGCGCGGCTTCGTCCCCGACCACGATAAGGCCGGCCAGCCCGGACCGCGCCGCGTACCCCCCGGCCTCCTCGTGCCGGGCCGCGGCGCCGGCGCCGAGCTCGCTCATCGGCCCGAGCACCGCGAACGCGCGCCGGCCACGGGCCAGCGCAGCCAGCGTGTCCAGCGCGGCCCGGACCGCCTCGGGGTTGGCGTTGTACGCGTCGTTCAGCACGGTGACCCCGTCCGCGCGGTCGGTCACCTCCATCCGCCACCGGCTGCGCGGCTCGGCCGCCGACAGCCGCTCAGCGATCTCGCCGGCCGGCATGCCCAGCTCGCTGGCCAGCGCGGCTGCCGCGAGGGCGTTCTGCACGTTGTGCACCCCAAAAAGCCGCATTTGAATGAACGCCGGTGCAGCGCCGGTGATGCTGAGCTGGAACCCCGGCCGTCCGCGCTCATCAAGCCGGACTTCGCCGGCCCGGACGTCGGCGCCGGCCGCCTGGCCGAACGTGACCACCCGCGCCTGGGTCCGCGCGGCCATGGCCATGACCCGCCGGTCGTCGGCGTTAAGCAGTGCGATGCCGCTGCTGGGGAGCGCCGCGGGCAGTTCTCCCTTGGCCTCAGCCACCGCCTCGATGCTGCCGAACTCCCCTTCGTGCGCATGCCCGACGCAGAGCACCACGCCGAGCCGGGGCGGGGCGATCCGGCACAGCTGGGCGATGTGCCCTGGGCCGCGCGCGGACAGCTCCAGCACCAGGTAGCGGGTGTCCGCGGTGGCGCGCAGCACGGTGAGCGGGTGGCCGATCTCGTTGTTCCACGAGGCCCGCGGGGCCACCGTCGGCCCGAGCGCCTCGATCAGCTGGGCGGCCAGGTCCTTGGTGGTGGTCTTGCCCGCCGACCCGGTGATCCCGGCGATCTCCAGCCGGGGCAGCCGGTCCACCACGGCGCGGGCCAGCAGGCCGAGGGCCGCCGCGACGTCGGGCACGATCAGCGCTGGGGCCTGGCACGGCCGGCTGGCCAGCACCGCGGTGGCCCCCGCGGCCACCGCCTGGGCGGCGAAGTCGTGCCCGTCGGCCCGGCTGCCGGGCAGCGCGGCGAACAGCGCCCCGGGTTCGGCGGCCCGTGAGTCCAGGGTCACCGGGCCGGTCACCATGGCCGCCGGGTCGGCCACCTGGTCCAGGCGCGCGCCGGTGATGCCGGCGATGTCGCTCAGCGAGAGCGGGATCACGCGTCCTCCTGCCTGCCCGGTGCCCGGTATCTGATCAGGCCCTGCTCGATCAGGCTCTGCTCGATGGGCGGCTCCCCCGGCCCGGCCCCGTCCGGAATAGCCCCGTCCCGAATAGCACTGGGCAGCCCGGCCAGTGCCGCGGCGGCCACCTCCCGGTCGTCGAACGGGATGACCGACCCGGCCACGTACTGGCCGCGCTCGTGCCCCTTGCCCGCCACCACGACGATGTCGCCCTTGCCCGCGCCCGTGATGGCCAGGCCGATGGCCGCGGCCCGGTCCGGCTCGATTATCAGCCGGCCGCGCTGCCCGGCGGGCACGGTGAGCACGCCCTGCAGCATCTCGGCCAGGATGGCCAGCGGGTCCTCCGAGCGCGGGTTGTCGCTGGTCAGAATGGCCAGGTCGGCCAGGCCCACGGCGGCCGCGCCCATCAGCGGGCGTTTGGCCCGGTCCCGGTCGCCGCCACAGCCGAGCACGATGCACAGCCGGCCCTCGGTCACCGGCCGGAGCGCGCGCAGCACCGCCTCGACCGCGCCAGGCTTGTGCGAGTAGTCCACCAGCACGGTGAAGTCCTGGCCGCGGTCCACCCGCTCCAGGCGGCCGGGCACCCCCGGGCAGGCGGCCACCCCAGCCACCGCGGCGGCCAGGCTGACCCCGGCCTCGACCAGCGCGACGATGGCGCCGAGCGCGTTGGCCACGTTGAACGGCCCGGGCAGCGCCACCGACGCGTCGGCGGACACGCCGCCGGGGCCGATCACCCGGAACGTGCTCCCGTCGGCACCGCTGCGCACGTCGGTGGCCCGCCAGTCGGCCGCGGCCCGGCCGTCGGCAGAAAACGTGGTCAGCGGGATCTGCGGCGCGGCGGCCAGCTTGCGGCCCCAGGCGTCGTCGATGTTCACCACGCCGATCCGGGCGTAGCCCGGAGTGAACAGGCTGGCCTTGGCCGCGAAGTAGTCCTCCATGCCGGCGTGGAAGTCCAGGTGGTCCTGGGACAGGTTGGTGAACACGGCCACCTCGTAGCTGGTGCCCGCGACCCGGCCCAGAGCCAGCGCGTGGCTGGACACCTCCATGGCGGCGGCGGTCACCTTGTGCCGCACCATCTCGGCCAGCAGCGCCTGCAGGTCGGTGGCCTCCGGGGTGGTGAGCAGGCTGGGCCGTACCTGGCCGGCCACCCGGGTCTGCACCCCGCCGGCCAGCCCGGTCAGGTGGCCGGCCATCCGCAGCCCGGACTCCAGCAGGAACGTGCTGGTCGACTTGCCGCTGGTGCCGGTGACCCCGATGAGCATCAGCCGGCTGGACGGGTCGCCGTACACCCAGGAGGCGACCTCGCCGAGCCGGGCCCGCGGGTCGGCCACCACGAACACGGGCAGCCCGCAGTGTGCGGCCAGGCTCTTGCCGTCCGGGTCGGTGAGCACGGCCACCGCGCCCGCGGCCGCGGCGTCATCGCAGAACGCCGCGCCGTGGTGCTGGCTGCCGGGCAGCGCGGCGTACAGGTCACCCGGCTGGACCCGGCGCGAGTCGTGCGTCACGCCGGACACGGTGACCGGACCACCCGGCCCGGCGAACGGGTCCGGCTCGGCCTGCCCGGTGGTCAGCCCGAGCAGCATGGCCAGCCCGGACAGCGGACGCGGCGGAACGTCGCGTGGAAGCAGAGCCGCAGGCACGCGCCGAGGTTACCTCTGATCACCGCGCCGTGAGCCTCACGTGGGGACGCTGGGCCCCGTCCGGCGGGATCTTCAGGGTGCGCAGCGCGAACTCCATCACCTTGTTGAACACCGGCCCCGCCACCTCGATGCCGAAGTAGCTGCCCTTGCGCGGGTTCTGCACGTTGACCGCGACGACCAGCTGTGGGTTGCTGGCCGGCGCGGCGCCGATGACGCTCGACCCGTACAGGCAGAGGCAGCCGCCCTTGGCCGGGTCGGCGATCTGCGCGGTGCCGGTCTTGGCCGCCACCGAGTAGCCGGGTATCTCCGCCCACGGCTCGCCGACCTGGGCGTCCACCCACGGCACTTGCTGCAGGATGTCCATCAGCTGGTGCGCGGTCTTGGCCTGGATGACCCGGTGCTGGGCGGGCTTCCGGGCCGGCACGTACTGGCCGCTGGTGTTGGTGCTGCCCGCCACGATGGTCGGGGTGACCCGGATCCCGCCGTTCGCGATCGTCGCGTAGACGCTGGCCATCTGCACCGCGGTGACCGCGACGCCCTGGCCGAACGCCATCGTGTACCGCGTGTCGCCGGACCACTGCGACGTCGGGGACAGCAGGCCGTTGCTGTCGGCGGGCATCTGCGGCAGGCTCGGCTGGCCGATGCCGAAGTTGCGGAAGTAGTCGTACTGGGTCTGCGGGCTGACGTGCTGCACCACCTGGACCATGCCCACGTTGCTGGAGTGCGCGATGATCCCGGCGATGGTCCACCGCTCGGTCGGGTGGTACTCGGCGTCGTGGAACGGGAAGCCGTCCACCACGATCTGGTCCGGGACCGTGTAGCCGCTCATCGGGGTCTGGCCGCCGTGCTCGAAGGCGGCCGCGGCGGTGATCACCTTGGCCGTGCTGCCCGGGTCGAACACGTCGCTCACCGGCAGGTCCGCGGTGTTGGCCAGGTTGTCCGGGTGCGCCGGATTGAACGACGGGGCCTGCGCCATGGCCAGGATCTGCCCGGTGCGCGGATCCATCACCACCACGGTGCAGTTGCTCGCGTTGGTCTCCTTGACCCGCTGCGCGCAGGCCTGTTCCGCCTGCCACTGCAGGCTGGCCAGGACGGTCAGCCGGACGTTGCGCCCCGGGACCACGGACCGGCTGGTCTGGCCAGCCACCGGGATGGGCTGGCCGTTGCTGCTGTTCTGCACCTCCTGGCTGCCGTCCCGGCCGGCCAGCAGCCCGTTGTACGACTGCTCGATGCCGGCCTGGCCGACCGGGTCACCCTTGACGTTGCTGGTGGTGAAGCCGACGATGTTGGCGGCCAGGCCCCCGTTCGGGTACACCCGGGTATAGGACGGCGTCAGCGCGACGCCGGGCAGGTTGAGCGCGGCGATGCGGGCCGCGGTGGCGGCCGGGACGCTCCGCTTGAGCGCCACGTAGTCCAGGGATGTCGGGTTCTGCAGCAGGGCCAGGATGGCCGCCGGGGTCATCCCGAGCGGCCCGGCCAGCGCGCTGGCCACTGAGCTGAGCGACCGCTTCGCCTCGATGATCATCGGCGGGTCGGCGTGCACCAGGTCGGTCTGCATGGTCATGGCCAGCGTGGTGCCGTCGGCCGTGCTGATCGACCCGCGCACGGCGGGCACGGTGACGGTATTCAGCCGGAACGCCTCGGCATGCGTGCTCAGCGACGGGCCCTCCATCGCCTGCAGCTGCACCAGCCTGCCACCCACCAGGGAGAACACGAACCCGATGCACAGCATGGTGACCCGGAGCCGGCGGGCCGGGTTGCCGCGGGCCAGTACGGCGCGGCGCTGTTTTCTTGCGCCTCCGGGCCGCTTATACCCGCCGACTTCCCTCCTCCCTCGTCGCTCGTTCCTCGCTCCTCGCTCGTCAGTCCAGTCGGCGGCGCGGCCCTTCGGCGCGGGCCGCCTCCTCTCCTCGCTCGTTCCTCGCTCGTCGGTCGGCGGCAGACCCCGTTGGCGCGGCGGGGTGCCCCGGGGCCGGCTGCCCGGTGGCGGCCGCCGGGCTGGTCCGGGCCGGGTCGCCCGGTCCGGCCCGCCGTCCCCGGGCGGGTGCCCGGGGCCGCCAGCCCGAGTTCGCCGGGTCGCGGCCGGGCGGCGAGGGCCAGCTGAGGCGGGCGGCCGGCCACCCGCCCGGGGCCCTGGCCGGCTGCCCGGCCCGTCCCCCTGGCCTCCCCTCACGGGACGTACCCGGGCACCGGCAGCACCCCTGCTTCGCGAGTTGGCTGGCCGATGATCCGCCCGGTGCGCAGGTTGAGGAACTTGGTCAGCGGTGGTGCCACCATGCCGAGCTGGCGCGCCCGGCGGGCGATCACCGACGGGGCGGAGTCCGCCGCCACCTGCTGCTGCAGGACCTGGACCTGCTGCTGCCGGGTGGTCTGGGCCTGCTGCAGCGAGCTGATCTGGTAAGAACCGGACGCCAGCACCGTGTTGATCACCAGCAGGCAGATCAGCCCACCGCCGAGCAACCCGAGCACAAACAGCATGAACGGTGTCCGCGCCGCCGCTGACCCAGCGGTCCGACCTGTCAGCCCAGCCGACTGCGTCAGCCCTGTGCGGCGGTGCAACGCCGGCTGGCCGGCGCTCGGCGCGGAGCGGCGATCGGGGGGTCCGGGGGGTCGCCCCCCCGGGGTGACACCGCCGCCGCGTCTCCGCTGGGGTGGGGCGGGGGCGGGCGGGGCGGATCGGGCTCGCACGGGCGCCGCGGATCGTCCCGGCGCTACCCGCGGCCGGGCCTTCGTCTTGGTGTCGGTGCGCACGCTCATTCCCTAACCCCCCAGTTACTGGTGCCCGTACTCATGCCGCTGCTCTGATCCGCTCGGCGGCTCTCAGCCGGGCTGGGGCGGCTCGCGGGTTGGCTGCCAGTTCCGCCTCGGTGGGCCGCTGCGCACCTCGGGTGAGCAGGCGGAACGTGGGCCGGGCCGAGTCCAGCGGGACCGGCAGCCCGGGCGGTGTCCGGTCCGCCGCGGCCTGGCCCAGCACGGTCTTGACCGCGCGGTCCTCCAGCGAGTGGTAGGCGAGCACTACGATGCGGCCGCCCACGGCCAGGCCGTCCAGGGCGGCCGGCAGCGCCGTGTGCAGCACGTCGAGTTCCCCGTTGACCTCGATGCGCAGCGCCTGGAACGTTCGCTTGGCCGGATTGCCCCCGGTCCGCCGGGCCGGCGCGGGAATGGAGTCGCGGACGATCTCAGCCAGCTGCCCGGTGGAGCGAAGTGGAGCGCGGGCTCGGGCCCGGACCACGGCGTCCGCGATCCGCCGCGCGAACCGCTCCTCCCCGTAGTCGCGGAGCACCCGGGCGAGCTGCCCAGCCGGGTAGGTATTGAGCACGTCGGCCGCGGTCAGCGGGTTGCTCTGGTCCATCCGCATGTCCAGCGGCGCGTCATAGGAGTAGGCGAAGCCACGGGCCGGATCGTCGAGTTGCGGGGAGGACACGCCCAGGTCGAACAGGATGCCCTGGACCTGCCGGTCGCCGCGGATCGACAGCAGCTCAGGGATCTGGTCGTAGCGGCCGTGCACCAGGGTCACCCGGTCGGCGTACGGGGCGAGCAGCCGCCGCGACTCCTCGATGGCCTGGGTGTCGGTGTCCACCCCGATCAGCGCCAGTCCGGGATGCGCGTCGAGCAGCGCCCGGGCGTGCCCGGCCCGGCCCAGGGTGGCGTCCACCAGGATCGCGCCACGCGGCTGCAGGGCCGGCTCGAACAGGGCGAGCACCTCCTCGACCATGACCGGCAGATGGCCGGCGGCCGGCTCGCCCATACGACCCCCTCTCGTCCCGC
>Ga0210401_10004648_pt1 | contig 14331 bp, 16 predicted proteins | sample IncBWH32MmetaG_FD_150866 | JGI IMG/M metagenome (GOLD analysis project Ga0210401, IMG submission 150866) | Forest soil microbial communities from Barre Woods Harvard Forest LTER site, Petersham, Massachusetts, United States - Inc-BW-H-32-M | ecosystem: Environmental > Terrestrial > Soil >... | reverse complement strand
CGCTCAAACTCAGCGAAAACACCGCACATCTGGAACATTGCGCGCCCAGAGGGCGTGGTCGTATCGATCGCCTGCTGGTGCAGATAGAGGTGGCAATTTAAAGCCTGCAATTCGTTCAGGAAGCCAACCAGATGCTGAAGGCTGCGGCCAAGCCGATCCACTGACCAGGCTGCAATCATGTTGATCTTGCGGGCAGTGGCATCCTTCAGCAGCTTGTCCAAGCCAGGGCGCTTTTCTCGCCCGTTAGAGCCGGAAATTCCGGCGTCCTCGTAAATGTCGACCACTTCCCAGCCTGAACCAGCAGCAACCGCCTCGAGCTCACGCCGCTGGTTCTCCGTCGTCTGCCCATCGGTCGAGACGCGGAGATAGATCCCCACACGTCGTTTCATTGTCGAAGCCTCCAAATTAGCCGAGGGGTATAGCACGTCGTCAATACAAAAAACAACTGTTTTTAGTATTGAATTCCGCGACCGGAATTGTTCAATCAAAGCCGTGATGCTGACTGCTCGTTTTAGGAGGGGTTTTCGGTATGGGCTAACAGGCTCACCTAAGCCCGTCCGCTCCGTCCAGTGCAAACTCGTGGGCCATGCAGCGCGTTTCGATATTTGTGCGGGTCCTTGGCGTGACACGGCACAAAACCGGTGCGTCAGCTTGCTTGAGCGCCATAATCGAACGCGGGTCACATCCCCTTGACGATATTCTCGGTCATCTTCTTGGCGTCGCCGAGCAGCATCATGGTGTTGTCGCGATAGAACAGCGGATTGTCGATACCGGCATAACCCGAGGCGAGCGAGCGCTTGACGAACATGACCGTGCCCGCCTTCCAGACCTGCAGCACCGGCATGCCGTAGATCGGCGACTTCGGATCTTCCTCGGCGGCAGGATTGGTGACGTCGTTGGCGCCGATCACGAAGGCAACGTCGGTTTGCGCGAATTCTGAGTTGATGTCCTCTAGTTCGAACACCTCGTCATAGGGCACGTTGGCCTCTGCCAGCAGCACGTTCATGTGGCCTGGCATGCGGCCGGCAACGGGATGGATGGCGTATTTGACTTCGACGTCTTCCTTCTTGAGCTGGTCGGCCATCTCCCGCAGCGCATGCTGCGCCTGCGCCACCGCCATGCCGTAGCCGGGCACGATGATGACCTTCTGGGCGTTCTTCATGATGAAGGCGGCGTCATCGGCCGAGCCGAGTTTGACCGGGCGCACTTCGCCGCCGGCACCAGCGCCCGCTGCCGCTGTCTCGCCGCCAAAGCCGCCGAGGATGACCGAGATGAAGGAGCGGTTCATCGCATGGCACATGATGTAGGACAGGATCGCGCCGCTTGATCCGACCAGCGCGCCGGTGATGATCAGCGCCGAATTGCCAAGCGTAAAGCCGATGCCGGCGGCGGCCCAGCCGGAATAGGAGTTCAGCATCGAGATCACGACCGGCATGTCGGCGCCGCCGATCGGAATGATCAGGAGCGCGCCGAGCACCAGTGCGATGATGGTGATCAGCCAGAAGTCGAGCGCGCTGCCCGACATCACGAGGCCGACGACGAACACGACCAGCGCTACCGTCAGCGCGATGTTGATGATGTGACGCCCCGGCAGGATGATCGGCGCGCCGCTCATGCGCCCCGACAGTTTCGCGAACGCGATCACTGAACCCGTAAACGTCAGCGCGCCGATGGCGACACCGAGCGACATTTCGATCAGGCTGGCGCCATGGATATGGCCGGGCGTGCCGATGTCGAAGGCTTCCGGCGCGTAGAACGCGCCGGCCGCGACCAGCACCGCCGCCATGCCGACCAGTGAATGGAACGCCGCGACCAGTTCCGGCATCGATGTCATCGGCACCCGCCGCGCGATCACGGCACCGATGCCGCCGCCGATCGCAACGCCCAGGATCACCAGAACCCAGGAGAGGTTGTCCGCCGGCGGATGGCTTGCGATCGTGGTGGCGATCGCGATCGCCATGCCGATCATGCCGAGGAAATTGCCCTGGCGGCTGGTGGCGGGGCTCGATAGTCCGCGCAGCGACAGGATGAACAGGACGCCGGCGACCAGATAAAGTACTGCGGCGAGATTGGCGTTCATCTGATGGCCCTTACTTCTTTTTCTTGTGGTACATCGCCAGCATGCGCTGGGTCACCAGAAAGCCGCCGAAAATATTGACCGAAGCGAAGATCAGCGCGATGAAACCAAAACCGCGCGCCCAGCCGCTGCCGCTCGAGATCATGGGAACGCCGACCGCGAGCAGCGCGCCGACCACGATCACCGAGGAGATCGCGTTGGTCACCGACATTAGCGGGGTATGCAGCGCGGGGGTCACCGACCACACCACGAAATAGCCGACGAACACCGCGAGCACGAAAATCGAGAGCCGGAACACGAAGGGATCGACGGCCTGCGCGATATGATGCATGGCGGCTCTCCCTTATGCCTTCGGCTGAAAATTCGGATGAATGACGGCGCCGTCTTTGGTCAGCGCGGTGGCCTTGACCAGTTCGTCATCCCAGTTCACCGCGAGCGCCTTGGTGGTCTTGTCCACCAGCGTCTCGATGAAGTTGAACAGGTTGCGCGCATACAGGCTCGACGCCGACGTAGCGACCCGGCCGGCGACATTGGTGTAGCCGACGATCTTGATACCATCGACGTCGGCGACCTCGCCAGGCTTGGCACCCTCGACATTGCCGCCGCGCTCGACGGCGAGATCGACCAGCACCGAGCCGGGCTTCATCGACTTCACCATCTCCGATGTGACGAGGCGCGGCGCGGGCCGGCCCGGGATCAGCGCCGTGGTAATGACGATGTCCTGCTTCTTGACGTGCTCGGCGGTCAGCGCCGCCTGCTTGGCCTGGTACTCTTTCGACATTTCCTTGGCGTAGCCGCCGGCGGTCTGGGCGTTCTTGAACTCTTCGTCCTCGACCGCAAGGAATTTAGCGCCGAGGCTCTCGACCTGCTCCTTGGTGGCGGGACGCACGTCGGTCGCGGTGACGACGGCGCCCAGCCGCCGCGCGGTCGCGATCGCCTGCAGGCCGGCGACGCCGACGCCCATCACGAAAACCTTGGCGGCCGGAATGGTGCCCGCCGCGGTCATCATCATCGGAAAGGCGCGGCCGAAGGCCTCTGCCCCTTCGATGACAGCGCGATAGCCGGCGAGATTCGCCTGGCTCGACAGCACGTCCATCGACTGGGCGCGGGTGATGCGCGGCATCAACTCCATCGCGAACGCCGACACGCCGGCGTCGGCCATCGCCTTTATCGCGGCCTCGTTGCCATAGGGATCCATGATGGCGATGACCAGCGCGCCGCGCTTGTAGCCGGAAAGCTCCGACGCTTCGGGCCGCTGAACCTTCATGACGATGTCGGCGTCCTTCACCGCATCCGCGCTGACGGTGGCGCCGACCGCGGTGAACTCCGAATCCGGCAGGCCGGATTTGATGCCCGCGCCCGGCTCCACGGCGATCCCTGCGCCTAACGCCCTAAACTTCTTGACGGTGTCGGGAGACACTGCGACCCGCGGCTCGGACGGATCGATTTCCTTGGCAACGGCGATCTTCATGACATATCCAGGTCAGTGATTTACGAACCGCAAACCCATCAATTAGGCGGCTCTATCACACCATATATTGCCCGCCATTGATCGACAGCGTCGAGCCGGTGATGGCGCCCGCTTCGTCGGCGGCAAGGAACACCACGGCGCGGGCGATTTCCTCGGGCTCGCCGAGGCGGTTGACCGGGATCAGCGGCAGGATGCTCTTCTCCAGCACTTCCTTCGGCACCGCCTGCACCATCTCGGTGTTGATGTAGCCCGGGCAGATCGCGTTCACCGTGATACCGCCCTTGGCATTCTCCAGCGCCAGCGCCTTGGTGAAGCCGATGTCGCCGGCCTTCGCGGCCGAATAATTGACCTGGCCGAACTGGCCCTTCTGGCCGTTGATCGAGGAGATGTTGATGACGCGGCCGAATTTGCGGGTCCGCATTCCCTCGATCACCTGGCGCGTCATGTTGAACAGCGAGCCGAGATTGGTGTTGATGACGGCGTTCCACTGATCCAGCGTCATCTTGTGGAACGCGCCGTCCTTGGTAATGCCGGCATTGTTGATCAGCACGTCGACCGGGCCGAGATCGGCCTCGACCTTCTTGACGCCCGCTGCGCAGGCATCGAACGAACTGACGTCCCACTTATAGACGGGGATGCCCGTCTCGGCCTTGAATTTTTCCGCTGCGGCGTCATTGCCGGCGTAGCTCGCCGCAACCTTGTAACCGGCGGCCTTCAGCGCCTTGCTGATCGCGGCCCCGATACCTCGCGTTCCTCCGGTCACTAATGCAACGCGTGCCATTTCGAATTCCTCCCTCAGTAATTTGTTTAGTCACGTGCAATGCACATAGCGATACCCATGCCGCCGCCGATGCACAGTGTGGCGAGGCCCTTCTTGGCATCGCGCTTCTGCATCTCGTGCAGCAGCGTTACCAGCACGCGGGCGCCGGAAGCACCGACCGGATGGCCGATCGCGATGGCGCCGCCGTTAACGTTGACCTTGGAGGTATCCCAGCCGAGGTCCTTGTTGACCGCGCAGGCCTGCGCCGCGAAGGCTTCATTGGCCTCGATCAAATCGAGGTCGCCGATGTTCCAGCTGGCCTTCTTCAGCGCGGCGCGCGAGGCCGGGATCGGTCCAGTGCCCATGATCTTGGGATCGACGCCGGCTTGGCCCCACGACACGATCCGGCCCAGCACGGTCCGGCCTTCCTTGGCGGCCTGCCTGGCGGTCATCAGCACCACGGCGGCGGCCCCGTCATTGATGCCCGACGCGCTGCCGGCGGTGACGGTGCCGTCCTTCTCGAACGCCGGCCTGAGCTTGGCCATCGCATCCAGGGTGGCACCATGGCGCGGATATTCGTCGGTATCGACGATGATGTCGCCCTTCCGGGACTTGATGGTGACCGGGACGATCTCGTCCTTGAACTTGCCGGCCTTCTGCGCGGCCTCGGCCTTGTTCTGCGAGGCCACCGCGAACTCGTCCTGCTGCGAGCGGGTGATCTGGTACTGCCGGGCGACGTTCTCGGCGGTGTTGCCCATGTGGTAGCCGTTGAAGGCGTCCCACAACCCGTCCTTGATCATGGTGTCGACGAATTCGATCGGGCCCATCTTGGTGCCGCCGCGCAGATATTGCGCGTGGGGAGCCATGCTCATGGATTCCTGGCCGCCGGCGACTACGATGTCGGAATCGCCGTTGAGTAGCGCCTGGTAGCCCAGCGCCACCGTGCGCAGGCCGCTTCCGCAGAGCTGGTTGACGCCCCAGGCCGGGCTTTCCACCGGGATCCCGGCGGCGATCGAGGCCTGGCGGGCGGGATTCTGGCCCTGCGCCGCGGTCAGGATCTGACCCATGATCACCTCGGAGACACGGCCCGGCTCGGTGCCGGCACGCTCCAGCGCGGCCTTGATGGCGACGGCGCCGAGATCGTGGGCTGGCATTGTGGCGAACGCGCCGTTGAAACTGCCGACCGGGGTGCGGGCGGCGCTGACGATGACGACATCATGTGACATGGAGATTTCCCTGAGCTGGAGGTTATAGGCTGAGCAATCGGTTGGTTTGGTGCCAGGCTAGTTCGATTTCTGTTTTACGTAACGGCCGGGCGCGGGCTCTATCGGGCCAAATCGAGCATTCCCCTGTCGCGCCGGCGCAGGGATCGTTCCGTTGGAATGGCGTCTCATCCACGCATCTCAATCCGGCCACCAACTTCCTGGTTTCTCTTCGGCAGCGTCGAACCAGCCCTGTGGGTCGGATGATCAAGCCCGCGAAAGCCCACAACACTTTGCGCATCCGATGCTCCTCCTCGGAGCCCGGGCTGATGGTCAAAATTGCCGCGCCAACCCTTTCAACGCGTGTCAATGCGAATGTACACGCGCTCGATCGGCTGTGTCAGAGCAATTTTGCTCACTTTCAACCGGTGGAGGCTAACGCTGGCAATGACGAGGGCACACGGGTGCGGGTGTTCCGAGGAGCCTGCAAAGCCTAGCACTGGCGTGTTGTGCGCTCCGTCACGAAGCCGAGAGGCTGGCCCTCGACCACTGGAGTAAGCGTTTCCATAAACCGCGCGGGATCGAGGCTAATGCCGCGCCCGGTCATCGGTCGAGGCGGAGGCATCAGTCGCTTCCCCACTTCTTGATGTGGGCATCATAGGCGGCGGCCTCACATTCACTCTTGAGACGAAGGCGCGCCTCCTTTCGTATTTTTTCTTCAGTGGTTGTCTCGAGCGTATGGGCATAATGCAACAGGGCCGCGCCAACATGCTTTTCCGTTTCTGCCTTGGCGGCGACCTTTCGCGCCTTGTCGATCAGTTCCCTGTCTTTCATCGCTCACGCTCACTCGCGCTCCCCTAGTAGCAGGTTCCGCCGCGCACCATGGTCAGGCAAACGTGGTACCGCGACAATTTCCCTTGGGCTCAGCGCCGTTCATTGGCTTCCAAGAACGCAAGAACCGCTTCGGGCACTTCGTCAAACTCAATGTAACGTCGGCGCAGCTCATCGGCGATGTCCACGGTTACGTCGCGGCACCATCCTTGGGCGCTATTGAAGGCGACGATGCGGACCGGGTTTTTGTACTCACCAGATAGCAGGTTGAAGATTAGCGCCTCGCGGTCGGTAGCATCTTCATCGGTTTCGCGCCACGCGCGCCCGATGCGGCCACCAAAATCATCCAGCACCAGATAAGTGGCTTGGTTCGGCCCGGGTAGGCACGATTAGGAGGGAGTGCCGTTCCCTCCGTGAACTGTGACAACAGCGACAAGGTTCAAGCCAATGAAAACGCATAGTGCCCAGAACGAGCGAATCAAGCGCGCTTACTTTATCTACTTGGCCGAAGCTCAAGGCTTTAGCGAGTCAACGCTCGACGCCCTGGCGAAGGCTTTGAATCGCTTCGAGACGTATACGAAATTCCGAGACTTCAAGGCATTCCATATTGAACAAGCGCAGGGATTCAAGGCGAACCTTGCGGAGCGAATGAGCCTTCATACTAAGGAGCCTCTGAGCAAGGCAACGCTTTACGCTACCCTGAACGCCCTGAAACGGTTCTTCATCTGGTTGGCCGGTCAGCCGGGGTACAAATCCAGAATTTCGTACTCCGACGCCGAATATTTCAACCTGTCGGCCAAAGAGACCAGGATAGCCAAGGCCCGTCGGTGCCAACGCTTGAGCAAATCAGACACGTCATCCAGACGATGCCGGCCACCACCGAAATCGAACGCCGCGATCGGGCGTTAATTGCCTTCACCATCCTGACGGGAGCCCGCGACGGGGCAACCGCATCCATCAAGCTCAAGCATATTGATTTGGAGCAGGGCTTCATCGATCAGGATGCACGTCAGGTGAACACCAAGTTCTCCAAATCCTTCGCTACTTGGTTTTTCCCTGTCGGCGACGGCATCAGTCAACTCGTCGCTGACTGGGTCAACTATTTGCGGCGAGAAAAGCTTTGGGGTCTGAACGATCCACTATTCCCGGCAACGAGAATCATTGTCGGTGCGAGCCATCATTTTGAAGCATCGGGGCTCGACCGCAAACACTGGAGCAGCGCGGGTCCCATCCGCAAGATTTTCAAGGATGCCTTTGCTGCTGCCGGACTGGCCTATTTCAATCCGCACAGCTTCCGAAAGACCCTGGCACTGCTTGGGGGGCAAGTTTGCAAATCTCCCGAGGAGTACAAGGCTTGGAGTCAGAACCTCGGGCATGAGCACGTCCTTACTACGTTTTCGAGCTACGGTGATGTTGGACGGAACCGCCAAGCCGAGATCATTCGCGCGTTGGGTAAATCGGAACGGCGCGCTGGTGTCTAGGGTGTGTATTCGCCCTTTTGGCCTAACAGCTTGTCAGTCCTTCGGTTGAGGAAGTGCAACCTGGGTGTACCGGGGCAGATGATCCCCTCATATTCGTGTTCTCGCACGTCATCGTCTTCGTCCGACCAATGTTGGACGTTCATCGATGTCGTCGGGCGCCTGAAAACGAAATTTGCCATCATACAACATGACGGCCCTGTGGCATCAAACCATGAAAGCGTGATGAAGTTAGGTTCGTCCGTATCCTGAGTTTGCCAAATAGCTTGCGCATTCTTCAGGCGTGAAGAGTTTCAGAGCCTGGCCGATTGCGATGCAAACGGCTTGGACCGTTCGGGCGGCAGCTTTTCGGAGCAGGTGTTTGAGTTTGGCAAAGACCTGTTCGATGGGGTTCAGGTCAGGTGAGTATTTGGGCAGAAAGAAGAGTTTGGCTCCTGCGGAGCGGATGAGCTGGCGCACGATTCTGCCTCGGTGGCTGCCGAGATTGTCCATGATCACGATATCGCCGGGACGCAGCGTCGGAAGAACTTCCGATGCAGCCACGAGACTGCGATAGAGTAGGTTTTGCTGACGAATGAAAAAATTGATGTTCCATGGCTACCTCTTCTGAGGGCATGGACCGAAGGGCATCGAGCGCCTAAGAATGGGAAGTGTCGAAGAAGGCGGATTGGGAGCCGGAAGAACTCTGCTAAACAAGACTGCTCGTCGAAGTGAGCAGTTCGTTTCCATCGGCGTTGCGGCTCTCTTTGTTGGCCGCCGCTCTGCTGGCCGCCCTGGTTTGGATTTTGCGTCTGTTGGCCAAGCGTCTGATTCGGGTTCTGGCCGGACTTAGTGGACCAATCGCCTTGTCGATTCTGCTGACCATACTTGTTGGGATCATTCTGTTTGTCATCCCGTCTCCTTAATGGTCGGGAACATATGACAACCGAGCATACGGTGGTTCGTTCCGGCAAATCAAAAAGAAGGCCGTTCACTTCAAAATGAGGCAGACTACTTGCCAATTATCGCGACCTTTGCCTTCAATTACCCCCTCGTGCTGAGCGACACATCCAGCATATGCATATGCGGCTTTTACCGTTGTCGCACTCGGAGTGCGATTCAATACCTTCGCGATTTTCTTAGCGCCGGCTTAATGCGCTAAGCGAAGCCAGAACGGCAATTCCATGCTTTATGTTCATCCTCGGCGCATTGACCTCAGGGGCCGGATACCATCCTGAGGCGACGTTATCCGCCGGGGCGACATAGTTGGCGGGGCGGGTCAGTAGTTTTGTCGTGCCAATCGAACCGCCCCTGTACTCGCGTCGTCACTTCATTACTTGCAACTTATGTCAGCCGTCAAAGCTGTTTCCGCTGATGCCTGTATCGGATGAGCCGCACCAATAACCTGTGAGCGACACCGATTTTTCGACCATCTATTAAGCCGCCAACCTCGACCTGACGCCCACGACCGGCGCATCATAGATCGCGCTTCTGGCGGATCATCTTCGCAGCGGTACACAAGTGGCATCTACGATGGGTCGGTAGAGTCGGTAGGTCCCATCGCCGAGTCTATTGGCTTGCCGCAGCGCAGCCGAAGCTTTGAGACATTCGGCCTCTGAGTTGTAGAGAACAGCATAATTATTAAACGGAGCGATCGTCCATATCACGACGAGAACGTATTCCATCTGGTGCGCCGTCTGCGGGGTTGGTTGGCGTGTGGATTGTCGCGAGAAAACACGGAGACCGCAATAGCGACACCGGCTTTTCGACCGTCTATTAAGCCGCCATCATCTTCGGCCTGACGCACGCTGCCGGCGGCGCAATACAGGAGGACGTGATGACCACCCAGATCGTCGTCACCATTCATACCGGGTACGGCATCAAGGTTGCGGTGTTTCCCGATCTCAACAGCGCCACCGTCGCCGCATTGCGCGAGCTAGGCTCCAAAGCGCAGCGCTATAACAACGGCATGATGTACGAAGCCGATGCGGGCAACCGCATATCTGACGCTGGTAAACGATACTAATTTTTCGGACATCTACTAAGCCGCCATCATCTTCGGTCTGACCACCGCCACCGGTGCATCATCGACCACAACACTGCGAGTTGGCAATAACTCGGGTGCGCGCTGCTGCCGCGATCACCGCCGCAGAACAGCGTTGCAGCGCCTTCGCCCGCAACTTGCCAATGGCAGGCAAGTGATCCGGGTGGCCAGTGAAATCGCTTGCGGCGTCCCGTGGTGCGCGTTCGGCCCGCCCGCTAACGCGCAGCACCTCGTTCATCGCCATGGGCGCGTCTCGCGCGGGCTTGGCGCTATCGAATGAACCGGTAGTCTTGGCGCGCTTGGCAGCGTCTGCCTAAAGCAACTTTTAATAGCGAGTTCCATAAGCACTTTATTTTGGAATGTGAGCCTTATTGACCACGGATTTCCAGAACCGAGGCGCATGCGTAGTTGCATCACCGTCCCGTTTTTAGGCTTTTACCGGTGACTGAGAGTGTTGCGCTCCCGCCTGATGAGGCGAAACATCATGATGACGATCCTGCAACCGCCGTGCCCTAAATGCCGAACAAGAACTATGCTGGCACGCATCACTGACGGCCCCTCTGGCTTTGACATTCGAACATTCGAGTGCCCTGCGTGCGATCATGTTCATCAGCGTGTGGTCGAACTTGTTGACCCGATGAAATCCCGCGAAACGGCGGGCTGGCTCCGGGGCGAACTGCGAGCGCCAACGTAGGTGACCGACGACGGTACGATTTTTGGCATCCACGATCAGAAGCGATCTTATCAGATGCAAGGGAGGGAGCTATGGCAACTGCAGCGCAAGCTTTTCTATTGATCGGCGGAACGCTCTGTCTCTCGTTCGCTGCGATCTATGTGTTTTGGTTTGCTGACAGGTTGCGATCTAACTTCCTAGTAGGGAAGCCATAGCGCGAACTTACACAGCCGGGACGCGGCTACGTGGCTGTCCCTCATGATCGAGCGAGCGCCGATTGGAAACACGCCGAACAATCCGACGCGCGTTTTTTCCCGACGATAGACTCCACATCGCTCACGGCGCGGTCTAGCGTCGTGATCGGCGCAGTTTTCATTTCGTAAAATTTTGAGCCCGGTTGGCCGCTGGATTTTCGCGATCACAACCCGGGCAAACGAGGGATGTTCCAATGGGATTGTCGCGAATTGCGGTGGCACAATGTCGATCAAAATCCTTCATAAAAAGAACAGATTACACCCGATGATAGATAGCCATCCATGGGGGGCCAGCAGTAGAGATCCCATGGACCAAATTTGGGACTTAGTGGCCGGTACCTTCATCGCCGTTTCGGTCTTTTCTGGCATGGCATTCATTATCGTTAGCGCGATTCACTGACAGTCGGCTCAACCGGGATAGCCACCGCCCCTGGCCAGAACTCCCTTGATAAGCCAGGTCTTGGCCGGCGTGTCGCAGGCCATTTCCTCGAAGGTCTTGAACGGGTAGCCCGCCGAGGTACGGCGCCGGTCAATCTCGAGCGCTTTAAGCGCCGTCGCTAGGTGTGGCGATCACTTCCGCTCTGCCTCCAAGTAAGCAGAGCCGTCAGGCTGGTCGCCCGACGCCATCTGCTTTGCGCGGGTGGCCGCCGCAATCTCCGGTTCGGTGACGTAGCGCCGCAGGTAAAATACCAGGAGTGCCGGCAGTGCGCCGATGACGAACATCCAGCGCCACGCCGTTTCGGCGGGCAAATAGGAAAACAGGATCGCCTGTGCCAACACCGCAAGGCCCCAGCCGACTGCCCACCCCGATTGCACCGAGCCGACCGCGCGTCCGCGATATTGCGGGCGGATCGCTTCGCCCATCAGCACCGCGCCCGCGGCCCATTCACCGCCGAAGCCGAGGCCCAGCAATGCGCGGGCGATCAGGAGCTGATCGAAATTCTGCACGATCGCGCAGACCAGCGAGAAGAACGAGAACCAGAGGATCGTGAACTGCAACGTCCTGACGCGGCCGATGCGGTCGGCGACATAGCCACCGAGCCAGCCGCCGACGGCGGAGGCCAGCAGCGTCACCGTGCCGGCGAGGCCCGCGGTGCCGGGATCGACCTTCCACAGCGTGATGATGGTGCCGATCACGAGTGGGTAGATCATGAAGTCCATGCCGTCGAGCGCCCAGCCGGACGCGCAAGCCCAGAACGTGTGACGCTCGGCTGCGTTCATGTCGCGATAAAACGCAAGCAGGCTGGTGTCTTCTATCGAAGCGACTTCGATCGCCACTGCTGGCTCGGTCGTAGCCATGATCGTTTCTCCCCGAAAAGTTACGGACCGGGCTTTTTTCCGCGATGGCCCGTTCGCACGCTTTCGCCAAATTGGCGCGGATCGGCGGCGCTGTCATCAGGCAAATCGGATCGTTTGCCGACCGCGGGACTTATTGTCCCGCCGAGCGCGGCTTTTTCCTTTAACATGGGAGGGTGACATGCCGAATGATAAGCCCCTCAAGCCCGACGACTTTCCGGTTGAGGTTGAAGGCGCGGAATTAGTGACTGCAGACGACACGCCAATCGCCAAGGCGAAAACGCCAGCGATCGCAGAGGATATCGCGGACCGTCTCAACGAAGACGATTGCCGCAAAGAGCAGGACAGATGGTCGGCTTGATCTAGCTCGAGCTGGGGCCATCTGGGGGAACGTCGCAGTAGCAGCCCGCGACGTTCGGCTACCAGCCCACCACATCTAACGGCGGCGCGCTGCTCACTTTTGCTCACGGCCCTAATTTCAAATATCGAGTGGCTGTCCCTTGGTTCTCGGAACCGGATGCACCTTAAGGCATTGGTCTGGCATCACCGTTCCTTTTTTGGCCGCTACCGGTGAGTGAGAGTTTTGCGCTCACGCCAGATTCTTAGGAAGGGCGACACAATGCCACAGTCTGTCATCGCCGATTCCGACCTCATTGAAATTGAGCGGCCACCATGCCCGAAATGCCACGGACCGATGACGTTTATAGGTGTGGCATTGGGATCAGACGGTCTCTACGTGCGCGCCTTTGAGTGCATCTTATGCAATTGCACCGAGAAGGTCACCGTTGTGACAAAATGAGGAAATTCCTCAGCGCAGCCGCCCTATTCTTCGGAGCAATCTTTCTAGGGCTTTGGCTCACAGGCCCTCCAATTAAAGGGCCATGGACGGGAGAAAGTTGCGTTGCCTTTTAAGGATCGGCTTTAGCAAAGAAAAGATCACTCGTTAACGCCAGCCAAAGAGCAGGACCTAGAACCTTGCCGGGGCGGTGACTGAGGGTTCGTCGCTTAGTGGGACGACATGGCGGCCCGCTGAGAGCCGTTTGACCCGCCCGCCATCACAGAGCCCTCGACCATCACGCCACCGCACAGGCGCGGCTCGCGCGGGCTCGTGATGACCGCCACTTGAGGGCGGGGGCAATCTGCAACTGTCCTAATTCTTCTGTGAATTATTTTTGAAGTGAGCTGTACTGATTAGCGACTCCGGAACGCGGAAGAGCATGCTGATTGCATCACCGCCTCTTATTGGCACCTACCGGTGACTGAGAGTGTTGCGCTCCCGCCTGATGCAAGGGACAGCATCATGAGCACGTTTCACAGGCGACCATGTCCAAAGTGCAAAAGAATAACGATGCTGGCACGGATCACCCCCGGCCCCTCGGGCTTTGACAGCCGAACATTCGAATGCCCCGCTTGCGATCACGTCCATCAGCGCGTGGTCGCGCTAGCCGACCCGATGAAATCTCCTGCAACGCGAGGCTGGGTCCGAGGCGAATTGCGAGCGCCAACGTAGGTGACTGACGACCGAAAACTTCTCTATCAGGGGCGCGGGAGTGTTCAATTTTGCTCACAAGCCACGCGCGGCCCAGGCTAAGCTGCGTCTTCGATGGTCCAGAGCTGCATCGGACGGAGGGCGTTGCGGTATGGTGCAGGGCGCCTGGGGGGTGATACCGGTACACCTCAACGAGCTCTCTCCCGACGAGGCGTGGGGCACCTTCCCCGATTCCGTCTACAGCTCGGCAACCTGCTCGCCTCTGCAAACGCCGCGATACAGGCAGCGATCGCGGTTCATTATGGCAACGATTACGCGCTTACGCTCACGCTTGTTGTTGTGATTGTCGCAATCATCATAGCGGCAATGACCGGATTCGGCGCTGAGGCCAAGGACGTCGCCTTCGGCCGCGGAAGGCTCCAGGTTCGTCGGCCTGCGTCCGGAGGAACCTGATCCGGCCGCTGGAGCTTACCACGTGTATCCTTGGTAGTAACACCGATCGCGCCAGCCACTTTGCGATCTCTGATTATGCCGAGCCTCCAAATCGTCGAACTCAATCGAGAGGGAAGCCTCCAATTGCCGCCATCATCAGAGTGTCCCACTGTCGCCGAGCTTACGACTGTCACGACCGCGCTCTCCGGCTACCACCTTCTCGCTGATCCCCTCTTGAACAAGGGGACGGCCTTCACTGAGGTTGAACGGGACGCGTTCGATCTACATGGCTTGTTGCCACCAAGCATCGGTGTGCTCGACGAGCATATCTCGCGTCGCCTGCAA
>Ga0210401_10004645_pt1 | contig 14336 bp, 16 predicted proteins | sample IncBWH32MmetaG_FD_150866 | JGI IMG/M metagenome (GOLD analysis project Ga0210401, IMG submission 150866) | Forest soil microbial communities from Barre Woods Harvard Forest LTER site, Petersham, Massachusetts, United States - Inc-BW-H-32-M | ecosystem: Environmental > Terrestrial > Soil >... | reverse complement strand
CCACGCGAATCATCAATGAGGTAAAAGGCATCAACCGAGTCTGCTACGATATATCCAGTAAGCCACCGAGTACTATCGAATGGGAGTAGGGGGGAACCGTTTTTGAGTTTTGCGTTTTGGGTTTTGAGTTTTGGGTTTTGAGTGGATCTTCGGCGAGACATCACGGTGGGCAGCGGCAACGCAAAACCCAAAACCCAAAACTCAAAACCCAAAACGCAAAACTCTTCTGCCCGCCATGCGCCTCGCAATCTATCCAGGGAGCTTTGATCCAGTGACCAACGGGCATCTGGACGTCATTCAGCGAGCCTGCACCTTATTCGACGAGTTGATCGTCGCGGTGGCGTTCAATGATCAAAAGAGCAAGTCGACTCTCTTTTCCATCGATGAGAGAATCGAACTGCTCCGGCAAACGTGCGCTCCCAATTCGAGGGTCCGTGTTGTCAGACTAGGAGGGCTTCTTGTAAAATTTGCCAAGCAGGAAAAGGCCGATGCGATCGTTCGCGGTCTTCGAGCCATCTCCGATTTCGAGTTCGAGTTTCAAATGGCATTAATGAATCGAAAGATGGAGCCAACGCTGGAAACCATATTCATGATGCCAAAGGAAGAATACACCTATATCAGCTCCCGGATCGTGAAAGAAATCGCGCGATTGGGTGGCAACGTGCAATCGTTTGTGCCAGACTGCGTTGTGCAGGCGCTGGCAAAGAAGTTTCCTGGCTAGCGCGCGTGGCGGATGAGCGGCAGTTCGTCCCTACCGATCGATGGAGCCCGGTCGAGTTCGGTAGGGGCCGGCTCCCGTGGGTCCGTTGTCGCCGGCGCTCAAAGTAAAGAAATCAGGGGCGGAGGTAACAATCATGAAAGTACATCTGAAGCAGATTCCTGCGGAAGGGACTCACCTCAAAGGCAAAGAAAAAAGCGACATTCTGGAGCTCGAGGACGATCGGATTCAGACCTTGGGAACCGTGGAATACTCGGTCGATATTGGAGTATCAGGGTCGAGTCTGTTCGTTACAGGAAAGCTCGGCATCGATGTCGAATTGGAATGTGTCAGTTGTCTTAAACGGTTCGTCTATCCAGTCCGGGTACCCAACTTTTCCGCTCAAGTCGAGTTGGCTGGACCGGAATTGGTCGACTTGACGCCGTGGATTCGAGAGGATATTCTGCTCGCTCTTCCAGTTCATCCGCATTGCGATTGGGACCGGAAGACGGTGTGTGTCGGGCCGCGGCTGAAATACCTGAAAGTTGAAAAGGATTCAAAAGCGCCGAATGCCTGGGATGCACTCGACCATTTGAATTTGAACCGAAGGAAGTGAGTAAGAATGGGAGTACCGAAAAGAAGAACATCCAAAATGCGTTTGCGAACGCGTAAAGCCGCCAACCGCTGGCACGCGCCCCAATTGACCAACTGCCCACAGTGCAGCAGTAAGGTGCGCGGTCATACTGCCTGTCCATCCTGTGGTTATTACCGCGGCCGTCAGGTTCTGACGGTTGAGGTCGCTTAGTTTTTCAGAGCACCAGCCGGCGATTCTAAAGAAGGATTTCCTGTTGATCGAGCACCCTTCTTGCGTTAAGCAGCCATCCTACGAAAATCTTTGGCGGGACGCCGGGGAAGATGCTTTATGAGGATTGCTTTAGACGCGATGGGTGGTGATTACGCTCCGAAAAACACCATCGAGGGAGCTGTCCTCGCACTCAAAGAGTACCCGTTTTTGGAAAAGCTGTTTCTGGTTGGCGATGCTGTCGTGATTGGAAGCGAGCTGAAGCGCCTCGATTGCAAAGACTCCCGCGTTGAGATTTTTCACGCCTCCGAAGTTGTCTCAATGAAGGAGTCCGCTGCTAAGGCGGTGCGCCACAAAAAAGATGCATCGATCTGCCGGGCCGTGGATCTTGTCAAAAATGGATCGGCTCATGCAGTGGTTTCCGCTGGACACACAGGTGCAGCCGTAGCAGCCGCTGTCCTCAAACTCCGGACCCTCAAAGGCATCGAACGGCCGGCTATCGTCTGCCTCCTGCCGACAGAGAGCAAAGTTTTCGTTTTGATCGATGGTGGAGCTAACCCGGATTCAACTCCGGAGAACCTGGTTCAGTTCGCGATCATGGGCTCCGTGTTTTCGCAACACGTGCTCGGCTATAAGAGCCCTTCGGTCGCACTCATGTCGATAGGCGAAGAGGACATCAAGGGCAACGACGTGACCAAAGAAGCTTTCAAACTCTTGAAAGCGAGCGGACTCAATTTTCGCGGTAACATTGAAGGACACGATCTGTTCGAGAATCCTGCGGAAGTGGTTGTTTGCGACGGCTTCATCGGGAATGTGGTTCTTAAGACCTCTGAGGCAATCGCTCACGCGATATTCTCCTGGCTCAAGCACGAGCTTTTCAAAAATCCAATCCGCAGGCTCGGTGCCAAGCTCGCCGAAGGAGCGTTCAAGTCGATTCGGAAAAAGACAAACTATGAGGAATACGGCGGCATGCCGTTGCTCGGCGTCAACGGTGTCTGCATCATCGCTCATGGAGCGAGTTCGCCGTTAGCAATCAAAAACGCAATCCGGGTAGCCACCGAGTCAATTCAGCACGAGATAAACCCCCAAATATTGCGGGAGGTTCAATCCTACAATGAGAAGTTCGCCGCAGCACCCACGCCGGTCCAATAAGTCAGGGAGAACGGTTTCGATAATCGGCACAGGCAGTTATGTTCCCGAACGCATTCTCACGAACCGGGACCTTGAGAAGATCGTAGAAACATCTGATGAATGGATCAGGAGCCGTACCGGAATCGGCGAGCGGAGAATTGCCGCGCCGGAGGAGGCAACCAGTGACATGGCGACGAACGCCGCGCTGGCTGCCATGAGCCAGGCAGGAGTCTCTGCTGAGCAGATCGATCTTATTATCGTGGCGACTGTTACGCCGGACATGTTCTTCCCGGCCACCGCCTGCTGGGTACAAAAGAAACTAGGTGCTATCCGTGCGGCATGCTTTGACGTTTCGGCCGCCTGTTCCGGCTTCATCTACGCGATGGAAATAGCTCAGCAATTCATTTCCAATCACGTCTACAATACGGTCCTGATTATCGGCGCCGACAAACTGAGTTCGATCGTGGATTGGTCAGACCGAAACACTTGCGTTCTATTCGGAGACGGAGCAGGCGCGGCAATTCTGCGGAATCGCGGCGCTTCTCACGGCGTCGTCACGACCCACATGGGAAGCGACGGAGAGTTTACCGACATTCTGTTCATGCCGGGCGGCGGTAGTCGTTGCCCAATCACCTCCGCGAATGTCGACCAGAAGCTCAACACGATCAAGATGCTTGGCAAAGAAACCTACAAACAGGCCGTCACAGCCATGTCGGATGCGGCGGATCGTGCCATGGAATCTGCCGGCTTGAAATACGAGGATATCGCTTGCGTCATTCCGCATCAGGCGAATATGCGGATTATCGAAGCGATTGCTCATCGAATGGGTCTGCCGGTAGAAAAGTTTTATGTAAACCTTGAGAAATACGGGAACACGTCGGCTGCCGCGGTTGCTATCGCTCTCGACGAGGCGCACCGCAACGGTCGATTCAAAATCGGAGACTACATTCTCCTGGTTGTCTTTGGCGGCGGTCTGACCTGGGCCAGCTCCGTGATACAGTGGTGATTCGAAACTCAAGTTTTGAGTTTTGGGTTTGGTGTTTTGAGTTTTGGGTCAGATCACACCACGGTTCCGGCTTGCACAAGCCTTACTCAAAACCCAAAACCCAAAACCCAAAACTCAAAACTTGAAATGCTCGTTGACACGCACGCACACTTGGATTTTCCGGAGTTTGCCGACGATTTCGATGCCATTCTGCACCGAGCCAAAGAGGCTGGCGTCGGGCGCATTATTACAATTGGCACAACATTGAAGTCGAGTCGCAAGGCGATAGAATTCGCCGAACATCATCCCGAAATATACGCCGTCGTCGGTATTCACCCGAACTCCGTGACCGAAGAGCGCGGAGATTTCCTGCCGGAACTTCAGGAATTGGCGAAACATCCGAAAGTGGTCGCGATCGGCGAAACCGGTCTGGACTATCACTACTTGCCGAGCAAACTCCAACAAAGAGAGGTCAGCGAGACAACATTCGGCGCCGCTTCGACCCAGAGCATCGAGTTGGAGATCCGCGATGAGGCCGAAAAGGCGGCACAAGCAGTCGCTTTTGAGCAACATTTAGAATTGGCTGCAGCTACAGGTAAAAGTGCCGTGATTCACCAGCGCGATTCGTGGGCCGACACCCTAAATATTCTCCGCACCTATTCTGCCAGCGTACGTGCCGTAATGCACTGCTTTAGTGGATCATTGGCCCAGGCGCGCGAAGTAGTCGAACTCGGCCACTTCGTGTCCTTCACCGGAATCGTGACTTTCAAGAGCGCCAGCGACGTGCGCCAGGTCGCGGTTTCTGTCCCGTTGGATAGAATCATGGTCGAGACCGATTCTCCCTACCTCGCGCCGGAACCACACCGCGGCAAACGCTGTGAACCGGGTTTCGTACGCGAAACCGCTGCATTACTCGCAAATATTCGCGGCCTCACTCTGGAATCGTTCGCTGAACGGACCACTCGAACTGCAGAATTTTTCTTCGCAATGAAATAGAAATTTTTTTCCTATGGTCAAAATTGAAATCGAATATACGGGCGGCCTCCATTCAGAGGCCGTTCATACTCAGTCCGGCACCAGGCTCCAGACCGATGCGCCCCTGGATAACGGCGGTAAAGGTGAATCGTTTTCCCCAACTGATCTGGTCGCAACCGCGCTGGGAACCTGCATGACAACGACGATGGACATCTACGCGAAACGAAACGGATTCAGCATCGACGGCACGAAAGCGACCGTTGTCAAGCACATGGCCTCAGAGCCGGTTCGGCGCATCGGAAAGCTGGAAGTCGTCGTCGAGATCCCCCTCCCGCCAGATCACCCGCAACGAGCGATACTGGAAAAAGTCGCCCTTAATTGTCCCGTTCAGAAGAGCCTCAACCCAGATCTGGAGATCCCGGTTTCGTTCTCGTGGAGGGATGATTTGTAAAAAAGCTGCTTGAAACGAGGACGAACCTGCCGTAGGCGGTACAGGTCAATTTAGAGTCTTTTTCGTTCGGGGAACTGTCAGCTGTTTAGAATCGTTGGCATTTAGTCCAGTAACGGACGCGCCTGCTCGAGGAGGCCTCAATTTGGAACTGAAGATATGTCCGTTAAACTGTACGTTGGTAATCTCTCATTTGCGACCACTGAACTCGATCTGCAGGATCTGTTTGCACAAGTCGGAAGCGTTCTAGACGTCAAAATTATTCAAGATAAATTCACCGGCAAATCGCGCGGGTTCGGCTTTGTTACGATGGAGTCGCAGGAAGAAGCGAATAGCGCTATTAGCCGATTCAATGGATTCTCACTTGATAATCGCCCTCTGACCGTCAACGAAGCTCGTCCCCCGGAAGCGCGGCAAGATCGCTTCTTCGGTAACGAACCTTCACGTGGCGGCGGTCACAAAGACTCGCGCGGCGGTCGCGGTGGTCGTGATTTTCGCCGGAATCGCTAAATGGAAATCTAAATTCGCGCGTTAACTCAGCGCGTTTTCAAATGGCGGTCAGTGTTCTGACCGCCGGTTTGTTTTGATCGCAGGCTGACCCGCTTTGCCTAAGGAATGGGGCCCGCGAAACACGCGAAAAGACGGGAAAGGGGATGAGAGGTGTGGGCAGGGAGCCCCATGTCACATCGCAGGACGCGGTAGGGACGCGATCCGGCGCGGCATGTCCAAAAAACGTGCAAAGCCCGAAAATCCTCGCGAAATTGCGCGATTTTCGACGTCAGCAGTGCAAAGGAAACGCCTACTTTCGCCGTCGCGCCAATTCCTGTTCGGCCCATTGAACGTCTTCGTAGGACGCGCGCCGCCGTTGATACTTGCGAAATAGGATCTCCCGGAATTCTTCCAGATCCTCCAGCGGGGGTTCGTCATAGTAGCTCCAACGCCCTTCGTCTGCCCTCTTGGCCTGGAAGCGCCAGGAGCCATCGTTTTTGATCACACGAATTTCGCGTTTCACACCATCCTCGGCGCGAGCTGTCCAGGCGTGCCTGTTGTGCATAACGGAAAAAACTTTAGTTTGCGGCGGGCCCGCGTCCACGCTAATTCCTTTTCCTCTTGAGCGCTGCCCTTAAGATTCTCGTCTATCTGATCGGAACTGTTGTTTTTGGCGCGGCGCTTGCCCCTTGGCTTTTCTGGGCAGGGCAGTACGCCTCTCATTTCCAACAGCTTGGCTTTCTTGCGAATACAGATTTTCAGCGCTACTTCGACCGGTCCATTTTAATCTCCGCCTTTCTCCTTCTGTTCCCGATCCTGCAATGGATTGGCTTGCGGCGACTAAAAAGTCTTGGGCTGCGCAAGAATCCGCAGCGAATTCGCCACTTGCTCGGTGGTTTTGCCATCTCTGCGGGTACGGTGTCCGCGTTAGGAGCCTTTCTTTTGGGGTTTGGCGTTCTCGAATTGAAAGATCCCCTTCCCTGGGATCGGTTGCCGCCAATTCTCCTGACGGCCATTTCGGTCGCGGTCATCGAAGAAACCTTGTTTCGAGGAGCGATTCTGGGACTGGTTCGCCAAACCCTTACTACATGTCCCGCAGCGGTTTTCGTCTCGGCGCTGTTCTCGATTGTTCACTTTTTGAATCCGGAAAGAGACCAAATTGTCACCGTGCGTTGGTATTCCGGCTTCGAGCTATTGCCGCATGCATTCTGGCGATTTTCAGACCCTTTCATTGTCCTGGGTGGGTTCGTAGCGATCGGAATCCTTGGGCTATTGCTGGCACACGCTACAATACGGACATCATCACTTTGGCTCGGAATCGGCATTCATTCCGGTTTGGTCTTCAGCAAGATGGGACTTAACAAGGTCACGAAACGACTTCAGGATGTCACGCCTTGGTTCGGCAACGATATTACTGTTGGTCTCGGATCCATACTCATACTGCTCGTCCTCTGGTCACTAGTTTGGTTACTCTACCTGCGTGGCGAACCCGACCTTGCTTAACACACTGCTTGAGCTGTTCTATCCATCCAACTGTGTCGGGTGCGGGCAGCCACAAGACTCTGGAACCTTCCTTTGCGAGCTCTGCAAGGCGACCGCGCCGCGTATCCAGCCTCCGTTTTGCCGGTGCTGCTCCAGACCATTTGAGGGAGCCATCGACGGAGAGTTCTCGTGCCCGAACTGCGAAGATCGCGCGCTGGCATTCGACTGCGTGGTGTCAATCTACCAGGCAAAGGGCGTATTGAGAGATTTAATCCATCGCTTCAAATACGGAGGCCACTTCCATCTTCGACGGGTACTCACAGAATATTTGCTGGAAGCCATGCAAGACTCACGATTACAAGCAACTCCCGTCGACTGCCTCGTGCCTGTTCCGCTTCATCCGACCCGATTGCGAGAACGTGGATTCAACCAGGCGGGCGCGCTCGCCGAAGTCCTCTCCAAGCGGGCCCGCGTACCTGTCCTGCACTGCATAGAGCGCCGCCTATACACCAATACTCAAACACGGTTCGACCGCATGGAACGAATGCTGAACTTGCGCAACGCCTTCGCCTTGCGCAAGAATAGCAATGTGCGCGGAAGACATCTAGTATTGCTGGACGACGTCATTACGACGGGCTCTACCCTGCACGAGTGTGCATTAGTATTGCGCGCAGCCGGTGCCGAATCCGTTCGCGCGGTGACCGTCGCCCGAGGCTGACGGCTATTGTTCGGTCCCGAAATATGCAAATTTTTCAGAAACCAATCTTAAAACTTCCAACCAATAAAAAACGGGAAATGCCCGAAGGTCTTTGGCAGAAATGCCCCGACTGTGGCGAGGTCATCCATAACCTCGAGCTCGTGCAGAACCTCAAGGTCTGCCCGAAGTGCGATTATCATTTCATCTTGCCAGCCAAGGAACGAATCGACAACTTGATCGACCCGGGAACCTTTATTGAATTCGACGCGAACATGCTCTCCGTGGACGTGCTGAGCTTTAAAGGAGTCGCGACATATGCAGATCGATTGAAAAGTTACCAAGAGAAAACCGGTCTCAAAGATGCCGTTCTGACCGGTTTCGGGAACCTCCTGGAGAAAGCAGTTGCCGTTGCTGCCATGGACTTCAATTTCCTGGCCGCCACGATGGGTTCGGTCGTCGGTGAAAAAATTACCCGCCTGATCGAGCGCGCCACCGCGGACAAAAGGCCCGTGATCATCTTTTCCGCCTCCGGAGGTGCCCGAATGTACGAAGGGATGCTTAGCCTGATGCAGATGGCTAAGACGAGCGCCGCGCTCGCTCGGCACTCCAAAGCCGGATTGCCGTACATCTCGGTTGTCACTCATCCGACCACCGCGGGGGTTATGGCAAGCTTCGCTTCACTGGGTGACCTCATTTTGGCCGAACCAAAATGCATGATTGGATTCGCCGGACCGCGTGTGATCAAAGAAACAACCCACCAGGATCTCCCGCCAGGGTTTCAAACTGCCGAATTCCTGCAGGAACATGGACTAATCGATCGGATTGTGCATCGAAAGCAGTTGCGCTCAACCCTGATTTCGTTGCTCGGCTACCTGACAGCGGCGAAGTGACTTGTCGGAGTTTGATGTGAACGCGGCTTATACTGCGGCGATTAACTGGCTATTCGGGACCCAACAGAGAGGAGTCAAGCTCGGTCTGAACAATGTTCGCCGTTTGTTGTCGTCCTTGGGGGAACCTCAGAACGCGTTGCAGTTCATTCACGTCGCTGGTACGAACGGTAAGGGATCAGTTTGCGCCATGGTTGACTCGATAACCCGGACGGCGGGAATGAAGACCGGACTCTTTACTTCGCCGCATCTTATCCGGTTTAATGAACGGATACAGATCGACGGAATTCCAATCGATGACGAAGCGGTTGTTCGCGGCATCCATCAGATTCAGTCGCTGATTGACGAGGAGCATCATCCAACGTTTTTCGAGATTACGACTGCATTGGCCTTTGACTACTTCCGAGCCCACGGTGTTGATCTTGTCGTCTTGGAAACCGGTCTTGGTGGTCGCCTCGACGCCACCAACGTCGTCAGTCCCTTGGTCTCGGTGGTGACATCCATCGACCTCGATCACCAAAAATGGCTCGGCCACACCCTGAAGGAGATCGCCTTGGAAAAGGCGGGAATCATCAAACCGGGCGTGCCAACCGTTTCCGGTCCACAGTACCTCGAAGTTCGAACCGTGCTCGAACAGATCGCCAACAAGCATTTTGCATCTCTAACCTACGCGGAATTGCCTATTCCGGAACTCTTCATCGGATTGGCGGGATCATACCAGCGCGTGAATGCGGCGATCGCCGTCCAAGCGCTCAGCAAAGCGGGTATTAAAGTGAACCAGAAAGCAATTAAGGAGGGGCTCGCGAACCTTTCGTGGCCCGGCCGATTTCAACGTATCGGCGAACGAATCATCCTGGACGGAGCCCACAACCCGGCGGCATCGAAGTGCCTGGTTGAGACCTGGATGGAATGCGTCGGGGAGCAGAGGGCCACGATCATTTTTGGAGGGCTCCGTGATAAGGACCTGGAAGGCATGGTGTCGATACTGAGCACCATCGCAGCCCGCTTTCAAACCGTTCCGATACGCAGCCAGAGAGCAGCTTCCACTGCCGAAATCCATTCTTTCGTACCGAAATACCTCTCAGCCACCCAGTGCGACTCCGCTGCGCACGCCTTGGACCTTGCCTATCACTTCAACGATCCAATCCTGGTCACCGGCTCGCTGTTCCTCGTTGGCGAATTGTTGGCCATTTTGCAATCGTCCCAGGACATCCTGCAAGCCAGCAATCAGTAGAGGGCGTAAGCGAAAGCTCCAGCTTTTACCCATTGACAACATTCTAAAGCTTTGTTGGTTTCTTGCCGTGTTCACCTCGTTGCCAATCCCGCGACTCGAAGATCAACCTTACCTGTGCCATTCCGGAAGCCAAGTCGGAGTCTCCTGCTCCTTTCAACTCGAAGGACCCGCCCGAACAAAAATCCTCCCCTATTCCTATCTACTCTGCATCGACATGCTCGGAGATTGCTTGATCACGCTCAGGTATTCTTTCGCGGACGTCGAAATTTCCCTCGGCAGAGACTTTCCGGCCCGCCACCAATTCATCGATGACCTGGCAAACTTCCGCGTCTCGCTCGTTCGAGCCTCACGGCACGTCAAGATTAGGGTCGTCACTGAGCAAAGTTCGGAAAAAAGCGAGGTTTACTGACGCGTCAACTCGCTGCCGCTGAGCCGTTTGATTTCGCCTTGCGCTTTTTTTCCTTGATCTCAAACGCCAGGGAAAGCACACGCCGGTATTTCGCCTGGCCCACCGCGACCAAACGGATGCTCAGATCCGTCTTCTCATTGATCTCATTCAGCGCGCGGTCAATTGCACGCTGCTTCAGATTAGGCCAATGCACGAGGCATTTTTCGCTAATCACGTTGCCTTGCCCGTCCCGTACTTCGTCCACTCCGAGCACTTTGCGGATTTGCGGAATTGAGATCCGTTTCAAAACGATATGCCGCCACTTCCATGCCCATTCGTACAGACGGATCGAATACTGGCTTGCTAATTTAACGCTCGCCCGATCCGAATCCTCCCTTTGGTGGTCCTTTAAGCGTTCAAGGTGCGGGACCACGCCCGGATCAAGGTGCAGAGTCATCTTCTTCTCGACCATCGTGATCGAGCTAAGCCAACGCGCGTAGAGGACCGAATTCTGCTTGTCGCCGTTGTGCAATACCAAGCGGTGATACGTCAGCAATTTCATCGCCGCCACCTGAAGATCGAAATCGTCAAAATCGTACGCCGTCAGCCCGGGTTTAAGGCGGTCCACAATGCTTATAACGATTTCCCGCTCATCCGGTGTCAGCTTGTAAAACGCTTCGATCAGATCGTCGCCAAACCCCAGTTGGTCGCCCGCTTCGGGAAGTGGTAACGTATTGAAAACTTTGTTGTGTTTACGCACTTTACATTCAGACAATTAAGGTGTTACACAACACTACATACCCAAATCTCTGAAGGGAAGCACTAAAATGGTTATCGCGAAGGAAACTAGGCAAACTGTGGCAGAATCCGCCAAGTGGTCGTTCTCCGCGGATGGAAAACCGCTCTCGATCGAGGACTTTCTGGAGACGTATCGCAAACAAGGAGTTTTCTACGAGGGAAAAGAGCAATGGCTGAAGGGGGTCACTAAGGTGACATGGGAGAACTTTTTCCTGGTCTGCACCGAAGAGCTCGATGATATATCCCAACGCGCCGCGAAAATGCTGATATTCTATTGTCTCGAGATCGTAGAAGATGTCGCATCGCGAATTCGCGGTCCGGTGTCGGCTGCGAAAATTGCCGACGCAATGAAGCGGGAATTTGACGAGCAGTACGACAACCGGGTTTATCAGTTCCAATGGGGGATGCGCCACGAAGCAGTCCGTGACGCGGTGACGAATGCAGTCATTAATCGTTGGGGCAAATAGATTTGCTAGGGTTCCCCGATTTGATCAGCCGATGCCGTTCCAACTGGTAGGGACGCGCTCCAGGACGCGCTCCCGCGCGATCCGGCGCCGCACGTTAAACAGCAACAAAGGCCTTCGTGTCGGTTCCTTTTTAGAACGCTTCTTCAACAGGACTTCTTGAATTCTTGAATTCTTGACTGCCCGGCCCGCCCAACGCCATCCATAGCAGCATCCATTGACAACACGATTATTTTCCGTTATATAGTTTCTATGACTTCGACCGGCGTTGCTGCAGCTCACGCAGACTTCGATGACAATGTGCCTCCCGAACAATCTCCGGATACCATGTCAGCGCCCGGCCCTGGCGGAGTCGTGATACGCCTGCCGCCTTATTCAAAGGGCGTCGCACCGATGACGCTAGCTCAACTGGAGTCTTTCGAAATTAAAGCCCAAACACTCTTTCCGACGATTCATCACCAATCCGGCATTAGCCGCCAAGTGCCGCGGTTCGCGATTCGAGTCGTCAGAGACGGGCAGACGGTTTACCAGCAACGATATTCCGCCCGCGAAACGTCTCTGCTCCAAGCGCTAACCACTGCGATCAGTTGGGTCCGGTTCCGCCGGCGACAGGAAAGGTTGGAATATATCGGCTCGCTTCCAGCATTGACCCTTTGGACGTTCTGCATGGCCGTCGGATGGCTCTTTCAGCCAATCGTCGGATGGTTAAGCTTGCTCCCGCTTCTTGTGAGCATCCCGTTCGGTTGGTATTTCGCGCCACCAAAGTCCAAATCGCGTCAGACGACAGCTTCACTTGGTGGATTCCGGTGGGAGAGAAATGACTTTTGTCGCGGTTGGCTGATCACGGGAGATACAGGGGCGGGGAAAACGTTTGCGATCAATGCGCTGCTGCATTCCGTTTTCCAGCATGAACCCGACTGGGGTGGACTCTGCTGCGATGAAAAGGGAATCTATCATGAAACCCTTGTTCCCATGGCCAGGAAGTATGCTCGAGAAAGCGACCTGCTTCTCCTTCAGACTCGACCGGATCACCCAGCCGAACATTGGGCTCCGCCTTCTCGCTTTAATCTTCTGTCCGATCTGACCGTTCCGTGGTCGACGTACGCCACCGTCATTGTCGATACCGCATCGGCACTGACCTCCGGAACCGAAGATAAGGGATTTTTCAAAACGCAGGCGCATGCAAATATCGGACGCGGAATTCAGCTCTTTCGTCTTCTGAATCTGGTTCCAACAATGCATCATTTGCTCGAGATCCTGCAGTACCAGCCTGTGCTGAGGGCGATGTTGCAAAATCTCGAGTCCCTCAAAAATCAAGGAATTCCCGATGCGAGGGAATGTTACGAACACTTTCTGAATGGATATCTGCGGCAGCCTCCCGAGCAGCTTGGCGGGGTCATATCGACGATCTACAATTATCTGAACTATTTCACTAACCCGGATATCGTCGAGGTTTTCGGCACCGAAGAGAATACGTTCGATTTTTCGGCACTTGATGATGGCGCGATCATCTGTCTTTCCATGCCTCAGAAATATCAAACGGAACGTCGCTATATAACCACGATTTTGAAGCTTCTATTTTACACTCATGCCCTTCGCCGTTTCGATCCCAGGCCCACAGGCAAACGGCAGGTCCAAGAAGATAACCTCTTGATTTGCTGGCAGGACGAAGCGCAGCGTTTTATCTCCGACTCAGATGCCAATGTCGATATTATCCGTCAGGCAAACACCACCACCGTCCTGGCCGCACAATCGAAACTCTCCTTTCTTCCGGCCTTAGGCAGTAAGGAGAAGGCCGAAGTAACAATCCTGAATCTTCGCAACAGGATCATCTTCAAGGCGGCCGACAGGGCCTGCGCCGAAGGCTCCGCTGATTTTATCGGGCGCCGAATGCACTGGAAGAAGTCTTACACCCGCGGAAAAGGCAACTCGAGCACCACCCGATCCCATGAGGAAGAATACCTCGTCAAACCGTTCGAAATCATGTCATTACCCAAGTTCGTAGCAATCGTTAAGCATTGTGAACATGGCTTCCGGAAAACGACGATCCATCCCGTGGATCCCGAGGGAAAGGTTCCAAGTTGGTATCCCTTTTGGAATCGTATCCTTCGCTAGTGCACCGTCTCGCATATAGTCGTTGATGTCGTTCGGCGCTCGCCGGATCAGTCGACCGTTTTTCAAGGCGCGAGGGAAGCGCCGATATCTGGATCATAACGGTCGAGAGAGTCCGGCGGCCGCCGTACGGGAAAACGTATCGGCGTGCGCGTGACGCGGTAGGGTCGCGCTCCTGCGCGACCGGCGTTGCCGGTCTGGAAACTTTCCTTTCCTGATTGCAACCCCGCAGCCCTTTACCTACTTCCACTCCTTTTGCTTGTTCACGTTCTATGAACGCTCAACGCCAGTCGCGCAGGAGCGCAACCCTACCCGTCACACGGGCGGTCACGCCGACACGCCGACACGCCGACACGCCGACACGCCGACACGCCGACACGCCGATACGCCTCCCCCCCTGCCTCAGGGCTATCCCTGATTCTTCAGTAAGGCCACCTGCTGGCGGCAAGGCTCGACGCGCCAGCACAAAATATGGCCACCCGCTACGCCCCAATCAGTCGAACGGATACCGAACCCCAACGTAATGCATTTTGCAGCCTGCCCGTAGCTCATTTACCGTGCCCAGTTAACAGGTGCACAAATGCGACTTCCAAAAACAGAATATCTGGCAGCTTTTATAAGTCAAAGATAATAAACTGCTTACGTTTTCTCTCTACCTGGTTAGCATCCTCTATCCCTACACGTACCTTCATTTACTAGATCGTGTCACGACCTTTACCACCACTCGTGACATTCCCGACCCACAAC
>Ga0210401_10004644_pt1 | contig 14339 bp, 14 predicted proteins | sample IncBWH32MmetaG_FD_150866 | JGI IMG/M metagenome (GOLD analysis project Ga0210401, IMG submission 150866) | Forest soil microbial communities from Barre Woods Harvard Forest LTER site, Petersham, Massachusetts, United States - Inc-BW-H-32-M | ecosystem: Environmental > Terrestrial > Soil >... | reverse complement strand
TGACCGTGCGCGGCGGTACACAAGGCGTCGGGCGCGCTACCACTCAAGCCGTCGTCGTTTCCAACGTCATGATCATCGCGGCCGACGTTTTTCTGACCAAGATCGCACTCTACATGGGAGGCAAACTTTTTTGACGCGCATGGTGGGGGATCAGTCGCGCTTGCGCTACTTCTCGTGTACCACGCCGCCGGAGAAAGGTCCCGGTGGAACCGCCGTTTCTGCTCGCCCTGAGTCTCGAAGGGGCTGCGCGCCTCCCATTTGTACGCGAGATCCAACTCGAGCCAAGATCGCTGCCACGCCGGACCTTTCTTGGAGAGAATTGCTTGCGCCGCCTGCTGAACCGCATCTTACTCGTCATCCACGCACAGGTTCGCTCCGATGAGTTCGCCGGCCATTTTCCGGACCCGCAAATCCCCGGCAGATCCTGATCCCGTAATTGTCTTTGACGGCGTGCACATCGGATTCGAAGAAGGCGACGTGTTGCGCGGCGTCTCCTTTCGCGTGCTCCCCCGTGAAACGCTTGTGTTTCTGGGCGAAACTGGAACAGGAAAAACCCTTACCCTCAAATTGGCCGCGGGTCTACTCCACCCGTCGATGGGCAGCGTGCGTGTTTTGAACAATGAAGTCTCGATGATGTCGGAGCAAGAGTTACTGGCGTTCCGCAGGCAGATTGGTTTTGTGTTCCAGGAAGGCGCGCTGTTCGACTCCATGACCGTGGCGGACAATGTAGCCTACCGCCTCCGCGAAGATCGCGTCGACGAAGAGGAAGTCGACCGGCGCGTGCGCGAAATTCTCGCCTTCGTCGAGCTGGAACACGCCCTGGATCAGCTTCCTTCCGAACTCTCTGGAGGAATGCGGCGTCGTGTGTCCATCGCCCGAGCCTTGGTGAATCGTCCGCAAATCGTGCTGTACGATTCGCCGACGGCGGGGCTTGACCCGGTAACCGCGCAAACCATCATCACGTTAATCCTGCGTTTGCGCGATGTGTACGGTGTAACGGCGCTGCTCGCCACGCATCGATTGCAAGACGGCTTCGCGCTGGCGAATTTCCGCTTCGACCCGAAAGCCAAGCGCGTGGTACGTGATCCGTCCGCGGCCAATCAGGCAGCTGCGGGCGGGTCGGAGCCCGTGACCCGATTTCTCGTTTATCGCGATGGACGCATCTATTTCGATGGTTCACCGGAAGAAATTGCCGCCACACATGACCCGTATCTGAAACGCTTTCTGGTCTAAATTTGCTGTAGTCTGTTTCACGAGGCCGGTTCTCTGGGTTCGGCGGGCGGCACTGCTGGAGGGAAGCATTCATGGCGTTACGGAAACAATTGACCTGGACGGAACTGCGCGTCGGGCTTTTCGTGCTGGTCGGTTTGTTCGTGATCGCGGTGGGGACTTTCTACGTTACCGGCGCGGGTTTCTGGGGGCCGAAATATCATCTTAAGACGTTCCTGCCCGACGTTTCGGGTCTCGCCACCGGTGCGCCTGTAAGTATCGATGGTGTGGATGTGGGAAACGTGGAGACCCTAAGGCTCGTGCCACGAGCCCCGAACCAGGTTCTGGACAAAAACAAAAGCATCGAAGTCATCATGCGCTTGGATCGCAGGTACCAGGCCGACATTCTTACCGATTCAACGGCCACCTCGGTGACCCAAGGCCTCCTGGGAAATCAGTATGTCAATATCAGCCGCGGATTCACCGGCGTACCCTTGAAAGACGGCCAGGAAGTTCCAGGAGCTCCGCAAACCGATCTTAAGGAAGTGATGGAGCGCAGTTCCGCCCTGTTGGACAATCTCCAGGCGGTCAGTGCGGATGCCGAGAGCATCATCGCCGGCGTAAAAGCGGGCAAGGGCAATCTTGGCAAATTGATTACCGACGAGGCCGCTTACAACAATCTCAACGCCATGCTGGCCAACGGCAACAAGATGGTCGGCGATATTCGTGGAGGCAAAGGCACCATCGGGAAATTGGTCGCCACCGACGAGATGTATAACAAGGTGGGCACGACCGTCGATAACGTCAATTCGATCCTCGGCGACGTTCGCGCCCAAAAAGGCACGCTCGGCAAACTGCTCTACGATACTGCGCTCTACGAGCAAGTGCGCGACACCGTCAACAACGCCAACGGCATGATCGGCGACGTTCGCTCCGGGAAGGGAAGTCTCGGCAAACTCGCAACCGACGATGCGCTCTATAACAAAATGCGCGACACCAGCACCAATCTCGCGAACGCCACCGCCAAGCTCAACGACAACACTACAACTGCCGGCAAACTTTTCTCGGATCCGCAGTTGTACGATAACTTGACCGGATTGACCGGTGACCTGCGGCTGCTGATCGGCGATTTCCGCCAGAATCCGAAAAAATTTCTTCACTTCAAGGTCACTGTTTTCTGACCCGCTTTCTTTGTGCTGATGGCCTGCGTGTGTGTTGTAATGGTGTTGTAACAAAACAAAGATAATGTCACCGACGCAACCTCTTGTGCCTACAGGATCGATAGAAAATCCGGAATCACCGCAAAAACAGCTTCGTCCCGAGGCTGCTAAGTCCACTTTGCCGCAACCAGGACGTCCGGTTCCCAGCCGGGCCTACCCCGGAGCATTGATCGTCGTGGAAGGGACGGACGGCTCCGGCAAGAGCACCCAGCTCTATCTGTTGAAGCGCTGGCTCGAAATTGGCGGTTACCGCCTGCATTTCACGGAGTGGAACTCCTCGCCGCTAGTAAAGTCCGCCACGCGCCGCGGAAAACAGCGTCGGTTGCTGACGCCCACCACGTTTTCTTTGTTGCACGCCGCCGACTTTGCCGACCGCTGCGAACGCCAGATCATGCCATTGCTCCAAGGCGACTATCTGGTGCTGGCCGACCGTTACGTCTACACAGCATTCGCGCGCGACGCCGCCCGCGGGTGCCCGCCGCGCTGGCTCCGCAACCTCTACCGCTTTGCACCCGTTCCAGACATCACCTTTTATTTTCGCGCGCCGCTCGACGTCGCGGTGAGCCGTATTCTGAGCGGCCGCCCGAAACTGAAGTATTACGAAGCGGGCATGGACCTGGGGCTGTCGTACGATCGTTCGGAAAGTTTCCGGTTGTTTCAAGCGCGCATTCTCGAAGAGTACGACAAGATGGTGGACTCCGATAATTTCGTCGTGCTCGACGGGACGCTGCCCGTAAACAAACTCCAGAAGCAAATGCGCGACATCGTGGCATCGAAGATCGATCTGAAACGCTTCGCGCCTCACGCGCCTGAGTGGAGCAAGGATGCCTGAGCAGGAAAAAGAAAAAGACAGGATCGCAACGACCGCGGAACCGGCAGGGACGCCCACCGTTGGCACAGTCACTGCCGAAGCCACGCCTTCGGCAAAGGCCGCCGTTGCTCCTGAGGACGATTCGGCGCTGCACTTTTTCGGCGAGCCGCTGGTGGGGTTCGACCCCAGCGAAATCACCGGCAGCTTGATCGTGATCGAGGGCATGGACGGCTCAGGTCGTTCCACGCAGATCACGCTGCTGCAGGAGTGGCTGGAGTCCGAAGGATTCGCAGTGCAGACCAGCGGCCTGCGTCGCTCCAATCTCGTCGGACGCGACATCGACCAATTGCTGGCGAAAAACGCGGTTACGCGTCTGACGCTCTCCCTGATGTACGCAACGGATTTCTTCGATCAGGTCGAGCATCGCATATTGCCAGCCTTGCGCGCGGGCACAGTGGTCCTCGCCGACCGCTTCATTTTCACACTGATCGCCCGCGGCGTAGTGCGCGGAATAAATCGCGACTATATCGGCGGCCTGTACGCCATGGCGCTGCGCCCGCACCTCACGTTCTGGCTGAACGTGCGGCCAGAAACCGCCTTCGCGCGCGAATTTAAAAAAGCCCAAGCGATCAGCTACTGGGAAGCGGGCCGCGACATGTCGCTGTCGCACGACCTGTACTGGTCGTTCATCCGCTACCAGACCATGATCAAGCGCGAATTTGAAGTCATGGCCAAGCGCCACAACTTCATCGAACTCGACGGCGAAGCCAGCGTCTCCGCCGTGAACAAGCAACTGCGCCAGCGCATCGGCGAACGCCTCGGAATTCGCGCGACGAAGTACACGCCGTCTGCCGCGCTCGCGCACCTCTGGCGGTAAACGCAAGCAATGTCCGAGCCGGTTCACATCGCCGCGATCGACGCCGGCTCCAACGCGGTCCGCCTCTCTGTCGCCAGAGCCTACTCCGCACTCGATATTGAGCCGCTCTACAGCGAACGCTATTCGCTGCGTCTCGGCGAAAGTGTTTTCCTGCGCCACCGCTTCACCGAAGACATCTTCAAAAGAGGCGTAAAAGCCTTTCGCCATTTCAAGGAAGTGATGGAGGAATTCGGCGTGACGCGCTACCGCGCCGTGGCCACCAGCGCCTCCCGCGAAGCGCGCAACCGCAAAAACTTTCTCCGCGAGATCAAACGAAAATGCGGCATCGATCTGGAAGTAATCAGCAGCGCCGAAGAATCGCGCCTCGGCCGCGAAGCCGCGGTCGCCGCGCTCGGCCCGGAGTCGCCGCCCCGCTGCATCATCGACCTCGGCGGCGGAAGCCTGGAGATCAACATTCTTCACGACCACACCGTGGAACAGTGCGCGCAGATACCCGTCGGCACCGTGCGCTTGATGACCACCCTGAATATTCCCGGCGTGATTCGCCCCGCGCAAGCGGAACAAGTGCGGCGCTACGTGCGCGCCCTCCTCGAATCAAAATTGCCTTCTCGTCCTAATCTAGGGGACAGCATCGCAGTCGCTCTAGGAGGCAGCGCCGAAACGCTCGCCGAAATTGCTCCTGGTCCGCGCGAGCACGGCGTCCCCACGTTGCAGCTTCCTCTCCTCCGCGAGCGCCTGCAGGGCATCCTCGAGCGCGACGTTCGCGAACGCATGAAGACCTACGCCGTCCGCCGCGACCGCGCCGACGTCATGGGCATCGCCGCCATCACCTTCATCACCCTTGGCCGCTATCTCAATCTGCGCACCGTCTCGGTTCCCAGCATTGGCATTCGCGAGGGCCTGCTGCAAGAAATCGCACGCGAAGCCTTCTCTCGCAAAGAGCCGCACCGCTACAACGCCACGGCGCGCCAGCTCCTCGTCGGGACGCGCAGCTTCGCGCGCCGCCTCGAATACGATCAGCCTCACGCCGAGCACGTACGCGAGCTCAGCATCCAGCTCTTCGATCAGCTGCAACCCGTGCACCACTTGCCCGCGCAATCGCGCGTGCAGTTAGAGGCTGCCGCGCTGCTGCACGATATCGGCCATATGGTCAGCCACCGCGGGCACCACAAACATGGCGAGTATCTTGCCCTCAACGGCGACATCCCTGGTCTGGAAGGCCGCGACCGCGCCATCGTCGCGGCCCTGGTGCGCTATCACAATCGCAAATCCGTTCCCGCGGGTCATCACGTCGCCTACTCCTCGCTCACCAACAACGATCAGCGAATTGTCCGCCGCCTCGCTGCGATTCTCCGGGTCGCCGAGGCTCTCGATCATTCGCACCGGCAACGCGTGACGAATTTGGCCGCCTCATTCCAACGCGACGCCGTTGGCCTGCAGATCACCGCGCATGGCGACGCCGCTGAGGACTTGCGTGATGCCATTCGCAGCGCGGAACTCTTCGAGAAGGAATTTCATGTGCGTCTATTTTTCAGGCAATCGGGAACGTGACGCTCCGTGAACAACGCTGATAATCGTGGCAACATTGTAGGGGCGCGGCATTGCTGCCCCACAGCTTGCCTGCGCGTAAGCATCACAGGTATCACGACCGATTAAGGAGTCACAGTTCAATGCAGCTCTACATCGTGCGGCACGGCATCGCCATCGACCGGGAAGACCCCAAGTCGCCTCCCGACCCGGACCGTTTTCTAACCGAAGAAGGCATCGAGCGAACCAAGCAAGTCGCCAAAGGCGTCGTCGCGCTGGGCGCTACCGCGGACTTGTTGATGAGCAGCCCGTACGTCCGCGCCATGCAAACGGCCGAAATCTTCGCGGCCGCACTGGAGTACCCAAAACAGAAAATCCGCCGCACCGATCTGCTGTTGCCCGGAAGTGAAGCGACGCTGTTCTATCGAGAGCTGGCAAAAGATAAGCACTCGTCCTCGATTTTCTGTTTTGGTCACGCTCCGCAACTCGACGACTTGATCGCCACAGGGCTGGGCTCCAAGCACCATGTGACTTCATTAAAAAAGGCCGGAGTCGTGCTGCTGGAACTGAAGCGCGTTTCTCCTCCGAGCGGACAACTCGTGTGGCTAGCCACACCGAAGCTGCTGCGCAAGGCCGCCAAATAGAGCCAACCTGTAGCCGCGGTCCTTTACCCTGAGCTTCGAAGGGCCGAGACCGCGGGGTTTAGACGAAACGGAAACACAACCGCAACGACGATGTGAGCGCCGGAGTTTATGCCTGAGTAACAAACTTTTGCGGCACAGCCATTCCCGGCTGTGCGTATCCGCTAAAGCCCCGCAAAGGGAGGGCCAGTGGTCGTAAAAATATTTCCAGACAAGAAGTCTCTTAGTGTAGCTGCAGCCGAACAGGCTTCAACCACCTTGCGGCACGCCATCCACGATCGAGGTCGAGCACGCATCGTGGTGGCGACCGGAACGTCCCAGCTCGATTTTTTGGATGCCCTCGCCACGTCGACAGACATCGACTGGCCGCGCGTCGAGATGTTCCACCTCGATGAATACGTGGGGCTGCCCATAACCCATCCGGCGAGCTTTCGTAAATATCTCCTGGAAAAATTCATTCATAAGGCTGGCATCCCTCACTATCACTTGCTCGATGGCGAGGGCCATCCCGGCGAAGTAATCCGCCAAGTTGGAAACGCCCTGAAGTCCGCCCCAGTCGATGTCGCCTTCGCCGGCATCGGTGAAAACGCACACCTAGCCTTCAACGACCCTCCCGCCGATTTCGATACTCACGAGCCCTATCTCGTCGTCGAGCTCGATGAAGCCTGCCGCCGCCAGCAAGTCGGCGAAGGCTGGTTCGCAAATATCTCGGAGGTTCCACGACAAGCCATCTCCATGTCGGTCCGCCAGATCCTGCAAGCACGCGAAATCATTGCCGTCGTCCCCGACGCTCGGAAAGCCCACGCGGTGAAACTGTGCGTCGAAGGAGAAATCACTCCGATGGCACCAGCGTCGATCTTGCGCACGCATCCAGCCGCCACACTCTACCTCGACCGCGAATCCGCCAGCCAACTGAGTCCGGCAAAGCTCGCCGAGTTTGCCGCTGCCGGATAGCCAGCAGATGATCAAACTCACGCCGACCCAAATCCCCGACACCACCACGATCCCTTGTAGGGGCGGGGCTTGCCCCGCCCGCCATCAACTCCGGCACGGCCCACGCTCCGGAGCACAAACGTGCCGCTAACGGGACAACCGGATGCCGCCCCACCCCCGCGCGCGATCCCCTCACTGCGCTGGTGGATCGGCGGCCTGCTGTTCGCCTCAACAGTGATCAACTACATCGACCGCCAAACACTTTCGATCCTAGCCCCCTATCTCAAACCCGAATACCACTGGACCAACACCGACTACGCCAACATCGCGATCGCCTTTCGCATCGCCTATTCCATCGGACAAACCGTCTGGGGCCGCCAGATCGACCGCGTCGGCACCAGGCGCGGACTAACCATCAGCGTCACGTGGTACTCGATCGTCTCGCTGTTGACCTCGCTCGCGAATGGCATGGCGAGTTTCGGTGTATTCCGCTTTCTGCTCGGCGCGGGCGAGTCGGCGAACTGGCCCGGCGCCAGCAAAGCGGTTTCCGAGTGGTTCCCCAAGCGCGAGCGCGGAATAGCCGCTGCGTTGTACGACAGCGGCTCCTCGGTCGGCGGCGCCATTGCGCCCTTCCTGATCTTGCCGATCTACCTGCGCTGGGGATGGCGCGTGGCGTTTGTCATTCCTGGCCTGCTCGGATTTTTGTGGCTGATTGCCTGGCGCCGCCTGTACCACCCGCCACAAGAGCACCCCCGCGTCACCGGCGCGGAGCGCCAAATGATCCTGACCGACAAGCAGGAAACAGAGTCAACGCCGCAGCCCATGCCGCGATGGCGCGATCTTCTGAAACTGCCGCAGACCTGGGGCGTGATTGTCTCCAAGGGTCTGACCGACCCCGTATGGTTCTTCGTCACCGACTGGTTTCCCATTTATCTGGTCGCCAAGGGTATTTCGCTGAAGAGCGGCCTGATCGCCGTTTGGATTCCGTTCCTTGCCGCCGATCTCGGCAATTTCTTCGGCGGCGCCGTTTCCGGCTACCTGATTCGTCGCGGTTGGTCTGTAGGCGCGGCACGCAAATCGATGGTCATTTTCGGCGGCTTCGGCGTAATGCTTCTGATCCCCACAATCTTTACCGTGAAGTTGTATCTCATCACGTTGCTTTTCGCGCTAGCCACGTTCGCCTATGCGGCGTTTTCAACGATCGCAAACGTCCTGCCCACCGACCTCTTTCACAGCAAATCCGTCGCCACGGTAAGCGGCCTGAGCGGAACCGCCGCGGGCATCGGCACCATCCTGGCCTTCGAGTTGATCGGCCACTTCTCCGACGCCCGCCAGGCCACCGCCACGCACACCTTCGACCCTATCGTGATCGTCGCCGGCCTGATCCCCTTCGTCGGCATGTTTCTGGTCCTCCTGCTGGTCCGCAACACCAGCGCCACCGACGAGGGCCTGGTAAAACGAATCTGATGCAGTTCGGCGTTCGTCGCCCTGTAGCCGTGGTCTTTCACCCTGAGCTTCGAAGGGCCGAGACCGCGGGGTTTAGACACAATTACTACTCATCCTCACCCCACGCGCGTAACACGAATCTGATATTGGAACATCGAGGTGCCAGGTCAGTTTCCGGTTGGCGCATTGTCCCGGCTTCTTTTGGCGACATCCTGGGCTTTCTGCGGAGCCCTGACGACCTTAAGCACGCGCATGAGGTCCCCTGCTAACATTTAGAGTTCTAGCAGGCTGCGGAAAAACTCAAAAAAATATGTCATTCCGAACCCCGTTCGGTTTTTGAACGGGGTGAGGAATCTGCTTTTTCCTTAGGTTTCTTGCGAACAGCAGATCCCTCACCCGCAAACGAGGCGCGTTCGGGATGACAAATCCGACTTTTTCCGCAGGCTCCTAGGTGCGCATTGAGATCAAATATCACTGCGCTCCCTTCGGAGCAGCTGTTCCATCCGACCAAGTGGCCACCGGAATCATGAACTCGGTTATCGGCTCCGGAGCACCCTGAAATTGTGGATTTAACATAACTGGAGAGCCCGGCAAATTCGCTCCCCATGACTTGGGATCTGTAAGCGGAACGTAAAACATCAAATGAGGGACCCAATGCCCGGCTGAGTCGTTCAGATACCCTTGGGTTGACATCATGTAGCACATCGCGCCGGGTTCGAGGGGCGGCAGCCCTTTCGCGTCGAATGCTTTGATGCCCTCAATGACCTGATCTTTGGACATTCCGGAGAGGACCAGTTCCGTTCGCTTGAAAGTGAGAGGCAGGATCGATCGCACCGCGGGCGGATTAAAGCAGATTGGGCCGCGCATCTTCGGATTCCAGAACTGGGCAAAGTCAAACGGAGACATCCATGATCGCTCGACGAGGCAGACGAAACCATTCTTGCCCTTGACGGCGGTTTCGTAGCCACGCCGTCCGAGGACCATGACTTCGGCATCGGCTGAAATCGATGGCGGCGCGGCGCTGCGTGCCATCGCAATCTCGGCATTTCGATCGGCTATAAGGTACTGATCGATGGAAGCCATTTTGGGATAGGACGCAGCGGCCTCTTGAGAGCGTGCCTTTAAAGAAGCGCTCACCAGCACGGTCGAAAGCAATGTCGCGAATATAATCGCTTTCACAATGTTTCTGGCTATCTTCATAATCAATTCTCCTTTCTAATTCCCGGAAATAAAGGTCATTTGACGCAGAGCGGCGCGAGTTTCAGCTAATTTTGTTCTGTCACTGTTTCAAGTAACGAAGCGCAACACATCCTGATTTAAAAATCTTGGACTCAACCAGTTTTAATTGCAATCTCTCCGGTAGGGTAATACCTTCTGACAACCGTCTCCCTTCTCCTGCAATGATTGGCTGAACGACAAAACGATATTCATCAACTAGACCAAGCTCTATAAGTTGTGAAGGAATATCCACACCACCGATTAAAATATTTTTGCCTTGTTCCTTTTTCAATTTAACTATTTCGTCTCGAAGGTTCGTACGAACAATTCTCGTATTTCCTTCAGCACTGTCTAATGATTGTGAAAAAACAATTTTGTTGATGGAGTCAAATGTTTGAGCAAATTCGTTCGTTGCTTTTGTCTCAGACTGGCTTTTTGCGATATCAGGCCAATAAGGAACCATCAATTGATAGGTTTTACGCCCAAAGACGAGGAGGTCAACATCACGCATGAGATCCGTAAAATATTCATGTATTTCTTCATTGCCAGTCATTTTGGTGTGGTCGCAGCAGCCATCTAACGTAATGTTGATTGCGAAGATTACATTTCTCATTTTTCGCCTCGGATTGAGCAGCATGGTCTTCGAACATAAAACCAATAACTTTGAACCGCGCGTCATTGCAACATAAAGATTAGGATCATCCAACTGGACAAGGCCGTCCCCGATGTTGGTGGTTTTCGTCGGCCGTGAACAGTCTGTGACTTCACCGACCCGCCGGACGTGTAATTCTGCCGTAGAGTCTTCGTTCACACTTTCAAGACCGAAGTCAAAAATCTGGACCGCTAGTATCGATATACGGAAGTCGTTGCTTTAGTGTCGATCCCTTCGATCAGCGAACTCGAGTGATGTCCTGCACCCAGTTAGTCTCCCAGGTCTTACCCTCGTCTGGCGAGTCCGCTTGCTCCCAGTGGCCCGATGTCGGAGTGATGTTGGACCAGATGAAGCGCGCCCGAACTCGCTTTCCCTTGACCGTATCATCCCCATAGAAAGTGCCCACGCCATTGTGGAAGCCTCCAATCATGGGCGGATCCAAGGGTGCGGATGGTGTCCTGCTGTCGAGCCACCAGATTGACCACTGCTGGGTCTTTGGGTCGAAGGACCGCAGAGCGACACCGCGATAGGGAGCACCGGGAACGCTGAGCACTGTATCGTCCACATTGCTGTAACTCCCCATAAGCGGTTGATTCAACAACGTGCCTTCGAATTCGGTCCACTCGTCATTATTGGCGAGTCGCTGCTTCAGCTTTCGATGATGGGCCTGCCATTGACCAACCAGGAAGTCGAAGTCGTGAAGACCGGGGACTGCACTGTCCGTCTGATTCATCCCGGGGCCCGAATCCTTGTGCGATTGTGGGGCCAACGGTCCAGGCGCTGCCAGACACAGACTTAGCAGCGCGATCATGACGGAACGGTGATGAATACTCGCGATGTCCCCTTTTGAATTTCGGCGGTAGCCAATTCTCAACAATGCTTGAACTCCATTTCGCCGATACGCGTTCATCGTCCCCTCCGGAATCAAACTGAACTAATGCAAGCCTCTTAGATTGACTCAGCTCGTGGCATTTGTGTATACCCACTTTCCATGGAACTCTCGATACCACTTTCGAAGAAAAACGAACCTCTGTTCCGGCAGGTTTACACTAATTAGTTGATCCGGCACTACTTCCCATGGAGAACCGATCTATTTTGCTGTACCCGGTCAAAGCCCACGCAGGGTAACGTTCCGGCTGATCTAATCTAGCGAGCGATTTTAGCTTTTGTTTTCAATGCAAGGTGGGTTGGAGCTGAGTGTTGCGTCGACCCATTGAGACGACCGCGTTTATCCGGCACTACAGCGTGTCGGCGCATTGCACCGACGGGATGACGGCACTGTGGAGTCAACGCGCCTCTTTGCGGAAAATTAGATACACCCGATCCGTATACAGTGGCGAAACAAGTTCCCATCTTTCCGAAGCGTGTTGGTCCAACTCCTTTTGCATTTCAAAATCTGTCGCCGACACTGCAATAACAACGTACTGGTAATGAGGGCTCGCCGCCAGAGCTGGCTGCGGAATAACAATCGGACGAAGAGCAATGACCGACAGCGATAGAGTGATGACCAAGAGACACGCTTTTGAGAATCGATTCATGACACCCACCTTTCGTCTGGCTTATTTCCGCAGTTTCGAGCGCTACTGACAGACGTCTTAGCCGGGCCACGGCAACGCGCTCGCTAGACGGACGTTAGACGTGTGCAAGGCTTGGTCGCGTACAGTGTGATCGAGGTTTGACGTGGAACGCATCATCGAAGCAGATTAGGTCCCGATCAGTCGGCTAATCGGAAACTGACCCACAACCGGCAGGCGGCTACAAGAATCACAACTGCGCCATCCTTTGAACTCCAAAAGCTGCTATAAACTGTGCGCGGCTCGGCACCAAATCGAAGGAGGCGCCATCTGGTCACCTCAACAATTCAAGATCGCAAGATCGCGCGTGGCGCGGGAAACTAAAGATGGCTGAATCCTCCGCAGTGGCCATACCGACCGCGGGCCGCTCAAAGCGTCTGCTCACGCTGTGGGACCTGATTTTCTTCGGCATCGTGCTGATTCAGCCGATCGCCCCGGTCCCGCTCTTCGGCGTAGTTCGCCATGATGATCACCGCCGTCAGCTACGGACGAATGGCCGCGCTATTCCCGTCCGCAGGGTCGGCTTACACCTACGTTGGAAAGGGACTCAACCCGCACCTGGGGTTTCTGGCAGGCTGGGCGATGTTTCTCGACTATCTGCTGCTGCCGCTGATCAATACCGTGTGGATCGCCGCGGCCATGCACAACGTCTACACTCCCAAGATTCCCTTTGTCGTCTGGGCCGCGATTGTCGCTGGCATCATCACCTTCCTGAACCTGCGAGGCATTCGTTCTTCGGCGCGCCAGAATAAAGTGCTGCTCTTCATCATGTTCGTCGTCATCGGTTTTTTCATCGTACTGGCGGTGCGTCTTCTGTTTGGGACCCAGGGATGGGGCGGTCTGTTTTCCACGCAGCCGTTCTATGATCCGAAAACGTTTAACGCCCATCGCATTTTAGGCGCGACCTCGTTTGCCGCGCTCACCTATATAGGTTTTGACGGCATCACCACCTTGACCGAGGACGCCGAGAATCCCAAGCGCAACATTCTGCTCGCCACCGTCCTGGTCTGCGTGTTCACCGGAATCTTTGGCGGCCTGGAAGTTTACCTGGGCCAGCGCGTTTGGCCAGACTGGCACTCCTTCACATCGCTGGAGACCGCATTCATGGATGTCTGCGGTCGCGTCGGTGGACCGTGGCTATTCAACGCCATGGGACTCGTTTTGATTCTCGCCGCATTCGGCAGCGGACTGGCCGGCGGCCTGGGAGCGGCAAAACTGTTGTTCGGCATGGGCCGCGACAACGTGTTGCCGCGCAAATTCTTCGGTCACCTGGCGCCGGGAACCAGCACGCCAACCTACAACATCATCTTAATTGGATTGCTGAGCTTTGCCGGAGCAGAACTCCTGAACCAATTCGGCAGCGCTTACCAGCAAGCCGGCGAACTGCTGAATTTCGGAGCCTTTCTCTCGTTCATGGGTGTGAATCTGGCGGCCTTCTGGCAATTCGGCGTACTGAAGATAGCGGGCGGCAAGCGCCGCATTGTAGTCGACATCATTCTTCCGCTCGTGGGATTCGTCTTCTGCGCGGTCATCTGGTGGAATCTGAATCCGCTGGCCAAGACCGCCGGCGGAATTTGGTTCGCCATCGGAGTACTGTATGTCGCGATCAAAACGCGTGGATTCCGCGCCGCCCCGGTAATCATCGATTTCAGCGAGACTTAGCCGGAAGCATCTCGATAAACCGGGCGGCGAGTCGCATCCCCGCCAAAGTTGCGGAGATACGGCTCGCCAAACCGATCAGCAAACTACTTGTGTGTCATGGTGCCGACGCGCGCCAGCATATCGCGGTGGCCGGCGGGGTCCAGCGTTGCACGCAAACCAGCCCACGCGGCCGGGTTGCTTTTCTGTGCCTCGTCGAGGGCCGCGTTGAATTTGTCAATGCCTTCGGGTCCGTTCGTGACGACCACAACAAATAGCGTTCCCACGTCGGTGGAGTGTACGACTTCCTCGTCCACTTGATAGCCGTGGAGGGCGCCGTCCGCCATCAGTTTGTCGAGAAGCGAAACGAATGTCGCCTTCAGGACCTTGCCGCCGGGATCGGAATCGGCTTTGCTCCGCCACGTTCCCACGCGCAAGTAGCCGTTCGTGAACGTACCGGAATGAGAGTCGTAGTTGTGGCTCTCCATGATGTAGTCCCAGTGCTTCGCTGCAGCCAAAGGTGGCGCGGTAGCTCCGGGTGCGGTCCGAACATTTTCCAGCACTTTCAGAATGCCGGACATCGAAGTTGCGGA
>Ga0210401_10004643_pt1 | contig 14340 bp, 6 predicted proteins | sample IncBWH32MmetaG_FD_150866 | JGI IMG/M metagenome (GOLD analysis project Ga0210401, IMG submission 150866) | Forest soil microbial communities from Barre Woods Harvard Forest LTER site, Petersham, Massachusetts, United States - Inc-BW-H-32-M | ecosystem: Environmental > Terrestrial > Soil >... | reverse complement strand
ATGCCCTCGTCGAGGAAGGAAACCTCAACAAGAACATCTTTTTTTTGCGAAAGGCATTAGGAGAATGGGAAGGCGGCCGGGAATACATCGAAACGGTTCCTAAACGTGGTTATCGGTTTGTCGCGCCCGTAAGCGAGGTGACGCATGCCGAGATAGCTCCACAACAGCGATCTGCAGCAGGGACAAATCTGATCGGCAAGAGGGTTTCCCACTACCGGGTGCTGGAGATCCTGGGCGGCGGCGGCATGGGCATGGTTTATAAAGCGGAGGACTTGAAGCTGGGCCGCCGCGTCGCTTTAAAGTTTCTTCCCGAGGAACTTGGAAATGATCCGAAGGCAGTCGAGCGATTTGAGCGGGAAGCGCGGGCTGCTTCCGCACTTGATCATCGCAATATCTGCTCGATTCACGAGTTCGGCGAGCACGAAGGCCAGCCGTTTCTCGTTATGCAGTTACTGGAGGGGGAAACCCTGCGAGAGCGTATTGCCAAAGAAGCTTCCTTGCCGAATAACGCCCTGCTGGATATCGCCATTCAGATTGCCGACGGATTGGACGTGGCCCATCAGAAGGGCATCATTCATCGCGACATCAAGCCGACGAACATCTTTATTACTGAGCGGGGAGAAGCCAAGATTCTCGATTTCGGGTTGGCGAAGCTCGTTTCTGCGGCCACGTGTGTCGACGCCGTCACGGGACGGGACCACCCGGATGATGAGGCACTTGGAACGCCGCGAGAGACCCCGACCGCAGGAGGCCCCGACTTGTTCCTCAGCCGAACTGGAGTGGCGATGGGAACGGCGGGTTACATGTCGCCGGAGCAGGTGCGGGGCGAGAAGTTGGATGCTCGGACGGATCTGTTTTCGTTTGGTGCGGTGCTTTACGAAATGGCGACGGGGCGCCGTGTCTTCACGGGAGACACGGTGCCCATGCTTCGGGAAGCTATCCTTAACCAGATACCCAACCCGGCGCAAGAATTGAATCCCCAGCTTCCTGCAAAGCTGGAACAAGTCATTAGCAAGGCGCTCGAAAAGGACCGTGAAGCGCGCTATCAGTCGGCATCGGAAATGCGCGCCGAGCTGGAGATCTTGAAACGACAGTTGGAGCCGAGACCTCGGCCCCGCTGGTGGGCCATAGCTGCGGGAGCCGTCTCTGGACTGCTGATCGTCGGCACGATTCTTTGGGTCACGAAGAACCAACCTGTCTTTCAACTTGGCCCGACCGACCTGAAGCAGTCGCAACTGACCGCTAATTCCAGAGACAACGCTGTTACGGGTGGCGCCATTTCCCCGGACGGAGAGATGCTAGCCTACGCTGACCTGAGGGGGATTCACGTCAAGCTCATTAAGACAGGCGAGATAAGGGACATTGCGCAGCCGGAAAGCCTCCGAGAAATGCAGGTGGACTGGAACATCAGCCCCAACTGGATCAATCACAGCACAGAGTTTCTTGCCAATGCGATGCCACACGGGAAGCAGACCAGCGTTTGGGCCGTGCCGGTCATGGGTGGAGTGATGCGCAAAATTCGCGATGATGCTCTGGCATGGACGGTTTCACGAGACGGCTCTTGGGTGCCGTTTGGAGCCGACCTGGGTAACTCGTTCTACCGCGAACTTTGGCTCATGCGACCAGATGGCGGGCAGGCGCGAAAGCTTTATGAGGCCGATGAGAATACCAGTTTCGTGGGCGCCGAATTCTCGCCGGATGGCAAACGACTGGGATACGTCCAATTTCGCCGCCTCGCGGACAAGTATGAATTGAGCATCGAAAGCCGCGCCCTGAATGGCGGCCCCGCTACGACCGCGATATCGTTTCCATTCTCTATGCAAGACTGGACTTGGTCACCCGACGGGCGGATCATCGCTTCAGTTCCCGACCCTGCCAACTCCAGGTCAAATACTTGCAATTTCTGGCAAACCCGAATTGACGGTCGTACTGGCGAACCCCTGGAGAAAACCCGACGCTTAACCAACTGGTCGGGATTTTGCATGGACCAACCGAGCGTGACGGCGGATGGGAAGCGGCTAGCATACCGACGGACCTCGACCCAGAGCGGTGTGTATCTTGCTGATCTGCAAGACAACGGAAGGCGGATCACCACACCGAGAGCGTTCACGCTAGACGAGGCGCTAGACCAACCAGCGGCGTGGACAACAGATAGCAAAGCGCTGGTATTCACATCCAACCAAAACGGCCGCAGGGAAATTTACAAACAGTCGCTGGACCAGGACGCCCCGCAACTGGTAGCAACTTCCTTGGACGAAAACCCTGAACAAGCTACCGGGCTGGGACTCATCGACAGGTTCGTCCCGCGTATGAGTCCAGATGGGGCCTGGGTCCTCTATCTGTCAATGCCAAAGGAGAGCGGTTCTTTAACACCAGTTCGGCTGATGAGGATCCCAATAACGGGCGGAACGCCCGAGCTAGTATTAACGACACCGCGCGGCAGAGTCGACTCACTGCGTTGCGCCCGGTCACCAGCCAGCTTGTGTGCGATTGATGAGGCGACTTCCGATGGCAAACGACTCATCTTCACCGCCTTCGACCCAATCCAAGGTAGAGGACGCAAACTCGCGCAGTTTGATACCAAACCTACGACCGACGCCGAGTATGCCTGGGATCTTTCTCCTGACAGCACCCGCATCGCCATCGTCCGGCGTTCGGAAGCGACAATCCATCTTCTTTCGCTGAGCGGCCATGCTCCAGCCGAGGTTGTCGTGAAAGGTTGGAGCGGTTTGCAAACTCTGGATTGGACGGCAGACGGGAATGGAATGTTCGTCACGAGCACAACGGGTACCGGATCGGCGGTTTTGCAGGTGGACCTAGAAGGGAATGCTCACCTGCTTTGGGAACCAAAGGGAAGTATCCAGAGTTTCAGCACTCCTTTTATCGGCGGACTTTTGACGCCTTGGGCCGTACCTTCGCCAGACGGGCGTCACTTGGCGCTCTGTCAATGGACCTTTAGTGCCAACATGTGGATGATGGAAAACTTCTGAGAGCCGAGCTCGCGCATTGGCTCGATTGCATCACGCGAAGTCAGCCCCGTCGCAGCGGTAAGTGCGTCACCCCGACACGCAGCTTATTTATACGTGGCCAGAAATCCTCCAATACTGTTACCGTTATGATAAACGCCAGCCACAACCTGATGATCGTTGATGCCGTGGCCATAAGTTTCGCCCTTCCCCTGCGGATCGTCGAACTTGTAGTACTTCCCGCCCAGACGTAGCGCCCCGTGATATTCGTTGGCGGAATCCTGCCAAGTGTAGACCACATCCCCCGCCAGGTCGATACCCCCTGGATAGCTACCCAGCGCCCCCGGCACGTTGATCTTGATGTACTTCTTGCCGTTGTAAATGCCTGCATCGTTATGACCGCTGGAATCGGTCCATCCCACCGACACCAGACCGTTGTTATTAATTCCCGAGGCCACGGTGGATATGGCTCCGGGCGCGTCGAGTTGCTTGTACTTCTTTCCATTCCACAGGAATCCGTGGGTTCCCCCCTTCGCATCCACGAAGTAGCCGGTGATTTCCAATTTGTCGTTGATTCCTGCAGCGCTCGAACTCGTGGCCCCAGCGGGGCCGATGTCGGTGAACTTCACACCATGATGCAAGAATGCCTGCGACGCCCCGGTCGAAGTGCGGTACGTCCCCACCACGTCGCCGGTGGCGTTAATGCCCGCACACCCAAATAGCATAGCTCCCCACAAGTACACCGCCATTGTTTATGCCATTTACGAAACTGTTCGTTGCTCCTGTGATCGCGATGTTGGAGAACGTGAACGTTACGTTCGGCGCTTCCGCCGCAGTGGCACCGAAAACAAATATTAGAACCACCATTAATAGGCGTTCAACAACTCTGCAATTCTTCATGGCCTGCTCCTCGGTGAAAAATCGTTGCGGCAAGACTCGCGCACCGCAGTCATTGATTCCTGCGCCGTGAGTTTCTGCGCTTCCCGAAAAACCGGCTATTGTTATCTCGATTATTTCCTGGATCCATCCACGCCAGCGGGAATCTGATACCGGCGAGCTATCTCGGAAGGCAAGCGACCCAGAAGACCAATTGGAACGCCGTTGTCCCTAGCCACGGACCGAGTCTGCGCCCCTTGCAAGTGGACCTGAGCAACCATAGTCGCGTCCACGAGGCTATAGTCGCAGCCATCGACACCCGGATGATGCTCGTCGCATGGGATCAGCAGGTAAGCATGCCCGCAGGTACCGTCGTCGCCGCAGCCGGCAGGCAGTCCGTCGCCAGCAATCTCCCCACGATCATTGATTGCCAGCGTCTCGATCAAGTACAAACTGGCGTTGGGAGGAATCAATGTGTTCAAGTCAACCATTGAGCCGTTTTCCCAAAGAAAAGAGTGAAAGCTGCTGTCGCATGCTACTGACAAGCCGATCGCCTGACCTCTCGAATTAATCCCAAACGCCTCACTGGAGCAATGCCCAGCCAGGTGTCCGAGATCTATGACCTTGCCATTCTTCCAGAGTGCTGCGTCAAACGTGCCCGAAAAATCGCCAAGGCCGGCAATATCACCATTCTCGCTGATCGCGTTGGCGGCGACGAAGAGCCCTCCGCTTTGCGCGGTTAGGTCAAGGAGGTTTCCATTGTTCTTTCGGGCATCCCAGAGGAAGGGGTGGCAGTTTGCGGTATTCCCTATGCCGATACACGCTCCTGGGTCGGCGGCTAGGCTTGAATAGCCGATGACCTGACCTTTGTTGTTGAGGACACCCGCCCAACCCCAAACACCACCCAGGGTTCCCAGGTCCTTCATCTTTCCAGTCTTCGGCTCCCATAGGAAGGGGTTCGCCGTGGGAAGCCCGGTCGTAGAATTCGGAATCGAATTGGTATACGAAATCCCAGTTACCTGACCCTGATTGTTCAAACCATATGTCTGCGCATCGGGGCCATCCAAAGTGCCCAAATCCTGCTTGTTGCCGTTTTGCCACAGAAACGCTCGGGTTTGTGTGCCCTTAGGGGAACCTGCGAGCACGTCATATAGAAGGGAGAAGGGATCGGGGGTCGCGTTCAACGCTGAACCGGCAATTTGGCCTTGGTCATTAATAGCCGTCATCACGCTGAATTTCCCCCCGAAAGTTCCGAGGTTCGTAATCTTCCCATTCTTCCACCGGACGGCACGTATCTCCCGATAGCCCAGAACCGGATCGATCACACTGATTTCCGAATCCCCAGCGATCTCCCCACCCGCGTTGATCGAGGTGGCGACGCTGCAGTTGTGGTGTCCAGGGAGCGCCGCCAAGTCGGTCACTTTACCGTCCTGCCACTGGAAAGCGTGGAAGACAAAATGGACCATACCGTCAAGGCCTCCGCAAAAACCGAAGTTGCCGTGCGGAGGACTGGGAATCGACGTCGCTGAAGTGCCCACCGTCGTCCCATGACTGTTTATTTGATTGGGCGCCCCTAGTGACAGAGCGTTGTTGATGTTGCTCTCGGGGCCGCCGAACGTACCCATGTCGATGAACTTGTAGTGATGGTGTTTGGGATTTTTGTTGCCGTCGTGATTGCCTTGCGCCGCCAGTTGAACCGGGGCGGCCAGGGTGGTGAACAAAGCCAGAGCGATGATTCGCGTCTATGTCTTGGAATTCATGTCCTTCTCCTTGTAGCTTTCGATGGGAGGGAGACTGCAGTCAGCAGCGCTCATTCACCCTGGGCTCCAGCCGACCTCCCGCACGCCGTCACAACATTCGTCATTGCCTCGATTCGAGCGCCTTGCCGAACTAGAATTTAGCGCCGGGCAGATCTGGATCGCGTCCCATCCATTTCCCAGTGGTGTTTGGTTTGTGATCTTGCGATCGACTGTCTTGCGCAACCCGTGCCGATTACCAGCACGCCGAAAAAGCTCATCGTCATGAGCAGCGTGAATTGTCCATAAACTACTCCTCTACCACCTGATCTGTGCGACCGCGCAACTCTGCCTCAGCGGCCAGTGCAAGTCCATGCACCAGCGCTAACTTGTGACTAACCTAGTGCTAGTCATGTAAGTCAATAAACCAGCGAGCTTTGGCTCGGTCCCACCCCAAGCGATCCCCATCCGGCGGCATAAATTTCACCGTGGCTCTGAGTGAGGTAAGTTTGGAAATGAGGGATTCGAGGTGCTAAACTCGCGCCCAGTCACCTTAGTCGAAGCACCGACCCCACTGAGGCGCTTATGGAAGTTGGGCTCCCAAACCGTCTGTGCTTCGGGGCGTTCGAATTTGACCTCAAGGCCGGAGAACTGCGTAAGGGAGCACGCAAGGTCCTCCTCCAGGAACAGCCGTTCCAACTATTGCTGATGTTGGTTGAACGTCGCGGTGACATCGTCACACTCGACGAGATAAAGAAGAGGCTTTGGCCGAACGATACCGTAGTGGAATTTGATCACAGCATTCACAACGCCATAAAGAAGCTGCGCCGCGCGCTTGGCGACTCAGCTGATAACCCCAAATATGTCGAAACGGTTGCGCGACGTGGATATCGCCTAATCGTGCGGGTAGAGTGGGAGGGACACAGCTCTAGCGATCATGCACTTGCTGTCGCAGAAGAGAGTTCGAGTAATCCGGTTGCCGCAGTGGTGTCCCAATCTGGTTTCGGCAATCTGACAGGCAAGAAGGTTTCCCATTACCGCGTACTCGAGATCCTGGGTGGTGGCGGCATGGGCGTGGTGTACAAAGCGGAGGACCTGAAGCTTGCTCGTCTCGTCGCCCTCAAGTTTCTTCCCGAGGAAATTGGAAATGATCCGAAGGCGATTGAGCGATTTGAGCGCGAAGCGCGGGCCGCTTCTGCGTTGAACCATCCCAACATTTGCACAATTCACGGAACTGAAGAACACGAAGGTCAACCCTTCATCGTTATGGAACTTCTGGAAGGCGAGACTGTGAGAGAGTTGATTTCAAAAGCGGCGGTACCCTCGCCCCAGGGAGGGACTCCGTTACAAATGGACAAGTTGCTCGCCGTCGCGATCCAAGTCATCGAAGGTCTGGATGCAGCGCACCGGAAAGGCATTATCCATCGCGATATCAAGCCGGCGAATATTTTTGTTACGAATCACGGTCACGCCAAGATTCTGGATTTCGGGTTGGCCAAACTGCAGGAGTCTGAAATCGCGGAGCCGAAGCCCGGAACACTGGCGGAACGGCAACCCAAGCAGGAATGGAATCCCAATCTGAGCCTCAATCGTACGGGACTGGCGATGGGGACAGCGGGCTACATGTCACCTGAGCAGCTGCGCGGCGAGAAGTTGGATGCTCGCACGGATCTATTTTCATTTGGCATGGTGCTATACGAAATGGCGACAGGGCAGCGAGCGTTCACAGGAAACACCGCGCCGGTACTTCGCGAGGCCATCCTCACCCACCCGCCTGTCCCAGCGCGGAAGCTGAATCCGGAGGTTTCGCCCAGGCTCGAGGAGATGATTCGCAGGGCGTTGGAAAAAGATCGCGATTTGCGCTACCAGAGTGCCTCGGGAATGTACGCCGACCTGAAGAACTTGAAACGCAGCGCGGAGCGGACGTACTCCAGCACTCGCCGGTGGATCTTGGCTGTCGGCATTTGCATTCTGCTCGCGGTCGTTGGCGTAGTCTTCTGGGTTATGAAGCTCCAGTCATGGTCTCCGCTTGAGCTGAAACAGCGGCAGCTTACTGCCAATTCAACTGAGAACGCCGTGGTGAGCGGAGCGATTTCATCCGATGGCCGGTACTTAGCCTATTCCGATCGACAAGGGATTCACGTTAAGCTCATCGAAACGGGGGAGATACAAACTGTTCCTAACCCGGCAGAGTTGAAGGGACTCCAGGTGAACTGGTCCATTGTACCCACCTGGGCCCGGGACAGCGCGACACTTGTTGCCAACGTGAATATACCCGGGCAGCACCCCGGCATTTGGGCGGTGCCGGTGATCGGTGGGCCACCACGCAAACTTCGCGATGGTGCCTTCGCTTATACCATTTCGCGGGAGGGCTCTTGGGTCGCCTTTACACCGACGACTGACCGGTTTGGCATTGGCAGCCGCGAAATGTGGATAATGAGGCCCGATGGCACCGGAGCGAAAAGGCTCTATGAAGCAGACGAGAACAGCGCTTTCATCGGGGCTGAATGGTCCCCAGATGGCCGACGGCTGGCTTACAACATTTACCATGAAACTGCCGACAATTCTGAGATCTTCATCCAAAGTCGTGACCTCGCAGGCGGCCCTGCCACTACCGCGCTGGTTGGTGGGACATCGGACTGGAGCTGGTCGCCGGATGCTCGCTTGATCTACGGACGGTTCGATGCGGATCCCGTTGGCGAGACTTGCAACCTCTGGGCAATACCGATTGACGTAACCACTGGTAAACCGAAAGAAAGCGCAAAGCGATTAACCAACTGGGCTGGCTTCTGCATGGACAATCTGAGCGAGACGGCGGATGGCAAGCGACTCGCTTTTCGGAAATGGTCATGGCAGGGCAGTGTGTATGTTGCTGAGCTCCAGGCAAACGGGACACGCATCACGACACCCAGGCGCCTGACACTGAACGAGGGAAGGAACTACCCCGGTGCATGGACGACCGATAGCCAGGCTCTTGTTTTCGGGTCCTATCTCGACGGTCAATGGAGGATTCTCAAGCAGCTCCTGGACGAGGAAACGAGCGAACCAATCACAACGAGAGAAGAGGGGGATGTCGCGGGCGCTCACCTGAGCCCCGATGGCGCCTGGATTCTCTACACTGCTTTACCGAGAGAAGGTGATCGACCCTCAATGTTCCGCCAAGTCATGCGGACTCCAATAAAGGGAGGGTCGCCGGAATTAGTGCTGACCGCCCCCTTTACAGCGACCCGCGCTGTGCCCATTCCCCAGCCTCGTTGTGTGCCATCGCTGAGCGCAGCGCGGACATCAAGCAACTTGTCTTCACTGCCTTCGACCCGCTGAAGGGCCGGGGTCGGGAGCTCATCCGGTTTACTACCGACACAACGGACGATCTCGACTACATCTGGGATCTTTCCCCTGATGGCACCCGCATCGCGGCTCTCAAATACTCGGCCGAAAGCATCCGCGTATTCCCTTTAGACGGTTCCCCGCCACAGGAGATTCTTGCGAAAGGCTGGAACAGTTTGCAGAGTGTCAATTGGGCAGCGGACGGAAAGGGTTTCTTTGTATCAAGCGCTGCGAAAGGAGGTTCGACCCTAGTGCATGTAGATTTACAAGGTAACAGCCGTGTCCTCTGGCAGCAGAAAGGAAGCGTCGCCCCATTGAACTTCCCTCTTGTTCGCTGGATGGGCGGCCCTTCGGCGCTGTGGGCCGTGCCATCTCCCGACGGCCGCCATCTTGCAATTTATAATTGGAACGTCAGTGCCAATCTGTGGATGATGGAAAATTTCTGAAAGCACCGTGCGCGAACGCCTTGATCGTCTCTTTTGCTCACCTCAAGAAATCGACACAACTCTAAGGATTGCAGCTAGAAGCTAATACTCAGGCCAAACTCAACCTGTCGGGGCGATCCTAAAGCAAACACTCCTGACCCGACGCCAACCCGAGTCAGGTTGTGGTCGGAGTAGGCTGTGCCATTGACGGTTCCGGCCGATCCGAGGAGGAGTCCAGACAGTGTGTTCCCCGGCAAATCGAAGTTGCCGAAGTTGAGCAGGTTGTACATGCCAACACTGGGTTCGATCGTGACCTTCTCCTTTATCACGCAGCTCCACGCCACCTTCAAGTCGAAAGCCCGTAGCCAAGCCAAGTCGACCTGCCCCTTCGGCGCCAGGGGAACCTGGGGGGCGACGGCACCCAGCGCCTGCAATTGTCTCAGGGTGAATAGGCCATTCTTGATCAGTACCTGCCCTGCTGGAGTAGGCTGCCCTGCAATTGTGCTGTTGTAGTGGCTGATCAGCTTGTTGATAATACCGGCATCGATGCCACGATCAAAATTGCCGAAAGTCGTGCCTGGCAACGGATCTTGCACGGTGCCATCCCCGGTGAAGTCTGTGCGGAAAATTTCTCCAAAGCCCAAGCCGGTGTTCGGCACGAATAGCGTGGTCGACAGCGGACTGTAGAAGTGGGAAATGACACCTAAACTAAAGCGCGCTGGAAGGTAGGCGAAACCCCCGAAGGAAATTTGATGTGTGCGATCAAGACCGGACTGTCCAAAGTAGCGGTTGGGACGATTGTTATCCAAAGCAGAGTTGATAATATCCTGATCAATCGCACCGGAGTTCTCGAATCTCGACAGACTGTACGCTGCCTGGAAGTTCAGAGCGCGCAGTATAGGCAATGCGTCCTTAATGTTCTCTGTGAGCTTGATCTGAAGTCCGTTATAGACCGAGCGCCCGATCGGAGAGTAGAACGGCAGGCTGGGTGCGGAAGCATTGGCACCCTGGAAGGCGCAAAATGGACAAACTCCGCCAAAATCATTGGCGGACGTTAGACCATTGCCCGCGTAGGTTGCCATAGTTGCCCCGCGCTGAATGGCACAGTCGATCGATTCAGCGTCCGTGCCGGCACTGCAACCCAACGACTTGTTGGTTGTCCTGATCGCGGCCAGGGCGTTGGTCGAATTTAAGAAACCTGCATCCCCGACGTGGTTCACGTCTACGCTAAGCAGGTTGTGTGTACCAACGTTACGTACATAGTCAGCACTGAGTACCATGCCGCGCCGGAGTTCTCGCTCTACACCAATGTTCGTCTGGACAGACCGCGGGGTCTGGTAGTTAGGCGCAAGCAGGCCGAGAGGCAGGCTCAGCCCCTCGGAAAGGAGGTTTCCGGCAAACTGGGGATTCGAAGCGTTCAAGTTTGAGCTGGAAAGCAATTGATATTGGCTCTGGAAGGCTTCGATCTTGGAGACCGCCAGACCGATAGGAATTGGCCCGCCGCTCGTGGTTCCACAGACACCTTCTCCCGGGACAATTGTTCCGGCGGCCACTGGCACGGGCAGTGCCACGCCTGGCCCGACACACGCAGGATAAAAAGCATTGAAAGCCCCTCGGGCTAGGCGAAGCGGACGATCAAAAAACACATTATTCCAAATCGAATTCTCGAAAAACAGTCCGATGCCCGCTCGGATCGAGGTCTTGCCACTGTTGAATGGATCCCAAGTGAGCCCTAGTTGAGGGGCCAGGTTAGCATTCGGCTGACGCACAGAATTCCCGAAGCCTGGGACCAGCGCGTTCAATTGTGGAAGAGCCGGAATATCGCTATCGGTTCGTCCTGTATCCCGGACATACCGCAAGCCGCCGGTGAGAGTTAGGTTTGACTTAATCCTCCAGCTATCCCCGATATATGCCCCGAGACGATTGTCAGGACCCAGGCCACCCGCAGGGAACCCAAATGCAGGGAGTTCCGCGTAGTAGCCCAAACCGTTTCCGACCTGAACAAATTCCACGGGGTAATTCAGCGGATTCGCGATCCCACCTGGGAAGCAGGGAGTGCTAACAACGCACGAGTTTGTTGCCGCGAACGACTCCTCGAAGGGTCCGACGTTGGTAACCGCCACCGGTTGATTGCTAAACAGAGCCTCGAAGGTGAACCCTTGGATATGGTTGAACGCCACTCCGTAGCGGATGACATGGGAGCGGGCTGTCTTGGTGCCGTCGTACTTGAGTTGATGATTGCTTTGAGATGTTGTCTGCGGTGCTAAGAAGTTCGCACCAGTGGACAAACCAGGTCCAGTCATGAACAACTCCAATCCTAAGTTAGCCAAGGGCAAGTTGCTGCCTTTCGTTTCATCGACAATCTGATTTTCAAATTTCAGGTACTCGAAGCGGAGCGCGTGCGTAAAACTGCTGCTGTTGAAGTCTGCACCCATCACCTGTGACCGAGTGATGTTCTTCGTGTCGTAGACCTGAAATCCCGAACCGGCAGTCGCAAAAAGCGAGCTCTGGTAGTAGGAGTATCGATAAAAAACGCGGGCATCCTTAAGCTGATAATCGGCGCGGCCGAGCACATTAGTCTCGCGGAAAGGCGAACTAAAACCGCCCGAAAAAGCTTGAAAAGGGGGGCCAACCGGCACCGGTGCGAACCCGTCCTGTTTGGTGCGCTCTGCGTCAAGGAAAAAGAAGGCTTTGTTTTTCCAAATCGGACCTCTGAACTGTCCTCCGAACTGCGAGCGTTGGAAAGGCGCGTTCAGTCCAGGTGGCGTGGGCAACCTGGCTGCCGTCGAGCTATCCCGGAACAGGTCGAATGCCTCACCGTGGAAGTCGTTCGTCCCCGAGCGAGTGGTGACATTAACCGCGCCTGACGAAGTCAACTCGGTGGACAGATCCAAGCTGGACTGGCTGAGCTGAAACTCCTGGATGGCGCTCGAAGGGATGTCAGCCGTCGTCGTACCCACGGTTTCATCACTGACGTCCACCCCGTCCACTTCGATGCGGGCCGTACGGCCATAGCGGCCACCGAAAGAGATGGATGAATAGCCCGCTTTGGTAGGGTCGAAGTTCTGCCCATCCTGAATCTGCACGCCTGGTTCAAGCTGCGCCAGGTCTAAAAAGTTGCGGCCGTTGAGTGGGAGGTTTTCAATCTGCTGTGAGTTTAAGACGCCCTGCACTATGGCCTGCTGGGTGTTGACTTGAAGGGTGGACGAAGTCACGTCAAGGACCTGGTCTCCTGCTCCCACCAGCAGTCTCACGCTGCGAGAGGCGGTATTGCCCAGCAGCACGGTGATCGGCATTCTGATTGTCCTGAAGCCTTTCGCGGAGACTTGCAGCGTGTAGTCGCCCGGAATCAGGGCTCCCGAGTTATAGGTCCCAGCCGAGTTAGTTGTGACATGAATTACTTGTCCGGTTCCACTGTCAGTGATGGCTACTTCAGCGCCCGTAACAACGGCATCGCTGGGATCAGTGATCGTCCCAACAATACTGCCAGTAGCAACTGTGGTTTGCGCGAAGAGCGATGGAGTGAGGAGCAGTAGCAACACTCCTACGGCATGGGAGCAGAACCGGACGCCTGCACAGTGTCGGGAGCGACATTCCAAGCGTCCCCACTTTCGAGGTGAGCGGGGCTCAGTCTTTCACAGAATTTTTCCGTTTCTTCACAGATATTCGAAAGCGACTCACCTCTTGACCACCGGAAGTCTAGCTTAGATTCCGAATGGAGGCAAAAGCGAGCAGACTGACTGCAATTCGCTTGACTGATTGTTTCTGTTATCTCTCAAGTAGCGACACGCACGCCCTTGTGTGGGGTTACGCCCGTCGCCTTTTCAGGGGAAGGCCTCATCCTCGGTCATCGAGATGCCCTCACATTGAGCATCTTCGCCCCGCAGTACCCACAGTAGTTCTTGGTGTTACGCGATCTTATTGGCCCTTGGTAACGAGGTATAAGCACGCCAATAAATCGCCAACGGCGTATGCTGGACGCCGCAAGTGATGCAGAACTCATTCCAGATTCCAAGTAGCTTCTGAAGAGCAATGTGCGCACGCCACAAACATCAAAGCGGGATAGTGGAATGGATGAATCGTGCCCATCGGGACATCGCCGCTCGCCCAGTTCAGGACCGCACGTGCCTCGCGGCGGAAGCGCTCCAGCGCCTGCGGGTCGCGCGACATTTCGTCGGGCAGGAATTTGAGGGCGACGAAGCGGCCGAGGTCGGTGTCCTCAGCCTTATAGACGACACCCATGCCACCGCCACCGAGCTTTTCCAGGATTCGGTAGTGCGAGATGATTTCGCCGGTCATCGGGAATGCCTGACTTTTGGTCGCCTCATCTTAAAGACCTGGCATTCGACAGTCAATGAACGACGGCGATAGCTTAAACATGCGACCGAGTGCGACCCCATCGACCGTGCCGGCATGGACGCCGAAACCAATGATCCGTCGCGTGTATTGATCCATAACCACCAGGACCCAGTGGGTCCGCAAGGTTACCGACTCACAGCGGAACAGATCCATACTCCAGAGGCTTCTTTCATGTGGCCGAGGAAAGTCAGCCAGGAGGGACCGCCCGGGCTCTGTCCCGGCCCGTGGTGATGGGCGAGAATCCTTCGAACCACGTCTTTGTCGATTGCAAGATTGAAGTGCCAAGGTGATCTGTTCAGCGATTCGCGGACAACCCCAGCGGGGATTGCGTTGCTTCATTTCGACGACCGCATGGACGAGTTCTGCACTCGGTCCCTTCGGGCCGGGCTTGCGATTGTGATTGGATGAGAACAACCTGCGGTATTTTTGCTTGCACATGGCTTGATGAAGGCCCAGCAGGGTTGAGGCCTTCAGCACAATGGCAGACCGGAGCAGGCGAGTGGGCCGCAGCCACAGCGCCAGCCAGCCGGCAAGGATCCGGTCCGACGCGGACAGATTCGGGGCTCGTTGCCGGGAGCGATTCAGGATCAGGAGTTGATGCTTGAGCAGAAGCGACTCGGCAACGATGGAACGGGCACCGCCAGGTCTGAG
>Ga0210401_10004642_pt1 | contig 14342 bp, 16 predicted proteins | sample IncBWH32MmetaG_FD_150866 | JGI IMG/M metagenome (GOLD analysis project Ga0210401, IMG submission 150866) | Forest soil microbial communities from Barre Woods Harvard Forest LTER site, Petersham, Massachusetts, United States - Inc-BW-H-32-M | ecosystem: Environmental > Terrestrial > Soil >... | reverse complement strand
TACAAGCTCGGCTACGACCGCATCATTCAGTACGCGCAGATGTTCGGCCTGGGCGAAAAAGCCGGTTTGGATTTGGACCAGGAGCAGCCTGGAATGTTAGCCGCGGCGCCCCCCGCCGATGGCGTTGGCATGATGACCAGTTTTGGCGAAGGAATTTACATGACTCCGCTGGAGCTGGCCGCTGTTATATCGACCGTCGCTAATGGCGGCACACTCTACTATCTGCAACACCCGCGTTCCAAGGAAGAAATCGAACAGTTTGTTCCCCGCGTGAAGAGACAACTCGATATCGCGCAGTTGGTGCCCGAGATCAGACCGGGAATGCAGGGAGCAGTCGAATACGGAACGGCGCGGCGGGCCGGCTATTTCGCCACCGATCCCATTTTTGGCAAGACCGGAACGTGCACCGATGGCCGTTCGCCGACTCATCTCGGCTGGTTCGGATCGTTTACTGAAACGGGTGATAACAAACTTGTCGTCGTGGTCCTTTTGACAGGTGGCCATTCCGTGAATGGTCCCATCGCCTCTGGAGTCGCGGGCGCGGTTTATAAGAACCTCTCGACCGAGAACTATTTCGCCCAGGCTCATCCCACGTCGCCCCTGGCCCTGATTTCCAATCAGTCCTGCTGCAACTAACAGTAACCGAGCCGCGCCCGTTTCTTACTGAGCCGCGCCCGCCAGGAAGCGGTTTCTAAAAGTGATTCTTCAACTCCACAAATCTTTCTAAACGTAAGAGCTGCCCGGTGCCTTCCCGAACCTCCTCATGCTCCAACCGCCAGGTATGCTCGTGCGGCACAAACACGGCGTTAATCCCCGCTTCGAGCGCCGGATTGATATCTGACTTCGGCGAATTTCCGATCATCCAGCTTCGCTCCCGAATAAGCTGCCGCTCCCGAATCAGCGCCGCATACGAAGCCGTATCTTTTTCCTTCACGATGGCGGTGTGACCAAAATAAATCGCGAGGCCTGACCGGTCCAGCTTCAGCTTCTGTTCCTCCGGATTCCCCTTGGTGAACAGCGTCAGGTCGTGCCGCAACGAAAGATATTCCAGCGTTTCCTCCACCCCGGGGATCAGCTCCATCGGGTGATGAAGAATCTGCTCGGTGAAGCTCATGATCTTCGGCAGGTCCTCCGAGCGGACGTCGCGCTCCACCAGTTTGTGATAGCACTCCGTCAGATTTCTTGCGAAATTGAGAGTCCCGTAGCCATGGATCTTGCTGTTAACCGTCTCGATTTCATCCAGCACAGCCCGAACCTCCGAGGCCAGCATGTTGGAGTGCGCGAGAAAATCGCAGAACTCGTCGAAGGCGCGCTCGAAGTAGATGTTGTTTTCCCAGAGCGTGTCGTCGGCGTCGATGATCAGGTGCTGCCGTTCTTCGATCCTCACACGCCCGGCGGCCACTTGGCATGTCCGTTGGTGGGAGCCACAGCGCGAGCGTGTTGGATCTGGCGCTGGCGGGAGCTGTATCCGGGGAAGAAATCGGCCAACTGCTTCATGCGGTCCGCTTCCGAACGCGTGGCCAGCAGCACCTGCCGGAAATCCAGATCCGGCACCACTTGAGCCAATTGAAAACTAAGCTGCGGATCGGTCAGCTCCGGATCGTGCGGCGCCTCGTTCTGTTCCAGCTTCCGAATGTCGTTGTAAGCTTCCATTACGCGCTTGCGGACCTCGGGCGTTATCGGCTCCGACTCTTCATCGTCGAAGAATTCCACCGCGCCGCGCAGATACGGCTTCTCGTCGTTCAGAAGAATAATCTCAAAACGCCGGCGTCCCACCGTGAGCAGATCCATCCGGCCGTCCGGGTATTTTTTGATGATCTTTTCAATCGAAGCCGTGCAGCCAGTGTTCACGATGCCCTTCTCGCCTGCCAGCACCACGCCGAATTCAGCCTTGCCGCGGACCACCTCGTCCACCATCTGCTTATAGCGTTCCTCGAAGATATGCAGTGGCAGAGACGTTCGCGGGAATAAGACCACCTGGAGAGGGAAAAGCGGCAACAGCTCGTCCTGCATTGTACTATTATGGCTTCTTGCCTGCCGGAGATGCAGATCCATGATTGAGCGGAAAGGCCGTAGTGCGGAGGTGTGGATCGGATGATCCTCAAGCTCAAGCGCACACCGGGAATTTATCTGGTGGGCTTCATGGCTTCCGGCAAAACAACTGTCGGACGCCTGCTCGCCCATGAACTGGGCTGGGCCTTCGCCGACATCGACGAAGACATCGAGGCCCAGCAAGGCCGCAGCATCGCCGAAATCTTCGACAGCGACGGAGAAGAGACATTCCGAAAGATCGAAGGCGCGGCGATCCGCAAACGCGTCGACGAAGTGGTGCGCGGAAAACCTATGGTGGTGGCGCTCGGCGGCGGCGCCTTTGCTCAACACGGGAATCACACGCTGTTGGAGGACAATGGTGTGACCATCTGGCTCGATTGCCCGTTTCCCAAAGTTTGCGCCCGCGTGGAAACCGCCACGCACCGGCCACTCGCCCGCGACGCCGGGAAATTCAAACAGCTCTATGAGGATCGCCGCGCTGCGTATCGGAGAGCCGACCATTCGATTCAGATCGACACCGATGATCCGGCTGTGATTGTGGCGGCCATCCTAAAGCTGCCAATCTTTTCCTAACGGCGCGCATGCCTCCTTCTCTGTCGCGAGACGCTCTTCGGATCTTTCACGCTGCGTTGAAAGCGGCCGACCCCGCCCAGGCTGTGTTGCGGCACGTAAAGCTAACTCGCAACGTTCTGACGGCCGGCCGCAAGCGGTATCGCCTTGAGTCGTTTCGTAATGTGCATGTGATCGGCGCCGGAAAAGCCAGCGCCGAAATGGCGCAGGCCGTCGAGCGGCTGCTCGGAAAGCAGATCGCCGGCGGTCTTATCAACATCAAGTACGGTCACGCCGCCCGGCTTCGGCGCATCCAGATCAATGAGTGCGGCCATCCCATCCCCGACCGCAATGGCGAGTTGGGGGCGCACCGCATCGCAGAAATCGCGCGCCACGCCGGCTCTGACGACCTGGCCATATGCCTGATCTCGGGAGGCGCCTCCGCGTTGCTGCCCTTGCCCGCCCCGCCGATCACCCTGGAGGAGAAGCAGGAGACCACTCGCCTGCTGCTCCATTGCGGCGCGAATATCCACGAGCTGAATTGCGTTCGAAAGCACATTTCCGCGGTGAAGGGCGGGCAACTTGCCCAACTCGCGTGGCCCGCGACGGTGCTCACGCTCATCTTGTCCGATGTCATCGGCGACGACCTGGATGTGATCGGTTCCGGCCCAACCGTTCCAGACCGCTCTACGTTCGCCGACGCGAGGTCGATCCTCGCCAAATACGGAATATCCGGCAAAGTCCCTGAGGCTGTCGGCGAACGGCTGAGCGGCAGCGCTTCCGAGACACCCAAGCCCGGCGACAAAGTCTTCAAGAAGGTTCAAAACCTGATCGTTGGGAGCAATCGTTTGGCAGTGGATGCAGCCGCCCAGCAAGCCCGTGCGCTCGGCTATCACACTCTGGTGCTATCCACCTTCATCGAAGGCGAAACCCGGGATGTCGCGCGCGTGCATGCCGCGATCGCGAAAGAGATCCGCGCCACTGGTCGGCCGGTAAAGCCTCCTGCGTGCGTGATTTCAGGCGGTGAAACCACTGTTACCATTCGCGGCGCAGGCTTGGGCGGCCGCAACCAGGAGTTCGCGCTAGCTGCGGCGCAGGATATCGCTGGCATGAAGGACGTGGCCGTCCTCAGTGCCGGAACTGATGGAACCGACGGTCCCACCGATGCAGCCGGCGCCATCGCCGATGGAAGGACGATCGCACGCGCTGAAGCCAAAGGTCTCAACGCCGCCGCCCATCTCGCCAACAACGACTCTTATCGCTTCTTCGAACATTTAGGGAATCTGATCAAGACCGGACCGACAGGCACCAATGTCGCCGACGTCCGAATAATGCTCCTGCGCTAGCCGTGGTGGGGCAGGTCCCTGACTGCCCCGACCTGCGGCTAGGTATGTTATCGCCGCTCCACCTTCAAGGCGGGCTCCAAGAGCTCAATCCAGATTATTCAAAAAGGTTTCGAGGTCGACGGCTGCCTGTCGCAGGATGTTTCGCAATGTTCCCAGTGCGAGGGAGTCCTGATTCGGTACCGTGACACGTCGGAAGTACAAGAAGCCCTTCTGGGCAATTTCTAAGGTTGGAACCAATCAAGGTTGAACCAATCAAGGTTGAACCGATATTGGACCTGCAATGAAGTGAAGTCTTATTTTGCGCGGAGCCCCGCCGGGATCAAAGTGACATCGCACTGCATCTTCCACTTTCCCCGATTCCTCGGATACCTCAACTTGGAATACGATTTCGTCCACGTTCTTCACATCACAGCAGCGAGGTTAAGGGTCAACGCTCTACCGCGCCGCGCGCGTCAAGTGTTATTGCCGCTCCACCTTCAGCGGCGGCCTCGGCTCCTTCGGAGCATCGGGCGGCGACGGAATGCTCGGGAACGTCACGTCCTCGGCGCCTGCCTTGCGCACCGTGACCGCTCCGCGCCCGGTCTCCAACCGCAACTGCGGTCCGCCGCTGTTGCCCACGATCGTCGCTCCCCGATTCGACTCGTCCACCGTGAGCGGCGGGCCAAAGTCGTTATGCGCCTCGCCTCGATCGGTCGACGCCTTTAAATCGACTTTCGCGCCGGCCGGCAGCGCCAAGTCGATATCCCCTGACCGCGTGTGGACCTCGATCTTCGGCACGGTCTTGCCCGCCCGCAGCTCCACATCGCCGCGCTCCAGCGTTAAATCCAGCGACTGCGTGAAGTCCGACATCTGCACGTCGCGCGATCTCGCGTTCAAACGGATCGGCCCGATCAGATTGCTGCCGGTGAACTCGCCCAGCCCCATGTGAATCTGGCCGGGCAGCTTTTCGAGACTCACCGTGATCAGCGGATCCTCGTAACGCAGCGGCTGCGCAAGATTCCGAAGCTGTATCTGGCCGACATAGGTGCCGCCCACGTTCACCTGTCCATCGATGTTCTGCAGCTCCACATCCTGGCCGTGGCCTTTGAGGTCCACTGTGCCTTTGACGCCAATCGCGCGAATGATGTCACTCTTGCGCAGATCGACGCGCACATCGCCCCCGATGTTTTCCAGCCGCACGCCCGCATTGTCGCTGTTGATATCCACGCCGCCATTCACATTCTGGATGTCAAAATCTCCCAAGCGTCCATGCGCTTCAATGGACGAGCCCATCGGAACCGTGATCTCCAGATCCGAATTCACCCGCGTGCGATCGCTGACCCGGTCCTGATTGGTGCGCACGATGATCTGGTCGCCCTGCTGGATCAATTCGAGCGGCGTCTCCTTGTTGGCGTTGTCGGCGTCAGACTGCTGGAACGAGCGGATGGTTTCGCGGCCGCCGGCCTTCACCGCGGTCCCGTCGGCACCAGTAATCTTCGCATTCCCGCGAAAGCTTTCAATCACCACTCTGCAATTCTTCACGCACGGCTTCTCCGCCGCCGCCAAAGTATAGTCATAGGGCTCGCCCATGTTGACCATTACGCCGCGCCAGGCCCGTCCAGCAGGAAACCACGACGCATAGTGGCGGGCCGTGTACATCGTACCGCCGATGACGCAGATCAGAAAGACCAGCATCCATTCGCCGCCTGAAATCCCGTTGCGCGGAATTGCCTTCGACATCGCCGCGGCGAACAGAATCTCGATTAACCGCAGCCCGCCCCAGGCGATCAACACAAAGGGCCAATAGCGCGAAATCAGATCCGCCAGAGGAATATCCGGCCACAGATTCCTCATCAGAAACAGCGCGCCGATTACGATCAGAATTAACGGTCCGATGACCGACCCGCGTCTCATATCACATTCCCTCCCTGGGGATGGTTATCGATGGGGGGCGGCCCCATGGGAGGAGGCGGCAGCGGCTGCGCCACCAATTTCTCCAGCAACTTAAGCAAGCCGAAAGCGATGATCAAGATTGGCCACGTCCGGCTGAAACCGTATACGCCGAAATAATCCATGGCCACCAACGTTCCCAGCAGGATCAGCATGATCGGCCCACGGATCGCTTGAACGAGATTGTAACTACTGTCGTTCATGGGTGGCCTCCTGTACGCCGGTGGGAGGGGAAGGCCGGTGTTCGGCGGACGACAGACGCTCGTACAGCATGTACACTCCCAGCGCAATTAAAGCGATTGGCCAATAGCGGACGATCTGGCTGAAGCGGATAATTTCCATGTTATTTAGTAGGAACAGTAGTCCCACGGCAATCAGAACCGCTGGTCCCACCGGAAAGCTCGCTTGCTGGCCGTGCAGCGGCACCAGGCTGGAGAATTCATCCACTGGCTGCCCGAGCTGGCGCTTCCGAGCCGTGTGATAGGCTTCGAACGCCATGTAAAACACCCAAACGCCTATCATCATCCCGAACAATGGCTCCAGGCCGCCAGAGGCTTCGTTGCTACTGACGATGCTGATGAGAACGCCCAGAACTACTACGTGGATCAGTCCTTTGACGTACTGGCCGTTATAAATCGCTCCCACGCCTGGAATAAGGCCGAGCAGGAAAGCGAGCCCCGGCGAGGCCCCCACGTCAGGAACGGGCCCACGCGCGTTCACCGAAGCTGGCGCGGGCGCTGTATAAGGCGACGATTCCGCCGCGGCTCCCGCTCCTGCGGCCACCGGAGCATGCTCCTGGCAGTATACGGTTCCTCCAGCGCTCACGCGGCAGGCTTCGCAAAGCGCCTTGCCGCAGGCCCGGCAATAAGCTATGGCCGGCAAATCGGGATGATTCACGCAATTCATCTTAGTTACCTCTTGTCATTCGTTCCACTACCGGGCGTTCCACTTCCTATAGTTCCACCAGCGGCGGCGGCCGGCGCCCCAGCGTCCGCCTTCTGTCCACTGCTCTCCGTGCCTTGCACCTGCGCCTGTTCAGTCCATTCCTTCAATTGCGACTGAACCTCGATCACCAATCGCAGGTTGTCGTAGTATTTCACCCCCCGGTCCCAAATCCGATGCGCCCGATCGTCCACCGCCTGCCAGATCTTCACCGGATCCAGATCCTGCGGATTCAATTGCCGCGGCTCGATGCCAGTGAAGCGCGCCAGCATTGAAAACGACAGAATCGTCATCGCCATCCCCATGGCGTAGCGCGGCTGCAGCACGGATTCGATCCAGCCACCGAAAAGCCTGCGCCACCAGGATGGCCGGTCGGCCGCGCGCTGGCGGCCGTGCGGAATCTCGTGCAGGATTCGCGTTAGCAATTCCGCCGGAGGCTCGACCGTCGCCACGCGTTCCAAAAACGCCGTCGCGCCTGCAACGTCTTTCGCTAACTCCGTGCACGCGCTGCATCCGGCGATATGACTCTCGAGAGCAGACTTCTCCTCACCGTGGAGTGTTCCGTCCACGTAGTCGCACAGCAGGATTTCCAGCTCAGCGCACGTCATACCCGAACCTTATTTCGCCGCAGCACGCGAGCCAGTTCCGCCCGCCCGCGGTTGAGCCTCGACTTCACGGTTCCTTCCGGAACATTGAGCACTTGGGCGATCTCCCGATATTCTAATTCTTCGAGATCGCGCAGTATCACCGTCTCTCGCAACTCCGGTGAAAGCTTCTGCAGAGCCGCCTGCAACAACTCGCTCGCCTCTCGGCCTGCCAGCATTCCGTCTGTCCTGGCCGACATCGCCGTGCTCTCCTCGATCGCCATGACATGATCGTCGATTGACTCCGTAGCGCGGTCCGACCGCGTCCGGCGGTAATGATCGATCAGCAGATTCCGCGTCAGCCTAGTCAACCAAACCACGAACAATCCTTCACCCGATCGAAAGCTCTTCAGGTTCTTGAAGACTCGCAGAAAAACATCCTGCGTCAGATCCTGCGCCTCCGCATCGCTGCTGGTGAACCGGTAGCAGATCGAGTAAACCCGCCGGGTATGCACCTTGACAAGGTCTTCCCACGCAGCGTCCTGGCCGCTGAGGCAGCGTTCTACGAGTTGGGCATCTGCGTCCAAGCCAATGCTCGCCCGAGGTTGTGAAAAGGGTGGCGCCCAATTCCATTTTGCTGCCGGAACTGCCACCGTGGCCATGATTCCTCTTATCTCCTGCTTCCACTGTAGGAAACGAGGATTTATGATAAGAAGTTCACTTGAATCCAAGATTTACATTCTACAAGGGTCATGTACAGCGTACCAGTTCCGGGCCCCGTGCGCCCAGTGGAGCCGCGCCCATAGGAGCCGGGTGCTAGCGCCCGGTGACCGCCCTCGACCCCGCCGGTGGACCGCCAGGCTCCTGCTCGCCGCCGGAGCTTTGCTGCTCATCGCGGGGCTACTTTACCGCGTCCGGGGAAGCTCGTTTCAATGGCGGCTCTTCCTCAGCACGCTCTCGCATGTGAACGCGGCTTGGTTGAGCGTCTCCATCGTGCTGATCTTACTGACCTATTGGGGCCGTGCCCTGCGCTGGGAGGTGATGCTCCGGCCTCTCGGAAGTACTCGGACGGTCCGCAAACTGACCTATGATACAGCCATCGGATTCACGGCCGTGGTCCTGCTCGGTCGGGCCGGTGAAGTAGTGCGGCCCTATCTGATCGCGATCAGCGCCGGCGTGCCCTTTTCATCCCAGGTCGCGGCCTGGATGCTGGAACGCATTTTGGATCTCCTCGCCGTACTACTGCTGTTCGGTTTGGCTCTGGCATGGATTCCCAGCCGGGGCCTGGCCTTGGGACCCGCTCTGCGATGGGCGCTGGGGGCCGGGGGCTACGTAGTCGCTGGAATCGGGGTCGTATGCTTGCTTCTCCTGATGCTGTTTCGAAATTTCTCTGATTCCGCTCAGGCCCGGCTCCTCAGCGCGATCACGTTCCTGCCCGAGAATTACTACAAGCGTGTAGAAAGAATGCTAAAGGCGTTTTCTCAAGGTCTGCAAGGCACTCGTAATACTCGGTCCTTAGTCTTGCTATTACTCTATACCGTCCTGGAATGGGCATTGATCATAACCGCCTATTACGCACTTTTCCGCTCGTTTCCTATCAGTGCACAATTTAAAATTACTGATGTAGTAATAATCTTGGGCTTCATGGCGTTCGGAAGCATTGTTCAGATTCCTGGAATTGGTGGTGGAGTCCAGATAGTCTCAATTGCAGTGTTTACAGAGATATATGGCCTTCCCGTTGAAGCGGCGGCTGGGCTCGCGGTCTTCATTTGGATTATTACCTTTGTAGTTATTGTGCCGATTGGCTTGATCTGTGCATTTCAAGAAGGCCTGACCTGGCGTAAATTCAGGCAGCTACCCAAGGACATTTCCCTATGACTTGCCCGTTTTGTGGATTCAAACAAGACCGCGTCATTGACTCGCGGGAAAGCAAGGAGGGAGACGTTATCCGCAGGCGCCGGCAATGTGAAAAATGTGAGCGGCGCTTCACGACTTATGAGCGGAGCGATGAGATCCCCTACATGGTCGTGAAGAAGGACGGGAGGCGGGAGAAGTTTGACCGCCAAAAGGTACTGAACGGGCTCCTGAAGGCCTCCGAAAAGCGGCCGGTGCCCATGGCGAAGCTGGCTGAACTGGTCGACGCCGTCGAGAGCAGTCTTTCCGATAATTCTGATCGCGAAATTAGTACTACAAATATAGGAGAAATGCTCATGGACAGGCTCAAGAGCCTCGATAAAATCGCCTACGTGCGCTTCGCCTCGGTGTACCGGGACTTTCAAGACGTCGAAGCTTTTCTTAATGAATTGAAGAACTTAGTGCTTCACAAACGGTCTTGAGTCCCGCTCGTCCTGGTATCCGGCCGATCTGGCCAGGAGCACTAAGTTTAGTGTAACCAATCCCAAACATAAACATCTTCTATTTAGGGCTTAACTTCGAAATCGATTCGAGTTATAATCGATTGCTACACACGGACGGCAGAGCGGCTTACGGCGCAGCGGAGGCGGGAGTCTGCATAGCCAGTTTAACATAACCCCATGCGGGAGCAACGTTTGTGCCCGGCTGGGAGGTGAGTATTTCAGTGGATCAGTTTGAAGATCAATTTTTAACAGACAGTCACGAGCCTCTCGGGATCCCGTTCGACGAAGAGACTAATTTCTTCCACCCCGAGGAAGTTCAGGATGAAGAGTTCCCTGCTGCCCAGCAGGTCGAAGAGTCGATCTACACCGACGATCCGGTGCGAGTGTATTTGCGCGAAATGGGCGCTGTACCGCTATTGACTCGCGAGGGAGAAGTCAACCTGGCCCGGCGAATGGAGCGGGGAAAGCTGCGGATGCAAAAATCCATCAGCCGCTCCGCGGTGGTGCAGCTACGCGTGGTCGAGGTCGCCGAGCTGTTGAAGCAGGGCGAAGAGGAGCTGGACAACTTTGTAGACCTGGGAGACGTTGAAGAAGGCAGCCCCGCCGACACGAAGAAACAGACCGAGGTCCGTGCGCAGTTCACCGAGATCATCGCGCTGCACAAGCGTGAACAGCAATTGTTCGAGAGAGTGGATTCTGTCCCGCTGAGCAACAAGAAGATCCGGCGCCGGTGGATTGGCAAACTCAACCGCTGCAAGGTGGAAATTTCACGAGAGATCCGCCGGGTAGCGTGGCTCCCCTCACGCTGGAAGCAGTTCGCCAAGGAAATCGAGCATGCGGTGGAACAACTGGCTCATCTGGATCTCGAATTCCGCAAGCTTGAGGGCCGTAACGGTGTGGCAGCGCAGGCCCGGGCGCGCGAGCTGAAGCGCGAGATTCGCAAGCTCGAGACCGCGGCCGGCGCATCACTGATCGATCTGAAGCATAGCCTGTCCGTAATCCGTCACGGAGAAATCGAAGCCGAGCGCGCTAAGAAAGACTTGGTGGAAGCCAACCTGCGACTGGTGGTCTCCGTCGCTAAGAAATACGTCAACCGCGGGCTGCACCTGCTGGATCTGATCCAGGAAGGCAACATCGGTCTAATGCGCGCCGCCGACAAGTTTGAATACCGGCGCGGTTACAAATTCTCTACCTACGCCACCTGGTGGATCCGGCAAGCCATTACGCGCGCGATCGCCGATCAGTCTCGCACCATCCGCATTCCGGTGCACATGAACGAGAGCATGAACAAGTTCCTGCGCGCCACGCGCGAGCTTGAAAAGGAACTGGGCCGCGCTCCCACCAACGATGAAATCGGCCGCCGGATGGATATTCCGGTAGAGAAAGTCCAGAAGCTGAAGACCATCTCGCGCGATCCGGTGTCGCTTGAAACGCCCGTAGGCCGCGATGGTGAATCGGCGCTGGGCGACCTGATTGAAGATCGCTGGGTAGGTTCCCCGGTGGATGCCGTGATCGACTCCAACGTCCGGGATGAGACCGCCAATATTCTAAAGACCCTGTCTCCAAAAGAGGAAAAAGTGATCCGGCTGCGCTTCGGCATCGGCTGCGAGCGCGAGCACACTCTGGAGGAGATCGGTCAGGAGTTTGATGTCACTCGCGAGCGCATCCGTCAGATCGAAGCCAAGGCCTTGCGCCAGCTTCGGTCGCCTGAACGGGCGCGCCATTTGCGCGCTTTACTTGCTGCCAGGTAAAGCCGCTTCTTGCTCCATGTGAAAGGCCGGGCCAATAGTCCGGCCTTTTTTATTTTGGTACTCTTAGCGCAGGAGTTATCATGCGCTCGAAGGCTCTATGCACGCTCGGCATGATGGCATCCATGGCCAGTTCGCTCCCAGCCGACTGGAAGATAACTACCGTTACGAAATCCACGCAATGGCAGTCTGTCGAGACTGAATACTATAAGGGCACACTGCGGCGCTCGGATTGGTCCGATCTAAATGGGAATCACAAACGCGTCCAAGTTTTGGATTTTGGTAACCGCCGCCTGACGGTCTGGGATTTTGATTCACGCCAATATACTGTACATCCATTCAACTCGCCGCGCCTTGCGGCAAAACCTCTGCCTGCCGCCGCCGTGATCACCACAGATCGAGCAACTGCGGATACCGGCGAACGCCGGACCTTCTTTGGCCGGACAGCTCGGCATCTGATCACGCACGAACGCGATAGCCGAATCGAGGGCGAAACTGTAATCGACGGCTGGTACATCGATTCAGAGGGGTTGCCTTCGCAAACGCCTGAGGCGGTGCTTGTCGGCCACGTTGTCGGCCAAGCGTACGGACCGCCGGTTATTAAAATCAATCAAACGGGACCGAAGCCCAACGGGCTCGCCGTTTTGCTGAAGAAGACTTCCGCGCATGAAGAAACGACCAGTGAGGTCACCGAGCTGAAGGAAGGTTCACTATCCGATAATTTGTTCGAGCCTCCACCTGGTTTTGAACGCGTTATCCGGTTTCGGGACGAGCTCCGCCTGACCTGGCAATGGCTTCAGGATTGGGTGGCGAGTTTGTTCTCCTGAGCCACGAATCTCCGAGCTCGTTGTCTAACCGCAAGAAAGGTCAGAGTGAGGCAGGCCGCCAGCAGCACGCCGTCTCGCAGCAGAGTCCTGGCGGTGATTGGCTCGCCCAGGCCGAAGCATCCGCAATCGATCTTCAGCCCTTGCGCGTAGGCATGCACCATAATGCCGAAGAAGACGCCCAGCAAAATCGCGGCTGCGGCTGCGGTGTAGCGCAGCGCGATGCCCATCGCCAGCAGCAAGCCCAGCAATAACTCCAGCCATGGGATGGTCCGGCCCAGCGTCAAAACCGCCCACTGAGGCAATAGCTGGTAGGCGTCGATCGACATCGCAAATACCAGCCAGGGCTCACGGAGTTTCGTATATGCGGCGTAGAGAAAAACCGCGGCCATGATCAGACGCAGAGGTAGGATCAACCGCCGCACGCTAGTTCGCAAGTAGCTGGTCGATGAAGCGCCGCAGGATTTCGTAGCTGGCGCCGCCAGGAACCCGATATTGCTTCGACCGGTGGGTCAGGATCAACGTGGGCGTGGCCGATACATTGGCATTGCGCCCAGACTGAATATCCTGCTGCACCTCGGCGATGATGGCTGGGTCCTTGGCCAGCGCTCGTACTCTCTGCGCTTCGACCGGTGTAAGAACACTGCAGACGGTTTGGTCCACTTTGCCACTGGCGGCCCAGCTATCCTGAGTGCGGAAAAGCACGTCGCCGGCCTGTTCGTACTTTCCGACTCGACTCGCCGCGCAGGCGTAGCAAGCCGCTTCCATGGCATGCGGATGCATCGGCAGCGGGAACTCGTGATGGATCAAGTAGACTTTGCCCTTGTCCACGTAGTCCGCCATGAGCGGGACCAAGGTCCGCTCGTAGAGCGCTTTGCAAGCTGGGCATTGGTAATCGCTGTAAACATCAAGTTGTACGGGAGCGCCAGGCGTGCCCCGGCCCTTTATTTGCGCGCCGGGCAAGGCCAAGGTCGCCGCCAGCATTGCCACCCCGAGAGTTGCTTTTCTCATAGCGATGAGATAATTCTAGCGTGGTTTCCTTCACTTGCAATATTTGCGGCGCTTACAACCAAGTGGAAGCCTTCGCCACTGAGCCTGCCAGTTGCGCGTGCGGGTCGAACGTTCGCTTGCGCGCGCTCATCCATTTGCTGTCGATGGAACTGTTCGGGAGCAGCCTCATTTTGAAGGACTTCCCAACGTTGAAGGCGATTCGCGGCCTGGGATTGAGCGATCAGCTCGGATACGCGGCAATCCTGGCTGAAAAGTTTGATTACACCAATACTTACTATGATCGTGAGCCGCGCTTCGACATCGCCGAACAGCATCCACAGTTCGCCGGAAACTATGACTTTATTCTGTTAGCGGACGTGTTGGAACATATCACTCCGCCGGTGGAGTGCGCGCTTGAAGAGGCTTGCCGGTTGCTCAAGCCGCGCGGATTTTTGGGGATTACGATCTACTGCAATCCCCAAGACAAGATGCGCGAGCACTTTCCCCAACTCAACGAATACCGCATTGTGCGGCTCGGTGATTCCGAAGTCCTGGTCAATCGGCGTCGCGACGGCGGCCTGGAAGTCCGCGATGATCTGATCTTTCATGGGGGTTCCGGCGCGACGCTTGAAATGCGAGAGTACGGCATGACAGCGCTGGAGAACCAATTACTAAGCGCCGGTTTTCGAGAGGTGTTTTTTCTAACCGCTAACGTGCCGCCGATCGGAGTGCTGTTCGATCACGATGTTTCCCAGCCGCTGATCGCCCGCAAAGAAGCCTTCTTGATTGACCGCTGCGCCGTGAGCCAATTAGTCGAGCAGTGGCGCGCAGCTAGTGATCTAGCAGAGGGGCGGCAAAACCGCGCCGAGACTCTGGCGGCACAGGTTCGTATGGCGGAGCAGTCGCGCTGGTTGCGTTTGGGGAGGAAGCTCGGCATCGGCCCGAAGTTTACCGTCCCGGAATGAGGTTGCTTATGCTCCCGTCGTGACTTCCACTTCTCCCGCTAAGCTGGAAGCCGGTG
>Ga0210401_10004640_pt1 | contig 14343 bp, 8 predicted proteins | sample IncBWH32MmetaG_FD_150866 | JGI IMG/M metagenome (GOLD analysis project Ga0210401, IMG submission 150866) | Forest soil microbial communities from Barre Woods Harvard Forest LTER site, Petersham, Massachusetts, United States - Inc-BW-H-32-M | ecosystem: Environmental > Terrestrial > Soil >... | reverse complement strand
AGGGAGCCTTGGCGAAGGAGGGAGCCTTGGCGAAGGAGGGAGCCTTGGCGAAGGAGGGAGCCTTGGCGAAGGAGGGAGCCTTGGCGAAGGAGGGAGCCTCGGCGAAAGAGGCCGAAGCCTTGGCGAGGGAGGCCGGGCTGGTAGCGACGGCGGACTGCAGCCGCTGATACCAGGTCTCAGTCGCGCTGCCCTTTCCGCTGCCCGACACGATCAGCACCTGGCGGGCGCGCGTCATCGCCACGTACATCAGGTTCCAGTCTTCCTGTCGACGCTGTTCGCGGTCCGCCTCGAGCCAGCGGCGGCGACCGGCGCCGCCCCGATGGACGCGCCCGATCAGCGAGAAGTGCTCGGGGGCGCCCTGCTCGGGCGGCCAGTCCATCAGCACGTCGTAGCGGTCGGGCGGACCATCGTCGGCGCACGCATCGGCGATCGCGACGATCGGCGCCTCCAGACCCTTGGCGCCGTGGATCGTCATCAGGCGCACCGCATCGTCCGATACGGCCACCCCTTCCTCGACCGTTTCCCCATCCCGGTCGCGGATCCACAGCAGGTCGTCCAGAAAACGCGTCAAGGTCGGAAATCGGCCGGCATCGAGCGTCAAGGCGAGCTCCAGGAAGGCGTCGAAGTTGGCCTGCACCTGCACGCCGCGTTCACGCGGCACGCACGCCGCGTAGCGCGCGCGCAGTTCGGCCTCGTCGAAAATCCGATCCAGCAGGTCATGCACCGGCAGCACGCCGGCCGCCTGCAGCCAGCCGGCCAGCAGCGCGCGGGCCTGTCCCAGCACGGCGCCGGCAGCAGGCAAAGCGGCCAGGCACGACCACCAGGTCGCGCCCTCGCCGCAGGCGATCGCCTGCAGATCTTCGTCGCTGCAGCTGAACAGCGGCGAGCGCAACGCGTGCGCCAGGCTCAGGTCGTCTTCGGAGCACAGGAATTCGAGCAGCGCCACCAGGTCGTCGATTTCGGCGTTCTCCAGCAGCCCGCCGCGCCGATCCGACAGCGTCGGGATGCCGGCGTTGCGCAAAGCGCGTTCGAGCGAGGCCATGTGGGTGCGCCGCCGCAGCAGCACGACCACGTCGCTCCAGCGCGCCGCCCGCCGGCCCGCGCCGTCGGCCACCTGCAGGCACCCCACCCAGTGGTCGATTTCGGCAGCCAGGCGCCCGCCCTCCGATTCGTGCGAATCGGGGCGCGGCGCCGGGCGCGGCTGGCGTAACACGTCGCGCGGTGTTTCCGCGGCAGCGCCGTCAGGCGCTACCGCGGAAACACCCTCCGTAGCGCGAAGCGCGAAGGAGGGCAACGAGGTCAACGAGGGCAACGAGGCCAGCGGCAGCAGCACGAAGTGCCCGTCCTGGCGCGCATGCGAGCTTTGCGCCTGGTACAGCGGGTTGCGCTGCGCGAAGACCGAATCGAGCATCGAGACCAGGGCCGCGGGGTTGCGCCGGGTCACGTTGGTGCGCAGGTGGGCGGCCTGCAGGCGCTGCGCCAGGTAGCGGCGCGCCGCGTCGAACACGCGCGGCTCGGCCCGCCGGAAGCGGTAGATCGACTGTTTCGGGTCGCCGACCACGAACACGGTCGGCCGCTCCGCATCGCCCTCGTAGGCGTCGAGCCAGCATCGCAGCGCCCGCCACTGCAGCGTGCTGGTGTCCTGGAATTCGTCCACCAGCAGATGGCGGTAACGCGAATCCAGGCTGGCCTGCATGTAGGCGGCCGTGGATTCGTCGCGCAGCAGCCGGTCCGCATGCCACTCGATGTCGGTGAAATCGAGCACGTTGGCGTTGCGCTTGCGCCGCTCGTACGCCTGCAGCAGGCGCGCGCCGCATCGCAGGCCGCACTCGTTCAGGCGCAAGGCGTTCCATTCGATCTCGGCCGCGCGCACGGCCTGCACGCTGTCGATGGCGCGGGACCACAGGTCCTGGTAGAGCGGCTCGGACAGCGGCCCGCCCGGCGGCTTCGGTTCGAGCGCCTTTCTCGGCGTTGCGTGCCGGGTGGTCAGCAGCAGCTCGGCAACGCGCACCAGATCCTGCTGCGGATCGGCGGCCTCGCGCAGGAACGAACGCGCCGCCTCGATCGCAGCCGCCACGGGCGGCGCCGGCCGCTCGAGGCTCTGCCAGCAGGCCAGCAGCGCCTCGAGGGTCTGCACAAAGGGCGGCTGGCGCAGCTTTTCGCCGGGGTGGCACGACGTTGCAAATCCTCGCGCGCGCAGCGCCTCGCGCATCGGTTCGCACGCACGCTCGATGGCCGCCCCAGTCTCATCGCCGCCGAAGCTCCACCATTCGGCCCGCTTGGTCACGAAATTGCGCAGCAGGCGGTCTGCGTTGAAGTCGCCAATCCGGGTCACGAGTTCCTCGTAATCGGACAGCGTCGAGGCGTCCGCCTCGAGCAAGCCACCGGCAAAGTCGCTCCAGGCCTCCTGCTGCAGCCGGCGCGGCGCCTCCACCAGGTTGGCCGTGTGTGCCACCCCGCTTCCAAGTGGGGCACGGCGCAGCAGGCGCCAGAACCAGCCATGAAACGTCTCGATGGACACGCCCTGCTCGGCCGAGGCCACCCGCTCGTACAGGTCGCGGGCCGCCGGCAACAGCGCCAGCGCCTCGCGGGCAGCCAGGCCACGTTGTTGCAGCAGCGCCAGCGCCTCGTCCCGGTCCGCGCGCGCCAGCGCCGCCAGGTCCTCCAGCAGCCGCTGTCGCATTTCCTGCGCGGCCCGTCGGGTAAAGGTAATCGCCAGGATCTGCGACGGCGCCACATCGGCCAGCAGCAGCCGCACGATCCGCCCGACCAGAAGCCAGGTCTTGCCGCTGCCGGCACAGGCTTCGACCACCGCGCTGGCGCCGGGCTCCAGCGCGCGCTCGACGAAGCGCTGGTGCGATACGGGCTGCCCATCCCACAGGTACTCGCTCATCGCACCCTCATTCGGGGCCCCATTCGGCGCGCCGGCACAAGCCGTGCATTTCACAACGCGAGCAGGTCGGCTCGGCGCCGAGCGCTTCCAGGCCGGCACCTGCCGCGATCCGTGCCAGGTCGCCGAGCAGGCGCTGCCGCACCAGAGCGACCCAGCGGTCGAACGGCTCGGCCGCGGCAAACTGTTTCACGCTGGCAGCCGAGCGTCGCTCCGGTTCGCTCGGCCGCTCGAAGCTCAGGTAACTGGCCCGGGCGAAGGCAGCCTTGGCTTGCGTAGCCTCGGCGAAGGAGGCCGCATACAGCGGCAACTGGACATCTTCGCCGGGATCGGCCGCGGCGCTGCGTACGGCGGCGTGCGAGCGCGCCTTGTAGTCGATCAGTTCGAGCTCGTCCGGCCCGCGCACATCGATCCGGTCGATCCGGCCGGACAGTTCGACGGTGCGGAACAGATCGAGGCGCAACGGCACCCGGAACGCGGTTTCGACCGATCGCGGGCGCCAGCCCGCGGCCGCGCGCCGCCGCAGCCAGCCCACGTAACCCGGTATCAGATCGAGCACGCGGCGCCGGTACGCAATCAGCGCGGGACGCTCGCGCAGCTCGGCATCGAACACCTCCCGTACGATGCGCTCCAGCGTCTGCTGCACCTGCAGTTCGGTCATCCGCTCCAGCCGATCCGGATCGAAGTCGCGGTGCAGCCGATACAGGACCGCGTGCAGTGCAGTGCCCAGGTCGCGCTTGTCCGGAATGTCGGAAGCGAGCGGGCGCCGGCGCAGGCCGAGCAGATGCCGCGCGTAGAACTGGTACGGGCAGTCGACCAGGCTCTGGCAGGCGCCGACGCTCAAGCGGTCCGGAAGCCGGTCTGCCGCGCTCGGAGCGGGCCGCTGCGACGGCCGGGCCGGCACGCTGCGGCTCGGGGCCTGGAATTCGACCACCGGATCGGGCCAGCCGGCCCGCGCGGCCATCACGCGCAGCCGATCCATCCAGGCCGACAGTGCACGCGGCTCGTCGCGCTCGCGCACGCGCCAGGTGGCCACGGCCTTTGGCACCGAGCAAAGCAGCGTGGCCAGTTCGACCGCCTGCGCGTGATGAGCATCGGCCAGCGTGGTCAGGCCCAGGTCGCGCCGCACGCCGGCGGAGATCAGCACGCCCGGCTCGGTGCCCGAGGGCAGGTGCTCGGCGCCCACGCCGATCAGGATCGCGCAATCGAATCCGCGCAGGCAGGCACCCGCCAGCGACGTCATCGCGACGGCACTGTCCGCGCCCGCCCCGCTCGCGTTGGTGCTTTCGAAGTGCTGAGCCAGCAGCTCGCGGAAAGCCGGCAGCGACATCCGCACGCGGCTTGCGGCCATGCTGTCGCGCAGGCGCCCGAGCTCGCGCAACACGTCGGCGCCGACCGGGTCACGCGCCAGGGCCTGCCGCATGCCCAGCGCATCGAGCGACGCATTCAAGCAGCCGCTGAGCGCATCGAGCGTGTCGGCCGATCGCAGATGGCGGGCCTGGGCGGCCAGCTGTGCCAGCACGGCACGCGCCGCGCTCGCTTCGGCCTGATCCTGCTGCTCGCCGTCATGCCGGCTCAACGCCCGATCGATCGCCCGCAAGCCGCCGAGCGCGCCGGAGCGCGCCACGCGATCGATCCGTCGCGCCGCGGCCAGCCGCTCCGGCCGATCGCACAACACGAACGGCGAACGCAGCCAGTCCAGCAGATCGCGGATCTGGAAATCGGAGCCGGCCAACTCGAGCCAGCGCATCACGGCCGCCGCGGCGCTGGTGGTAGACAGCTTCCAGCCGGCCTGATCGGCCACCAAGACGCGGGCCCGCTCCAGCAGTGCGCGCACGCGGCGCGCCGTGAGCCGGTCCAGCGCGACCAGGGCGATGCGCCCGGCCCCGTCGCGCAGCCAGCTTACGACCTGGTAAGCAGCCGCGCTCGCCTCCTCTTCGAGCGAGCGGGCCGCCAGGATGCGCAGGTGCGGTGCCGCTTGCGCGCGCGCCGCCTCGCAGCGCCCGGCCATCGGGGCCGGCGGGTGGTCCGGCTCGGCCAGCTCCGGCCACGTGAGCTCGAGCCAGCGGTGCGCGGACAGCGCGGCGCGCAGGTCGCCCACCACGGCACAGAGCGGTTGTGCGCGCGCCTGATCGCGCAGCAGCACCTGCTGCCACCGCAGCAACCCGAAGGGCGCCAGACATGCGATCGGCCCCTCGGGGCGGCGCACCCGGCGCGCCCAGTTCCTTAACAAGGCGCCGGCGCCGAACTGCGCGCTGGAGTGCGCCTTCCACAACTGCAGCACCAGTTGCGCCTGAACGGTCGCGGCCCGCGCGGCGCGGCGCTGAAAATGGCGCGCCACGCTGTCTCGCCAGCGACCCTCGAATGCCTCATCGCTGCCGACCGCGGCCAGCGTGAGTTCGTCAGCCAGCCCGGCCAGCTCGGCGGCCAGCGCCCACAGCGCCGCGGGCCGATCGCCGAAGGCCTCGCGGGCCCAGTTGCTGTCGCGCAGCGCCTCGTACAGCTCCACCAGCCGCTGCGTCTGCGGACCCGACGGAGCCGCAGCCCAGCGCTCCAGCGTGGTGATGCGCGGTGCCACCCAGGCTGCGGCCCCGCCCAGGGCCCGGTGCAGCGCGCCGCGCAGCCACGGCGCGTCCGACAGGCGCGGCGCCAGCACCGTCAGCGTGCGCAGATCGCGATCGGGCAGGCCGCAACGGGCGGCGAATTCGAGCAGCCGCGCGGCGGCAACGTCCCACCAGCGCCCGTCCAGCGGTGCGCTGACCGTCTCCAGGTTCACTACGATCGGTCTTCCGGATTGGACCGCCAAAGTGTTACCATACGCGTTCAGCACACCGGTCGTGACAGGCGAAGTGCGGCGGGCGAAGTCAGCGGAAGATGCCGCCGGTGTTGTTGTCCCGGCGCGCCCCTGAAATCGGCCCATTCCGTGTGCATCCCGTAGCCGGGAAACTGTAGCGTTCCAGCGATTCGCTTTACCGGATTTCCAATGAGTGATATCAAGTTCGTCAGTGACGCATCGTTCGAACTGGACGTACTGAAAGCCTCCGGGCCGGTTCTGGTCGACTACTGGGCCGAGTGGTGCGGCCCGTGCCGCGCCATCGCGCCGCTGGTGGCGGAGATCGCGAACGACTACGACGGGCGGCTGACGGTGGCCAAGGTCAACGTCGACGAGAACCAGGCCACGCCGGCCAAATACGGCATTCGCGGCATCCCGACCTTGATGCTGTTCAAGAACGGAACCGTGGTTGGAACACGGGTTGGTCAACTGAAGAAACCGGAGCTGGTCGCCTTTATCGACAGCAATCTTTAGATGTCGGTCGCGGCAGGCGGGCAAAGGCCTGCTTGCCGCATTCTGGCGGGCCCTGCCGGTCGTCGGGTCCGCCGCAATCCAGTGGCGCAAGTCTCCTGCGCCCCATCCCATCGCACCCTTCCCCGCACTCCTCCCCGCACTCTTCCCTGGTAGACCCCTCCATGCAACTTTCCGAACTCAAGGCGCTGCACGTCTCCGCGCTGCTCGAAATGGCCGCCGGCCTGGAAATCGACAATGCCAACCGGATGCGCAAGCAGGAGCTGATGTTTGCGATCCTGAAAAAACGCGCCAAATCGGGCGAACCGATCTTCGGCGACGGCACGCTGGAGGTGCTGCCGGACGGCTTCGGCTTCCTGCGCTCGCCCGAGACCTCCTACCTGGCCAGCACCGACGACATCTACATCTCGCCGTCGCAGATCCGCCGCTTCACGCTGCATACCGGCGACTCGATCGAGGGCGAGGTGCGCACGCCCAAGGACGGGGAGCGCTATTTCGCGCTGGTCAAGGTCGACAAGGTCAATGGACAGACCCCGGACTCGACCAAGCACCGGATCCTGTTCGAGAACCTCACGCCGCTGTTTCCCGACAAGCCGCTGCAGCTGGAACGGGACTTGCGCGGCGACGAAAACATCACCGGACGCCTGATCGACATCATCGCGCCGATCGGCAAGGGACAGCGCGGACTGCTGGTGTCCAGCCCGAAGTCCGGCAAGACCGTGATGCTGCAGCACCTGGCGCATGCGATCGCGGCCAACCATCCGGACGTAATACTCATCGTGCTGCTGATCGACGAACGCCCCGAGGAGGTCACCGAGATGCAGCGCTCGGTGCGCGGCGAGGTCGTGGCCTCGACCTTCGACGAGCCGGCCGCGCGCCACGTGCAGGTGGCCGAAATGGTGATCGAAAAAGCCAAGCGCCTGACCGAGTCCAAAAACGACGTGGTGATCCTGCTCGACTCGATCACGCGGCTGGCGCGCGCCTACAACACGGTGGTGCCCGCCTCGGGCAAGGTGCTCACCGGCGGCGTCGATGCCAACGCGCTGCAGCGTCCCAAGCGTTTCTTCGGCGCGGCGCGCAACATCGAGGAAGGCGGCTCGCTCACGATCATCGCCACGGCGCTGATCGACACCGGCTCGCGCATGGACGACGTGATCTACGAGGAGTTCAAGGGCACCGGCAACATGGAAATCCACATGGAACGGCGCCTGGCCGAAAAGCGCGTGTACCCGGCGCTCAACGTGAACCGGTCGGGCACGCGCCGCGAAGAGCTGCTGCTGAAGCCCGATGTGCTGCAGAAGGTCTGGATCCTGCGCAAGCTGCTGTTCGGAATGGACGAGATCGAGGCGATGGAGTTCCTCCTCGACAAGATGAAGCAGACCAAGAACAACGCCGAATTCTTCGACATGATGAGGCGAGGCGGCTAGCGGCGAGGCGGCTTAGCCCGGCGCAGCCGGGCTAGCCGCCTCGCCGCCCTCCGAAGCCGGCCCAGCCGGCGAAGGAGGGCGGGGATGCTAAACTTTTCGGATAACGTTAGAACGAATTCTCAGGCCAATATCATGAAATCCGGCATACACCCCGATTACCGCGAAGTCGTGTTCCTGGACGTGTCCAACGACTTCTCGTTCGTGACCCGGTCCACGGTGCAGACGCGCGAGAAGGTCACCTGGAAGGACGGCAAGGAGTACCCGCTGTACAAGCTGGATACGTCCTCCGAGTCGCACCCGTTCTACACCGGGGCGCAGACGCGGATCGTCGAGGCGGGGCGGGTGGAGAAGTTCCGCCAGAAATTCGCGGCCAAGACCGAGGCCGTCAACGCCGCCGCGGCGCAGGCCTCGGCCGCCAAGAGCAAACGCCGATAGGCCGCTGCCGCAGTTGCTGCGGATCCGGAAGACAGGGGCGGCCGCGGCTGCCTCTTTTTTTTACCTTCGATGAATTTCGACCGCGACCGCCCGACGCCCTCGCACCTTTCGGCCGAGGCGGCCGTGCCGCTGCCGCGCGCGGCGCTGCTCGCCCTGCTGCTCGCCTTCGTGCTGCCGGGCGTATTCGGCCGCGACCTGTGGCCCGAGGACGCCTCTGCGTTCGGGCGCATGTGGACGATGGCGCACGGCACCGCCGCCGACTGGTGGTTCACCAATGTGGCCGGCATGGCAACGCCCCAGGACGGGCCGTTTCCGTTCTGGCTGGGCGCCGTCGCCATCCGCGCACTCGGGAGCTGGCTCGGCGAGGCCGCCGCGAGCCGCCTGTCGGCGCTGTTCTGGTTCTCGGCGGCAGCGCTGTCGATGTGGGCCGCAACGCGGCGCCTGGCCGTCAGCGAGCAGGCCCAACCGGTCGCACCCGCCTTCCTTCGCGAAACCAACGCCCGCGACTATGCGCGGCTGCTGGCCGACATCGCGGTGCTGATGTTCATCAGCACGCTGGGCATTCTGGTCACGCTGCACGTGACCAGCGGCGACACCGTGTCGATCGCGATCGTGGCGGCGGCACTGTATGGACTTTCGATTGCGCCGGAGCGCCCCGTCATCGGACCCGCGCTGGCCGGCGTGTGCGTGGCTGCGCTGGCACTGAGCCGCGGTCCGCTGCTGGCGGCCGGGCTGCTGGCCGGGTGCATCCTGGGCCTGGCACTTTGCGTGAATTGGCGCCGCCGCTGGTTGACCGTGCTGGCGTGCACCCTGGGCGCGCTGGCCGTTGCGGCAGTGGCCGCGCTGCAGCTGCCGGAAGGATCCGGCCCGCTGATCTCGCGCTGGCTGGGCGCGATCGACTCGGCGGTCGGCCTGTTCACCCGCAGCGACGGCGTATGGCTGCTGCGCAACGCCAGCTGGTACGTGTGGCCGCTGTGGCCGCTGGCGGCGTGGGCTTTGTACGCGTGGCGGCACCACCTGCGCGCCGCGCACATCGTGCTGCCCGCTTCGGTGCTGGCGGGGCTCGCGCTGGCGCTGGTTTTCTCCGCTCCGCTGGACGAAGGCAAGCTGGTGACGGCCATCCCGCCGCTGGCCGTGCTGGCGGCGTTCGGGTTCCCGACGCTGCGGCGCTCGCTGGAGCAGTGGTTCGATTGGTTCGCACTGACCGTCTACACGCTGTTCATCCTGTTCGTGTGGGTCTATTTCCTCGCGCTCGTCACCGGCACGCCGCGTGCGATGGCCGCTTCGGTGCTGCGGTTGATCCCGGGCCACAATCCAGGAACCAGCCTGGCCCCGCTCGCGCTCGCGCTGACGGTCACGGGCCTGTGGGTCGCGCTGATCATCTGGCGCGTGCGGCGTCACCCGCGCGTGTTGTGGCGCGGCGCCCTGCTGTCAGCCGCCGGGATGACCTCGCTGTGGTTGATCGCGGTGGCTCTTTTCCTGCCGGCGGCCGACTACAACCGCAGTTACCGGGTGTTGTCGCAGCAGATCGGGCGCCGCGTACCGCCCGGCGAGTGCGTGGTCGCGGTGGGTCTGTCCGCGCAGCTGCGCGCGGTGGTCGCGTACTACGGGCACGTGCATTTCGCGCCCGACGGTGCCCCCGGCGCCTGCCGGATGGCGCTGCAGCCCCTGTACCGCCGCTCCGGCGCAGCCGCGCTGCCGGTGGATCCGGGCGGATCGTGGGACCTGGTGTGGGAAGGCCGCAGGCCCGTGCGCGCGGACGAAACGTGGCGCCTGTGGCGGATGACGCAGCGAGGCAACTGAGCGCGCGAAGAATCGGTCGGCCAATGCGTTCATCATCTTCCCTCGTCTCGCTACCCTCACCCCCTCCCCTCTCCCGCTTCGCGGGCGAGGGGCGATCGGGCGCCGCAAGCGCGCGGATTATCCCCGTGGGCGCGCGGTATCACCCCTCGTCCGCCCCTTTACATTGGCTGGGGGAGCACGAGGGGGCCAGCCCAGCCCCCTCGTTCTTTTCCTCTCCCCTTTTCGGCCAAAGGCCGGAAAGGGTCAGGGCAGCGGGAGCATGACCGGGGCGATCTCAGCGGCCTCGCAGACACCGGCCTTACGCCGCGCGATCCTGGCGCAGGCCTGGCCGATGTTCGTGGCGCAACTCGCGTTCGTGCTGAATTTCACGATCGACACCGCGATGGCGGGGCGGCTGTCGGCCGTACAGCTGGCCGGCGTGTCGCTGGGGCTGAACCTGTACGTGTCGATCGCGATCGCGATGATCGGAGTGCTGTCCGCTCTGGGACCGATCGCGGCGCATCACTTCGGCGCAGGCCGCACCGGCGAGGTCGGCCGCGACGTGCACCAGGCGATCTGGTTGGCGGCCTTCCTGTCGGTGCCGGCCTGCGCGGCGCTGCTGTGGCACGGACCCTGGATCCGGATGGCACAGCCGAGCCCCGATGTGGCCGAGGTCACCAGCGCGTACCTGACCGCGGCCGCCTTCGGACTTCCCGGCGCGCTCGGAACACGCGTGTTCGTGAACTTGAACTCGGCGCTGTCGCGACCGAAGTTCACGATGACGATCAACCTGACCGCGCTGCTGCTCAAGATCCCTTTGAACGCGCTGTTCATCTGGGGCGCGGGTCCTGTGCCTGCGCTGGGCGGCGCGGGGTGCGCCGTAGCGACGGTCTGCCAGTCCTGGCTGACCTTCGCGCTCGCGCTGGCATTCTGGCGCCTGCATCCTTACTTCGAGCCGTTTCGCCGCAACGGCGGGCGGCGCCTGGAGCTTCCGCAATGGCAGCTTCAGAAGGAGCTGCTCAGGATCGGCGTGCCGGCCGGGCTGTCGCTGTTGTTCGAGGTGACCTCGTTCACACTGATGGCGGTGCTGCTGGCCCGCCTGGGTGCGGCCACGCTGTCCGGCCACCAGATCGTCGGCAACATCGCCGCCATCCTTTACATGCTGCCGCTGTCGATGGGATTCGCTTCCGGCGCGCTGGTGGCGCAGGCGCTGGGCGCGCGCGACGCGCGCCGGGCGCGCACGCTCAGCGTGCACGCCGTGCAGATGGCCGCGGCCTTCGGCGCCGCGCTGGCGTTGCTCACCTGGCTGGCGCGTGGACCGATCATCGCCGCCTACACGTCCGATCCCCAGGTTGCCGCCGCGGCACACCGGCTGATCGCACTGGCGCTTGCCTTCCATACCTTCGACGCCCTGCAAGGCGTCAGCGTGTCCGTGCTGCGCGGCTACAAGGTGACGCTGGCCCCGATGCTGATCTACGCATTGAGTCTGTGGGGGATCGGACTGGCGGGCGGCTTCCGGCTGGCCTATCGGGGATTTGCATCGGTGCCGCCGCTGGGCGCGGCCGGAATGTGGACGGGCGCGCTCACGGGCCTGACCGTGGCCGGCACCTGCCTGGTGCTGCTGACGCTGTACGTGTCGCGACGGCACGCGGACGCGGACTGGCCGCGTCCGCCCTGATCAGCGGCCCACCGCCCGCAGCGCCGCGATGCGCTCTTCGATCGGCGGGTGGCTGGCGAACAGCTGACCCAGACCGCCCGGCCCGCCGTTGATTCCGAATGCGCTGAGCTGGCGCGGCAGCTCGCCCGGCTCCATCCCGGCGAGGCGCTGCAGCGCGCTGATCATCGGACGGGGCGAGCCCAGGATCTGCACCGAGCCGGCGTCCGCACGGAATTCCCGGCGCCGCGAGAACCAGGCCACGATGATTCCGGCCAGCAGGCCGAACACGATATTCAGGATCAAAGAGGTGGCAAAGTAGCCGATGCCCGGCCCCTCGCCCTCGTTGCGCAGGATCATCCGATCGATCACATACGCCAGGGCTCTGGACAGGAAGACCACGAACGTGTTCAGCACCCCCTGCAGCAGCGTCATCGTCACCATGTCGCCGTTGGCGACGTGCGTGATCTCGTGGCCGAGCACCCCCTCGACTTCTTCCTTGTTCATCGACTGCAGCAGTCCGGTCGATACCGCCACCAGCGCGCTGTTGCGGAAGGCCCCGGTCGCGAACGCGTTGGGCTCGCCCTCGTAAATGGCCACCTCGGGCATCGCCAGCCCGACTTTTTCCGCGTGATGCCGCACCGTATCGAGCAGCCAGGCCTCCATCGCGTTGGCGGGCTGGTCGATCGTGCGCGCGCCGGTGCTGAACTTGGCGATCGGCTTGCTGATCAGCAGCGACAGGAACGCGCCGCCGAAGCCGATCACGGCGGAAAAGGCCAGCAACGTTCCAAGATTCAGGCCCTGCGCGGTCAGGAAGCGATCGACTCCCAGCGCGCTGGTGACCGCCCCCAGCATGATCACAATCGCAAGGTTCGTGATGACGAACAGAGCGACACGTTTCATAGTGATTTCACCTGTGTGGTTCTATGGAAAACACGCCGCAGTCTACTTCAGCCTCGTGACATGCCGCGACGCATCGCATGTCCGCGCCGCGGGCGGCACAAAGACCCCGCGACCGACTGCAAATGGGGGCGAAACGGGGCGTTTCAAGCGGTGCGCGGACCCGATTGCCGGCTCGCTAGAATGCCCTGCGAACGGAGCCGATCGCCATGACCACGATACGCAGGGACGACCTGGTTGAAAGCGTCGCAGCAGCGCTGCAGTACATCAGCTATTTCCACCCGGTCGATTACATCCGATCGCTGGGACGCGCCTACGAGATCGAGGCGTCGGCCGCGGCGAGGGACGCGATCGCGCAGATCCTGACCAACTCGCGCATGTGCGCCGAGGGCCGGCGCCCGATCTGCCAGGACACCGGGATCGTGAACGTGTTCCTGAAAGTCGGCATGGACGTGCGCTGGGACGGCTTCCAGGGCGGACTGGACGATGCGGTCAACGAAGGCGTGCGGCGCGCCTACCTGGACCCCGACAACAAGCTGCGCGCATCGATCGTCGATCCTCCCGAGGGGGCGCGCCGCAACACGCGCGACAACACGCCGGCCGTGATCCAGGTCGAGCTGGTGCCGGGCCACGAGGTCGAGGTCACCGTGGCCGCCAAGGGCGGCGGCTCGGAAAACAAATCGAAGCTGGCGATGCTCAATCCGGGCGATTCGATCGTCGAGTGGGTGCTCGAAACGGTTCCGACAATGGGTGCCGGCTGGTGCCCGCCGGGCCTGCTCGGGATCGGCATCGGCGGAACCGCGGAAAAGGCCGCACTGCTGGCCAAGCAGTCGCTGATGGAGCCGATCGACATGGCCGAGCTGCTCGCCCGCGGACCGCGCAGCGAGCTCGAGAAACTGCGCGTGGAGCTGTACCAGAAGGTCAACGCGCTGGGCATCGGCGCGCAGGGCCTGGGCGGGCTCACCACGGTGCTGGATGTGAAGATACGGATGCACCCGACCCACGCCGCCGGCAAGCCGGTGGCGATGATCCCGAACTGCGCGGCCACCCGGCACGCGCACTTCGTGCTGGACGGTTCCGGTCCGGCTTACCTGCAGCCACCCTCGTTGTCCGAGTGGCCGGACGTGCACTGGGCGCCGGACACGGAGCAGTCGCGCCGCGTCGATCTGGACGCGCTCAACCTGGACGAGGTGGCTTCGTGGAAGCCGGGCCAGACGCTGCTGCTGTCGGGACGCATGCTGACCGGCCGCGATGCCGCCCACAAGCGGATCCAGGAACTGCTGGCGCGCGGCGAGACGCTGCCGGTGGATTTCCGCAAGCGCGTGATCTACTACGTCGGCCCGGTCGATCCGGTGCGCGATGAAGCGGTGGGCCCGGCCGGACCCACCACGTCGACCCGGATGGATTCGTTCACCGAGATGATGCTGTCGCGCACGGGGCTGCTGGCGATGATCGGGAAGGCCGAGCGCGGCCCGGCCGCGATCGAGGCGATCCGCCGGCACCGCTCGGCCTACCTGATGGCGGTGGGCGGCGCGGCCTACCTGGTGGCCAAGGCGATCCGGTCGGCGCGCGTGGTCGCGTTCGAGGACCTGGGCATGGAAGCGATCTACGAATTCGAAGTACAGGACATGCCGGTCACGGTCGCAGTGGACAGTTGCGGTACGTCGGTGCACGACACCGGGCCACGCGAATGGAGGGCCCGAATTGGGAAGATCCCGCTCGCCGTGGCTTGAACGGCTCTGCAGCCTGGTTGATCAGATTGCGCGCACTTCGCGCAGAGCGGCGATCTGGTCCTTGGTGTAGCCGAGTTCGGCCAGGATTTCCTCGGTGTGCTCGCCCAGCAGCGGCGAGCGCGTCACCTCGCTGGGGCTGTCGGACATCTTGATCGGGTTGCCCACCGACAGGTACTTGCCGCGCGTGGGGTGGTCCACTTCCACCACGGTGCCGGTGG
>Ga0210401_10004638_pt1 | contig 14344 bp, 13 predicted proteins | sample IncBWH32MmetaG_FD_150866 | JGI IMG/M metagenome (GOLD analysis project Ga0210401, IMG submission 150866) | Forest soil microbial communities from Barre Woods Harvard Forest LTER site, Petersham, Massachusetts, United States - Inc-BW-H-32-M | ecosystem: Environmental > Terrestrial > Soil >... | reverse complement strand
GGCGTCGCTCTCTTGATCGACGCGGCGGACGGACCAATCGCGCGACGGCTGGATGTCATGCGCGTACAGCCGAACTGGTCCGGCGAAGTACTCGACCTCGTGGTCGATTTCGTCACCTATGTCTTCGTGCCGGCTTACGCCATCACCGCCAGCGGTCTTTTGTTGCCGATTGCGGCGCCGATCCTGGGTGTGGCGATCAACGTCACCGGCGCGCTTTATTTCGCCGATCGCCGCATGAAGTCCGCGGACAATCACTTTCGCGGTTTTCCCGGATTGTGGAATATTGCCGCATTCTATCTGTTCCTGCTGCATCTACCGCCGGCCTTGTCGAGTCTGGCGGTCGGCATTCTGATCGTGCTGACCTTCGTTCCCTTCCACGTCCTCCATCCGGTCCGCGTTGTGCGGCTGCGCCGGCTGACATTGGCGCTGATCGGCGCCTGGGTGGTGCTTGCCATGGTCGCATTGATCAACGATTTCCAGGTCGGCACGGCGGTCACGGCCGCACTTTGCGCGATCGCCGCCTATATCGTAGGTTGTGACGCTGCGATCCGGTTCGTAAGATCGCTCAACACATGATCGAACTGCTGACGAGCCCGGAAGCTTGGGCAGCGCTGTTGACGTTGACGGTGCTCGAGATCGTTCTGGGGATCGACAACATCATCTTTCTATCTGTCATCGTCTCCGGAATCCCTCAAACGGAGGCCAAGCGAGCGCGCCAAATCGGACTAGCGCTCGCGCTCATATTCCGCATCCTGCTGCTGAGCCTCCTGGTCTGGCTGATCGGGCTCACCCAGGCCGTCCTCACTGTGCGCGGCGCGGCGTTTTCATGGCGCGACATCGTGTTGATCGGCGGCGGGCTGTTTCTGATCGGAAAAGCGACCCACGAAATTCACACCGAAGTGGAAGCGCGGAACGAGACAGGCGAAGTCACCGCGGCACGAGCCGCGTTCGTTGCGGTGATTATCCAGATCATCATCATCGATATGGTGTTCTCGCTGGATTCCATCATCACCGCGATCGGCATGGCCCAGGATCTCGCCATCATGATCGCAGCCGTGATCATCGCCTGCGTCGTCATGTATGCGGCGTCAGGTCCGGTGGCGCGATTCGTCGCAGAGCATCCCACGACCAAGATGCTGGCGCTGGCATTCCTCGTGTTGATCGGTGTTGCGCTGGTTGCCGATGGATTCAAATTTCACATTCCGCGCGGCTATATCTACTTTGCCATTGCGTTTTCCGCTGCGGTGGAACTGTTCAACATGCTCGCCCGGCGCAACCGCAAGAGGGCCGTTAACTAATTGAGCTAACGGACGTCGAAGAGATCACGCGAGTTGACAACGCGGCCTCGATGGCTTTCGCTCATCGATACGAAATGCCGTGGGAGAGGTGGAAATGACCAAGGCCGTGCGGGTGCACAAGGTTGGGGGTCCAGAGGCGCTGGTCTATGAAAACGTCGACGTTCCGGCACCAGGTCCCGGCGAGGTTCGCATCCGCCAGCACGCTGTCGGCCTGAATTTTATCGACGTTTATTACCGCACCGGCCTCTACAAGGCGCCAGAGCTCCCATTCATCGCAGGCAACGAGGCCGCCGGCGAGGTTCTGGCGGTTGGTCCCGGCGTGACGAATTTTCACCCCGGCGACCGCGTTGCCTATTACTTCAACCTCGGCGCTTATACGAGCGAGCGCAACATTCCCTCGGAAAAGCTCGTCAAGCTGCCCGATCACATCACCTACGAGCAGGGCGCGGTCTTGATGCTGAAGGGGCTGACGGTCTGGTATCTCCTGCACAAGACATTCAAGGTCGAGCCGCATCATCGTGTGCTGATTCACGCCGCTGCCGGTGGCATCGGACTACTCGCGTGCCAATGGGCGAGGGCGCTCGGGGCGCATGTCATCGGCACCGTCGGCTCCAAGGCCAAGGCCGATCTTGCGCTCGCCAATGGCTGCGAACATGTCATCCTTTATAACGAGGAAGATTTCGTCGCGCGCGTCAAACAGATCAGCCGCAACGAGCTCTGCGACGTGGTCTATGACGGCGTCGGCAAATCGACATTTCCCGGCTCGCTGTCATGTCTCAAGCCGCGCGGTCTGTTCGTGAGTTTCGGCAACGCGTCGGGCCCGGTTCCTCCGTTCTCGATCGCCGAACTCAACAATCACGGTTCGCTGTTTGCGACCCGGCCGAAACTCAACGACTATGTCGGCAGGCGTTCGGAATTGCTGGAGGGCGCCGACACGCTGTTTGCCGCGGTGATCAACGGCAAACTGCACGTGCCGATCAACCACGCCTATGCGCTGAAGGACGCGGCCAAGGCCCATATCGATCTGGAAAGCCGCAGCACCACGGGCGCGTCGATCCTGAAGCCGTGAGGTCTACAGATACTTGACGATCCGCAGGCCGTTCACCTCATGCTTGTAGCGCGGTGAGACCGGCTTGATGTTGTCCCATTGAATGGTTAGGCCCGAAGCCGATGCCTCGTCGAAAATCTCAAGGACAGGCTTGAAGGCTTCCAACAATCGCCGCTTGAGATCGGCGGCGACTTCGGCGTCCGATTTGGTTGTGACGAGCTGAACGACAGGTTTGCCTTCGTCGGCATTGCTCACGTGGGGACTCCATTTGCCGTTGGTGCGCCAGCATCTTATCACCGCGCATGATTTGTTTGAACAGGGAACCTGCTTCATTCAGGCATCCCGCCAGATCGGCAACGGGCATCGACAGGCCAAAGGCGCTGCCGACCAGCAATGTGACCATGGGTCGGCTCCTCGTCGTCCGGCTTCGGCTATGCCACCCGTCTCGCCGCGCCGATCCTGGTCAGGACCGCGTCGAGGCAGTCGATCATGAGATCGATCTCTTCGCGCACGACGTTGAGCGCCGGCATGAAGCGCAAGGCATTGGGCTGCGGAGCGTTGAGCAGCACGCCCTCGTCAAAGGCCTGCGCAACGATCGATGTAGCGATCGGCACCTTCAAATCGAGCGCGAGTAAGAGACCCCGGCCGCGAACTTCGCCAAGACCGTGGCGCGCCGAAAGCCGCTGCAGTTCGCCTTCGAGATAAAGGCCGGCATCCGCAACCGATTTCAGGAAGCCGGGCGTCGCGACCTGCTTGAGAACTGCAAGGCCTGCCGCGCACATCAACGGATTTCCATTGAACGTGCCGCCCTGGTCGCCGTGCTCGAAGCACGACACCGCCTCCGTCGCCAGCAGCGCGGCGAGGGGAACACCGCCGCCGATACCTTTGCCGAGCGTCATGATGTCCGGCGCGATCTCCGTATGCTCATAGTGGAAGAGTTTTCCGGTGCGGCCAATGCCGGTCTGTATCTCATCGAAGATCAGCAGCAGGCCATTTGCCCTTGTCAGTTCGCGCAGCTCGCGCAGGAACTGATCCGTCGCCGGCCAGACGCCGGCTTCGCCCTGGATCGGCTCCAGCATCACTGCAACGGTCCTGTCGTTGATCAGCTCTTTCACCGAGACGAGATCGTTCAACCTCGCCTTGGGAAATCCCGATACTTTGGGCTCGAACAGAGGCTCGAAGGCTTTCTTTCCCGACGCCGACATGGTCGCCAGCGTCCGGCCGTGAAATCCGCCTTCGAAGCTGATGATCTCATGGGCGCCGTTTTTATGCAGCGCGCCGTATTTGCGCGCGAGCTTGATCGCACCCTCATTGGCTTCCCCACCTGAATTGGCAAAGAAAACCCGGTCGAAGCAGCTCCGGTCGACCAGCGTCCTGGCGAGTTTCAGGCTGGCATCGTTGTAATAGGCCGGGCTCGGCGTGATCAGCCGTTGGGCCTGTGCCGCAAGCGCTTCCGCGACGGCCGGCGGCGAATGCCCGAGGCAATTGACCGCCCAACCCTGGATAAAATCGAGGTAGCGCTTTCCGGTGTCATCCCACAGGAAAGCGCCTTCGCCGCGCACAAACACGGCCGGCGGGCGCGCCGTGATTTCCATCAGCGCTTTGAACGGATGCGTGGCGTTGGTCATGTTGAACTCCTGTTGCGCGGGGTGAGAGGGCAGGCCGAAACGCAAGAAGGCCGCACTTTTGAGGGTGCGGCCTTCTCGAAAACTAAAGCTGATCTAGTTGTTCAGCGTTGTCGTCGGACGTGGCGCGACCCATCATCGTCACGGGCGTGACGACGGCAGGCGACGCGCATTTTGGTCCGGTTCAGGATCATGGGTGCGGGCAATACAACCAGACGGCGGCTGGAGTCAAGACGGTATGACGTTTTCGGGCGAGTCAGAATCCCGCAACGCTGCCGTGCAGATCGTATGGGTCGGAGCGGTCGATTTTCGCGGTGACGATCTCACCGACCCGCAACGGCCTGCGGCTCGAAACGTAGACTGCGCCGTCGATCTGCGGCGCGTCGGCCTTTGAACGACCTTTGGAAATGGTCGGACCGACCTCGTCGATGATGATTTGCTGCCGCGTGCCGACCTTGCGCTTCAACCGGCGGGCGGAAATCTTCTGCTGCCGCGCCATCAGCGCGTCCCAACGCTCCCGCTTGATCTCGTCAGGCACGGCATTGCCGAGCGCGTTGGACGATGCTCCCGCGACCGGTTCATATTTGAAGCAGCCGACCCGGTCGATCTCGGCCTCATCGAGCCAATCGAGCAGAGAGGCAAAATCCGAATCGGTTTCGCCGGGGAAGCCGACGATGAAGGTCGAGCGCAGCGTCAGCTCGGGACATTGCTCGCGCCAGTTCTTGATCCGCGCCAGCGTTTTCTCCTGTGCCGCCGGGCGCTTCATCGCCTTGAGGATTTCGGGGCTCGCGTGCTGGAACGGGATGTCGAGATAGGGCAGGATCTTGCCCTCGGTCATCAGACCTATGACCTCATCGACATGCGGGTAGGGGTAGACATATTGCAGTCTAACCCACGCGCCGAACTCGCCGAGCGCCTCGGCGAGTTCGAAGAATTTCGCGCGGACTTCGCGGTCCTTCCACGGGCTCACCGCGTATTTGATGTCTACGCCATAGGCTGAAGTATCCTGCGAAATAATCAGCAGTTCCTTCACGCCCGCGCCGACCAGTCTCTCGGCCTCGCGCAACACGTCGTTGGCCGGCCGCGACACCAGATCGCCGCGCAGTTTCGGAATGATGCAGAAGCTGCAGCGATTGTTGCAACCTTCGGAAATCTTGAGGTACGCGTAGTGGCGCGGCGTCAGCTTGATGCCCTGCGGCGGTACCAGATCGAGATGCGGATTATGCACCGGCGGCAGCGCACGATGCACGGCGTCCAGCACGCTCTCATATTGCTGCGGACCGGTGATCGACAGCACACCCGGATAAGCGGCCTCGATCTGTTCGGGTTCCGCGCCCATGCAGCCGGTGACGATGACCTTGCCATTCTCGGCCATCGCCTCGCCGATGGCGCCAAGCGATTCCTGTTTGGCGCTGTCGAGAAAGCCACAGGTGTTGACGATGACGAGGTCGGCGCCGTCATGCTTGCGCGCGAGCTCATAGCCTTCCGCGCGCAGCCGCGTAATGATGCGCTCGGAATCCACCAGTGCCTTGGGACACCCAAGCGAAACAAAACTGACTTTGGGCGCGGTGGCCTGTTGCATCTCTGAGCTGTCCAATGATTGGGCAGGAGCTAACCTCAATTGCGCACAATTACAAGGCTTTGAGCGCGGCTTCGGCGTGCTATCAATGTGCTGCCGGAATGCGAGTGATCGATGGGCGCTGAGTCGTCTCCCAAAATAGCCATTGTCGACGAAAGCCCGATCCGCGCCGCGATCCTGGAAGAAGGATTGCGGGAGGCGGGCTTTACCGACGTCGTGCGTATCAGCGAAATGCAGAGCCTACTGAGCCGCATCTATGCGCTCGATCCCGACGTCATCGTGATCGATTTGGAAAATCCCAGCCGCGACATCCTGGAACAGATGTTCCAGGTCAGCCGCGCGGTGCGCCGGCCGATCGCGATGTTCGTCGATCAGAGCGACGCCGCCTCGATCCAGGCCTCCGTCGATGCCGGGGTCTCCGCCTATATCGTCGACGGCCTGAAAAAGGAACGCCTCAAGCCGATCCTTGACCTCTGCATTTCACGCTTCAACGCTTTTTCCAAGCTCCAGGACGAGCTCGATCGCACCAAATCGGCGCTCGAAGACCGAAAGGTCATCGACCGCGCCAAGGGAATTCTGATGAAGCTGAAGGGCCTTTCGGAAGAGGAGGCCTATGTGCTGCTGCGGTCAACCGCGATGCGCGAGAAAAAGAAGATCGGAGAGATTGCGCAGTCGATCCTGACGGCCTCGGAGCTTTTGAAATGACCAAACCGCTCCATATCGGCTTCATTCCGCTGATCGACGCCGCAGCCCTCATTGTCGCCCTCGACAAGGGGTTCACCGCGGCAGAGGGCCTCGATGTGAGCTTGGTGCGGGAGGTGTCGTGGTCGAATGTCCGCGACAAGCTCAACATTGGTCTGTTCGACGCGGCGCACCTGTTGGCGCCGGTCGCGATCGCCTCCAGCCTCGGCCTTGGCCACATCAAGGTGCCGATCGTGGCGCCGTTCAATCTCAGCCTCAACGGCAACGCGATCACGGTGTCGCCTGCGCTCCATGCAGCGATCATGTCTGAACTCGACGGCAACCGCTTCGATCCGACGGCAACCGCACTGGCGCTCTCCCGCGTCGTGGCAACGCGGCGCAAACGGGGCGCCGAACCTCCGACCTTCGGCATGACGTTTCCGTTTTCGACTCATAATTACCAGTTGCGGTTCTGGATGGCTGCGGGCGGCCTCGATCCGGACGAGGATGTGCGTCTGGTCGTGTTGCCGCCGCCCTACATGGTCGACAGCATTGCCGGCGGCCAAATCGACGGTTTCTGCGTCGGGGCTCCCTGGAACTCGATCGCGGTCGATCGCGGCGTCGGCCAAATTCTGCACTTCGGTTCCGACATTCTGGCGCGCGCGGCGGAAAAGGTACTGGCAATGAGGCTGGGCTGGTCGGAGAAAAATCCGCAAGCTGTAGCGGCATTGGTGCGGGCGGCGTCTCGCGCGGCAGAATTCGTCGAGCACCCGGAAAATCGAGCCGAAGTGGCACGCATTTTGGCGCGCCCGGAATATGTCGGCGTCGACGCCGATGTGATTCTGCGGACGCTGGAAGGCCGGCTGAAGATTTCCGCCGATGGAACGGTCCGCGAGAGCAGCCGCTATTTGCTGGTGGGAAGGGAAGAGGCGCCGCGCCCCGATCCGGCCCAGGCCGCGTGGCTCTACGCACAAATGGTCCGCTGGGGCCAGGCAGCGATCAGTTCTGAGGCTCTAAAGACCGCGACAGCCGTGTTCAGACCGGAGCTTTACGATGCCGCGATGGGAATTCGGGGAGTGGCTCACCGTGACGGGCCCGATTCAGTTCGAGCTTTCGCGGGGCCCGCCTTGGATGCAGCCGACCTCGCCGGCTACCTGGCCTCGTTCAAGGTCTCCCGCAGGCTGCCGTGACCTCGCGGGGTCGTCAGATCAAACATTAGGCAATGTGATTCGTAGCTCACTCTTTAGGCTTTTTGCCTTTCGAAGGGGCAGCTATGCCTGCCAAATTGCTGCGATGCAGCGCTTGCAACATACTGATAAAATTAATGTTTTTAGATTTGCTGCACTGGCACACTATTTGAATAGGGCTATGAGCCAGCCGCCGCAGACGCCCGCTGGCGCGGTCCAAGATGGATTTCCGCAGCAACGAGGCTGACCGGATCGCCAGGAAAGTTCCGATTGGGTGCCGCCCTTCGGGCCGAATTTCCGAGCGATCGAACGTCCTTTCCTCGTTGTCGCCACGTCAGCGCGTGGCAGCTGGAGCTTCGACATGGATTACGCAAAACCCGCCGACGTTGTCGTCTCGATGATCGATGCCAGTTTGAAGAAGCTGGCGCTCGCGCCGCGCGACCTTCTGATCCGCGGCGCGCTTTCGGGCGCACTATTGGGAGCGGCCACAAGCCTTGCCTTTACCGGCGCCGTCACGACCGGCCAGTCGCTGGTCGGCGCGATCATCTTCCCGGTCAGTCTGATCATGATCGTGTTGCTCGGGCTCGAACTCGTGACCGGAAGTTTCGGCCTGCTGCCGCTCGCGCATCTCGAAGGCAAGACCACCTGGAGCGCCATCGGCGCCAATTGGTCGTGGGTGTATCTCGGGAATCTGATCGGCAGCATCGTCTACGGCGGCTTGCTAGCCATCGCCCTCACCAATATGGGCAAGGTCGAGCCGGCGGGTGTCGCGGCCCGCATCGTCAGCATCGCCGAAGCCAAGACTCTCGCAAACGAAGCGATCGGAATGGCGGGGATGGTCAGCGTTTTCGTCAAAGCTATCCTCTGCAACTGGCTGGTTTGTCTCGGCGTCGTGATGGCCATGACTACCAGTTCGACGATCGGAAAGATCGTTGCCACGTGGATGCCGATCTTCATGTTCTTCGCGCTCGGATTCGAGCACGCGGTCGTCAACATGTTCATCATTCCGACCGGCATGATGCTCGGCGCCAAGATCAGCGTCTACGAATGGTGGGTGTGGAATCAGATTCCGGTAACGCTCGGCAATTTCGTGGGCGGTTTCGCCTTCACCGGCCTTGCCCTCTACGCGACCTTCAAGCCTGCAAGCCAATCCATGTCGACGCCGTCGGTGCTGGTTCCCCAGGTTCCGGCAGAATAACGGCGCTTGCGCACCATGAAACTAGAAACTCTCCCAGTAGACTTTAACGAGGAGCAGAAGCGCTACCTCGAAGGCTTTGCTACCGGCCTGCAGATCAGCCGGGTGGGGCGAGGGCTCGGTGGCGCAGCCCCGGCTAAGCCCAACGCCGAGCCCGTCGGCCCCGAAGCGGCGCATTTCAAGGCGCAGGATCGGGCGGTCGCGTCGGGCAAGAAGCTCGCCGATCAGGAGAAGTTCAAGCGCGAGGAGCATCCGTTCGATGCCTATCCGCGCCTGAAGCAGCAGGCGCTGACCAATTCACCTCCGCCGCCGGCGGACAATTTCCGCTGGCGCTATTACGGCCTGTTCTATGTCGCACCGGCGCAGGATTCCTACATGTGCCGGCTACGAATTCCCAATGGCATCCTCAAGCACTGGCAATTCGCCGGGATGGCCGACCTCGCCGAGCGGCTATGCGGGCGATATTGCCATGTCACCACCCGCGCCAATCTTCAGGTGCGTGAAGTTCCGCCCAAGCACGCGGTTGCGCTGATCGAGGGCATCCAGGATCTCGGCCTGTGCTCGCGTGGCTCGGGCGCCGACAACATTCGCAACGTCACGGGCACGCCGACCGCGGGAATCGATCCGCAGGAATTGATCGACACCCGCCAATACGCCCGCGAATGGCATTTTCACATTCTTAACGATCGATCGCTGTACGGCCTGCCGCGCAAGTTCAACGTCGCCTTCGATGGCGCGGGCAAGATCGCCGTGCTCGAAGACACCAACGACATCGCGTTTGCCGCGGTAGAGGTGAAGGACGGCTTCGGCGTCGAACCGGGCGTGTGGTTTCGTCTCGGAATCGGGGGCATCACCGGACACAGGGATTTTGCCCGCCAGACCGGCATCATCGTCAAGCCGGCGGACGCGACGAAAGTCGCCGACGCGATCGTGCGGGCATTCATCGACACCGGCGATCGCACCAACCGCCTCAAGGCGCGCATGAAATATGTCATCGACGGCATCGGGCTGGACAAGTTCCTGGCACTCGTCGAGCAAAAGCTTGGAACTGCCTTCACCCGCGTGCCGCCGGAAGCGCTGGCACCACGGCCAGCCTTCGACCGGACGGCGCATATCGGCGTGCACGGGCAGAAGCAGGACGGCCTGAACTGGATCGGCGTTTCATTGCCGGTCGGCAAGGCGACCTGCGAGCAGATGCGCGGCCTCGCCAAGATCGCTTCCGACCTCGGCGACGGCGAAATCCGCTTGACCGTCTGGCAAAACCTGTTGATCTCAGGCGTACGCGATGAAAACGTCGAACTCGCTGTCGCGGCTGTCGAGGCGATCGGGCTTGCGGTCAAGGCGTCGCAAATCCGCGCCGGACTGGTCGCTTGCACCGGTAATACCGGTTGCAAGTTCGCGGCCTCCGACACCAAGCGCCATGCGGCGGATATCGGCGAGTGGTGCGAGCAGCGTGTGGAAATCGATACGCCGCTAAACATCCACCTGACCGGCTGCCACCATTCCTGCGCCCAGCATTACATCAGCGATATCGGTCTGATCGCGGCCAAGGTACCGGTCGGCGAGGAAGACACCGTGGAGGGCTATCACCTGTTTGCGGGTGGCGGTTTCGGGCCCGATGCGGATCTCGGGCAAGAAATTTACCACGACGTCAAGGCCGAGGACGCCCCGAAGACGGTCGAGAAATTGCTCAAGGCCTATCTCACGCATCGTTCCGCCAAGGACGAAACCTTCCTCAGCTTCGCGCGCCGACACGACGGCGAGACGCTGCGCAAGCTTGCCGATGCGGAGACCTCGACATGAACCAGATGACGCCTCCGCCGAAGATTGAGATCATTCCCTCGAGCGCGCCGTTCTCCGAGGCGCAACGCTCGTGGCTGAACGGCTTCTTCGCTGGCCTCTTGACCGATGGTCCGACACCACTCTCGGCCGAGCAGGGCGCCGCGGTCATGCAAGGGCCCGCAGGCGACGTCGATGATGGCGAAGCGCCGTGGCACGACCAGACCTTGCCGATCGCCGAGCGCATGAAGCTTGCGGAGGGACGCCCGTTGCGCCGACGCATGATGGCCGCGATGGCGCAACAGGATTGCGGCCAGTGCGGCTATAACTGCAACGACTATTCCGATGCGATTGCGCGCAAGTCGGAAGGACGTCTGAACCTCTGCGTCCCCGGCGGCAAGGAAACCGCCCGGATGCTGAAATCCCTCTATGAGGAGTTGGATAAAGCGCCGGCGGCCATACCCGGTCCGGCGGCTGGCGCGCCTGCTGCGGCGGCACCGGCCACCATAGCCGCGCCAGGTCGTTCACGTGACAATCCGGCGCCAGCGACCTTCGTATCGCGGCGCCTGCTCAACAAGGCGGGATCGGAAAAGGAAACCTGGCATATCGATTGATCTCACCGGCAGCGACCTCGACTATGTCGTCGGCGACTCCTTCGGCATCTTCGCGCGCAACGAGCTCGGTCATGTCGATCAGATCATCGCTCTGCTCGGCGCATCGCACACGACGGAAGTCAGGGGCAAGACGCTTCGTGAGGTTTTAACCGACGAAGTTTCGCTTGCACCCGCGCCGGATTCGCTGTTCGAACTGATTTCGTTCATCACCGGCGGCGCGCAGCGCGAGAAGGCGCGTGCGCTGGCGCAAGGGGACGACGCGGACGGAGATGCGGCCACGCTCGACGTGATGGCGGCGCTGCAGAAGTTCTCAGGCGTCCGTCCCCATCCGGAAGCATTTGTCGAGGCGCTGGAGCCGCTGCAGCCGCGGCTCTATTCGATCTCCTCCTCGCACAATGCGACCCCCGGCAAGCTGTCGCTGACGGTCGACTGCGTGCGCTACGTCGTCGGCAAGCGCAAGCGGCTGGGACTGGCCTCGACATTCCTCGCCGAGCGCATCCAGCCTGGTGATCAAGTGAAGGTGTATGTGCAGAAGGCGCACGCGTTCGCGCTACCGCTGGATCCGAAGGTGCCGATCGTCATGATCGGACCCGGCACCGGCGTCGCCCCCTTCCGCGCGTTCCTGCTCGACCGAAGGGCCACCGGCGCGACCGGCAAGAACTGGCTGTTCTTCGGCCATCAACGCAGCAGTTGCGATTTCTTCTACGGCGACGAGCTTAACGCGATGAAGACCGCCGGGCTCTTGACGCGATTGTCGCTCGCCTGGTCACGCGACGGCGACAAGAAGTTCTACGTGCAGGACCGCATGCGCGAAGTCGGCCGAGAATTATGGTCGTGGCTCGCCGACGGCGCACACCTCTATGTCTGCGGCGACGCCAAGCGGATGGCAAGGGACGTCGAACGTGCGCTCGTCGATATCGTCGCGCAACACGGCGCGCGCTCGACCGGCGAGGCCGTTAGCTTTGTCGGGGAACTCAAGAAGAAAGGCCGATTCCAGCAGGACGTCTACTGAAACCGTGGAACCGGTTCCAGTTCTTGCAAGTTTGAACGAATAAAATTCTCGCGCGAATCTGCCGTGGAGAATTTTTACCTGCGATCGGAGTCGGCCGTAGGCTCGTATCGCTATTTTCCGCACCGCCTTGAATCCGACCCGGAACGATCCTCCATTATTGTCCCATGCTGGGTTGGAGATCGGCCATGCGCGAACTATCGGCGGAAGCCCGCTTGCACCTTTACGCGCGTTCCCTTTCCCGGAAAACCGGAACAGGATTGCAGGCGGCGGCACTCTACGGCGCGCTTGCCCTTATCGCGAGCGTGATATTCGGAACGCTTTCGGTGCATCCGTTCTAGCGATGCCTTAGCCGGCCTTCTTGAACGGCGCCACGTCAATGCCGGCATCCTTCAGCGCCTTGCGGACGCCACGCGCGATTTCAACGGCACCGGGCGTATCGCCGTGAACGCAGATCGTGTCGGTGCGCATTTTGATCACCTTGCCGGTGACCGATATGACGGCACCGTCCTGTACCATCCGAACCACGCGATCGGCGATCTGCTTTGCATCATGCAAAACCGAACCGGGCTTGCGGCGTGAGACCAGATTGCCGTTATCCTCGTAGGCGCGGTCAGCGAAGATTTCGTGCACCATCGGCAGGTTTGCCGCTTCGCCTGCCTGCACCAGTTTGGAATTGGCCAATACCACAAAGACGAGATTGGGGTCGACCGCTTTGATCGCCGACGCAATCGCGCGCGCGGTCGTCTCTTCCTCACAGGCAACGTTCGACAACGCACCGTGCGCCTTGACGTGGGTGACCTTGTAGCCGGCCATGGTCGCAATCGCCTGCAAAGCGCCGATTTGATAGGCGACCAGGTTTTCAATCTCGGAGGCCTTCATGCCGTAAAACGGCCGGCGGCCAAAGCCGTGAATGTCGCGATAACCTGGATGCGCGCCGACACTGACGCCCCGTGCCTTCGCCAGCTCCACGGTCTTGCGCATGGTGTCATAGTCGCCGGCGTGAAAGCCGCAGGCGACGTTGACCGATGTGGCGACATCGATCATGGCGGCATCATTGCCCATTTCCCATGCGCCAAAACTTTCGCCGAGGTCGCTATTAAGATCGACTGTTTTCATGTCGTTGTCCGCTTGCTGTATGGGCGTTGCCCGGACTAGTCCTGCGTCAGCGCGCCGGCAGGTGAGGGAATTTGCCACGTTCCGGCGTCGACCGCACTGACGGCGGCGCCGGCGACGTTGGCATCTTGCAGCGCATCGATATTGAGATCAAAGCTTTCGATCGCACGAAGGCGATTCTGCAGGCTGCGCAGCAGTTCGACGAATTTGCGCGCCTCAGCCTGTGCTTCGGCCATGCTCACTGCCTTGAACCGGAAGCTGGTTCCGGCCGGGATTTGCGCGAAACGGCCGAAATCGGCCGTTATCACGGTTGCGATCTTGGGATAGCCGCCGCTTGTGCCGCGATCCGGCATCAGGACAATCGGCTGGCCGTTGCCGGGTATTTGGATGCTGCCATTGACTGTGCCGTCGGACACGATGTTGTGCCCATGTAAATGTCTGGTCACAGGCCCATCCAGCCGATAGCCCATGCGATCGCTGGTGGCCGATATCTTCCACTCGCTGCCCAGGAACTGATCTATCTCGTCCTTGGCGAACTCGTCATCCTGCGGGCCCATCACAACACGAATGGGCCCACCCACAGCGGCGGGAAGATCGATCCGGCGTTCGGCGGCGGTGCTCGCGGCAGCGACCTGCAATTCGTCACCGGCCTGCAGCGGCCGCGGGTAGGGGCTGCCGAGCCCGGCACGGGCGTTCACGGCAAGACTTCCGAACATGGGTTCGCCCGCAATTCCGCCCTCGATCGCCAGATAGCTGAAGGAACCGCCGCGAGTCATTCCCAACTTGAGGGTCTCGCCGTTGGCAATCGTCACCGACGTCTGCCACGCAATGCTCCGTCCGGCGATGTCGGCGTTTCGCGGCGCGCCGGCAAGAGCGAGGCGAACCGCGCCATCGCGGGCGGTGAATGCCGCGCCGAATGGCCCGACTTCGATCCCGGGCGCGAACAGCGCATTTCCGGCAAGGCAGTTTGCTGCGGCGAGCGCGAGCCGATCCATCGCACCGCTCGGCGTCAGCCCGTAACGCTGGGCACCGAAGCGTCCGCCATCCTGCACCGAACTTGCAGGGCCAATCGTTGAAACGACGAGTGTGCTCATGCTGCCATCAATTCCGCGACGATCTCACCGCTTTCTGCGGCGCGATCCTGTTCCAGGAACGTCTTGGCATCGATCACGTAAAACGAAACGCGATCACCGGGCTCGAGAAGGAAGATCGG